>Ga0160452_100298_pt1 | contig 45108 bp, 41 predicted proteins | sample HID1971I_E6MG_FD_108230 | JGI IMG/M metagenome (GOLD analysis project Ga0160452, IMG submission 108230) | Enriched millipede-associated microbial communities from UW Madison campus, WI, USA - HID1971I_E6 MG | ecosystem: Host-associated > Arthropoda: Insects > Digestive system > Unclassified ...
GCATACAGGCCGGGGGTGTACTCACCCTTGCTGTTGTCGAACACCGCGCGGCCGCGGATGGTGCCGGTGGCCGGGTTGACCTGGTTGTCGACGAAGTTCATCTGGCCCAGGTGCGGGTTGCCGGTTTCATTCGACAGGCCCAGATACACCGGGGTGGTAGCGCCACGACGGCCCTGCCGGGCCAGTTCGGTGTACTTGAGGAACACACGCTCATCGGCGTCGAAGTAGGCGTAGACCTTGTCGGTGGAGACCACACTGGTCAGCGCAGTGGTGTCGGCGGTCACCAGGTTGCCGGCCGTGATTTCGGCACGGCTGACGCGGCCGCTGATCGGCGAAGTGACACGGGTAAAGCTCAAGTTCAGGCGGGCCAGGTCCAACTGCGCCTGAATCCCGGCCATGGCAGCGCGGGCTTCCTGGGCGGCGGTGGTGCGCGAGTCGGCCAGTTCGGCGGAAATCGCATTGCTCTGGCGCAGGCGTTCGCCGCGCTGCGCTTCGTTTTCACTGCGGGTGGCGGCCGCCTTGGTTTGTGCGAGCTGGGCTTCGAGACGACGCACTTCAGCCTGGAAGGGGCGAGGGTCGATCTGGAACAGCAGGTCGCCTTTCTTGACCAAAGCGCCTTCTGTAAAAGCGACTTGGTCAATCTGGCCCGAGACCCGAGGACGGATCTGCACGGTTTCCGGCGCTTCGAGGCGCCCAGTGAACTCGTCCCATTCGTTGACCGGTTGTTCCAGTACCTTGGCTACGCTGACCTTGGCTGGGGGCATGGCGGCCGCTTGATCCGGGGTCTTGCCGCAGGCGCTCATCACCACCACGGCCAGGATCGCCAAGGGGAAGCGCAAATGTTTGAGTGACTGTTCCATGAGGTGCATCCGCCAATGTATTTGAGATGGGCGGATCATGCGCGGCGAGGTGGTATGTCACGAATCGAATGAAGCAAAGGTAACTATCATTCGGAATGATATAAGCGCGTACTTAGCTCTCTAGCATGGGGGTTTCGTTAGGGTGCTATCAATAGGCGTGATGACAAAAGACTATTGCCGAGCGTGCAAGGAACCTTTGCGGCTTTTGGTCTTCGGCTTTTTCTGCACGTCAACCTTGAGAGCGGAGCGGGTGCGGTTGTGAGCGTCAGGAGCCGGACTTGACTGAATCTCGTGCATCGAACGCCTCGCCCAGGAAGTCGATCAAGGACCGCACCGATGGCATCAGCCCACGCCTGGACGCAAAGACGACGGTAATCACACCTTCGGCAGGCTGCCACTCAGGCAGCAACGCAATCAGGCGTCCATCGGCGATCTCATCGGCCACGACGGCGATCGGCAGATTGGCGATGCCGACACCACGCAGTGCAGCGTTTTTCAGGGTCGACATGTCGTCGCTGACCAGCCGCGGCGTGTGCTGGACCTGCGCCGTCGCGCCTTGCGGACCGTTCAACTCCCACAGGTACTGCGCCGTCGGGTTGCCCCAGTTGATAGTGGGCAGCCCGGCGATGTCGGCAGGTTGCAAGGGCAGGGGATGGGCCTGCAGAAACGGTGCGCTTGCCACCAGTGCCTGGGGGCTTTTGCCCAGTACCTTCATGACCAGCTCGCTGCTTTCCAGTGGCGGAAAACACAGGCTCAGTGCCAGGTCATAGCCCTCGCTGATCACATCGACCTTGCGGTTGAAGCTTTTTACATTGAGTTCGACGCTAGGGCACTGTGCCATGAATTCTGCCAGCATCGGCGCTACCCAGTGGTTGAGCAGTGCAGTGGTGCAACTCAAGCGAATGACCCCCCGTGGCTCTGACTTGTTGAACGCAATCACGTCCTCGGCCGACTCCGCCTCGGCAATCATCGCAACACAATGCCGGTAATAAGCCTGGCCGATATCGGTGACCTGGAATTGCCGGGTGGAGCGCTGTATCAGGCGAGCCCCCAGCCTTGCTTCGAGTTGGCCGACCCTGCGGCTCAAGGTCGACTTCGGCAGGTCGAGGGCACGACCGGCCGCGGCAAAGCCGCCATGTTCGACAACCTTGGCATAGAGGAAGAGTTCGTTCAGGTCGAACATCGGCAGCGTTCCAGTTTTGAGATGGTGAAGCTTAATTCAGCCACTACCGAACGGCCAGTGTGGTGACTAAGGTGGCCCCTCCACGTAAGAGGACATGCCAATGAGCGCATCAGGTAACACAGCAAACTTTAATGGGCAAAAGCCGACCATTGACGCTGCCGATACAGCCATGCTGCTGATCGACCACCAGAGCGGTCTGTTCCAGATCGTCAAGGACATCGAAGTGCCTCAACTGCGTGCCAATGCCATCGCGTTGGCCAAGGCGGCGACCTTGCTGAACATTCCGGTCATCACCACCGCTTCTGTGCCCCAAGGCCCCAACGGCCCGCTGATTCCGGAAATCCACGAAGCAGCGCCGCACGCCCAATACGTCGCCCGCCGTGGTGAAATCAATGCCTGGGATAATCCTGAGTTCCACGCCGCCGTCAAAGCCACCGGCAAGAAAACCCTGGTGATCGCCGGCACCTTGACCAGCGTTTGCCTGGCTTTTCCGTCCATTGCAGCGGTGCATGAAGGCTACAAGGTATTCGCCGTAGTGGACGCTTCGGGCAACCACTCACGCTTGGCCACCGACCTGACCGTGGCGCGCCTGGCACAAGCCGGGGTGGTGCCGATTGACATCATGGGCACGCTGTCAGAGCTGCAAGGTTCGTGGAACCGCCCGGATGCCCAGGCGTGGGCGAATGTCTATACCCAGGCCATGCCGCACTACCAGCTTTTGATCGAGAGCTACATCAAGGCCCAGGAAGTGGCAAACAACCATGAAGCACTAGACTCAGAGCGCAAGTAAACACGCTGGGTTCTTTGCGGTGCGCACATTTCGATGGGCACCCTTTTTATCAGGAGCATCATGATGTCTACACCTTACGTTCGCTTGGACAAAGACAACGCCGCTGTGCTGTTGGTCGACCACCAGGCTGGCTTGCTGTCGCTGGTCCGCGACATCGACCCGGACAAATTCAAGAACAACGTGCTGGCCCTGGCTGACTTGGCCAAGTACTTCAAGCTGCCGACCATCCTCACCACCAGTTTCGAGACCGGCCCCAACGGCCCGCTGGTGCCTGAGCTCAAGGCATTGTTCCCGGATGCGCCCTACATCGCCCGGCCCGGCCAGATCAACGCCTGGGACAACGAAGACTTCGTCAAGGCCATCAAGGCCACCGGCAAGAAGCAACTGATCATCGCTGGCGTGGTGACCGAAGTGTGCGTGGCGTTCCCGGCCCTGTCAGCCCTGGCGGAAGGCTTCGAGGTATTTGTGGTCACCGACGCCTCCGGTACCTTCAATGAACTGACCCAGCAATCGGCCTGGGCCCGCATGTCGGCCAATGGCGCGCAACTTATGACCTGGTTCGGCCTGGCCTGTGAGCTGCACCGCGACTGGCGCAATGATATTGAAGGCCTGGGGACGTTGTTCTCCAACCACATCCCGGACTACCGCAACCTGTTCACCAGCTACAACGCGCTGACCACGGGCAAATAAGCCTGGCAGGGGCTGTGCTGGCGCCCAAGCCACGCAGCCCCGCCGTCTCCAGGGCCTCCTTCTCAGGAATGCTCTATCACCATCACCGCCGTGGTATCCGCCTCGAATGCTTCGAACACATGCGGCACATTTGCCAGGTAGCTGATGTAGTCGCCAGCGTTCAGCAACACAGGCCCGCTTGCCGGGCCTATAAGGGCGCTGCCACTGCACAACACTACGTGCTCTACGGTGCCCGAAGGGTGAGGCTGAGACAGCCGCACTTCGCCGGGCTGCACCTTCAGCCGGTAGATGTCGCGTTGTACCCCCGCAGGGCAATCGGCAAGCAGTGTCGCTGCGTAATTGGCCGTCTCGGCATAGGCGGTCATGCCCTCGTTGGCGCGGATCACCCGCAGCGTCTGCTGGGGTTGCTCGAAGAACCGGGTGACTTGCAAACCCATTGCCATCGCCAGCGCCCATAAGGTCTCGATGCTGGGGTTACCAATGCCCGACTCCAATTGAGACAAGGTCGACTTGGCTACTCCGGCGCGTTTCGCCAATTCGGTCAAGGAAAGCCCGGCGGCCAGGCGCTCGCGTTTGATGGAGAGTGCGAGCAGGTCGATTCGGCTCGGAGTGTTTATGGTGTTCGGTATGTCGGTCATTTGTTTTATAAATCATCCTTTAATGAGTTGACGCTTTTAATCGCCTTGTTCAGTATAGCGTTCGATAGTTCATTATAAAGTTCGAATTTGCGGCTGTACTGCCTATGGCGGCTCAGGTTACGGCAATGTCGAGAGCAAGGAAGCAGTGAGTGATGAAGGCGCAAACCCGCGGAACCCTCGAAATGATCTCGGCCATGGTGATCTCCGGCACAGTGGGCTGGTTCGTCGTCATGTCGGGGCAGAGCCCGGAGGCCGTGGTGTTCTGGCGTTGCGTGTTCGGTGCCATGGCGATGCTGGTGACGTGCCTGGTGCTTGGGGTACTGCGCCGCTCTGTGATCAGCCTCCGGCAGTTCATGCTGGTGTGCCTGGGCGGGCTGGCGCTGATCCTCAATTGGGTGCTGCTGTTCAGTGCCTACAAACACTCCTCCATCGCCATTGCCACGGTGGTCTACCACGTCCAGCCGTTCATGCTGGTGGGCCTGGGCGTGCTGTTTTTTGCCGAACGCCTCAGCGCCGCCGAGGTCGGCTGGCTGCTGTTAGCCTTCGCCGGCCTGATGCTGATCGTATCCGCCAAGGGCAATGGCCAGGCCACGGGTGCCGACTACGTGCTGGGCGTCTGCCTGGCCCTGGCTTCAGCCTTCTTCTACGCGGTGGCGGCAGCGATCACCAAACGCCTCAAGGACCTGCCCGCGCACCTGATCGTGCTGATCCAGATGGTGGTCGGTGCGCTGGTCCTGGCCCCGTTCGTGGATGTGGGCAGGGTCGATACGGTGGAAGGCGCCTGGACGTACCTGATCATTATCGGCGTGGTTCATACCGGGCTCATGTCCACCTTGCTGTACAGCGCCATCCAGAAAGTCCCCACGGCGCTGGTGGGGGCTCTATCATTCATCTATCCGATCGTGGCGATCCTGGTCGACTGGGTTGCCTTTGCGCATCCGCTCAGCGTCCTGCAAGTGTTCGGAGCGAGCGCCATCCTGCTGGCGGCTGCGGGCATGAACTTCGGTTGGTCGCTGGGTCGCGCCCCGCGTCAGGAAGTGACGTAGGGGCGCACTGAGACCCTCACGGCATCAGCTGAGTGTTGGACAGCCCGTATTCCCCCAACGAATACAGCAAGGTTCCATACCCTAACTGATCGTAGCCACCGCTGTTCGGCCCGTAATCACCGCCACCACCTTCCACCTGGACCTTCTGCGCGAAGGCTTTCACGTACGGCGCCTTGAGGCCTTTAAGCACGACGTAGTGGTTGTAGAGCAGTTCCCAGATCGGACGGATGTCGCCGCGATGTTCTGGCGAGATAACGGTTTGCTTGAAACCGTTGTTGATAAAGGGGGTGAATGGCACGTCGTGGCCCAGGTTGTACTTGGCCACGTACTCGGCGCCTTGTAGCACGCGGTTGTTCTGGTAACCGAACAAGTCCTCACCCTGACTCCAGGCCATTTGGCAGAAACTGCCGAGCAAGGCGATATCGAGCAATGTATGCGCCTGGTCACGCCCGCTTTCCTGGGTTTGGCCCAAGCCATTGCCGTAGAGCTTCCAAACCACGTGCTCAATGGCACCGTTGCCAGCGCCATGTTTGAAATAGTTGACCGCTTCATCATAGATATCGCGGCGGTCGGTCAGTACGCCAATCGCCAGCATCGAGTTCATGTTCGCCAGGTCCCAGTTCGCCCAATAGTGGTCGACCAGCGCGTTATTGTGACGTACCAGGAAATCATGATTCATCGGGTAGAAGACCGTGAGCATCATGCGCTGGAATTGATGAAAGTCCGCAGCCGTCCACCTTGAATAACCGCGCAGTAACTCTGCGGCATTGGCGAGTTGATAACCATACAAACCGGATGCCAGGAAACGATCCGATGTGCCTTCAATCGCCGTCAGGGTGGTGGACCATTGGTTCAACATCGCTACGGCTTTGTCGGCATACGCGGTATCGCCCGAAAGCTGCCAGCGCAGGGCCAAGGCGTACGCGGCGGCAGCGTCGTTGAATAACCTGGCGTAGTTTTCCGGATGTCGGCCATCTGCGCCCCGATACACCACCGCGACCGGGTTCGGGTTCCAGGCCAGGGAGGCGTGCCGGTTGGCGATCAGCTTCTGCCAGCCGGCCAGCCACGGCTGGTTATGGTTGGCCAGTTTTTCGCGGATGCGTATGAAGTCCTCCTCGGTCTGCAACAGGCCTGGGTGGACGAACGCGGAGGCTTGGACACCGATACTCAGCGGCAGCGCGGCGAGCATCAGGAGACGGCCCCAAGCACGGAACAATTGAGCAAAACCCGGCATGCCTGGCGCCTCGTTATCAGAAGGTGTAGTTGATGGCGAACATGCCCAGGCCGGCGCTCTCACGTCGGACCAGCGGGCTGTTACGGGCCTGGTCGGCGTACTGGGTCAGCGTCAGGCTGACCAGCGTCGACCAGTGTGCGTCCAGGCTGTGCTGCCAGTTCATGGCGGCGGAGTAGGCGTAGATCCCGGCATCGGCGCTGTATTTTCCATAGAGCGAACGCTGGCTCTGTGCCTGGCTGACGCCGAAGAAGGTCTGGTTGTAGCGGCCATCGCCGGCATGGGCGTCAATGTCCAGGGCCAGGGTGTCGCTGTCGGTATGCATCAGGATGCCTTCCAGGCCAAAGCGGTAACGGTTGCCACGGTGCTCGCCGGCCATGCGCAGTTCGGCTTCGCCGCTGACCGACAGCCAGTCAAGCAGTTGCTGGCTGAGGGTGAAGTCGGCCACGGTGGCGCCGTTGACATCGCCCATGCCGTTCAGCTCGCGGTCACCCGGGCGGCTGGCGCTGTCCTTCTCCTTGCGACCCAGGTCGTAGTTGATCGCCGCGCTGGCGCCAAAGCCGCTGTCGGATTGAAATTGCAGGCCCAGCCCACGGGTGGTGTCGGCGAACAGCACGCCACGCTGGATGCTGAACATCGGCAGCACAAGCGCGCGGTAGCGGTCGGCGCCCATGTAGCGCGGCGTGATCCCCATGCCAAGGCCCAGGGTAGTGGTGGTTTTGTCGGCTGCCGGGCTGGCGTCGGCCGCCTGTGCCGGGGCCGCGAGCGTGCAGGCCATCAATGCGGCGGCGCCCCATAGCGCGGTACGGGTAGGAGGAGTGGTCAAGTTCATGGTGAAACCCTTTCAGCGGAGGAAAATAGCGGTGCGCCGGACAGCGTGGCGACCAACAGCAAAACCGCGCCAAGACGTTCAGGCAGCTGGATAGGCTTGGACAGCGATGCAGTGGTCGGCATAGGATCGGCTCGCGAAAGCCGGGCGTAGGGCAATACTGCCCGCGGACTTTCAATAAACCGTTCGTGAATTATCAAGGTTTCATCAAGAGGCTTCTTTGTGTCAGGAAAACGTATCCTCATCGTCGAAGACGACGCCGACAGCGCCAACATTCTCGAAGCCTATCTGCGTCGGGACGGTTTTGAGGTCGCCCTGGCCGAAGATGGCCAGCGCGGTCTGGACCTGCACAAAAGTTGGCGGCCCGACCTGATATTGCTCGACGTAATGCTGCCGCGCTTGAGTGGCACCGAGGTGTTGTCTGCGGTGCGGCGCAGCAGTGATACGGCGGTGATCATGGTCACGGCAATGGGCGACGAGCCGGAAAAACTCGGCGCCTTGCGCTATGGCGCGGACGACTATGTGGTCAAGCCCTACAGCCCACGCGAGGTGGTGGCGCGGGTGCACGCGGTGTTGCGGCGTACCACGGGCAGCCAACCGGTGGAACAGTTACTGCGTCATGAAAACCTGCGAGTGGACCTCATCGCCTTTACCGCGGCCATTGAATACCGCGATGCGCCGTCGCAGTTGCTGGACCTGACGCCGACGGAGTTCAAACTGTTGGTCACCTTGCTGAAGACCCCCTCCAAGGCCTTCACCCGTAATGAGCTGCTGGAAATCTGCTTGCCGGAAAGCGAAGCCCTGGCCCGCGTTGTCGACGCCCATGTGCACAACCTGCGGCGCAAGCTCGAAACCCATGGCATCGTCGGGGTACTGGTGACGGTGCGTTCCATCGGCTATCGATTCAGGTGAGCACCATGCTTGAGAACTCACGGGTCAACGACAAACCCCTGTGGCGCTGGGTCGGCATGCGCATGAGCCTGTTGGCGATCGGCGCGGTGGTGGTGATCGCAATCTGCATGTGGATCAACTTCAGACTGTCGGACCAGTACTTTTTGCAGCACCTGCCGCCAGCGGCGCGCGAGGAGTTGCTGCAGCTGCGCGTCGAGCCGCAGCTCAATGAGACACGCTTGCGCCAACTGGTTGCTGAATATTATCCGGTGGAATTCTTCCTGCCGGACATGGCCAACCGCGACTGGCTGATTCTGGCTTGCCTGGTGCTGGCAGCTATTCCGATCATCATCGCCTGTGGCTTGTGGTTTTCGCGGCCCTTGTCCAGCCAGTTCTCGGCGATTGCCCAGGGCGCGCGACGGGTTGCCGGCGGTGATTTCCTGACGCGCCTGCCGGTTCATCGCGACGCACCCGATGAGCTGCAGCGACTGATTGGCGACTTCAACAGCATGACGACGCAACTGGAGCGCTATGAGCGCGATGTACGCGAGTCCAGCGCGGTCATCGCCCACGAACTGCGCACGCCGTTGAACGCCGCCATGGGCCGGGTGCAGGGCATGCTCGATGAGGTGTTCCCCAGCGATGCCGCGCAGTTGGGCATGGTCAAGCGCCAGCTCGATCAACTGCGAAAACTGGTGGATGACCTGCACCTGTTGTCGATGGCCCGGGCCGGCCGGTTGGTGCTGGAGCGCAGCGATTTTTCCTTGGCGGCCCTGGTCGCCGAACGACTGGCCTGGTTCCAGCCGCAACTGAATGAGGCCCGCGTGCGTGCGCAGGTCAGCATTGCCGATGGGTTTCGTCTGCATGCCGATCGCGATCGCCTGGGCCAGGTGATCAATATCCTGGTGGATAACCTGCTGCGTTACGCGGCTAGCGGGGGCGAATTGAGCGTCACGGCGCATAAAGTCGAAGACCGGGTGGTGTTAGAGATCGGTGACCGCGGCCCAGGTATCGAGGTTCAGCACCTGGACAGCGTATTTGACCGCTTCTGGCGGGCGGAGCGCTCCAGGGCGCGTTATTCAGGCGGCAGCGGGCTGGGCTTGTCCATCGCCCGCGCAATCTGCCATGCCCATGGCGGAGCCATTACCGCCAGCAACCGCGCCGAAGGGGGCACGCTGATCCGGGCGGAGTTTGCGCTGTAGTTTTTTCGGGCTATATGTCTATGGCTGGATAACTATTAAATAAAGGTAAATATGCCGTCGACGGCGGTCATTCGAGCGCCTGAGAAAGGAGGGGAAGCAGTGGGCAAAACAACGAGGAGTTGCTAAGGCGTAAGCCTTCCTATTGAAAGGCTTACCCATCAGGCGGCGTTCTTAGCCGACAGACTTCAAGGGAATAGGCCCTTTGATCCTTTCCATCATAGTGGCGCAATACCAATCATCGAATTGGCAGACACCGGTCTCGGCGGTTTCGGAGTACGGGCCTGGCTCATAAGAGGGTGAGGTCACACCGCGCTGCGTGCCTTCTACGAGGGTACGGTCCTGATCGTTGGTAGCGATCCATACCTTGGTCAATCGATCAATGTCGTAGTCCACGCCTTCTACGGCGGTTTTAAGCACCAGCCATTTCGTGGTCACCAAGGTTTCCGTCGCGCTGATGGGGAGCACGCGGAAGCTCAGAGCGTGGTCCCCCAGGAAGTGGTTCCACGTCGACGGATAGTTGAAGTACAGCAGTGCGCCGATATCCGCTTCGCCGGTGGTATCCAGGCGGCTGGTGACCGCGGGCTTACCGTCCATGGTATAGCTCACCGCGCCCTTGGACAATGGGATGCGGGTCATGCGGAACTGGCCGTTGATGTCCATCACCAAGCGACTTGGCAAGCCGACTTTTTCGCATTTGTTCCAGTAAGCGGAAAGCTCCGGGTCGTCGCCGCCGCTGGTACCGCCCACAGAAAGGTTGTCCACGAACGATTGCAGCAACTCGGGGTGGGAGCCGTCGCAGTGATAGCACTCACGGTTATTTTCGAAGACCAGTTTCCAATTGCCCTTCTCGACGATATTGGACTCGAAGGCCACTTTGCAATCATCGAGATTGTGCGGGGCGACAAAGGGTGTCACGGCGGTACGGAAGCTCTCGAAATCCGGTGCTTTGTTCGCGACACACACATAAATAAAGGTGTTCACGATTTCGCAATGAACGCTTTTTAGGTTGTATTCGGATTTGTCAAAATCCTGGCCCATGTTCCCGGCGAACAGCAGATTGCCGTCCAACTCGTAGGTCCACTTGTGGTAAGGGCACACCATCTTGGCGACTTTGCCATGGTCGGCTTCACAGATTTTTGCCCCGCGGTGGCGGCAAGCATTGTGAAATGCACGCACTTCGCCGTCCTTGCCACGCACTACAGCCACAGGATAGTCCCCCACTTGCAGCGTGAAGTATTGACCAGGCTTTTCCAATTCAAATGTGTGCCCCGCGAAGATCCAGTCTTTGTGCCAAATCTGCTCTAGGTCCTGGCGATAGACGCCTTCGCTGCTGTAGAGCTTTCCCGGGAGTGAGTGCCAAGGTTTACGTTGGGCAATCAGGTCAAACACAGTTTCTTTATTATCCATCTTATCCTCCCAGGATAAATAACGTGAGCGCTCACCTTTAACGGTGACTTTTATAGTGCTCTAAAAGATTGGTATCGGTTGGCAGCTTAATAAAGGTGCAACAACTTCATGTTCTTTTTAGATAGAGGACAGCCTAGGGGGCTGTCGCGACGCCCGCAAACGACATTTCGTAGGGGCAATCAATAATTTCAGGTTATCGATGAGCCCCTTCCTCGGAATGCGTAACCCTTGAAAATATAGGCTCCAGCGTCGTAATGGCTGAGTGCGCCTGACTCAATGAATGAATCGCGTGCTTCACCGCAAGGCTTCGTTCAACTCCAAGATGGCTACTGAATAGGTCGAATTTTCCATCCAGTTCAGCGGCCGTCATCGCGGTATGCGGATCACCTTTTGCCGCAGTAACAGGGCTGACGATGATCGTACCGTCTTGCAAGGTAAGGGTAAGTCTGGAAAGAATTTCATCCGGGAAACGCGCGGAAATATCCGCCGCTTCGACAATCTCGATGCGTGAACTCAGCGAGAGAATATCGGGTGCGGTGATTGAGTTCCCCGTGACCTCATCAGGCCCCACTTTGCCTCTGACAATCAGCGCTGCAAGCGGAAACGCCAACGCGTATTGGGCTTCATCTGCGTTGCGTGGGGTATGACCCTGCAGGCACATCGATTCGAAGAACGTCTCTACACGGATTGTTTCAATGGTGTCAGCGCTCAACTCGGGATGCTGGCGCTGTATTTCAAGCATCGCCGTCAAGGCGGGTTGCGCCCATCTGCACACGGGCCAGGGCTTGAAGTACTGGCTATCAATTTCCCAGTGTTCCCCCATGGCGGCCCAATGTGCCGCGACGCTTGGGTCCTCCACGGTTTCAGCGGGTGCGCCGGTCATACCCGCCTGCGCCATCAACAATGCATTCAAGCCAACGTAAACACCTGCTCCATGTGCATCGCGCAACATGGTCGGTGCCAGCACCACACGCATCATTGGGCAGCGTGCGCTGAAATACTCGGCAATGCCCAAAGCGTGCCGAAAGGTTGGCTCATCAAACTCAAGCAATCGTGCTCCAGCACACACCACCCCCATGGCGGTAAAACCACCAGAGGCGTGGTAGGTGGGCGAGGTTGCCATCAGTGCAGTGCCAGCGCGCAGCGCGGTTTCATAGCCAATGCACAGCGCCGACAGAAATTCGTGCCCGCTGATGTCCTGTCCGTTGTGGTGCAATGCATCGGTCAAGGCCAGCAACGCCGGAACCACCGTTGCGCCGGCGTGCCCTTTGGATTTGAAGTGCCCTTCGTGAGCGTCCAGGCTGTCTGCGGAAAATCCGCCAGCCCAGGCGGCTCCAAGCATACTCACGCGCTGGCCATCGAACATCAGCCGGCTGGTGTACACACCACCGGGGTAGTGGAGGCGCGCATAGCTGCGCATTATCTCGCTGGTGTCATTGGATGCCGCACCGGCCATCACACCGACGATATCCAGCAGGCTATTTCTGAGTATGGCTTGCGTGTGGGCGGGTGCTTGCTGGAGATCGAAATCGCGACAAAATTCGAACAGTGACATCCCGGGCATTCCTTACGAAAATTATTATGGTGTCGCTGCACGATGGCCCAGCGAGGGCTCACCGTTCCAGCAACATTTTCGTAGGGCAATCGATAACAAAAATGACGACTATGCTTCTAAGGCAGGCGGCGTCAGCGGGGGAACTTGGCCAGGAGCCACTCACGAAACCGGCGCAGCTCATCTTCGTTCTCGGCGTTTTCTCGGCAGCTCAAGTAGTGCGAACTGTTGCGCAGCTGAACTTGCTGCTGGATCGGTCGCACCAACACCCCACGCTCTACCAGCCGGGTAACCAGGTGATTCCAACCCAGGGCAATACCTTGGTGGGTCAGCACCATGCTGATCAGCAAGTTGTAGTCGTTGGCATTGAAAATCTGGGGGCTTTCTTGCGGGCGATCATCAATGTCAATCGACTGAAAAGCAAACCAGACACCCCAGTCAACGTGCTCGGCTACCTGGGATCGTCCGTAGGGGCTCAGGTTCAGCAGGGCTGAGTCTCTCAGACCTTCGATCGTCGAGATTTCCGGGTGTTGCTCCAAAAATTTCGGGCTGCAAACGGGATAGATCACGTCATGGCACAACGGGTAGCTTTTATAGTCGTCCCGGACACGGGCCATTTTGGTAATGAAGACGTCCGGCTGTACCCCGGGCTCCATGGTCAGGAAGTTCTGCGTCGTGACCAGGTTCAACTCAATGCCGGGGTTTTGTCTGATGAATTCGGGCAGGTGGTCTGACAGCCATAGGGCGGAAAAGGCGGGGGAGCAGCAGACGGTCAGCATTTTTTTGGAGGACTGGCTGCTGCGGATTCGCTCGGCTGCCTGGGCGATGTTTACAAATGACAGCTGCGCGGCATCAAAGAACACTGCCCCGGCAGAAGTCAGTTCGACAGCACGCCCTACGCGGTTGAAAAGCTGCGCACCCAGGTACTCCTCCAGCTCGCGAATCTGCCGGCTGATAGCCGCCTGCGAAACACAAAGCGCCTCGGCGCCAAGGGTGAAGCTCTCGTACTTTGCAGCCGCTACAAATGCTTTCACGGCCCTCAACGACGGCATTTTCAGCAGAATGCTGTCAGGGTCGACATGCTTTGACATCCTTACGTTCTCCTCATGCAGCCGCTCCCCAACGAAGCGACGCGAGAGTAACTGAAGCCAGACGGTAAAAACGGCGTGCAGGTCGTTTTTGAGACATAACGGGTCGCGCCTGGGTGCCGCAGCCAGAAAACTGTCCGCTTGAGACGACCTATAACCCGACGTTATCCAATTGTCCCCCTAAATGTAGTTGGAATTGACGGTGTGTTAATACTAAATTTGAAACATCCCTCTTTCCTAGGGGCCGAAAAATAATAAAAGGAAACCCGTCGTGAAACTCCCTATTCATTACCGCTGCCGTTTAAAACTATTTTCGATCGTTTACGTATCGCTTAAAGCGAATAGTGCTGAACACGAAGGGGCAAGGTATGACTAATTCCGACGAAATCATTTCCGTCAAAAATGTCTATAAGGTATTCGGCACTCAGCCGGACCTCGCAATGAAGTTGTTGGCTGATGGGGCCTCTAAAGAAGAGGTCTTTAAAAAAACCGGGCAAGCTATTGGCGTCTTCGATGCGAACTTCTCCGTCCGCCGCGGCGAGATCTTTGTCATCATGGGGCTGTCGGGCTCCGGCAAGTCAACCATGGTCCGCTTGTTCAACCGCTTGATTGAACCGACCAGTGGCTCGATCTTTCTGAATGGTAAGGAAATCACTGGTCTGGCGGATAAAGATCTTCTGCAAGTGCGCAGGAAAGACATGGGTATGGTCTTTCAATCCTTTGCACTGATGCCGCACATGAGCGTCATCGACAACGTCAGCTTTGGTTTGGAGATCAGCGGCGTCGCCGAGAAAGAACGCTACTGCCGCGCCATGGGTGCGCTGACCCAGGTTGGCCTTGCTGGTCAGGAATTCAGCTTTCCCCATCAGCTCTCCGGCGGCATGCAACAGCGCGTCGGCCTCGCCCGAGCCCTGGCCAATGACCCGGCGATCCTGTTGATGGACGAAGCGTTTTCGGCCCTTGACCCAATGATTCGCAGCGAGATGCAGGGCGAATTGATCAAGCTGCAGGCCGAGCAGAACCGCACCATCATCTTTATTTCCCACGACATTGAAGAGGCCGTACGGATCGGCCACCGCATCGCAATCATGGAAGGCGGTCGGGTGGTGCAAATTGGCACCCCGCGTGAGTTGTTGTGCAACCCCATCAATAAATACGTGCGCGATTTCTTTAATGGATTCGACACCAGTCGAATTCTGAAAGCGGGCGATATCGCTCAACAGGACACCAGCATTACCTATGAGCCTGGTCGTCACACCCCTTTAAGAGCAGAAGCTTCGCTCAGAGAGATTCTGCATATCGTCGCGGCCTGCGCAACGCCTATGCCGGTGGTGGATGAAGTTGGCCTGTATAAGGGCTCGATTTCCCAAGGCCATCTTCTGAGCTGCCTGAATAATAGTTAATTTGAATAATCAGAGCAGTCTCAAGTTCTGAGGGCGAGGAAGTATCATGTCGGACTTTAATTATTTGGACCCGTTCCAAAGTTTCACTGTTCCATTGGGCGCTTGGGTTGAAGCGGCACTGACTTACCTGGTGCATAATTTTCGGGAAGTCTTCCGCTCGATTCGCTGGCCGGTTGACCAAGTGCTTGATGGTGTTCAGTGGGGCCTGCTTTCCGTGCCCCCCACAGTATTCATTCTTATCGCCGGATTGGTCAGTTGGCAGATCGGCGGTAAACGAATCGCAATTTTCAGTATCGCTACATTGACCGGACTAGGCTTGATCGGTGTATGGGCCGATGCCATGGTGACTCTCGCTTTGGTCCTGACTTCATTACTCTTCTGTGCGGTTATTGGTATTCCCCTGGGCATCCTCTGTGCCCGCAGCGACCGAATGGAAGTGATCGTGCGTCCGGTGTTGGACGCGATGCAGACATTGCCTGCTTTCGTTTACCTGGTGCCTGTGGTGATGTTGTTTGGCATCGGTAACGTTCCAGGCGTCATAGTGACGATTATTTTCTCGGTTGCGCCCTTGGTGCGCCTGACCAACTTGGGCATCCGCCAGGTACCCGCCGATAAAGTCGAAGCCGCACGTGCGTTTGGCTGCACCGCCACCCAGATGCTGTTGAAGGTCCAACTGCCCCTTGCCGCGCCGACCATGATGGCCGGGTTGAACCAGACACTTATGCTTTCACTTTCGATGGTCGTCGTTGCTTCGATGATATCCGTTGGCGGGCTTGGGCTGATGGTATTGAGCGGCATCGGCCGCCTGGACATGGGGCTGGCCAGCGTCGGCGGTGCCGGCCTGGTACTCCTGGCAGTCTTCCTCGATCGTTTGACCCAAGCGATGGGCGAGCGCAGCAGTGATCTGGCAACCGGCCAGCGTTGGTACGAAACCGGGCCGGTTGGCCTAGTGATGAAACTCAAGAAGAAAAAGAACGTAGCACGCCCAGTGACTAACTAAGCACATCTGCTCACCTACTATAAATTCAAGCGTGGTGAAATATGAAACTTGCAAACCTTAAGCAAACCGTCGTCGCGACGCTGATGGCCTCCATGTTGGGTGCAACTATATGTTCGGTAGCGTATGCCGCTGATGCAAACAAACCGGGTGACGGTGTTTCCATCACGCCTATTTTCCCGACCATTGCTGAAGAACGTTTTCGCGGTGAGGTGGCCATTGCAGGCTTGAAAGACCTTGGCTATGACGTAAAAGCCCCCAAGGAAGTTGACTATCCCGCGATGTTCCTGGCGCTCTCCTATGGCGATGCGGATTTCACTGTCCATGAGTGGGAGAACCTGCACGCGGGCTTTTACAAGAAAGCCGGCGGCGACGACACCATGGTGAAAGTTGGCCAGGTCATGAAGGGCGTGCTGCAGGGCTACATGATCGACAAGAAAACAGCCGAAGCCTACAACATCAAGGATCTCTCGGATTTGAAGAAACCGGAGATCGCGAAGTTGTTCGACGCCAATGGCGATGGCAAGGCGGACATGACCGGTTGCAACCCCGGCTGGGGCTGCGAAGTGATGGTTGAACACCACATGAAAGCCTATGGCCTGGGCCCAACTGTCGTGGACAACCGGGGTTCCTACTTCGCGCTGATGGCTGACACTATCGCCAGGTTCCAACAGGGCAAACCTGTGTTGTATTTCACCTGGGTGCCGCAATGGATCTCCAACGTGCTGGTGGAAGGGCGCGACGTCGTATGGCTGCCAGTTCCATTCACCTCGTTGCCTGATGGCAAAGACAATAAAGACACCTTTTATCAGGGTAAAAATCTCGGTTTCCCAGTGGATACCGTGAATGCTGTAATGAACAAAGAGTTTGCCGAGAAGAATCCGGTGGCTCGCAAGTTTCTGTCAGAAGTCAGCATTACCACGGACGACGAAAGTGCCCAGAACCTGCGCATGCAAAAGGGTGAGAAATCACTCGCTGACATCAAGCGCCATGCCGCCGAATGGATCAAGGCTCACCAAGCGCAATACGATGGCTGGTTGAGTGACGCGCGCGCAGAAGCCAAGCAATAGAAAACAGCAAGGAAAGTACGGCCAGCTCGATTGAGCTGGCCGTAGGCGGGACCGGCTGCGTTTGTTTTACGTAATAAAATGATCAGGTGGCGAAGATAATGGATACCTTCCAAAGCGCGTTGAAGTTACAGAATATTGGATTTCAGCAAACTACCGAGTCGGTCGGTCATGAAAGAGTTGTGCGGGTGGCATTTATTTTGCTCGACCACTTTTCATTAACCTCACTCTCAACAGCGATGGACGCGCTGGCGACCGGCAACCTGATCAACAGTAAGACCGTCTACAAAGTATCGACGTATTCGCTCTTGGGCGGTTTGGTTGGAAGTGATATCGGCATACCGCTGTCTTCGGAAACTTTGAGCGTTGAAAAAATCAATCACGATGCGCTGTTTGTTATCGGTGGTCAGCGAGTAAGGCTGTCCAGCAACCCCACCATTCGCCGCGTATTGAAAAAGACGGCCGGGGGAAGGGGAGTCGTCGCTGGTGTATGGAATGCTGCGTTTTACCTGGCCGATGCGGGCCTGCTCGATGACCAGTATTGCGCCTGTCATGCCGATAGCTGTGCGTTGATCAACGAGTATTACCCCCAAGTGAAAACGGGGGAGGCCGAATACACCTTTGCCCAGCGGCGCGCGACGTGCGCCGGTGCCTCATCTGCTTTGGATATGACCCTGGCAATCATGCAGGACCTCAGCTCACAGCACGATGCTGACCTCGTGGACGAAATCAAACGTGTACATCAACCCAAAAAGCCGCCATTCAACGATGTAACCCTTGGTGCTGTCAGCCTGGTTAAACCGGTTCCTCGGCCGCTGAACGTTGCGGTCTCACTGATGGAAAACCACATTGAGGAACCCATGGAGATCGATGAGATCGCCAGTCACGTGGGGGTTTCGCGTCGGCAGCTTGAACGCAGGTTTGCGCGCTATTTAAACGCGGCGCCCAACCGCTACTATCTGGAGCTGCGACTCACCCGCGCCCGCCAACTGATTATTCAAAGTAATCGCTCGTTGACGGATGTGGCACTCGCTACCGGTTTTGTCAGCTATCCGCACTTTTATAAGCGCTTCAAGGATTTGTTCGGCCTGCCGCCAATGACGTTCAGGGATAACTATTATTCCAGCGACTTTAGCAATTCGGAACGCTATGCAATTGCGGCAGGTTTTTGAAACGCATTTGGCCGTTGTGTAGTCGGTTAGTTATTTAGTTTATTTCGTCCTGCGCATTGTGTTGTGTTGGACCCGGTAATGCATCCAACTTTACGGTCCTACTATTATGAAAGTTACCTCCCTACCCGCCGACGATAATAGCTGTGGCTGGTTTCATTTAAGCCGACCGCGCAAGCCGAAACCCGCCCACGAGGGGCACAGCACTGCCCGTTGGGTGATTGTTGGTGCGGGCTTTACCGGGCTGGCGGCAGCACGGCAACTGGCGTTGAACTTTCCCAATGTCGAGGTCGTGCTGGTTGAGGCTCAGGAGGTGGGCCTTGGGCCATCCGGCAGGAACGCCGGATTCGCTATCGATCTGCCCCATGATATCGGCGCTGAGGATTACATCGGCGACATCGCCCTTGCCAAGTCTAGTCTGAAGCTCAATCTGGCGGGGCAATCCATTCTGCGCGACTTGGTCGATCAACACGGCATCGATTGTCAGATGAAAGCCTGCGGCAAGTACCAGGCAGCCGTGGAGGACCGCGGGATCGCGGTACTCGAAGCCTATCGGCGTGGGCTGGATAAGTTGGAGCAACCCTATCAAATGATTGAGCAAGATGAGTTGCCTAATCATCTGGGTACGCACTTCTACCGTAAGGCGTTATACACACCGGGTGCCGTGTTGCTTCAGCCGTCGGCACTGGTCAAAGGGCTCGCTGACCATTTGCCAGCCAACGTGACATTGTATGAGCGTACGCCGATTCTCGAAGTTGAGTACGGTGCGAAAACCGTACTGAAACATGCCAATGGAAGTATCACCGCCGACAATCTGATCCTGGCGAACAACTCTTTTGGCATGCGCTTTGGTTTCCTCAAGGGCCGGATGTTGCCCATCTATACCTACGGCAGTATCACGCGGCAATTGACGTCAGAAGAGCAGGCACAACTCGGTGGAAAACCGTATTGGGGCGCGATCCCAGCTGATCCATTTGGGACCACCGTCAGGCGTACACCGGATAACCGCTTGCTGATCAGAAACAGCTTTAGTTTCAATCCCGACGGCCGCAGTGACAGTCGATATAACGAGCGATTCATACGCCGGCATAAAGCCTCGTTTGATAAACGCTTTCCCATGTTGCCCAACGTCAATTTTGAATACACCTGGGGCGGTGCATTGGCCATGACTCGTAACCATAACGGTTTCTTCGGTGAGTTGGCTCCCAACGTTTATGGCGCGTTGGGTTGCAATGGCCTGGGTGTGACCCGCGGCACAGTGACAGGGCAATTGCTTGCAGATTGGCTCGCTGGCCAACGTGATGAACGGATCGACTTTCTATTGAACGCACCAGGGCCGAACAGTAACCCGCCGCAGCCGTTTCTCTCGTTGGGCGTCAACGCAAACCTCAAATGGGGGCAGTACCGCGCCGGTCGAGAAAGCTGAGGTCACTTTAGCTGGCTATTGCAAGCACTAAGGATAAGGACAAGAAATGAAGAGCGCTGTTGTTTCAATTGAAGACGTCCCGCTGAATGGGTTTCATCGGCTACTGACTGTTCGTTCAGGCGGCGGTTCCTTTGTTGACGGATACGTTCTGAGTATTATCGGCGTCGCGCTGATACATATGTCAAAGTCCCTGGCGCTGGATGATTTCTGGGAGGGCATGATTGCCGCCTCCGCACTGATCGGAATTTTTTTCGGTGGCTTCCTGGGCGGTTGGTTGACCGATGTCATGGGGCGAAAGCGTCTCTTGTTTGCGGGCCCTACCTTATTCATCGTCGCGTCCTTGGCACAATATTGGGCCGAGTCGGCCGTCGTTATATTTTTCCTCCGGTTGTTGTTGGGTATTGCCGTTGGTATCGAATACCCAGTGGCGACATCGTTACTCGTCGAATTCCTTCCCAAGAAATACCGTGGCCCACGATTGGCGATGCTGACCATCCTCTGGTTCGCCGGTGCCGCGACCGCCTACATCGTCGGCGAAGTCATGTTCAACGCATTGGGTCCGGATGCCTGGCGACTGGTACTGGCCAGCGCCGCAGTGATCGGCGCCCTGTTGTTTACCGTGCGTCTGGGCACGCCGGAATCACCGCGTTGGCTGATCAAGCAGGGGCGAACAGCTGAGGCCGAGGCGATTATCAAGCAGGTGTATGGCGAGCATTTCTCGCTGGCTAATCTGCCCGAGGAACCTGCCGGCGAAAAGATCACGATCTTAAACCTTGTGCATTCCGGTTACGGTAAACGCATGTTGTTTGTGGTGGTGTTCTGGACCTGCTCCGTCGTGCCGCTGTTCGCTGTTTATGCATTCGCCCCCAAAGTGTTGGCGGCGCTGAAAATAAGCGGTGATTCAGCCTCGCTGGGCTCGGTTGCGATCACATTGTTCTTCGTCATCGGCTGCATTATCTCCACCCGGATAATCAATTCGATCGGTCGGCGAAATCTGCTTATTTACAGTTTTCTGTGTTCAGGTTTGGCGTTGTTGGGTCTGGCCATCGGCCATGCGGGCCCGAGCCTTTTGGTGCTGTTCTTTTTCGTTGTGTACGCCCTGTTTATCGGCGGCGCACAAGTGCTCACACTGGTGTATCCCAATGAACTGTTTCCCACAGAAATTCGCGCATTTGCGGTCGGCGTAGGCACGTCGCTCTCACGCATCGGTGCCGCCGCGGGCACTTACTTGGTGCCTATCTCATTGAGCAAGTTAGGGATCGCCGAGACCCTGTATGTCGCCGCCGCCATTTCGTTGGTGGGGCTCGTATTGTCTTGGGTGCTGGCGCCTGAAACACGGTCACTCAACCTGCAACAAGCCGCCTCGTTGAATTAGCAATCCCTGGATCAACCTTGGAATTACTGGAGAAAACAGCATGAACTTTGACGGCATTTTTACCCCCGCGATAACTCCGCTCTCTTCGGATGGTCAAGTTGATTATTCGGCCTTTGATGAAGTGCTTGAATACCTGGTCGAGTCCAAGGTTCACGGCATCATTATCGGCGGCTCCACGGGTGAGTATTACGCTCATACGCCTGCTGAACGTCTGGCGGTGGCTGAACGTGCAAAGAGTGTCCTGCAAGGTCGTCTGCCGCTGGTTGTCGGCACCGGCGGGATCAGAACCGAGGATTCGGTGTACTTCGCTGAACAAGCCAAGGCGATCAAGGCAGATGCGATCCTGGTGGGTTCTCCGCCTTATGCCTTGCCCACCCAAAAAGAAATCGCCGCCCATGTGCTGGCGGTAGACAAGGCAGCAGGCCTGCCCATCATGCTCTACAACTACCCGGCGCGTATGGGGGTGGCCATGGGGGATGAGTTCTTCGAAGCGATTGCGCAGTGCAAGAACATTGAAGCAATCAAAGAAAGCTCCGGGGAAATGAATCGCCTGCATCGCTTGGCCTGCGCCCATCCTTCGATCCAGATCTCGTGCGGTTGGGATGATCAAGCCCTGGAGTTCTTCGCCTGGGGCGCTCGCAGCTGGGTATGCGCCGGCTCCAATTTCATTCCTCGCGAACACGTTGCGATGTATGAGGCCTGCGTGATTGAAAAAGACTTCGACAAAGGCCGCCGCATCATGTCGGCCCTGCTGCCGTTGATGGACCTCCTTGAAGGCGGCAAGTTTGTGCAATCGATCAAGCATGGCAGTGAACTGAGCGGCTTGCGTGCCGGTGGTGTCCGTGCGCCATTGCAGGCGCTGGAAGAGTCCGAGAAGCAGGCGCTCAAAGCGGTGATCCAAACGCTTAAGCAAAACGTCGCGCACATTGTGGGAGGTGCTTGAAATGGCTGGTCTGCTGAGTAAAGAAGCCTACCGCGAACTGGCCGGCAAGCTTGAGTTTCGCACTCAGGCGTTTATCGACGGCCAGTTTCGCAGCGCGAAATCGGGCCGCACGTTCACCACCACCAATCCGGCCACCGGTGACGTACTGGCCGAGATTTCGGCCTGTGATGCCCAAGACGTAAACGTGGCGGTGGCGGCTGCCAAGGCAGCGTTTGAAGATGCACGCTGGCAGGGTCTTTCACCTGCTGCACGTAAAAGCGTGCTGCTGCGTTTTGCCCAGTTGTTGGAGGACAACTCGCACGAACTGGCGGTACTTGAAAGCCTGGACAGCGGCAAACCCATCCGCGAGTGCCAGAACGTTGATGTACCGGAGACGATCCACACGCTGCGTTGGCACGCCGAACTGATCGACAAAATCTACGACGCTACTGCGCCGGTGGGTTCGGGCGCTGTGACTATGGTGGTACGCGAGCCTATCGGCGTGGTGGGCCTGGTGCTGCCGTGGAATTTCCCGCTGCTGATGCTCGCCTGGAAAATCGGCCCGTCGTTGGCTGCAGGTTGCTCTATCGTGGTCAAGCCGGCAAAGGAAACCACCCTGAGCGCGCTACGAGTTGCTGAGCTGGCTTACCAAGCTGGCGTTCCCGCCGGCGTGTTCAACGTGGTGCCTGGTGGTGGCAAGGAGGCAGGTGAACCGTTGGGCCGGCATGGTGACGTGGCCATGGTCAGCTTTACCGGCTCGACCGAAACGGGGCGGATTTTCCTCAAGTACTCCAGTGAATCCAACCTCAAGCGCATCGTGCTGGAATGTGGCGGAAAAAACCCAGCGGTGGTGATGAATGACGCCGAGGACATCGACCAGGTTGCGCAACACGTCGTGAACGGCGCCTTTTGGAACATGGGCGAAAACTGCTCGGCATCTTCGCGCTTGCTCGTTCATACCGACATCAAGGACGTGTTGCTTGAGCGTATTCAGGTGCACCTCAAAGACTGGAAAATGGGCGACCCCCTTGACCCGGACAACCGTTTGGGTTCTATGGTCAGCAAAGCGCATTTTGAGAAAGTGCAGTCCTACATCGACCATGCCAAGGACGAAAAGCTGACTGTTCTGGCGGGCGGAAATACCGTTGATAATATCTTCGTAGAGCCGACTATCCTGGACGGAGTAGGGCGTAGCAGTCGCCTGTTCCAAGAGGAAATTTTCGGCCCTGTGCTGAGTGTCACCACCTTCAATACCCTCGATGAAGCCATCGAACTGGCCAACGATACGGCCTACGGTTTGGCTGCGTCGGTGTATACCGGCAACCTGCGCAATGCATTGAAGCTGTCACGCGGCATTCGCGCCGGCATTGTGACCGTCAACTGTTTTGGAGAGGGGGATGCGTCTACGCCCTTCGGTGGTTACAAGGAGTCGGGGTTCGGTGGGCGGGACAAATCCATCTGGGCGCACGACCAATACACCGAGATAAAAACCATCTGGATCGACGCCTCCTGAGTGCTGCAGAGGGCGTGACGGCCTTATCGCCCCAGTCGCGGGACTGGGGCAATTTCGAGGCAGTAAAGGGCTGGGGCGAGCTGGGAAGCAACCGACGGAGTTGTCGTGAAGCGCGAGCAGGGTCTCTACGAACGGCTGAAGCAACAGATCCTGACATTGCAACTGCCGCCCGATCAGTTGCTCGATGAAGTGGCGCTAAGCGCTCAGCATGGCGTTTCTCTTACGTCTATCAGGGATATCCATCTGCCGGTCAGGTGAAGGATACGGGGTTATCCGATCTCATCATGGCGCCAGAGTCAGCTCATTGGGGCAGGCAAATACGCCGCGACTTTTTGATTGGGCATTATGCTGGGGCATTCTTTTCAAACCATCCAAAGCATGCCCTCAGATGGGCCATTATCGCCAGAGGCGCACCATCCGACGTCTTTTATTCCTCCGATCAGCATACCTCGCCAGAGCGGTTACAAGGCAAGACCTCATGAGCCCGCCATTCCTTAATAAGTTGGCGCCGGGTACGACTGTAGCGCTCGGCAAGCACTTCCAGTTTTGCGATGTCGTCCATAGCAATCACGCGAAACCGGTTGTCTGCTTCACACCACGCCGACAGGAAGCGCTTTGCGTCAATAAAGCCCAGCATGATCGGCCAGACAATTTGTTTATCTGCAGGTGCGTGGGGAATTGACAAGGTCATAAGCAGTTTGCGCTGTTCGCGCAATGCAAACCGAATTTCACTCAGGTCGATTGAAGTGGGAAGGTGGGCGTGGGCGCCCACGTAGAACGTTTCGTCGTCAAAGGTGTGACGCATATCCGCAGGCAACACGGCGTCAATTTTGGCCAGCGCGTTCTTCACCGCGAAGGCAAATTTATCGTCAGTCTGACGACTGACCCACTGGGCACCGACTACAAGTGCCTGAATTTCTTCTTCTGTAAATGCAAGCGGGGGTAACAGAAAGCCAGGTTTCAAAATATAACCTAAGCCGGGCTCACCCTCGATGTCGGCGCCCATCCCCTGCAAGGTCACCACATCGCGACGTATGGTGCGTAATGAAACGCCCAACTCCAGCGCAAGTGTCTGACCCGACACCGTTCTACGATGTCGGCGCAGCACTTGCATTAGCTCAAACAAACGGTGACTCCTAGCCATGCCTACTCCATCGCGATGACACCTTTACCGCCGAGCTTACGGCCTTTCTCAAGCTCAGTGATAAGTCGAATCGCCTCGGACATCGAAACGGTTTCCGCTACTCGGACGTTGTAGTGCCTCTCGCTGGCAGCCTTGGCAAGCTTATCCAATATCTCGGCGCGCGGTGAGCCTATGATCATTTTGAGTCTGCGATCAAAAAAAGCGCGGACAAACTTGCCAGGGCCGGGGTTCAGATCAAGAAATACGCCTCCTGATTTTAGCGTCGCAACGCCTCTAGATACCGGCAGCGTTGCCGCAGTGTCGTAAACCACGTCGAATCGATTAGCAACACTCGATAGCTGCATGTTCCGATAATCATAAACATTCTGCACACCCAGCGACTTTGCTCGCTGCATGTCCCTGTCGCTGCAGCTGCCCGAGACGACGGCCCCCTGCATCAGAGCTATTTGTACAGCCGCTTCGCCTACTGCTCCGGCACATCCATTGATGAAGACATGCTGGCCGGCTCGCAGCTTGGCCTTGTCTATAAGCCCGTTCCAGGCAGTTATACCTGGGGTGCCCAGGCAGGCGGCGTGCTCGAATGACACGTCATCCGGCTTATGGGCTAAAAACGCCTCTTTTGTGATAACGGCGTGGCCGAACGCTCCGCTTTCTTTAAATCGGGCGAGTCCAAACACGGGGTCACCGACTTTAAACCGCGTCACGCCTGCGCCGAGGGATATAACCGTGCCAGAGAAGTCCATTCCCATCGCGCGAGGGAACTTCCTGCCAGTAACGATCTTCATTTGTCCAATCCGCAGCTTCCAGTCAATTGGATTGATCGCTGAATACTTGACGCTGACACCGACTTCACCTTCGCCAGGGGGAGGCAGCTCAAAGTTCTGGACCTGCATGACCTCTGGCCCGCCATAGCTGCTGTACTCAATGCGTTTCATGATGCGTCTCCAAACTCCGGCATACGATTGGGGTAGTCACGGGGCGGAATCTACAGCCCAAGGCGGTCAGTTTTTGTCACCATCCGATCAGCATTCGATTTAGTTTTACGCACGCATTGCTGAGCCACGCTCATCGTTACATCAACCGAGGAACGGGTAGTTGAATTAACCCCCGTGCATTAGTTTGGTTAGAGGGATTGGTCGTCACGACGGGGGCGGGTTGGGTTCAGCAGAAGGGGCTGAGAAACAGATGATCAAGCCTGGCGATGTGATTTGGACGCCCCCTGGGGTCAAGCATTGGCATGGGGTAAACAGCACGACCGGCATGACCCACATGGCTATCCAAGAGTCATTTGACGGCAAAAATGTCGAGTGGCTGGAGCCTGTTATCGAAGCCCAACATGAGGCTTCATTATGAGTGTACGGACCGTTTCAATAGCGGCCATCGCGATATGTTTAACTGCCTGCGCCAGCCACGAAGCGGCGCTGACCAAGGAGATTTCCAACGTGCCAACATCAGCTGACATACGCGCCACTTCACCGATAATGGCGCACAATACCGACTCGTTACTCCTCGGCGACGTCTGGAAACGCCCCGAGTTGTCGCCCCGCGACCGAAGCTTGGCAACGGTGGCTGTACTGGTTGCGCGAGGTCAAACAGCAGAGATGGACGCGCATTTCGACCTGGCGTTGAACAATGGCGTGACGCCTTTGGAGCTGTCCGAAGCAATCAACCACCTTGCGTTCTACTCGGGCTGGGGCAATGCCGCAGGCGCAGCGCCAGCGGCCAGGGAAGTGTTCAACCGGCACGGCATAGGCGCTGATCAACTGGCGCCGGTGTCGCCCGTGCTGCTACCCATTGATCAGGTTGCCGAAAACTCACGTGCAGCGAATGTCGACAAATCCGTGGGGGCCATTTCCCCGGGGTTAGTGCAGTACACCACCAGCGCGCTATTCAAAGACCTTTGGTTACGGCCGGGGCTAGCGCCCAGGGACCGTAGCCTGATCACCGTCACTACCTTGGTGGCAAACGGTCAGGTTGCCCAGATCGGTTACCACCTCAATCGCGCGATGGACAATGGCCTGACACAGACCGAGGCTAGCGAACTGCTGACGCATCTGGCGTTCTATGCTGGCTGGCCCAACGCGTTTTCGGCGGTACCGGTGTTTGGCGACGTGTTTACTAAACGACAAGAGAGCTGACGCCGCTAGGGGAGTGGCCCCATGGGTTCCAGTTCGCGAATCAGCTCAATCAGCAGGCGAAGGCCGACAGGTACTTGCCTGGAGCTTGAGTAGTAGATGTGAAAGCCTGGGTCGTAGTGAGTCCAGTCCTCCAGCACGCGCTTCAACGAACCTTGTTCGACATGACGTTCGACAATGGATGCTGGAACATACATCAGCCCTGCGCCGCGCGCTGCCAGAGCCACACCGACGCGCGTCTCATCCAGCGTAATAGCACCCGGCGCGTTAATCTCAATCTGCTGGCCATCTTTCGCAAATTGCCAGTGATAGAGACGCGAATTCCCCAGTCGTATCCGCAGACAACGGTGCCCGTGCAAATCTTTTGGGTGCGTCGGGGTGCCGAATCGTTCAAGGTAACCCGGCGCGCCCACGACGGCCCATGCCACGTCGGGCGATAGCCGCTGAGCGATCATGTCTTCTGGAACTGTCCCGCCAAAACGAATGCCTGCATCATGGCCATCGCCAATAATATCGACCATTTTATTGGTCACGGTGAGGTCGACCTCAATATCCGGGTAGCGCTCAACAAACACCGGGAGGACGGGCCCAAGTAGCAGTTTGGCACCGTCGCTCAAGACGTTTAGACGGATACGCCCGGCGGGCTCATCGCGCAGTCGATTCAGGGTCTCCAACGCCTGCCCGATAGCGTTGACAGGAGAACTGATCAGTTCTTGCAACTCCTCGCCAGCGGCCGTAAGCGTCACACTCCGGGTGGTACGATTGAGCAATCGCACGCCAAGTCGCGTCTCAAGGCCTTTCATGGCGTGACTAAGTGCTGATGCACTGATCCCTACCTCCAGGCCGGCCTTTCTGAAGCTTTGATGCCGGGCGATGGCCAGAAAGTAAATGATATCTGCCAGGTTCGTGCGGCTTAGCTGCATGGATGACTCCGAACTTTTATTTGTAGGGGCACCTCAGACGGGCGCGGGCAAATCTACTTCATCCAGGAAGATGACGTTCTGGTGGGGTATGTCGGCATGCACCGGCGCTTCGTAGCCCGCCAGATCGTGAATCACAAAGAATCCCAAGCGGTGATCTCCTGAGCGTGCAGGGTAGGCCTCTTCACACTTTTCAATCCTAGGTTGGGCTCAGACTGCCCGCGAAGCTTTTTGGGCTCATAACAGTTATCTGGTCTGCTCATGAGTGCTTTTGGCGCGTGCGCTGTAGCATGACTTCGCGAATAACCATCAGAGAACTATGAATGCGGATTTCAGCCCTGTACGTCACTGTTGTTGTGAGTTGTCTTTGGATGGGATCGGTGCTCGCCGCACCGCCGGCAGAAAAAGTCGTGCGTATTGCGCAACTGGTGATTGATCCGGCGCAACTGGCGGCATATCACGCTGCAGTCAAAGAGGAAATGGCTGACTCCGTTCGTCTTGAGCCTGGCGTGTTGGCGATTTATTCGGTCGCGGAAAAGGATCATCCGAATCGGCTGCACTTCTTCGAGATATACGCCGATGAGGCGGCATATCGAAGCCATATTGCGTCCGCGCATTTTCAGAAGTATGTGACAACGACCCAGCCGATGATCCTGTCCAGAGTGCTGATTGAAACCGATCCGATTCAACTCAGCGCCCAGCCGCCTCGATGATCGATTTTCCGGAGGGGGTTGGTCGGTCTCGTTCAGCCAAGACAGATGTCTATTTGATCGAGGGGGTATCAGCGCCATAGTCAAGGAGTAGCAAAATGTTGCGTGAGAACGCCAACGACCTACTGGTCTTCATTGCGGTTGCGCGAGAAAGAAGTTTCACCAAGGCAGCTTCACAACTACGCGTGTCTCAATCTGCGATGAGCCATACCATCAAGGCATTCGAAGAACGGTTAGGGATGAGGCTTCTAACCCGCACCACACGCAGTGTCACATTGACCGATGCCGGGCAGGCGCTCTACGACGGCATGAACCCTCACTTTGAGGCCATGGAAGCCAATTTCCAGAAGCTGCTGGGGCTTCGAGAAAAGCCGGCTGGCACCCTACGGATCACTGCCGCAGACTTCAGCTTTCATACGGTGTTATGGCCAGTGCTGGAAACCTTTCTGGCTCGGTACCCAGACATCAACGTTGAGGTGAACTGTGATTACCGACTGGTCGACATTGTTGCCAACCGTTATGACGCAGGCGTTCGGTATGGCGACACGGTGGGAGAGGGGATGATTGCTACACGGATTGCCCCTGACATGCGCATGGCCGTGGTAGCAACGCCAGATTACTTCGCGGTGCATGTGCCCCCTGGTGAACCCGACGAACTTGTCGGCCATAACTGCATCAACATGCGGTTTCCCACCCATGGCGGTATCTATACCTGGGAGTTCGAGAAAGAAGGTGTCACCAAGAACGTTCAGGTCAGCGGGCAACTCGTCGTCAATGGTGTTTATCAGACACTTGATGCCTGCCGGAGCGGGGCAGGAGTAGGGTATCTGCCGGAAACACTTGTTCACCAGCATATCGCCAAGGGCGACTTGATTCGGGTGTTGCACGACTGGTGCCCGCCGTTCGCCGGATTTCACCTGTATTACCCCAGTCGCCTTCAAGCCTCTCCGGCGTTCAGCCTTTTGGTTGAAGCACTGCGCTATCCCCGACGCGCCCAAGAGAGAGATGATTGAATACCGGCGTGTCATCACTGTTATGGGATTAGCAGCGTTGGCTGGTTCGCCCACTTTGCAGATGCTCACGGGCTGCCAGTCTGCCGGTATCTACTGATGCAGCTCCGTCACGGACATGGTGAACACCAACTTGGATCTGCCAGGGTTGGAATAGGAGTGAGGCACATCGGTTTTCGCCACTGCCGAGCTTCCCGAAGGGATGACCAACTCTGTTTCTCCTACCACGCATCTCAGCGTGCCTTTTTCCACATGAAACAGTTCAAGCGTGCCCTGAGGATGCCCCTGTGAAGCGAAAGATTCGCCTGGGTGCATTTCCCAACGCCACAGCTCGATCATATTTGGTCCGGAGGTTCCCGCCAGAAGGCGCGCTGTGCCTCCCTGATCCCCGGTCCAGAGGGTGGGAATATCTTTACTGTCGATGATATGGGCGGATGGGGCTTCGGTCACATTGACGAAGTCTGCAACGGACAGGCCCAACGCTGCGGCGATTTTGCAAAGGATGCCGATACTGGGGTTCGCCGTACATTTCTCTATTTCGACAACCATCCCTTTGCTCACGCCAGCGCGGCGGGAAAGCTCATCCAACGTGATCTTCTGGGCTTTGCGCGCCTGTTTGAGCGTGCGCGCAACGGCTAGGCTGACAGCTTGAGCATCAGCACCTGGGGTAGTCGACAAGCTGGTATTCGCGGTCATTGATGAGGGTTATGGGAAAAATGTGCTGGGATTCTCGACCTTTATCAGCAGTTCCGTCAATCGGCTCAGCCGTTATAGTAGATGATACTGGTCATTATATTGACTTTGCTGGTCGTCGCTGACTAGCATGAAATGACATTTAGGTTCCTGGAGGTTTTTGATGCTGTCCGTACTGCCGTTAATCGATCAAGCCGTTGCCGAGCTGGCGCCGGAGTTCAGGGCCCTGAGTATCGTGGTGGAAGCTGCACCACTGGCTCATCCTGAGGTGGCCCAGGCTGCGCTGGACCGTGCTTGCAAGGCTGTGCAGGAAGGTGGGCCAAGCTGGGGAGAAGGCCATCTGGCTGCATGGGCTGAGACCTTTCGAAAGTTTGGGGCCAAGCCGCAGCGCACACCTTGTTCAGCTGAAGCGCTGCGTAAACGAGTTTTACGTGACGGCAGTTTGCCTAGCCTGGATCCCATCGTCGATCTCTACAACGCAATCAGCATTGAGTACGCCATCCCGGTTGGCGGGGAAAACATTGAAGCCTATGTGGGCTCCCCACGACTGGTAGTCGCCGATGGCACCGAACCTTTTGACACTATGAAAGAGGGTGCTCCTGCTTTCGAGTATCCAGATGCCGGCGAGGTTGTCTGGCGCGATGACCAAGGCGTGACCTGCCGTCGCTGGAATTGGCGGCAAGGTGTCAGGACCCGTCTCGGTGCTGACGCGAAGAGCATGTGGTTCATTCTGGAGAGTCTGCCAGCGATGCCGCTTGAAGCTTTGACGGAAGCGGGGGACAGGCTGATCGAAGGACTGCAGCAAATGATGCCAGGTGTTCAGATCGAAAGCTCACTGATTGGTCCTGGGGCCAAATAGTCAATAGACAACCGTATGAGTGATGCCGATGTTAACCGGACTTAGTGCATTTCCTCTGACACCTATGCAGTGGCTGACCTTGTGGAATCCACTGGAAGTGAACGGAGCTCCATGGTTTGTCGAAAGGCAAAATTGATCAGATAAACAGCCCGTCAGACGGCTCCTATAGACTCTCAGGATCGCCAAAGAACATCTGAATCCGCGACCTCAACCACCGCTCACCCGGGTCATTGTCCTGCGACCCACGCCAGGCCATGTGCAGCTCAAACGAACGCACAGGAAGCGGCGGGTCTTCGGCGCGTAATCCGCCCGCCGAGGTCAGCGCCTCAGCGGCGTAATCCGGCACAGTGGCCAGAATGTCCGTACCCGCCAGCAACGTGCCCAACCCGTTGAACTGAGGTACAGCCAACACCACATGGCGTTTGCGGCCGAGCTTCTCCAGCTCTTCATCAATAAACCCGCTCAGGTCGCCGGCGAAGGACACCAGGGCATGGGGGCGTGAGCAGAAGTCGTCCAGGCTCAATGAGCCGGGCACGCTGTCGGCACGCAGCAGCTTCGGCAGGCTGCGGCGCAGCACCTTGCGCTTGGCGTTGGCCGGCAGATCGGCGGTGTAGCTGACGCCGATGGAGATTTCACCCGAAGCGAGCAAGCCAGGCATCAGGATGTAGTTGACGCGGCGCACCACCAGCACGATGCCCGGGGCTTCGGCGCGCAGACGCTTGAGCAATTGCGGCAGCAGGGCGAATTCCACGTCGTCGGACAGGCCGATACGAAACACCGCAGTGCTGGTGGCCGGGTCAAACTCGGCAGCGCGGCTGACGGCGGTGGAAATCGAGTCCAGGGCCGGGGAGAGCAGGGCGAAGATCTCTACGGCGCGGGCCGAGGGTTCCATGCTGCGTCCGGTACGCACAAACAGCGGGTCATCGAACAGCCCGCGCAGGCGCGACAAAGCCGCGCTGATGGCCGGCTGGCCGAGGAACAATTTCTCGGCGGCGCGGGTCACACTGCGCTCATGCATCAAGGTTTCGAATACGATCAAGAGGTTAAGGTCGACACGACGCAGGTCGTTACGGTTCATCTTGTGTCCTGGAAGAGTCTGTAAACTTGACGTGAGCGGCCATATCGCACGATTCAGCAGCATGACCGGCATGAATCTTACGGGGAAAGGCTGGTACTCTGCACCGGCTAATTGATTTTTCCTACGATAGTTGAGGTCTGCTCCTCCTTCGCGAAATCAATGACAGGCATGTCGACTATTAATGGCGACCGGTGGCCTTACCTGGAAAGCCCAGATAAAGTTCATGGCATTAGAGGTTACTTTGACGAGGTTTGCGATGTCCCGCACGATCCGTTTTCACAAGTTTGGTCCGGCCGAGGTGCTCAAATGCGAAGAGCATGCAGCCGCGCAGCCCGCACCGGGCGAAGTGCAGGTGCGTGTCGAGGCGATTGGCATCAGCTGGTACGACATCCTATGGCGCCAGAACCTGGCGTCTTCCCATGCTCGCCTGCCTTCGGGCCTGGGGCATGAAATGGCGGGTGTGGTAGTCGCCTTGGGTGACGGCGTTGATGACTTGGCTGTGGGCGACAAGGTGGCCAGTTTTCCGGCTGAAAGCCCCAACGATTACCCGGTGTATGGCGAGCAGATCATCTTGCCGCGTTCGGCCCTGACCCGTTACCCGGATGTCTTGAGCCCGATTGAAGCCAGCGTGCACTACACGCCGTTGCTGATTGCGTATTTCGCTTATATGGATCTGGCGCGGGTCAAGCCTGGGCAGTTTGCCCTGGTGACCGATGCCAGCCACTGTTCCGGCCCTTCGTTTGTGCAACTGGGCAAAGCCCTGGGTGTGCGGGTGATTGCCGCGACGAAAAACAGCGCCGAACGCGAATACCTGCTCTCCCTCGGGGCGGAAAAAGTCATTGTCACCGAAGAACAAGACCTGCTGATGCAGATCAACAAGTTCACTGACAACCGTGGTGTCGACGTCGTATTCGATGGCCTGGGCGGCCCGCAGATGTCGTTGCTGGGGGACGTCCTGGCGCCCCGTGGCAGCCTGGTGTTGTATGGCTTGCAAGGTGGCAACCAGACGCCATTTCCGGCCTGTGCAGCGTTCCAGAAGAATATTCAGTTCTTCGTTCACTGTATCGGCAACTTCACCGGCAAGCCGGAGCTGGGCATCGTCCAAGATCAGGTGGCACTGCAGCGGGCCTTGCGTGATATCAACCAGTTGACGGCCGACCGTGTGCTTGTCCCACTGAAAACCACGGTATTTGCGTTCGATCAATTTGTTGAAGCCCACCGCTATATGGACGAATGCCCATGTCGCGAGCGTGTCGCCTTGCAGGTTGAAGCTGTTTGAGCTGTAGGAGTATTCGCAAATGAATACGCTGGCGTCTGAGCCGATGAGGCAAATGCGCCATTTGACAGGGCTTAACCCACTCCCGGGTTGAGCCTGACCAGGGGGGCTCCACCCCGCAAACAATACCTTTTTCCCCTTACGCCGCCCTGAAACCCAGTGCGGCGCTGTCGTGTGGGCGCCATTAACGTCTCGGGCCTGGCGAATCTGAACGGGTTTTCGGCGATCGTCTGTATCTGTTAATCATTACTTGAGCGCCGATAATTGTGCCTACCCTGTCATCTCAAGGACTGAGCAATGATTGATTACTTGATATTCCCGCCGCGTACTTCAGGAACTAAGCAAGGCGTCTCTGTGCATCCTGAAAGTGTACTGAAGGCGCCCGGTTGTTTTGCAAGGAGCAGATTAAAATGGGTGATTAATATTCGTCAGATGTGTCCCTCGTTTTTTAGTTAAAACAGTGTAGGAAGTTGTCGGAGTATTCCTAGGGTCGGTAATTCGACGCGTCTATATTCAAGCTGGAGCGCGATTTTCCCGGGGTTTGGCCACAGTAGGAAGGCATGAGGTTGCCGATGCTTTTATTGCAAAGTGCTAATGTACAACTGTCTTTGCGCCGTGTGGCACCCGACACACCTACAGTCGTAATGGGTCGAGCAATTCATATTGATAGTTGCTTGAAACTGACACTTCAACTCAGGTAGTAGAATAATGAGCGCAATTCATGAGCAAGCCATGAACTATGTTTACCAACAAGTTCTGCAGCGTATGATCGGGCATTTCACGCGGTCCGAGCGGACTGTACTTCAATTGTTGGTCCAGCGAATTGTGGTGGCAGCCGGTGGCATGGAGCAAGTGGGCCACTACAAAGTGCTGATCACCCACGGCGGCGGTGAGGTCAGCAGTTACACGCTGGCAATGCTGCGAGCCGCGCAACTGACCATCGCGGGCCGCGCGCCCAAGACGTTTCACCTGCGGGTTGCTACCCTGCGCTATGCCGGCATGACCCAGGCCACCCTCGACAACTTGAACCAAGGCTATAGCGCGCTGTTTTTTCATGACGACCCGCGTGTGGAGCTGTTGATGGTCGAGAACCGCGACGTCCAGCCCTTCAATCCGCAACGCCCGGCTTCCAGCGCCGGGCGTGAGGTCAGTCAGCGCAATATGCTACTGCTGGGCCACCTGACGTCCGGCGATATCCGCGCCACGCTGTGCAACGACACCTACCTGGCCTTCGGTGAGTTCTACCAGTGCGTCGCCACCTGGAACGGCGGTGTGCATGCCATGGTCAGCGGTGACTCGCCACGCAAGCAAAGCCAATATCTGGCGTGGCTGAAAAAAACCGCGCTGGCAACCGGCCTTGATTTCGCGCGTGGCAAACCGATGTCGCTCAACCGGCTGTTTGCACGCATGGAGGAGTGGAGTATCGCTTGCTACCGTGATCTCTATGGCGAGCATTATGTGGGTACAGAGGAGCTGGGCCGGGGCGGGTACCGTCATCTGGCCTATATCGGCATTGCCGACTTGCTCGATGATGTGGATGTATCCCGATCCACGCTGCTGACTGACTTCCTGGCGCACAAGCAGGATCCGTTTGATTTTCACTTCAGCCATCCTGCCGCCCCCAATCCATTACTCATGGCTCACTTGCACGGCTTGCAGGCCCAGTGCCTGCGTGAGCTTTCTTATGAGCATGGCGTCGAGAGTTTTATTCGCCAGGCGATGGACTATATGCGCCGTAGGAAAATCCCAAATGCATTGATCGCCGAGGCGTCAAGCGAGGATGGGCGCATCCTGTCCACCACCTATGCCCAAGAATTCTTCGGCTTGGACGAGGGTCAGTTGACCTGCCTGCTGTTCGCACCCTTCATTGAGCACGGCGAGCGGCTGGAGGGCTTCTTGCGTCAATGCCATCCCGGCATGCTGGTGGCGCTCCCCGAGCTGCACAAGGCGCTCCAAGGCAAGCCCGCAGCAGACATGCTGCAACAGTGGCTGGTGGATACCAGCGGGTTGCCGCTGCCGATATTGCAGCACGTGTACCGCAAGCGCCCGCTGCAGGTCGAGCGTGGCATCCTGGCACGCAAGCCGCGATTCACGCAGTCCGAAGCACCGACTGCACGGTTATCGGTGCGTTAACGTGTATTCGTCTGTACAGGCCGGTGAGCGGCCATGAACCTGCGGGGAGAGCGACAGGCAGACTTTGCCTATCAGGCGGTGTACCGCTACATGATCAACCTGATCAACGAAGTCAGCCTGGAAACACCGGTCAAGTTGCCATCCTTGCGGCAGCTGTCGACACGCTTGAACGTGTCAATCTCGACGATCCAATACGCCTACTCGCTGCTGGAGAAGGAAGGGCGGGTGTACTCGGTGGCCAAGTCGGGATACTTCGCCTGGCCGGTAGCTGCCAACCCACAGCTGATGGCGGGTGCTGACCTGCTCGAAAGGCTCTACGCGGCGGCGCGGCGGCCGGCCATGGTTGTGCTCAGTGGGGATGAGCCCGCGCTGCTGGGCTCGCTGGATGGTGACTTGCTGACGCTGGAGCGTAAATTGGTGCGCCGCTACGCGAACCAACTGCAGCCCTGGTCGCAACCCTGTGGCGTGTGGGAGCTGCGCGCAGCGTTGGCGGCACGTTATACCTCGTCGCCTACACGCTGCTGGCAGGCCGACGAGGTGTATATCGGTGCCGATCTACAGGGTGTCCTGGAGATACTGATTGACGCCCTGGGTCTCAAGGGCACCGTATTGGTGACCGAATCACCCTGTGATTATCGGGTCTTGCGCCTGTTGCAGGCTGCTGGTGTACGGGTGATCGAATTGCCCTGGCTAGCCGATGGCCGGTTCGACCTCGCGATGTTCGAGCACTTGTTGCTTCACGAACCCGTGCACCTGGTGCTGTTGTCATCGGTAGTGAGCATGCCATCAGGTACGGCGTTATCGGTTCCGGAGCGGCTGCAGATTGCGCATTTGCTTGACCAACACGGTTGCTGGCTACTGGAGAACGACACCTTTGGTGAACTGAGCTATACGCCATCCCAGGCAGCCCTGCGTCATCTGGTCAACCCGGAGCGGCTGCTGGTGTTCTCGTCGTTCGAGAAGGTGTTGGGTCCGGAAGCGCCCTTTGGCTATTTACTGTCGCATCAAATGAGCAGTGAATTGCAGCGCCAGTTTTTACTGCGCTCATTTCGTTTGTCGTCAATCCGTCAGCGGGCCATTGCCCGGCTTTATCAGAGCGGGCGCTTTGATCAGCACCTGCAGGCATTGCGCCAACTTCTACAGGAGCAAGCGCAGGCCATGAGCCTGCGGTTGGACGCACGCATGCAAGGGCGCGTGAGCTACCGGATGCCCATCGCCGGGGCGAGCTTCTGGTTGCAGTCGGTGGCGCCAGTGGATATGCGCTTGATCTTTCAACGGATGCTCACGCAACAGGTCGTGATAGCGCCGGGTGAGTTATTCAGCCTCAGCGGCTTGCACCATCAGCATATGCGCTTGAGCCATACGTTTACGGGGCAGCCCAATCTGGATGTCACCCTGGATGCGCTGGCTCAGGCGTTGCTCGAGGCGCAGACTGTCTAGCGTATGAAATTTCTCTGTGCGCTGTAGGATCGATACCGTCGCACAGTAGTCCAAGTCCCAGTAAACTGACACTTTTCCGAATCCTTCTTTTCGAGGTTTATGCATGACTATCAGTCCTTTTGCGGGCAAACCGGCGCCGGCCCAGTTGCTGGTGGATATCCCGCGACTGGTCACGGCCTATTACACCGGCCAGCCTGATGCAGCAATCTCTACCCAGCGTGTGGCCTTTGGCACCTCCGGGCACCGGGGCAGCTCGTTCGAGCTGAGCTTCAACGAATGGCATGTACTCGCGATCAGCCAGGCCATCTGCCTCTACCGCGAAGCCCAAGGCATCAACGGGCCGTTGTTCGTGGGCCTGGATACCCATGCGCTGTCCACACCTGCCGGTGCCAGTGCCCTGGAGGTATTGGCCGCCAATGGGGTACACGTCATGCTGGCCGAAGGCGACGAGTACACGCCGACCCCGGCGATTTCCCACGCGATCATCTGCTACAACCGTGGCCGCACCAGCGGCCTGGCGGACGGTATCGTGATTACACCGTCCCACAACCCGCCGCAGAGTGGCGGCTACAAATACAACCCGCCTAATGGGGGCCCGGCCGATACTCACGTCACCAAGTGGATCGAAGCCAAGGCCAATGAACTGCTTGCCAACAAGCTGGCCGGGGTCAAGCGCATCACCCACGCCCAGGCGCTCAAGGCGGACACCACCCATCGTCATGACTACCTCAACAGCTATGTGGCTGACCTGGTCAATGTGATCGACATGGATACGATCCGCAGCGCCGACCTGCGCCTGGGCGTGGACCCATTGGGCGGAGCCGGGGTGCGCTACTGGTCGGCGATTGCCGAGCACTACCGTCTGAACCTGGAGGTAGTGAACACCGAAGTCGATGCGACTTTCCGCTTCATGAGCGTCGACTGGGATGGCCAGATTCGCATGGACCCGTCGTCCAGCTACGCCATGCAGGGCCTGATCGGCCTCAAGGAACGATTCGACGTCGCGTTCGCCTGTGACCCTGACCATGACCGCCACGGCATCGTCACCCCGTCCGGCGGCCTGTTGGCGCCGAACAACTACCTGGCGGTGTCCATCGATTACCTGTTCCAGAACCGCCCTGACTGGCGCGCCGATGCTGCCGTGGGCAAGACCGTGGTCAGCAGCGGCTTGATTGATCGCGTCGCTGCGCGTATCGGTCGCCGTTTGTACGAAGTGCCAGTGGGCTTCAAATGGTTCGCCGATGGCTTGTTCGAAGGTTCGTTGGGCTTTGGTGGTGAAGAAAGCGCCGGTGCCTCGTTCCTGCGCAAGGACGGCACGGTTTGGAGCACTGACAAGGACGGCTTGATCCCGGCTTTGCTGGCGGCGGAAATGACCTCGCGCAAAGGCCAGGACCCGAGCCAGATCTACCGCGGCCTGACCGACGCGCTGGGCGAGCCGTTTGCCATTCGCGTCGATGCCAAGGCGACCCCGGCGCAGAAAGCGTTGCTGGGCAAGCTCTCGCCGGAGCAGGTGACGTCCACGCAATTGGCCGGGGAGAGCATCCAGCAGATTCTCAGCCATGCGCCGGGCAATAACCAGGCAATTGGCGGCTTGAAGGTCATGACCGAAAACGGTTGGTTTGCCGCACGGCCATCGGGCACCGAGGACATCTACAAGATCTATGCCGAGAGCTTTATCGGCGAAGATCACCTCAAGCGGCTGGTGGAAGAGGCGCAGGTACTTGTAGACGGTGCAATCGCACAGTAGTCACACCGAACCCAATGTGGGAGGGGGCTTGCCCCCTCACATATTTCAGCTGCCCGCAGAATTCAAGCTCAGGCCAGGTCGACCAACACGATCTCGCTGTCCTCGATCGCCGTCACCCGTAATACCTGCTCGTCTTCAACCGCCACGCCATCTCGCGCCTGTGCCCGCAAACCATTGACGTCAATCACACCCGTGGCCGGCACCAGGTACGCCCGGCGGCCGCTGTCCAGTCGGTACTCAGCGCTTTCCCCGGCTTTCAGGTTCGCTGCCACCAAGCGTGCATCGGCACGAATGCTCAGGCTTTCACTGTCGCCAGCCTTACCACTGGCAAGCGTCACAAATCCTTCACGGTTACCTTGTGGAAACGGTTTGGCGCCCCAGGACGGCGGTAGCCCAGCCTGATTCGGGATAATCCAGATCTGGAAAATCTTGGTCGGCGTAGCCTCCAGGTTGTATTCGCTATGGGCGATCCCGGTGCCCGCACTCATCACCTGCACATCACCCGCCTCGGTGCGGCCTTTGTTGCCCAGGTTATCGGCATGACTGATCGCGCCTTCACGCACGTAGGTGATGATTTCCATGTCGCGGTGCGGGTGCTGGGGAAAACCACTGCCTGGGGCGATGATGTCGTCGTTCCATACCCGCAGGTTGCCCCAGTGCATGCGCTCGGGGTCGTGGTATTCGGCGAAGGAAAAGTGGTGATGGGCGTCAAGCCAGCCGTGATGGGCGCCGCCCAGCATGTGGAAAGGTCGAAGTTCAAGCATGGTCGTCTCCTGTTGATGGGCCTATCATCCAGCAGCCGATCATCTATAAAAAGCGTAAAAAATACCTGATTTCTATCTATTTATTCGATTGGTTTTGTCTGTAACAACTTTCACTTCATCGCCTAACTGCATGACAGCAAAGCAATTGGCTGGAACTGAGCGCCGATTCCGGCGACCATGACGCCCTCATCAAAGCCAATCTCATCGCAGGAGTCCGCGTGCCGCAACACAAGCCTGATCTGCCCCCTGAACTGCGCCCCTTGGCCGAGATGCCGCTATTGAAACGACTGGCCGCTCGCCTGTTCGGCCATGGCCTTACTCGTTTACGCGCGCAGCACCGGTTCTCCTGGTTGCATGGCCAAGCCGACGGCTTTCGCAGTGGGCACGAGGCGGGTGTGGAATATGGTTATCGCGAGGGCAAGGCCGATGGCATTGAGGAGGGCCGACAGGTCCTGTTGATCCGCGACTTCCGCCCCGACGAACACCCTGCGCCGGGGGTGGATGACAGCCTGTTCGATGACTGGCGGTTGCCGCTCACGGCGGATGTGAAAAAACGCATGAAGGCGGATGTGGCGCGGCTGCTGCCGCCCCATGCGCAGCCAAGTGCGGCGCAGTGGAAGATGATTTTCAGCGATACGCCCTCGACTTCGGTGATCGCCGGGGCCGGCGCGGGTAAATCCACATCCCTGGTGCTGCGCATCCTGCTGCTGACCCATTACCTGGGCTTTGAGCTGAGTTCGATGACGGTGGTGACCTTTACTCGCGAGTCGCGTAAAGACTTTATTCACAAGCTCATGGATATTCTCAGCTTGTGGGGCCAACCCCTTGGCATGAAGGAAGCCCAGGCTGTGGTGCGTACCTTCCACTCGCGCATCCTGCCAATGGTGCGCAGCCTGCCGGGCTTCGAGCGTCTGCAGGCCTTTGAAAACCTCAGCGACGGTTTTGCGGACGCCGACAGCAATCCCTTCGACCTGCGCATCGGCGACGCCCAGCGTCAACAGATGAATGCCTGCTATCACCGCCTGTATGGCCGCCACCAGCGTTTTCGCGAGCTGATTGCGCCGTTGGCCCGCCAAGGCCTGCAACTCAAGGAGCTGGAGCGTGATCATCCGGACGTGCAAAAACGCATCGCAGTGACAGACCTGGCAGCCAAACGTGATGACGAACTTTGCGATGTGATCGAAGACCTGTGGTTTCGCGCCGGGGCATGGCCGATCAAGGGCATAGAGCCCAGCCGCCAGACCTTTGAAATCAACGGTGCGCAATTTCATTGCCACGGTTATATCCCGGCGCTGGATGCGTGGGTGGTGCTAGGTTTTGATGCGCGGGAAAACCCCCAGCTCAGCCGGCCGAACTCGAAACTATCCGTGCGTGCAGAGTGGGCGGTCAAGCGCACCTTGTTTCAAGCTTTTTGTCGTAAGCCTATGATATGGATGGACAATTATGAGGCTTCAAAGCGCTTGATCAGCAGCCTTGCCGGCGATGCAATGGCCGGGCCTGGCTTTGATTACAAGGTCAAGGGCGAACTGGCCTCGGCGCCGCTGTTGGATGGTTTTGTGATGGCTGCCGGGTTTATCGAGAACCTCGGTTTGGACGTACCGACGGCCGTGGGCCAGATGCGCTTTGCCAAGGACGATCCGGATCGGTTGTTCTTCGAGGCCCTGAGCATTTTCTGGAAGGCCCTGGAAGACCACCTGCTGGATCAATCGCCGCCGATTATGACCTACAACCGGATGTTCTCCCTGTTCGGTGAAAACACCCCGGAAAACCTCAAGCTGCTCAGCGATCCATTGCTGCGGCCTATGTCGCACCTGATGATCGACGAATTCCAGGATGTTTCTCCACAAATTGTCTCGTGGATACGTGCAAGCCTCAGGGAGATCCGCAGTCGCGGGCCGGCGATGCATGTGGGGCGCGGCGCACAGCGTTCTTCTTTGCTATGCGTAGGGGACGACTGGCAATCGATCTATGGTTGGCGTGGCAGTTCGCCCAAGTTCTTCATGCACTTCAATAACGAATTTTCCTCGCCAAGTACCACCCGCGTGATGCTGGCGGAGAACTACCGTAGCCACCAGCACATCATCGATGCGGCCGAACACGTGGTACGCAGTGCTCCGGCGATTCCCGGCAAGAAGGCCAAGGCCAGTGGTGCGCCCAAGGCACTCGTGCCTGTGATGGTACTCGAGCGCGACGATGCGGCGCTGGGCCAGCGATTGCTGGAGCACTATCAACGGGGCCAGAGCGTATTGATGCTGTATCGAAAAAGTAGCGATAAACTACTGATTCAAGAGCATATTCAGGCTGTAGTTAATGTGGATTCTAGCTTGCCGCCCCACGAGCGCAGGTTGAAACAGCTGACCTATCACAGCGCCAAGGGCCTGCAGGCGGATGTGGTATTTTTACTGGGGGACTGTCAGCATCTCACCAGCTCGCCGTACAAGAATCAGGTCTACCGCATGGCGGGCCTGGGCAAGGACGGTGATAGCGAACCTTATGACACTGCGCAAAAAGAAGAAATATTGCGCCTGGCCTATGTTGGCATTACCCGAGCGGTCAGCCATTGCTATTGGTATGTGGAAAAGCCGGAAGGCCAGGGCGTGAATGTGCCCAGGGCCTCAGAGCGGGTGGATGGCAAGAAAGCCTTTTTCGATGATCAGCGCTGACCTTACAGCTGATACACAGCGAATGTGGGAGAGGGCTGACAAATAGTGTTCAGGCCCTCAAAGACAACGGCGGCACAAAACACTCCAGCTCATCCTCTACCGCCTCGATGATGCGCTCCACATCTGCAGCGTTCATTACGGTGGCGCAAGGGATACCGGCGATGGCGATCAATGTCTCGCCGCTGGCCCGGTCAAACAGGCGCGCGACCATGCTACCGGGGGCGTCCATGCTGCCCTCGAAGCCCATTGGATGAAAATGCCAGCGCATCAGCTGGCAGGCGTTGGGAAACGTCACTTTGTTCATGTTGCCCACCTTGTTCATTGAGCGCTTCCTTTAGCTCGCGGCAGGGGTCAAGACCTTCGCTGGTCATGACAGTGAAGACCTTAAAAATAGCATTCGTTCGTAAGTACACGTGGAGTTTTTTAGCCCCGTTCGGCGGTTCTTTTCGCTAATTTTGACATGGGTCATGTCCTACGCAAGATTAGGCAAAAGGCCATCACTCCGCGGGCGCACCTGACCATTGAAGGGGCGGGTAAACTTCGGCATCTTCAAGTATTTTTTTTCCGCTGCAGAGCCCTTTATGCCTGACATGACACCAGACGATGATTGTCGGAACACCCGAGTCACCCGTGAGCTGGTGCTGCGCCATCACCTGTGCTGGCGCCATCGCGATCTGGACGGGGTCATGGCTTATTACCACCCTGAGATCCAATACCACGACTTCTTCCAGAACCGCGTGGTGGGTTATGCCGAACTGCGTGAGTACCTGCAGGCCAGCATGCCCCGAGAAGCAGACGAGGCGATCGAGCATACCGACCGTATCCGTGCCGATGGCGACACCGCGTTTATCCAGTACCGCATCACTTTACGGGGCGGCCAGGGCCTTGTGTCGTTTCGCACCAGCGAAGCCATCACCGTGCGCGACGGATTGATCTGGCGAGTCAATGAATATGCATCCCTGGTGCATGAGCAGCCTGCCCAGTCCACGCGCCCCACGGTCAGTCGCCTGGGCTTGTCGCCCCAGCAATTGGGGCATATGGCGAACGACCTGCAGCAGTACTTTGAATCCAGGCAACCCTATCTGGATCCGGACCTGGACCTGCAACGGGTCGCCAAGGAAGTTGGCTACAGCCGCAATCAGATCTCCTACCTGCTCAATCAGGTGCTGGGGCAGAGCTTCTACCGCTACGTCAATCAGGCGCGGCTCCAGCATTTACTGGCCGCGTTGGACAGTGCCGCTGCCCCTGTCAAAGTCGATGACCTGGCCTTTGCCGCCGGGTTCAATTCACTCTCGGCGTTCTACAGTGCTTTCCGCCAGCACACCGGGCAGTCGCCCAAGGCTTACGTCAAGCAAATTTCCCTGCGTGCACGCGCGCAAGACAGCCCCTGACGCCGCGCTCTAGGATCGACCCTATCGAAACGAGGTAGGGGAACCTGGCATGCCGGCATGGCGCAATATCAGTCTATGGATGGACCAGCTGGACGACCCGCTGGAGGCGCGGCCGTCCCTGGAGCATGACCTGGATGTCAACGTGGCGATCATCGGCGCCGGCTATACCGGCCTATGGACCGCCTATTACCTGAAACGCCAGGCCCCGGAGCTGAAAATCGCCATCATCGAGGCGCAGACCGCCGGCTTTGGCGCATCCGGGCGCAACGGTGGGTGGCTGATGGGCAATCTGCTGGGCGAGGACCGCCTGCTGGCCAGCCTCGCGCCGCAGCAACGACGTGCTTCGTTTGACCTGCTGCACGGCATCCCTGATGAAGTGGCGCAGGTGCTGGTCCGTGAAGGCATCGACTGCGACTATCGCAAAGGTGGCGCGCTGTATTGTGCCGCACGCTACCCCGAGCAGGAGGCCAGCCTGCGCCAGTACCTGGACAAGCTGTATGCCCAGGGCCTTACCGAAGATGACTACCGTTGGCTCAGCCCGCAGCAGTTGGCCGAGCAGGTCCGTATCGCCAAGCCCTATGGCGGTATCTATGCACCTCATGTCGCGACCATCAACCCGGCCAAGCTGGTGCGCGGCCTGGCGCGGGCCGTTGAAAACCTGGGTGTGAGCATCTACGAGAACAGCCCGGTGACCCATTGGCAATCCGGCAGCCTGCGCACGGCCAAGGCCAGTGTGCGTGCCGCATGGGTAGTACCGGCAGTGGAGGGTTACGCCACTATCTTGCCGCCCCTGGGGCGTTACCAGTTGCCGGTACAGAGCCTGATCGTCGCCACCGAGCCGTTGCCGGCCAGCACTTGGGATGACATCGGCCTCAGTCGTGGCCAGGCATTTGGCGAGAGCAGCCGACAAGTCACCTACGGCCAGCGCACGGCAGACAACCGCTTGGTGTTCGGCGCCAGAGGCGGCTATCAATTTGCCGGTAAGTTGCGCCACAACTTTGATCTCACCGACAGCGAAGTACAGCTGCGTCGCTACCTGTTTGGCGAACTCTTCCCACAGTTGAAGAGGGTAAGGATTACCCATTCCTGGGGCGGCAACCTCGGCATGTCGCGCAATTTCCGTCCGCACATGCTCTGCGACCATAAAACCGGCGTTGCGCTTTCCGGCGGCTATGGCGGGGAGGGCGTAGGCGCCACCAACCTTGGCGGCCGCACCTTGGCCGATCTGATACTGGGCCTTGAAACGCCCCTGACCCGTCAACCCTGGGTGATTCGCGAACGCGGCCTGCAAGCCCTCAAGGCCTGGGAGCCCGAGCCGTGCCGTTGGCTGGGCTATAACGCGATCATCCGCAGCTTTGTCCATGAGGACCAGGTATTGGCCAACCCCAATACCGCGCCCTGGCGCCGCAGGCTGGCAACCGGCATCGCCGGGTTCATGGAAGGCTTCATGCATTAAGTCGTTCCACTCACACGGGAAAACCCCATGAGCATCACGCAATTCAAAGACGCACTGAACACCCGTCTGCCGGACTCATCTCCGGTCGCCGCGCCCTTGGGCGAGCCTATCGCTGTGGCCTCGACCTTGAGCGTGGAGCGCACTGATGGGGTCGAGGCCGGTATCTGGGAATGCACCCCGGGGCGCTGGCGCCGGCAGATCAAGTCCCAGGAGTTTTGCCATTTCATCCAGGGCCGCTGCACCTTCACCCCCGATAACGGTGAACCCCTCCATATACAAGCCGGCGACGCACTGATGTTGCCGGCCAACAGCACCGGCACCTGGGATATCCATGAAACCGTGCGCAAGACCTACGTATTGATCCTGTAACGCTTTGATCCTTGATCGCCTGCCATAACAACAGCCCTAAA
>Ga0160452_100299_pt1 | contig 45100 bp, 27 predicted proteins | sample HID1971I_E6MG_FD_108230 | JGI IMG/M metagenome (GOLD analysis project Ga0160452, IMG submission 108230) | Enriched millipede-associated microbial communities from UW Madison campus, WI, USA - HID1971I_E6 MG | ecosystem: Host-associated > Arthropoda: Insects > Digestive system > Unclassified ...
CAGATGGAGATCTTCATCGCCAACACCACCGCCCTGCTCTCGGCCGTCGAGGGTGAAGTCGGTCTCACCGTACTGCCTTATCTCGCGCAGCAGCGACATCGGGACATGCTGCGTTTTATTCCGCTTGACGAACCGCCTGTCGAGCGCACCGTGGGCTTCGTCGAGCCGACCGGAAGGTCGTTGAGTCCGGCAGCGCTCGCGCTGCGCGAGAGTTTCCTGGAGGATCTCGGCGTGTCGGTACTACCGAAGCAGGTTCGCCGCTTGACGTTCGATTGATGCGATGGTCTGGAACGCGCAGATCGCGGACATGCTGAATGCGGGCCAGCGTGATCGCACTATCGGTAAAGCGTTCAACCGCTTTGGGACTGCAGCGCGCCGCATTGCTGACCTCCGCGATGCGGTGGTGCAGTCGAACGTCGGCTTCAAAAGACAGCGAACGAGTCTTGACGACCCTCTTCTCCCGCTCGGCGCTTCTCCCGCTCAAGGTCGCATCCTGAATAAGCGCGGTCGCTCAATGAGGCCACGTTACGGGCCGCAAAGAGTTCTCAATGCGCCGTCAGTTGCCATCGCAACACGGGATACGTCGCGCCCGCCGGCATCGCCCAGACGCCTGAAGGCCCGAAGTTCCACGACACGAAGCTCGCCGGATTGCTCATCTGCGCAGTGGTCAGTCCGTTTGTCGCGGGCGGTGCCGTACCGCCCTCGCTGACATGCACCGCGTTCAGCTGATTCGTCGTTTCCTTGTTCCAGTACACGTCGTTGCGGATCGTCCCCGAGTTCAGCGTGGCGATCGCGCCGTTGATATCGGGCGTCGGTCGCTCACTCGACCGCCCCACGGCAAACGACTCTTCGATGATGCCCGTGCTGGCGTTGTATTCGACAAGTGCACCGTCTCCCATCAAGGAGCCGACAGGACCCGTGCCATAGGATTGTTGAATCACCCCCGTGTTCCTTGCGACCAGTCCGCCGCCGCTCGCGTGCGAGCCGCCAACGTTGATCGAGCCGGTCGCGAAAGACTGCACGATCCAGCCGTCGTTCTGGTTGACGAGGCCGCCATACGAACCATTGCCACCGACCGATGCGCCGCTCCACGACCGTTCTATCGTGCCCTTGTTCCACCCGACGAGACCGCCACCCCCGACGCCGCCGAACGCCGCGCCCGACCCCACTCCACCGGTCGACCATGCATAGGCGACGACGCCATCGTTTCGCCCGGCGAGCGCGCCGTAACTGCCGCCGATACCGCCCTCCACCTCGGCGTTCGCCACCCCGACGTTCCGTACGACGCCGCTCGTTCCAACGACACCGAACAGCCCGGCATAAGGAACGTACGCTTGAGCCGGGACCTGGATATTCAGGTTACTGACGACATGGCCGAAGCCATCGAATTGCCCGGCGAAGGGCGCCGTGTCGGTCGGTGCGATCGGAGTGAAGGAGGTGCTCTGCGTCGTCTTCAGGTCGATATCCTTGCCGAGGGCGTAATTGCCCTTCAGATCCCGCGACACGTTCATCAGATCCGTGACGTTGTTCACGAGCGTGTACGCGGTGATCTGCGTGACATAGCCGCTGAAGGGCAAGCCCGGCCAGCATCGATTGGCGAGCAGCGTTCCGGCCGAATAGCTGCCATTCAAGTCGTAGAGCAGACTTACGATGCCGCTGCTCCTCGACCAGTCGATCGTGCCTTGATTGCCGATGCCGCCGCCGTTGTCGATGCCGGTTGCATCGGCGCGAACGGTGAGGTTTCCACCGCCGGTGTTGCGAATGGCCGAGCCCGCGGCGATCGACACGCTATTCGCGGAATTCAGCGCAAGCGATGCGCCGCCTTGCCACTCGACGTTGCCGCTCACCGTGATATCGCTGTTCGCGCCTGTGGTCGTAACGTCCACGGATGTGCCCTTGCCCAGGCTGCGCGAGATTGCATTGGCGGCGTTCGCGTCGATCGTGAAGATCGGTGCGCTCAATGTCCAATGGCCCGCAAGCACCGTCGCGCTCCCGATGTCGAGCGCCGTTGCGCGCGTGTCGACGGCGCCGCCGCTGCCGTCCGCATTCGTCGCGATGATCGTGCCGTCCGCATGAACTTCGCCCTTGTCCGCGACGAGCCAGACGTGGCCATCGCGGGTTGCAGTGCCCGTCGCGCGGATCGCAGCGCTGTTGCCCGCGAGGGCATACACGTTGCCATCGGCGGCTTGCAAGCTGGCTTGCGCCGCCCCGATCGTGCCCGCGTTCATCACCGTGCCGCCGCTTCCCGCCTGCACGAATACCTGTTGGCCAGCGGACGCGTCCTGCAGCAGCACCTGATTGCCTGCCACCAGTTCAACCGTTCCCTTCGGCGCATCAATGCTTCCGACGTTGATCACCGACTTGCGCGACACGAGGAACACGTCGCCGCCGCTCGAACCGATCTTGCCGAGATTGATCACCACTCCGTTGCCTCCGCCCGAAAACGCGAGCGGACCGCCCTGCATGAAGGCGTTCGGATCGATATTCAGGGTCGATGCAACGAAGCGCCCGCCCGTCGCGATCACGCCACCGGGGGCCACGAGCACGCCGTGCGGATTGATGAGATAGACACTGCCGCTCGCGTGCATCTGCCCCAGGATCGTGGAAGGATCGCCGCCCGTCACCCGATTGAGCGTCGCGCCGCTACCGTTGTCGAAGGTCACCGTGCGAGACGACCCGATCGAAAAACTGCGCCAGTCGATGACGCCCCGCGACGACGTCTGATTGATCGTGACGGACTGGCTGCCGGTCGTTATAGCGCCGCTGCCCGCGACGAACTGGCCGCCGCCAGGGAGCGGCGGTGCCCCGGATACCGCGATCGCGTATGCAGACGCCAGGCCAAGCACGAACGGTCGCATCAGAAGGCAATATTGATTTGGGGTACGAATCCATGAACACCGCGCCAAGCGTTGCATGTTTCCCTCCTTTGCCCTGAGCCGCTTGCTACTCAGTCGGGCATTCAGTCGCCGTAAAAGAGTAGTTTGTCCAAGCATAAGCGGATAGTAGTCCGAAAGCCGTCAACATGTACGTAATCACGCCCGAGCTCGCTCATTCTGCGCGAACGCTGCCGGCGTTCGTTCAGCAATCCGCGCAACAAAGATGCAAGGAGTTCGGCGAATTTGAGGTCGCGACCATCTCTTGTGCGGCCGCTACGATCGAACTGTCCAGTCGCACGACGTCATCGCTATGCCTCCTGCTCGAGTTTCACTATCGCGAACCAGACAAGGCATTGATATTCGCGACAGTGGTCGCTCACCGCCCGAGCTTGCGCGACAGCACCGGTCAACCTGGCGCACCCGATCTCCAGTTCACCATCAGCGCGAGCGAGAAGCGCCTCTTCCTGCATGAGCTCAAGCACCCGCAGGTTACGGCGTCTGGCCATCGCGCCGGTGTCGGGTGCGCTCGATGTCGTTCGCCAACTGCGTCAGCCGTGACAGGCTGTAAAGGCCCTCGACCACGTCAAACAAAGCGCCTCTACGCTCCGGCAGCCTGCTCGCGCATGCGGCGAGCTTCGTCGCGCAGGAACTGCTGATAATCGTCGAGATCGCCGTCGAAGGGCTCGACGCCACCCTTGGTGACGAGCCAGAATTCATCACATACCGCTCGCAGCAGGGACCGGTCGTGACTGACCAGCATCACAGTGCCTTCGAATTCGTTGAGTGCCATGCCTAGCGCTTCGCGGGTAGCCAGGTCCAGGTGGTTGGTAGGCTCGTCGAGCAGCAGCAAGTTGGGACGCTGCCACACGATCATGCACAACACGAGTCGGGCCTTTTCGCCGCCGCTCATCGTGCCGACTGCCTGATGGACCATGTCGCCGCTGAAACTGAAGGTGCCGAGAAAGGTGCGAAGCGATTGTTCGGTACCACTCTGGCCGGGCGCGCGCATGTGCGCCGGCGTGTCCTTGGCGAGCCGGATCATGTGTTCCATCGGCGTGTCGAGAGGACGCAGCACGTCGAGTTCCTGCTGTGCGAAGTAGCCTATGTTCAACCCTTTGCCTTCGCTGATTTCGCCGGCAATCGGCGCCAGCGCGTGCGCCACTGTCTTCACTAGCGTGGACTTGCCCTGGCCATTGGCACCGAGAATGCCGATGCGTTGACCGGCCAGCACAGATCGGTTGATGCCCCGAACGATGACGGTGGGCGGCGTGCCCGGCGGTGCGTCGGCGGGCGCCGGATAGCCGAAGCTCGCATCCAGCATCGACAACAGCGGGTTCGGGACGTTGAGCGGCTCCTTGAACTCGAAGTTGAACTCTGCGTCGGCAAGCACTGGCGCGATCTTTTCCATGCGTTCGAGCGCCTTGACGCGGCTTTGCGCCTGCTTCGCCTTCGAAGCCTTGGCCTTGAAACGGTCGATGAATTTTTGCAGGTGGGCGATCTTGTCCGCTTGCCTGGCCATCGCGGCCTGCTGCAACAGAAGTTGCTCAGCGCGCATGTCTTCGAACTTGCTGTAGTTGCCGCCGTAACGCACGAGCTTGGCGTTGTCGACGTGCACCGTCACCTGCGTCACCGTGTCGAGAAATTCGCGATCGTGGCTGATCACGACCAAGGTTCCCTGATAGCGCTTAAGCCACGCCTCGAGCCAGACCAGCGCGTCGAGGTCAAGGTGATTCGTCGGTTCGTCGAGCAGCAGCAAGTCGGACGGGCACATCAGCGCGCGCGCCAACTGCAATCGCATGCGCCAGCCGCCGGAGAAACTATTGACCGGCTCGCCAAGCTGCGCAACAGTGAAGCCAAGGCCCAGGATCAGCGCCTGGGCGCGCGCGGGGGCATCGTGTGCACCGGCGTCGTGCAGGGCCATGTAGGCGTGCGCCATGCGCATGCCATCCTCGCTGGCCTCAGCGGCGGCAACCTCGGCCTGCGCGGCAAGCAGTCCGATGTCACCCTCGATTACGAAGTCGGTCGCACTCAGCTCTGTTTCCGGCATATCCTGCGCGACTTGGCCCATCTTCCACGCAGCGGGAATCGAAAACTCGCCGCCGTCTTCGTGCAGCGTACCGTTGAGAAGGCCGAAGAAGGACGATTTTCCCGCGCCATTGCGACCAACAAGGCCAATCTTTTCGCCAGGGGTGAAGGTTACGGACGCGCGGTCGAGCACGACATTGACGCCGCGGCGCAGCGTGACATTTCGGATGGAAATCATGAGGAGCGGCTTCGAAGAGGATAGGCATGATAGCCGACCGGACGTATAGACCGGACACTTTTCGGGCCGCACGGGTGAAGAAGCACTTTCGCTTTGCGGCGTCCACCGCTCACAAAGCAAGACGAACGCTGATGCACGGGCGTTCCAGTTGCGGGGACCCCGGCCATATTGTGAAAGGCGGATCTTGGTCGATCGTGAAATTACAAGGCTGGACCCGAACAACAGCGATCGATGATTGAAAACCGAACGTTCCTAGACGACCCATCTCCGCCATTCGCCATTTGAGCACTCGGCCGACCGGTCTTGAACGCGCAACCGCCGTTCGACGACGCGACTCGCCTACGGCGACCTCGCTGCCCTCAACGTCCAACGCGTTTCACGGTTCACTGCTTCTTCAGCCCCTCCATCGCCTTCTCGCGCGCCGATTGTGCATCGACGATCAGCCTGTACGCCATTGCCCAAATCGACAATCTGCAGTGAAGCATATCCAGTCTCCCCTTGCTTCCTTGTCGCTCCATGAGCGACACGATCCCTCACGCGTACTGCCTCGCGAGTTGCCTGAGCGCAGGCCCCGCGTGATCGTGAAAGCGCTTGATGCCGCTGCAAAGGTAGTAGTTCAATCCGGCCTGACCATCCGGGCTGCACACAGACCGATTCTTGGGACATTTTTCCCAGCATAACTTCAGGTGCCTGCACTGACCGCAATACTCAGGAAGCGAGTCCCGTTTCGCGTACCCGAAGCGTTGCTGCTGTGGCGAGAACGCCATCTCGCCCAGATGCGTCGTCCGGATATTGCCGAGCGAAACGGCCGGGTACACATAGTAATCGCAGGCATAGACTTCGCTGTCGTGTTCGATCGCAAGCGCCTTGCCACAGAATTCGGCGGTCACACACGTCTGCGCGGGACGCCCCATCGTCTGCACGACAGCCGTCTCGAACAGGTTCACCAGCACGCGACCAACGTCTTTTCTATGCCATTCGTCGAAGGTTCCGTTCAGACGGTTACCGCGCGACGAGAGCCATGGCCGAAGCGACCGTCCCCCATCTCGCACTGCTTTTTTCCCACGTTATTTTATTGTTCAAGAGAAGTTATCAGTCTTGTGAGATCTCGGGGCTCGATGTGGATCATTCCACCTTTCGGGCTGTCGATATCCGCGATGAGCGCGAGCGACAACGCGATTGTGGTCGGTAGAATCGTGATGAGTAGTCCCCTGCGCAGGCTGCCCTTTGCCCCGTAGCCCTGCAAAACGCAACCGAGCAGCGCGGTGACGATCATCAGGTACCACGCGCCTAGCGGGATATGATTGATGCGCGCGGCCTCCGAGTAGTCTTGGGAGTTCAGAACGTCGTTCATGCCGGAGACAACCAGCGCACCGATGGGTGTCGGTTGCATTTTCGCCACCCGCGTCGCGAGTTGCCAGAGTTCCGTCTCGACATTCGCAGTATCGCGGTTGATTTTTGCGAGTTCATCGCGCTCTCGCGTCCTATAGTTGGCCAATCTAAGCTTTGCATACCGGATCAAGGCTGACTTGATCTGCGCGCCCACGACAACATCGGCGAGATCGGCGCGCGAATACTCAGTGCCGATAGCATTGGCTTCGCTTTCCTCCAAAGTTTTGCGGAGGTCGTACCGATTCACTGCCATCGAAAGACTGAAACCGACCAGAAGTGCGAGCAGGGTCAGCGTGGACGTTTGAATGATGTTGAAGTCTTCGTGGTCTTCCGCCGGGAGCGAGGCAAGGCGTCGTAAAACTAACGCGCCGACCGCCACCGCGCCGACGAACAACGCCAGAAGAACGACGAACAACACAGCCGGACGATCCACGAATCCTGTCATTCGAAACCCCTGTCGTATAGATAAGCAGCGCAGGTCTGGGAATTTGCGATTGATCGCGGCTGCCAGCGGGCGTTCATCGACCTTCAATCGATAATGGAAAGCACTGGCGAGAATATATTCGTTTTAAACTATGAAAATCACGTAGCAATAGACCAGTGACGCTTCAATCTCTTGAATGGCTGGTTCAAAAGCAAGGCTTACGACGACTCTGCCGGCGCCGGGAAACATTGGGAGGTTCGCATCATGAGCACGGTCGCAGCAAAACTCAAACATGAACTCATCAAGGCGCTGCCGCCTACGATCTTCTTCTTTGTGATTCTGCATATCGTTGTACTGATTCGCGCCCTGATGATTCGCGGCACCGGGATTTCGATGGAGTCGTCGGCATCGGTCCTCTTTGCGTCGCTCATTCTCGGCAAGTCGGTGCTGGTTGCCGACATGCTCCCGTTCATCAACCGTTTCCCCGAAAAGCCGCTGATCTGGAACGTCTCTTGGAAGACGCTGATGTATGCGCTCGTAGCACTCGTCGTTCATTACCTCGAGCGCCTGTACGATTCCTGGAAGGACGCGCCCAACCTCATCGCCGCAAATCACGAGCTGTGGGCCGGCATCAACTGGTCGCGCTTCTGGGCCATTCAGATTCTGCTCGTCACCCTGATCTTCAACTATTGCATGATCGCGGAGCTCTCCCGGGCATTCGGCCGAGATCGACTCAAAACAATCTTCTTCGGCCCCCTCCCTCCTCATCGCGACTGACCGATTGCTGCAACGCGGCGCGAAAAAATCGAAAAAATCTCCAGCCGCGTGTTGCGTTCGGAGCCGTCCTTTATATATTTACGTATACCAATTCATTCGAAAGAACGAGATGCATTTCGAAGAAAAATAGAAATACGGGCCCATTTCGTTTCGGAAAGCGAAATTCGCCTTGTCTCTGAAAGTCGAAGAATGAATTCCGGGGAGCGCTTTCAATTCAGCAGGCATCTGCGAGGCGAAAATGGCCGACTTCCCGTGTTCGTCGAATGGCGCCCTTCATCTGCGGCCGCGCAGCCAGGCCTTGGCGCTCGAACAGCGCATCCTGTTCGACGGCGCCGCCGCATCGGCCGCCGATCACCAGCATCATGCCGATTCCGCCCATGCCGCAGCCGCGCCCGAAGTCGCTCCAGCACCGGACGCGCGCAGTGGCACGGCAACGGCCTCGGCGCCAGCGGCAGCGCCGGTCGCGCCACGTAACCTGGTGGTACTGGACAGCCGCGTCGAGAACGGCAGCGAACTGCTTGCGCAAACGCCGCCCGGCACGCAGGTGCTCGTCGTTCAGCCAGGGCAGGATGCGATCGGCGCGATCACGGCCGCCCTCGCCGGCATGGGCCACGCGGACTCTGTGCAGATTTTCTCGCACGGCGCGGCGGGCCAGTTCACCCTCGGCAATCAGACTTTCACGAGCACGACACTCATACAGATGGCCGATGCGCTCGGCACGTGGCGCAGCCATCTGGGCCACGACGCGGACATCGAGCTCTACGGTTGCGACATCGGCGCGGGCGCGGCCGGCAAGTCACTCGTGCAGACGCTCGCAAGCACGACGGGCGCAACCGTCGGCGCATCGAACGACGCAACCGGCAGCGCCGCGCTCGGCGGCGACTGGACGCTCGAAGTAACGAGCGGCACGCTCGACAAGCCGATCGCGCTCTCCGCCTACGCGCTCGCGCACTATGACCATCTGCTCGCCGACGCGAGCCCGACGGTCACGCTCGCGACGACAACGCAGAGCGTGCTGCTCGGCAATCAGTTCTCCTTCGATGTCTCCTTCACGAACACGGCGAGCCAGGTCGGATACGGCCCTTATGTGGACCTCCTGATGCCCTCCACGGGCCGCGACGGCAACGATGGCGTCACGTTCGTCTCCGCGAGCTATCTCGGCCAGGCGGTCACGGCCTTCACCATCACATTCGATGCCAACGGCCGGGCGGTGCATCCGCTCGCGAAGGACGCGAGCGGCAACGCGCTCGTCGTCAACGCCGCCACCTACGGCCTGCGCCCCGGCGACGAACTCGTCGTGCTCGAACTGCCGTTCGCGAGCGTCGCGCAGGGTCAGCCGGCGATCACGGTGCAGGTCAACGCGCAGTTGAGCAATCTCGCCGACACCGCGTTCTCCAACAGCAGCCCCGACCTGACGATCGGCGCGCGCGGCGCATTCCAGTTCGGCAACGACTCGCTCGACAATCCGACGACGGACCCGGCGATCATCGAGACCGCGCTGCGGGACTTCACCGTGCATCCGACGGTCGTATCGCTGACGCAGACCGTCAATACGCCCGAAGGCGAGACCGCCACCGGCCCGAACTTCGTGCGCACGGAAACCGTCACCGCAACCGCCGCGACCGGACAGACGCTCACCGATGTGGTCATCAATCAGGACGTCCCCGCAAACGTTCAAATCACCGCGATCACGCCGGGCGCGGGCGGCACGATCACGTCGCTCACGTTGCAGGACGGGTCGGTGCTGACCAATGCCGCGCTCATCAATGCGGCGATCAACAGCGACACCGTGTTCATCCGTTCGTACTCGGTCGAATATGCGAGTCTCAGCGGTTCGGTCGATACCGTGGTCAGCTTCTACGTGCCGCAAACGGATGCGTCCGGCGCCAGCGTGATCAATCCGACCACGGGCGCGCCGGTGACGATCGCGTTCGGCACGGCATCGGGAAGCGGCCAGTGGGTGCCGCTCGACCCGCGCGATCTCACGCCGCCGAATACGAGCGTCGCATTCTCCGGCTCGGCCGACGGCACCGGCACGACCTTCGTCGCCAAGGCCGCGACGCTGGAGAAGCAGGTCAGCGAGCAAACCGACACCGGCACGGCGGGCGCGACGCCCGGCGATACGCTCGCCTATTCCCTCGATGTCGCACTGTCCGATTACTTCGCGCTCGGCAAGACGCAGCTCGGCGCGGGACAGTTCATCGTGACGGACCAGCTCGGCGACGGCCAGACGCTCACCGGCACCCCGACGCTCACCTATACGCAGGACGGCGTCGCGCGCACCATCGCGCTCGTCTCGACGCGCACCGTCAACGCGAACGGCACGACCACGCTCGCCTTCGACATCGGCGCGTCGATTGCGACGGCGCGCGCGCTGCAGCCCGGCGCGCTGGCGGGCGACATCGCGTCCGATAGCGTCCGGCAGGGCGCGACCACGGCACGCATCGACTATCTCGCGGTGGTCGGCCAGCGCTACGCGAGCAACTACACGCAGAGCGACATCAACGAGGGCGATTCGTTCGGCAATCACGCGACCGTCGCCGCGACGCTGCTGCTCGACCGGCTCAACCTGACGGGCGGCTCGGTGAGCGACGATTCATCGACGACGAGCACGGTGCCCACGGGTCACGTCGACATCGCGCTCGTCACGGTCAACGGAACGACGCCGCCCGCGAGCGGCGAGCTGAATCCGGGCGACGTCGTCACCTTCAGCCTGCGCTACGACCTCGTGACCGGCGACTACGAGCGGTTCTCGCTCGCGGCCTATCTGCCGCTGCCGCTCCTGAACGCGACCGGCATCAACTGGACGCAGGGAAGCGGCGTCGGCCAGTGGAGCTTCGGCGCGGCCAATACGAACGCGGGCAGCCTGGTCAGCGTGACCGAAGGCAGCGGCAACTCGCTCGTGTTCGACTTCGGCAGCTTCGCGACGGGCGCAGCGAGCGGCAGCACCATCCAGATTCTCTTCACGATGCGCGTGGGCGATCAGCCTTACGCCGATCAGCGCTCCTTCGACGTGCTCGCGCAATCGAACCAGGTCACGACGATTGCGCACACGCCGCTCGTATCGTCCGATGTCGCCGTGGTCGCCTCCGTCGCTGAACCGGTGCTCGATATCCGGCAGGGCGTCGTGTCGAGCAGCGAGGGCATCGTGTCCGGCACGACCGGAACCTGGAATGCGCCGGGCAGCGGCGGCGTGCCCTTCGCGGGCTCGGTGACCGATGTGAGAGCCGTCGACGGCAACGTGAGCGGCATCGACGGCGGCGACATCGTGCGTCTCGCCACCGCGATCAAGAACACGGGCGGCGGCGGCGCGTTCGACGCCTCGACCACGGTCACGCTGCCCGGCGGGCTGCAGTTCGTCGGCGGCAGTCTCGCGGCAGCCGATCTCGCCATCTATCGCGGCGACGGCACGCGGCTGACGGCCGGCGTGGACTACAGCGTCAGCGGCAATACGATCACCTTCCTCGACGCAGGCGGCGTCGCGACGCTCGTCGGCGGGCGCGCCGGCACGACGGCGGATCAGGCGGGTACCAACGTCGTCGTCGTCACTTACGATGCGACGGTCATCGGTGGCATCGCCGCGGGCAGCACGCTGCAGACGAGCGCCGCGCTCACGCGTTACGCGAGCGTGGAGGGCGGCACGGACTTCACGCCCACCGATCTCGCCGACACGGCCAACGAGCAGATCGCCGCGCCCACCGTCAGCGTGCAATACGGCGGCGGCACGCTCGACGACGCCGATTCGAGCGCGAGCCATACGAGCGGCAGCGACCTCGTGATCGGCGAGAGCATGACCTACGACATCGTGGTGACGCTGCCGGAAGGCGGCACGCGCAATCTGCGCGTCGACGACCTGATTCCCGCCGGCCTGCGCCTCGACACGAGCTTCAATGGCGGTCTCGGCTATCAGATCATCACGACCGCCGCGGGCAGCGCCGCGCTCGCGGCGGACTTCAACGGCAGCGTGAGCGTAGCGAGCCTCGCGGCGCTTTCGGGCCAGCTCGGCGCAGACGGCGCGGGCGCGCGCTTGACCTTCGCAAGCGCCGGCGCGAACGCCGACAACATCGGCGCGAACGACTCCTTCGTGGTCCGCGTGCATCTGGTGGCGAGCAACACGACGGGCAATCAGGCGGGCGTGACGCTCGCCGATCCCGGCCGGCTGGTCTACAGCGATCCGGACGGCGACACGCCCAACGGCACGGCCGCGCTCGATCGCAGCGTCGCGCAGAGCGGCGCGGCGCCGACCGTCGTGATCCGCGAGCCGACGCTGCAGGTCACGCAGACGACGCCCGCGCTACCGCGCTTCGGTGTCGACGCGGGCAATACGGTCGAGTACGACATCACGATCAGCAACGGCGCGGCCGCGACCGATTTCAACGCGTTCGACGTGAGCTTTCTCGATACGCTGCCCGCGCAGCTCGGCAATCTGGCGATCCTCGGCGTCACGTACCAGAACGGCGCGACCAACCACGGCGGCCCGGACTTCGAACTGGCGGGCGGCCAGTTGCGCACGGCGGCGGGCGCGAACATCGACATCGCGAAGGGCGGCAGCGTGACGATCCGCGTCTCGGGAACGGTGCTCGCGTCGGCGGCGAGCGTGCCGTCCTTCGACAACACCGCGACGGTTCAGTGGACGAGCCTCGACGGCACCACATCGGCCAGCGCCGATCCTGCCGGCGAGCGCACCGGCGCGGACGGCCTGCTCAACGGCGGCGCGCTCAACGACTACCGCACGAGCGCGACGCTCACGGTGCCGGTCGCGCAGGTCGTGAGGATCTCGCGCGTGGGCGGCCTCGCGGACACGCCCGCGCCCTCGCCCACCGACGCATCGGACGAAAGCGTCACGGTGGGCGAAGTGGTCCGCTATCGCGTGGTCTCGCTGCTCGCAGAAGGCGCGACCAACGACTACTCGCTGCAAATCACGCTGCAGAACGGCCTGCATTTCATCAACGACGGCACGGCGCGCATCGTGTTCATCTCGAACAACGGCATCACGACGGACCTCACCAGTCTCGTTACCGGCGGCACGCTCAACGAAACCGGCAACGAAACCAGCCCCGAGGCGCTGCCGATCACGCCGGACCTGTCGGGCGCCGCGCCCACGGGCGTGCTCAACGCGGCGAACATCAGCGTCGTCACCGATGCCAGCGGCAACGAGACCATCACGTTCCGGCTCGGCAACATCGTCAACCCGGACAACGACGCCGACCTCGAAGGCATCTCGCTCGAATTCAACACGCGCGTGGCCAATCAGGCATCCAATGTCGCGGGCGCGGCGCTCACGATGAGCGCAGTCGACCGCTCGGGCACCAATCTGCTGTCGACCGCGGATACGGTGCGCGAGGATATCGTCGAGCCGACTTTCACCGGCGTGCAGAAGCAGGTCTACGGCTTCGATCCGGGCGTCGGCACGAATGGCGGCACGGCGCAGGTCGACGTGCGCTTCACGCAGAGCGGCACGTCACCGGCCTACGACGTCGTGCTCACGGACAGCTTCACGGGCGCGACCGGCTATACGTTCGACCGTCTCGTGCTCAACGGCACGACCTACACGGCGGTGCAGCTCGCGGGCATCGGCGCGGCGGTGGACACGAGCAACGGCCTTCGCGTCACCTTCGCCGAACTCGCGGTGAACAGTCAGGTGCAGGTGTTCTATTCAGCCGATGTGCCCAACGCCGCGCCCATCGCGCCGACCAACGCGACCCTCACGTGGACCAGCCTGCCCGAGAGCTTCACGAGCTGGGGCGGCTCGGGCGTCGGCGTCGCGGGCACGGCGGACGGCGAGCGCACCGGCGCGGGCGCGAGCCCCAACACCTACGTTCGCACGAGCGCGGCGGGGCTCGGCGTGGTGAGCGGCACCTTGTGGGACGACACGGCATCCGCGACAACGTCGGCGACGCCCGACGGCCCCGGCCTCGCCGGCCAGACCGTCACGCTGACGTGGGCGGGTGTGGACGGCAACCTCGCCACCACCGCCGACAATCTCGTCTACACCGCCACCACCGACGCGAACGGACACTACGCATTCGGCGTGCTGCCGCTCGGCGTCTACCGCATTCAGGCGCCCACGGGCGCGATCACGTATCCGCAGCCGGTCGGCGCGCTCGCGGTGCGCATCGATAGCGATGCCGCCACGCCGCTCGGCACCATCGGCTTTACGCTCGCGGATGGCGGCACGGCGAGCGCCAATGCGGGCTACGTCGAGCAGAACGATGCGCCTGTCAACACGCTGCCCGCATCGCCGACCGGTTTCGAAGACACGACGCTCAGCCTCGCGGGCATCACCGTGAGCGACGTGGACGCGGGCGGCGGCACGCTTCAGGTCGCGCTCAACGTCCTGCACGGCACGCTCTTTCTGAGCGCCCTGCCCGCCGGCGTCACCGAATCGGGCGATCACACCGCGACGCTCACGCTGACGGGCACGCTCGCTTCGCTCAACAGCGCGCTCGCGAACCTGCAATATCTCGGCAACGCGAACTTCAACGGCCCGGATACGCTGACGGTCAGCACCAACGATCGCGGCAATTTCGGCGACTTCAACGGCAACGGCATTCCCGGCGAAGCGGCCGATGCGCGCATCGCCACCAGCACGCTGCCGATCACGATCACAGCGGTCAACGACGCGCCCGTGGCCGTCCCCGATGCGGCGAGCGCGACCGAGGCCGGCGGCAACGCCAACGCGCAGCCGGGCGTCGATCCGACCGGCAACGTGCTCAACAACGACACGGATGTCGATATCGCCACCAACGGCGACGCGCTGCGCGTCGTGCAGGTGAGCAACCAGAGCGGCGCGGGCATCTTTCTGCCGAACGTGGGGCGCGGCGTCATCGCCGGGCTGTACGGCACGTTGAGCCTGGGCGCGAACGGCGGCTATCAGTATGTCGTCGACAACGCCAATGCGGCGGTGCAGGCGCTGCGGCTCTCCGGCCAGACGCTGACCGAGCGCTTCACCTATGTCGTGAACGACAGCGCGAACGCGAGCGCCAGCATGACACTCACCGTGACGATCCACGGCGCGAACGACACGCCCATCGGCGTCGACGACACCGGAACGGCTACCGAAGCGGGCGGCGTCGCGAACGGCACGCCCGGCAGCAACGCGACGGGCAACGTGCTCACCAACGACACCGACGTCGACAGCGCGGCAAACGGCGAGACGCATCGCGTGACGGGCATCACGAATCGGCCCGAAAGCGCGGTCGATGCGCCGCTCACGACGGTCGCGGCGGGCACGACGAGCGGCAACGGCACGAGCATCGCAGGCGCGTTCGGCACGCTGATCATCGGTGCGGACGGCTCGTATCGCTATGTCATCGACAACAGCAACGCGCAGGTCCAGGCGCTCGTGCCCGCCGATGCGCCGCTCGTCGACACCTTCACTTATGCGCTGGCGGACGCGGGCGGGCTCTCCGATCTCGCGCAATTGCGCATCGAGGTGCACGGCGCGAACGACAATCCCGTCGCGAGCGACGACGCGGGCGCGGCGAGCGCCGGTTCGGCCAGCACCGGCGTGAATCCCGTCGATGCGACCGGCAACGTTGTCACGCAGGCGAGCCGCCCCGGCACGCCGACCCAGCCGGGCGGCAACGGCATCGACACGGACGTCGACCATACCGACAATCCGAACACGTTGCTCGTGGTGAACGGCGTCCGAACGGGCGCAGAAGCGGCGGGCGGCAGCCTTACGGCGGTCGCGGCGGGCACGACCGCCGCGAACGGCACGAGCATCGCGGGCCTGTACGGCACGATCCGCATCGGCGCGAACGGCGCGTACGACTACGCGGTGGACAGCAACAACGCGGCGGTGCGCGCGCTCGCGGCCGGCGCGACGCTCACCGAAACCTTCACGTACCGCATTGTCGATACGAGCGGCCTCACCGATCAGGCGCAACTCGTCATTACCGTGCGCGGCGTGAACGATGCGCCGACGCCTCAGACCGACACCGGCCGCGCGGTGGAAGCAGGCGGCGCGAACAACGGCACGCCGGGCGTCGATCCGTCGGGCAACGTGCTCGCCAACGACAGCGATCCCGAGCACGACCCGCTGACGGTGACGGCGATCCGCACGGGCGCATCGTCGGGCGCGGGCACGGCGGGCGTGCCGGGCCAGCCGCTGCGGGGCGCATTCGGCAGCCTGACGCTCGGCGCGAACGGCGCGTGGCAGTACGTCGTCGACAACGCCAACCCGAACGTGCAGGCGTTGCGGCTCGCGACCGACACCCTCACTGAGCGCTTCACCTGCACGGTCACGGACTCGCACGGCGCGGCTGCGCAGGCCGAGCTGGACATCGTCATTTCCGGCAGGAACGACAATCCGGTCGCGCAAAACGACGTGGCGAGCGCGCTGGAAGCCGGCGGCACGCTCAACCAGACGCCGGGCGTCGATCCGACCGGCAACGTGCTGCTCAACGACACGGACGTCGACGCCGGCGACACCAAAGCCGTCGATGGCGTGCGGGCCGGCGCCGAGGCCTCGCCGGGCAGCTTCGCCGCCGTCGCGGGCGCGACCTCGGTCAAAGGCACCTACGGCACCTTCACGATCAACCCGGACGGCAGCTACACCTACGTCGTCGACAACAGCCTGCCGGCCGTGCAGAACCTGATCATCGGCCAGAGCGTGCAGGAAACCTTCACCTATCGCATGCACGACGCAGCGGGCGCTGCCGACACGGCGCAGATCTCCGTGCAGATTCGCGGCGCTTTCGACGCGCCCGTCGCCCATGACGATTTCGCCCTCGCTTCGGCGAATATCGGCAACGGCAGAGCGTTCGACGCCGTCGGCAACGTGCTCACCAACGACACCGACGTCGACCTGAACGACTCGCTCAGCGGCAACGCGGCCCGCGCAGGCGGCCCGGCCGCGGCCGTGCCGTTGTCGGCGATCGAACCGGGCAGCAGCAGCAGCGTCGACGCCACGATTCTGCAAGGGCAGTACGGCACGCTCTTCATCGGCGCGAACGGCACCTATCTCTATCGCGTGGATGCGACCAATCCGACGGTCATCGCGCTGGGTCCGCTGCAGACCGTCGACGATGTCTTCACGTATCGGGTGCGGGATCGCGACGATCTGACGGACCTCGGGCGGCTCACGATCGTCGTGCGCGGACGCAACGATGCGCCCGTCGCCCGCGACGACACCGCAACCGCCGTCGAAGCAGGCGGCGTGAACAACGCGACGCCCGGCGTCGATCCGTCGGGCAACGTGCTCGCCAACGACTCCGACGCCGACGGCGACGCCATCCACGTGAGCGCCGTGCAGGGCGAAAGCGGCGCGGTCGGCACGCCGCTGCAAGGCGCGTACGGCACCCTGACGATGAACGCCGACGGCACCTGGCGCTATGCCCTCGACAATGCATCGGCCGCTGTGCAGGCGCTGCGCACGAGCGGCCAGACGCTGCAGGACGTGTTCACCTATACGAGCGAGGATGTGCTCGGCGCGCAGGGCACGGCGCAGTTGCGCGTCACCATCGACGGGCGCGACGACGCGCCCGTCGCGCACGACGACAGCAGCACGGCGATCGAAGCCGGCGGCGTGAACAACGGCACGCCGGGACGCGATGCGACCGGCAACGTCCTCGCCAACGATACCGACGTCGACACCACGGCCAACGGCGAGACGAAACAGGTCGTGAGCATCGCGAACGAAGCGGGCCGCAGCGCCGAAGCGGGACAGGCGCTCGCCGGGCAATACGGCACGCTCGTCGTGAAGGCGGACGGCAGCTACGACTATGTGGTCGATAACGCCAATGCGGCCGTGCAGGCGCTGCGCACGAACGGCGACACGCTCACCGAAACATTCGCGTACCAGATGCGCGATACGGCGGGCGCGAACTCGCGGGCCACGCTCACGGTCACGATCCACGGCGCCGACGATACGCCCGCCCCGCATGACGACAGCAACGTCGCGAGCGATCAGACGCCCGCGCCGCAGGCACGCGGCAACGTGCTCCCCAATGACGGCGATGTCGATGCGAACGATCATCTCGACGTCGCCGGCGTGCAGTCGGAAACCGGCGCCACGGCTGCGCCGGGGCACGCGCTGGCGGGGCGCTACGGCACGCTCACGCTGAACGCGGACGGCACGTACGTCTACGCGATCGATCTGACGAACCCGCAGGTGCTGGCGGCGGCCGGGCTCGGCCAGGTGCTGCAGGACACGTTCACCTACACCGTGAGCGACACCGCAGGCGCGACCGCGCAAGCCGCGCTGGTGATCCATCTCGACATTTCGTCGCCCTATATTCCGCCAGCGGGCGCGGGCCCTTACTGGAACCAGGCACTCGCGACCACGGCCAATTTGCAGACGGAGCAGAACTTCGTGCCCACCGTGTTCGTGACGCCTGTCGTCGAGGCGGATGCCGTGCGTGCGACCGAGCGCTCGCGCGAGGCGGACGGCAGCCAGATCGGCTGGCCGCTCGAACCCGATGTGGCATTGGCGTCCCGCACGATGCCCGAGCTTCAGCCGGGCGAGTTCGTCGGCCGCACGGTGCGCGACAGTCAGCTCGCGAGCACCTTCGATCAGGCGTGGATATTCGGCCGGCACGGACGCGTGAGCCTCGATGCGGACGGCCTGCTCGCTGATCCTTCGGTGTTCGCCGCGCTCGCGAGCCATCTGACGGACGGCATGCATCCGCCCGTCGAAAAGGAGCCGGCAAAGACCGCGCAAGCTTTCGGGTCGCAATTGCATGAAGCCGCGCGCAAGCTGCCCGCCATGCGCGGCAGAACGGCCAGTCGCTAGCTCTCGAACGAGGATTCGCGCCATGCCACGACATCAGCCGCATCTGTCCGGAGCCGCGACCGCCTTCGCGCTGTGCGTCCTCGCGGGCTGCTCGTCCCTTCAGCCGCAACCCGCGACGACCGACCAGATTCGCGATCGCGTCGTCACCGACCAGCTCGCCATGTACAACGCGCAGGAGCCGGTCAAAGGCCCCATCACGTTCTATCAGGCTGCCGCGCGGGCGCTGAAATACAACCTCGACTACCGGCTCAAACTGATGGAAAGCGCGCTCGCCGCGAATCTGCGCGATGTCTCGACCAATGCACTGTTGCCGCAACTGGTGGCCTCGGCGGGCTATTCGTATCGCAGCAACGACTCGGGCGGAACGTCAATCGGCATCGAGGATCGTCAGGTGAGCTTGCGGCCGTCTACCTCGGAGCAGCGCTATCACGAACTGGTGTCGCTCGGCATGACGTGGAATCTGATCGACTTCGGCATGGCGTACTACCGCACGCAGCAACGGTCGGATCAGATGCTGATGGCCGAGGAGCGCCGCCGCAAGGTCGCGCAGAACGTGCTTCAGGACGTGCGCAACGCCTACTGGCGCGCGCTGTCCGCGCAGCGCCTGAAGCCCGAAGTCGATCAGTTGATCGCGCGCACCCAGGCCGCGCTGCGCAATGCGCACGAGGCGCAGGACAAGGGGCTGATGCCGCGGCAGGACGTGCTGGCCTATCAGCGCGCGCTGCTCGACGCCATCTCGCTCCTGACCGTGCGCCGGCAGGATCTCGAATTCGCGCAGGCCGAACTGGTCGCGCTGATGTCGCTGCCGCCCGGCACGCCGCTCGTGCTCGCCGATACCAACGACGGCGCGCTGCCATTGCCGCCCCTGTCCACGCCGCAGCCGACGCTCGAACTGATCGCGTTGCAGAACCGCCCGGAGATCATGGAGGAGTGGTATCGCAAGCGGGTCAACGAGAACGACATCAAGATCGCGAAGGCGCAGTTGTGGCCGAACATCGGCATCGACATGAACGTGAACTATGACTCCAACACCTATCTCTACAACAACTACTGGGCAGCGGTGGGCGTGCGAGTGTCGCTGAACCTGTTCCGGCTGCTGCAACTGCCCGCGCTGAACGAGCAGGCGGCCTCGCAGGAGCAGACCGACAACCTGCGGCGCATGGCCCTTTCGATGGCGATTCTCACGCAGGTGCGCATCGGCTCGCTGCGCTATCAGCTCGCGTTGCAGGAACTGAACTTCGCCGACGACAGCCTGCGCGTCGATCACGATCTGCTCGACTACGCCAACGCCGCCCGCACGGCGTCGATCGGGTCAGAGCTCGAAGTGATCCGCGCCGAAGGGCGTTATCTGCTGTCGCGCTATCTGCGCGAGGCGGCGTATTCCGACTGCCAGTCGGCGTGGGGACGGCTCTACAACTCGCTCGGCTACGACGTCATGCCCGACGCCATCGCGAAAGACGACGTCGATACGCTCGCGCTGGAAATCAAGCGCACGATGGCGCGGCAGGAAGAGTATCTGCCGAGGCTTCCCGCACCCGATTCGGCCGCGCCGCTCGCGCCGTTCGGACAGATGTCGCCGCCCGCACCCCCGGTGGCGCAACCGCTTGTCGCCCAGCCTGCCGGAGCGAGCGATGCCACATCCGTGCGCTGAACGCATCCGGCGCGCGGCCGCGCTTTTGCTGTTCGTCCTGCCGCTCGCGCAGGCCGCAAAGCCCGCCGCCGGCGACGGTCTCGACGATCCCAACGCGATCCGCGTGCTGCTCGCGCCCAGTCTCGAAACCACGCTGTCGAGCGAGATGAACGGCACCGTCACCGATCTGCATGCGTCGCTCGGCAAGCCGATCGCGAAGAACGCCGTGATCGCGCAGATGAACTGCGCCGAAGTACAAGCCCGCGCGAGCGTCGCGAAGGCGGAACTGAACATGGCGAACCAGAATCTCGCCGCCAAGCGCAGCCTGCGCGAGCTGAAGGCGGCAGGCGACATCGAGGTGGCGATGGCGTCGACCGATGTCGAGAAGGCCAAGGGCGCGCTCTCGCTCGCGAAAGCGCAGCTTGGCTATTGCCAGGTGATCGCGCCGTTCAGCGGACGTATCGCGAAGGTCTATGTCAAGCCGTATCAGACCGTCAGCGCGGGCACGCCGATCGTCGATCTGGTCAGCGACGGCGCCCTCAAGGTGCGGCTGAACGTGCCATCCGCGCTGCTCGTCAGGCTGCGCTCGGGCAGCCGGCTCGACATAACGATCCACGAAACCGGCAAGACCTATCCGGCGCACGTGAGCGCCGTCAACGCGCGCGTCGATGCGGTCGCGCAGACGGTCGAACTCGAAGCGCAACTCGACGGCGCGACCCAGGATCTCGTCGCGGGCATGAGCGGCGTCGCGCGGATTCCGGCGAATCCCTGAACGAGCCGCGATGAACGAACCCTTCCCGCCCGCGCCGCTGCTGCTCTATCTGGACGCGCTGCGCGAACGCGCGATGGCGGCCGAATCCATCGATGCGCTCGCGTTCACGATGGCCAACGATCTGCACGCGGTGCAGCCGTTTCGACAGGCGCTCGTGTTCGCCGATCGCGGCAGGCATTGCGAGCTCGTGTGCGCGTCCGGTCTCGCCTCGCCCGCCGAGGATTCGCCTTATCTCGTCTGGCTCGGGCGCGCGAGCGCGTGGATCGCGGCGCAGCTCGCCGGCGACGAGCCGCAATGGTTCGCGCGCGATGCCGTCGATCCGCCGCCCGACATCGCCGATGGCTGGGCCGAATGGTGGCCGAAGGGCGTGTGGTGCGTGCCCGTGCATGCGCCGAATGGCAAGCGGCTCGCGCTGCTTTTCGTGCTGCTGGACGATCCTCCAGCCGAAGCCTTCGCCGCCGTGCTGCGCGGCACGGTCAAGACCTGGGGCTACTGCTGGTGGTCGCTCACGCGGCGCAGCCTGCGCTTCGGCTGGCGGCCGTCGCACCGACCGGTGCTCGTCGCGTGCGCGGCCGCCGCGCTGCTGCTGTTCGTTCCGGTGCGGCAGACCGTGCTCGCGCCTGCGGAAATCGTCTCGGGCAGCGCGCGCATCATCAGCTCGCCGATCGACGGCGTCATTGCCTCGCTCGCCGTGCGGCCCAATCAGCGGGTGGACGCGGGCGCGCTGCTCTTCTCGCTCGACGAAACGTCGCTGAAGAGCCGTGTCGACGTGTTGCAAAGACAGGTCGCCGTCGCGGATGCGGAACTGACCGCCGCGAGCCAGCGCGCCTTCGACAACGCGCAGAGCAAGAACGAGCTGACCGTGCTGAACGGCGTCGCGGAACAGCGCCGCGCGGAACTCGCGGCGGTGACGGCGCAGTTGCAACGCACGCGCGTCTTCGCGCCGGAAAACGGCGTGGCGGTGTTCAGTGATCCGAACGACTGGATCGGCAAACCCGTCATCACCGGCGAGCGCATCCTGCAACTCGCCGATCCGGGCAAGCCCGCGATCCTGATCCATCTGGCCGTCGCGGACGCCATCGCGCTCGATCCCGGCGACGAGGTCACGCTCTATCTGACCGCGTGGCCGCTCGCGCCGCTGCACGGCCGCATCGTCGAGACGAGCTACGAAGCGAAGGCGACCGAGGATGACATCGTCGCGTACCGGCTGCTCGCGAGCGTCGATGACGACGCAAACGAACGCGAGCATGCGCGGCTCGGCCTGCACGGCACCGCAAAGCTGTACGGCCGGCCGGTGAGCCTCGCGTACTACCTGCTGCGCCGGCCGCTCGCCGCGCTGCGCGCCTGGACGGGACTGTGATGAACATCGATCCCGACGCGCCCTCGCCCGCCCTGCGCGACGACCTGCGCCTTTCGGAAGCATCGCCGGGAAGGAATGGCGAGCCCGCGTGGGTGATTCAGGACATCGTCGTCAACCGCTTCTATCGCATCGGCTGGCTGGAGTTCGAATGTCTGCTGCGCTGGGACCGGCCGCCCGCGCAGATCTGCAGCGAGATCGAGCGGGATACCGCGCTGCGGCCCGTGATCGAGCAGGTGATCGCGTTCCGCGCGTTTCTCGAACGGCACGGGCTCCTCAAGCCGACACCCGATACGCTCGCCCGTCTGCGACGCGTCCAGCGCGCGCAATGGTTCACGTGGCGCTGGTGGCTGCATCACTATCTGTTCTTCCGCATTCCGCTGGTGCGCCCGCAGCGTTTTCTCGCATGGCTCGCGAAGCGTCTCGACTGGCTCTTCACGCCGGTTACGCCGATCTTCGTCGTAATCTCGAGCGTCGCCGGCATCGTGCTCGTGCTTCAGCAGTGGGACGTGTTCACGAAAGCCGTGGTCGAGTCCTTCTCCGTCGAAGGCATGCTGAGTTTTGCGCTTGCGCTCATCGTCGCCAAGACGCTGCACGAGATGGCGCATGCGATCGTCGCGACGCGCCTCGGGCTGAAGGTCGCGCACATGGGCGTGGCGTTCGTCGTGCTGTGGCCGATGCTCTACACCGACACCGGCGAAAGCTGGAAGCTCAAACGTGCGCGCCAGCGGCTCGCGATCGCATCGGCGGGCATTCTGTGCGAGCTGTCGCTCGCGGGCCTCTCGACGCTGTGCTGGGCGCTGAGCGATCCGGGCCCGCTGCGCAACGCGTTCCTCTATCTCGCGACGACGAGCTGGGTGCTCTCGCTTGCGCTCAACGCGAGTCCGTTCATGCGCTTCGACGGGTACTTCATCCTGTCGGATCTGCTCGACTTTCCGAACCTGCACTTCCGGGCGTCGGCACTTGCGCGGGTGAGTCTGCGACGCGCGATTCTCGGCCTCGACGATCCGTGGCCCGAACCGTTTGGCGTCATACAGCGGCGCCTGCTCGTCGCGTTCGAGTTCGTGACCTGGCTCTATCGGCTCGTGCTGTTTCTCGGCATCGCGGTCACGGTGTATCTGTTCTTCTTCAAGCTGCTCGGCATCGTGCTGTTCGTCGTGGAAGTAAGCTGGTTCATCGTGCTGCCGGTATGGCGCGAGCTTGGCTACTGGTGGGCGAATCGGCGGCGCGTGGCGCATGGACACCGACTTGTGATCGGCCTGTTCGTCGCGCTCGCGCTGGTGTTGCTCGCGCTGCCCTGGCGCACGCAGATCCACGCGGACGGCGTCGCGCGTGCAGAGCGCGTGCTGCGCGTATTCGTGCCGTTTCCAGCGCGCATCCAGACGATTCTGCCTTCCGGTCCGGTGAGTTCCGACGCGACGCTGATGGAAATGGACGAACCCGATATCGCCGCGCGAATGCGCCGCAGCGAGGCCGGCATTCGCGGCTACGAAGGGCGGCTCGCGGGTCTCATCGCCGATGCGAACGGACTCGATCAGCAGACCTCAGTGCGCGAGCGCCTGCGCGTGCAATACGAGGAAACCGCCGCGGCGCACTCGGAGATCGCGCGTCTGAGCCTGCGTGCGCCGTTCCCGGGCCTCTGGACCGACGTCGATCCGCAATGGCGCGCCGGGCAATGGATCAATCCGAAGGTGCCGGTGGGCGTATTGATCGATCCGCGTAGCTGGCAGGTCGACGCGTTCGTCAAACAGGACGAGGTTCAGCGCATCGCCGTCGGCGACCGGGCGCGCTTCTATCCCGTCGGACAGGTCGCGCCGATCGACGGGCGCGTGCTTGCCATCGACACCACGCGCGTGCGGCAGCTCGATCACCCGATGCTCACGTCGCGCTACAAGGGGCCGCTTGCGGTTTCGTCGGAGCGTGGCGCGCTGATTCCCAACCCGGCGCTGTTCCATGTGCTCGTCGGGCTGGATGCGCCGCCCGCCAACCTGTGGGAAACGCGCGGGCAGTTGCAGATCGATGGCGCGCGTCGAAGTCTGCTGATCGAGGGCGGCACGCATGTGCTCGGCGCGCTGATCCGGCAGAGCGGGTTTTGAGGCGTTCGCGCATGAGGAAGGCGTGGTGACGGGGGTCTGCAAGTGGTCGGTCGAACGGATGTCTCTATCGTGCGCAGGCTCGACTCTTCGACGGGTGGCGACATCGCGCCTGTCCTGGACCGAAGCTTGTGACCTATCCGGGTTCTGAACGCAGCCGTCTTCATCGACGATCGAGAGCGCGCGATGGGAGTGGCAAGGCAATTTCGATTGGGCACCGTCGGACATCATGGTTCTCGCACTGATTTTTCGATCGGCTTCGAACCTGTGAGCGGTCGCTCTGTCCGATTACTGTCTCAATCGGGTAGCCGGTAAATGCTTTTCCGATGGAGCGAGAAAAACGCTTCTCGGACGTCAGTTGCTCTGTGTGAGCAGCCATTTGAATGGCTGGCCGCCTGCCGAAGATCTCAGTTTCGGACGCCACGCCCGGTCCTCTCGCGCGAAGAAAACCCGTTCTTCAACATGGCTAACGGCATGAGCGTCACCGACAATGCTGAACGTCACAGCATTAAAACCCCCTTGCGACCACGCCTGCGTACACCGCCACGGACCGCCTAGCGCACTGAACGAACGTACAACTCCCCGCTGGCCGGCTTCCGGCTTGATACTATCTGCACGCCTGCTAGCACGTCGATGTTCACGCCTTTGAAAATTCAGCGGTGAGCTTCACCAGCAGCCGGACGACGATCGCATGTCTGATTCCGTCTGGAGGGCATATGCAGCTCGATTCAAGTTTTCTATTGTCGGTGCGTCCCGCCCGAAACTCCCACCTTTCTCATCATCCCAGGATCCGCGCGCGCCGTTTTCGGGTTCGTCCAGTGACGGTGGCGCTGCTTTTCGCCACCGCTTGTTTGGAGCTATCCAGCATCGAAACGCACGCCGCTCCGCCCTTGCCGAAGGGCGGACAGTTCGTCGCGGGCAGCGGCTCGATCAGCGGCGGCGGGCAGTCGCTGACGATCAACCAGACCACCTCACGCGGCGTGATCAACTGGTCCAGTTTCTCGATCGCCAACGGCCGCGCCGTCATGTTCAATAACGGCAGCGGCGCGACGCTCAACCGCGTCACGGGCGGCGATCCGTCGGTGATTCTCGGCGCGCTCAACGCGAGCGGCAGCGTCTATCTGATCAACCCGCAGGGCGTGCTCGTCGGGCCGACGGGCGTAATCGCGACGGGCGGGCGCTTCGTCGCCTCGTCGCTCGACGTCGATAACAATGCGTTCATGCCGGGCGGCGCACTCACGCTTTCAGGCGGCGGGAACGGGGTCGTCGTGAATCTGGGACGCATCGGGTCGAGCGGCGGCGATGTCTTCCTCGTCTCGCGCACGCTCGCGGCGAACCTCGGCAGCATCGATGCGGCGCAGGGCACTGCCGAACTCGCGGCAGGCAGCCAGGTGCTGTTGCAGGATGCATCGGGCAGCCAGCAGGTGTTCGTGCAGACGGGCAGCGGCGGCACGGCGCTGAACGCGGGCGCGATCCGCGCCGCGCAGATCGACCTGCAGGCCGCCGATGGCAACGTCTATGCGCTCGCCGGTCACAGCGCCGCGATCCGCGCGACCGGCACGGCCACGCGCGATGGTCACGTATGGCTCGTCGCGGATCCGGGCGGCGTGCACGCGAACGGCGACGTGTCCGCGAGCAACGCAAACGGCAGCGGCGGCACGGTGGAGACGCGCGGCAACACGCTGGACGTCGGCGGCGCGACGGTGTTGGCCGGAACGTGGAAACTCGGCGCACCCACCTTCACCCTTGACGGAAGCAATGCGGGCGCGGTCTCGCGCAGCCTGAATGCTGGCACGTCCGTGGATGTCGAGGCGTCGGTGGGCGATCTGGCCGTCAACGGCAACGTGCAATGGAACGGCGCGGCGGCGCTGACGCTCGGCGCGGCTCACGACGTGACGATCGCTGCGAACACGACGATCGCCAATGCCGGAAGCGGTAACCTCACGCTGCGCGCGGACAGCGGCGGCGTCGACAACGGCGGAAGCATCAAGAATGGCGGGACAATCGACTGGTCGAAGAGCACGGGCATCGTCAGCGCGCTCTACGATATGACCGGGAACTACTCGCCGGGCACCGTGCTCGCCAACACTAGCTGGACCGCGGCGCCATATAGCGGGCTCGTCACGCAGATTACCGCGTACAGGCTCGTCAACAACGTCAACGATTTGCAGAACGTCGCGCTGGATGTCGCGGGCAACTACGCGCTCGGCAAGGACATCGACGCGAGCGGCACGACGGTCTTCAATCCGATCGGGTCACTGCCCGGCCCGGTCGCCGCACTGTCCGACGCGCCGTTCACGGGCCAGTTCGACGGCATGGGCCATTCGATCGACAACCTGAGGATCAACGGCGTGGCCTACGGACCGATCGACATCGGCCGAGGCGGACCCACCGCGGCGCTGGGTCTCTTCGGGGTCGTGGGGAAGAATGGCGTGGTGCGCAACGTGAACCTCACCAATGCAGCCATCGGCGTCGGATCGAATGTCGGGTCGTTCGGGCTGCTCGTCGGCGTCAATTACGGGCTCGTCACCTACTCGTCCAGTTCCGGCAACGTCACCGACTTCATCATTATCGGCGGTGGTCCCGACGGCGGTCTCGTCGGCAGCAACTACGGCACCGTCGAGCGATCGTCCAGCAGTGCAGCGGTGCTCACGCAAGGGGATGCGGGCGGGCTCGTGGGCGACAACTACGGGACCATCGCGCAGTCGTTCGTCACGGGTTCGGTCGGCCGCGGCTCGCACGGCGGCACCGGCGGCATCGTCGGGACCAATGCGGGGCTCCTCACGCAGTCGTATTCGACAGGTTATGCGCAGGACGCGGGGCTCGCCGATGACAACACGGCAACCGGCATCATCGACCAGTCGTTCGCGGCCAACCTGGTCAGCGGCCCCGGCGAGCCGGGCTCGTTTCACGGCGGCATCGCGTTTTATAACTACGGCGCGATTCATAACAACGTCTACTGGGACAGGACGGTGACGACGCAAACGAGCGCCTTCACCATCGGCAACGGCACCGCGCCGCCCGATAGCAACGGCCTCACCACCACGCAGATGAGCAACGCGTCGAACTTTCTCGACTGGGGCATTCCGGCGGGAGGCGTCTGGGCGATGCCCGCTGGCGCGACGCATCCGGTGCTGCAGTGGCAGCAGGGACATTAGCGCATGAGTCATGCGGGAAAAGCGCACGCGCCGGCTTTCCTGCATGGTCGCGAGCTGTCCTCGCATACGCAAGAATCGTCCGACATGGAAAGCCGATCTGCGGCGCGCGATCCACGGTACATACTTTAGGAGTTGATGCATGTTCGATAGATACGCAACGAACGCAATCCGACTCCGCGTCAGTTCGACTGGCTTCTACTGATGATTGACTTCGTTTACTGACAGATTGCGAGATCGATGTATTCGAGCGTCTCATCGAGCGATAGCGCGTGGATGCGCTGCTCCTCAAGCCCATCCCGCGCCAGCATGAACGCATCGCGCATTTGCTCGAGCGCGACACTCCCTTCGTGTTCGTTCGGCGCGTCCCCGTTCGGCGATCCCGGTCATTGGGTGGTCAACCGCGCTGGCTATGCACGGTTCATCGCCCGGGACCATCGCAAGATCGCGTTCGTTCACGTGCCGGATTACCTGATGTTCAGTCACCTCGAACGAACGGGCTATACCGAGGCCCCGCGCGCAGCGGCGATCAGGCTCGACACTTTGGTTTGTATCGAAGAAGGCGGTGCTGAGATGGCGCGCCGATTGCTATAAGCTTCCGGATCGAGCTACACCCAACATTCGCTGCCAGTTTTAAATCCAGACGAGTGCAGCGGCCAGCTCGGTTGGCACGACCCGCCGGATAGACAACGTGCCCAAGTCGAGGTTCAAAACAGGGTTCACCGAAGCGCCTTCTCAGCGATCATCGTCAAGGACAACTAACTCGTTCAGGTTAACGTATCAAAAGAACCAGCGCCCGTCGCCAATGGATATTTCAACAGCCTGTTAAATCCGCTGCTAACGATGTCGAGCGAAGCTGCTTTATGCGGTGGACGGGTCCCATCGCGCCTCCGGCGCAAAACTCCACAAGGCGGGTTCATACGGCCGAATCTATCTGGAAGCACTTCACATCGTGCACTAGACTTCGTTTGCTATGCATCCTTTTCGCAGAGCAACTGACTCATGAGGTCATACCGGTGCGAACTTAGGCGCTCTCTCTTCTGCGCGTATTCACCAGCCAAGCTGCAAACAACTGCCTGGTGAGGTATTTCGCCTGTTTTCGGCCGGGTATCGGTAGTCTCGCCGTGCACCTCAAAATCGTTCGGTCCAAATCTCAGTGCCGCTTGCTCTCCTTGACGCCTTTGATGGGCATCAGGATCCAACTACGGCTTCTAACTTCATCCTGAATCGAGCGCTTCGCTCTAGCCAAGAAGGTACGCCCTGCGCCACGCTGCTTAGCGCTCAATTCGCTCGCACAAAGGTGATAGGGCGGATTCAACCGGTCAACGCAACACCCAATGTTTCCGCTAGCTTCTCAGCGGGGGTCATAAATTGCAATGTCTTGCGCGGCCCATCGTTTAAACGGTTAGCAATCCTTTTCAATTCGGCTTGCGAGTAGCCGTCAACCGGAACTCCCTTGGGAAAGTACTGACGCAGCAGTCCGTTCGTGTTCTCATTGCTCCCTCTTTGCCAAGGGCTGCGAGGATCGCAGAAATACACCTGGACATCGGTGGCGATCGAAAACGCCCCGTGACTTGCCATCTCCGTGCCGCGATCCCAGGTGATCGATCGGCGCAACTCCCCTGGCAGCTTGTTCACCTGTTTGATCAGCGCCGAGACCACGCTCTCAGTGTCCTTGCCCGCTACCTTTATCAGCATCGTATAACGCGAATGCCTCTCCACCAGGGTGGCAATGTAGGTATTGTTCGAGCCCGCCAGCAGGTCGCCCTCCCAATGCCCCGGCACGGCGCGGTCCTCTGCCTGCGCGGGCCGCTCGCTGATCGAGACTGCCCCGACGATACCGCCTCGGCCTTGCCCGCTCGATGACGCGCTTTTCGAACGCCGCATCGTCTGATGGCTACGCAGATGGGCCACCAACTCTTTTTTCAGCACGCCGCGAGCTTGGATGAACAAGCTTCGATAAATTGTTTCGTGCGACAGGTGCATGTCCTCGTTCACTCGGAAGGCGCGCTTGAGCCAGCCGGCGATTTGCGCAGGCGACCATTCTAAGCGCAGCTTGCTGGCGACCCATCGCCGCAAACGAGCATTTCCCGCCAACGCGCATTGCTTGGGCCGCAGCGCACGCTTCCAAGCGGTTGCATCGGCCTCGTGTGCCCGATACTTGAGCACCCCGCCATTGCGCTGCACTTCGCGACTGATCGTCGAGGCAGCCCTTTGCAAGCGCTGCGCAATCTGCCGTATCGACTCCCCCGCGCTCGGACCGCGAGAGATCTCTTCACGCTCGCGCAGCGCCAGCACGCGAGTACTGCGACTGCGCGCTCGCGGAACAATCCCGCCATGTTGACTGACCACCCGATGAATCGAGCTGACGTCGCGCTGCAGTCCGCGCGCGATCTCGCTTAGCGACTCACCTTCGCTCCATCGCCGTCAAATCTGTAGACTGTCCTTGCTGTTCAACCACGGCTTTCTCTGTCGTTTCATTCGCCTTTTTCCTCTGATCCTTACTGGAACAGAGGTATTGCATCGACCGGTTGAATCCGCCCCTACCGCCTTCGAACACCCTAACGAGATCAATGAGCCGTAGTCCGTGTACTGAAAATCATCGATCGACCGTCCGCGGGCTCGAGCACTGATCGCCTTGGCAAGACATACGGCCTGCTGATGCGCCGCTCGGGCGGGCGGAGGCACGCTTCTGTCGTTGGTCCATGTGCAACTGGCACAGTCACCGAGCGCGAAGAGTTATCGTCGCTGATGCTTCGTTACCGTCCGACCATGACCGTATAGACGTCTGATGAAGGTGACGCCATGCTTTCCCAAGGCACAAATGTGACCATTTCCACAAAGGATCATGGACACAGGACCGAATTCATGGAAGTCGAACACCCGCAAGTATCGGCGGAGTACACCGGACGAGAAGCGTCAGATCGTTGAGGAGACGCTGCCCGGTGGCCGTTCGGTTACGGAGATCGCGCGCAGTCGCGAAGCAAACGTGAATCAAGTGTTCGATTGGCGCAAGCAGTATCTCGAGAGACGCGTTCAGCGCCAAATAGCTTCGGCACAGCGCTCCGCGCTGCCGTCGGGTTTGCAAGGGAAACCGTCGAAGAAGAAGCGCGCGAGACCCGATTGAGGCTTGCTCAATCTCCTCGCGGCGCATCTCGGCGTTCGTTGCAGGCGCCGGAACGACGCGAGCGCCTGATCACGGCGCTTGCATCGAAAGCTCATGAGCGGTTCAGATCACGCGCTCGCGCACCCAGCCGGAGATGAGATCGATCAGCGAAACGATCGCGATGACAATCAATATCACCGCCGCCGTCTGCGCATAGTTGAACGAGCGGATCGCTTCATACAGCACCACGCCGATCCCGCCCGCGCCGACCATGCCGACGACCATCGCCGAACGCACGTTCGACTCGAAGCGATATAGCGCGAACGAGATCCACAACGGCAATACTTGCGGGAGCACGCCGTAGACGATTTCATCGAGACTGCTCGCGCCCGTTGCGCGCACGCCTTCCGCCGGCCTCGAATCGACGGCTTCGACCGCTTCGGCGAATAGCTTGGCAAGCACGCCGGTCGTATGCACCCACAGCGCGAGCACGCCGGCGAACGGCCCGAGCCCGACCGCGACGATGAACAACATCGCGAAGACCATCTCGTTGATCGCGCGGCACGCATCCATCAGACGTCGCACCGGCTGCGAGATCCACACCGGCGCGATGTTCTGCGCCGAGAGCAAGCCGCACGGCACCGCGCAAACCAGCGCGAGCGCCGTGCCCCACACCGCGACCGCAAGCGTCACGCTCATTTCATGCACATACGTGCGCCATTCGCTGAAGTCGGGCGGAAAGAAGTCGCGCGCGAACTGGCTCATGTTGCCCGATGCGCCGAGCAGATCGAGCGGACGCATATCGGCGCTCGTCCATGACAGACCGAGCACGGCGATCACGACGATCCACCCGAGCATCGACGTCCAGCTACGCTTGGGCGCGCTCGCATGGACCGGGCGGACGATGCCGGCCTCGAACGTGGCTACGTCGAGCGGCTTCATTTACTTCGCCGCCGTGCTGTCGAGCGCGGCGATCTTCTGATCGAGCGCCGCGATCTTCGCCTGCTTGTCGGCGGCGTCGAGAAGCGCATCGTTCTGCACCTGCTCCTTCTTCTGGAAGAGCGCCATCCGACGAATAGGCACGAGCTGCGCGTCCGACGATTCCGCGAAGCCCGAATAACCCGAGATCGCCGCCATCACCGCCTGCTCGCGCGGGTCCTTTTCAGCGTAGTGGTAGAAGAAGTTGCTCAGCTTGTCCTTCGTTTCTTGCGGCAGATCGCGGCGCCACACGAGCGGGTCCGACGGAATCAGCGGCGACTGCCACAGCACGCGGATCTTCGGATACAGCGCCGGATGTTGCGTCCTGATGGTGTCGAGCATGTCGGTGCTATTGGTCGCGACATCGATCTTGTCGTTCGCGACCGCCAGCATGTTCGCCGCATGGCTCGACGGCAGCACGCTCTTGAACGCGCTCTTCGGATTGATGCCGTTCTTCGCGAACAGATAGTACGAAGGCACGAGCGTCCCCGATGTCGAGTTCGGATCGCCGAAGCCGAGATTGATGTCCTTCGAGTTCTTCAGCACCTGATCGAGCGACTTCCACTTGCTGTTCACGTTCGTGATGAGCAGCGAGTAATAACCCGCCTCGCCGTTCTTGTACTTCACTTTCGCGAAGACTTCGCCATTCGAACGATCGACGGCTTCGATCGCCGACGCATTGCCGAAGTGGCCCACCTGCACCTTGTTGAAGCGCATCGCCTCGATGATGCCCGCGTAGTCGGTCGCGAAATACGCCTTCACGTCGAGGCCGGTCTGCTTGTTCAGATCGTCGATGAGGGGCTGCCAGCGCCCTTTGAGCGCGGCGGACGAATCCGACGAGATGATGCCGAAATTGATCGTTTCGGCATGAACGATCTGCGTCAGAAAGCAGGACGCGAACGCGGCGCCGGCCAGGAAGAAACGGGCTGTTTTCATGATGCGATCCAGGGTTGATGTTGGGTTCGAAACTCAGATGCTCGCGGCCGATGCGAATGCTCGCGAAGCTCGCATGTCGGAGCTCGGCGCGCTGTGCTGCGCGAGCAGTTCGTCCGCCGACGCGCCGTACAGCTCGCGCAGCACGACAGGCGTGAGACGCTCGCTCGCGCCGTCGAACACGACGCGTCCATCGCGCAGGGCGATCGTGCGCGGGCAATATTTCATCGCGACATCGATCTGATGCAGCGATACGACGACCGTCAGGTTGTGTTCGCGGTTGAGCGTCTGCATCAGTTCCATGACGCGGCGCGCCGATTCGGGATCGAGCGATGCGATCGGTTCATCGGCGAGCACGATGCGCGCGCGCTGCACGAGCGCACGGGCCAGTGCCGCGCGTTGCTGCTGGCCGCCGGACAGATTGCTCGCGCGCTCGAACGCGTGCTCGCCGATGCCCATCGCGCTGAGCGATTCCATCGCAAGCGAACGCTCGCCGTGCGGAAAGCGGCCCGCGAGACGCCGCCACAACGACACGCGCGACAACGCGCCGATCAGCACATTGGTCAGCACCGAAAGGCGTCCGACGAGATTGAATTGCTGAAACACGAAGGCGACGTCGCGGCGAATCGACCGCACTTCGCGCACGATCCTGCCGTTCTGCTGGATCGGCCGGCCGAGCAGCGTGACGTGCGACGGCGCGGGGTCGGATGCCGTAAAGCCTGCGATATGCCGCAGCAGCGTCGACTTGCCGGATCCCGAAGCGCCGATGAGCGCGACCATTTCGCCCTCCTCCACGCGCAGATCGACGGAGTCGAGCGACTTGCGGCCATTCCTGAACGTCTTGGTGAGACGCTCGATGCGAATTGCGTCCATAAGCTTCCCTCGATTGGCGCGCTCAAAGGGCGCGCTGAAACGTTCGGGAGATTCTAGGAAGCGAAGATGACGACACGGTGACGCGCATGAGACGTCTAGATGAATACATGACTTCGGCGCGAATCGTTTGAGACGATTGAGCAGGAAATCGATCCGAACGAGTATTCGCGTTTCGCGTGCAGCGCGTCATGATGGTCGCAAATGCAACAACCATTCGGGACTACATCATGAACACGATCCATACGGATGTCGCCATCATCGGTGCAGGCAGCGCGGGGCTTTCCGCGTATCGCGCGGCGAAGGCGGCGGGCGCTTCGGCAATTCTCATCGAAGGCGGCGCGCACGGAACGACGTGTGCGCGCGTCGGCTGTATGCCTTCGAAGCTGCTCATCGCGGCCGCCGATGCCGCGCACCACGCGAACCACGCCGATGCATTCGGTGTGCATATCGACGGCGCCGTGCGCATCGACGGGCGCGAGGTGATGGCGCGTGTGAAGCGTGAACGCGATCGTTTCGTGAGCTTCGTCGTCGCGGGTGTGGATGCGATGCCCGAAGCGGACAAGCTCACCGGCTACGCGCGTTTCATCGACGACAACCTGTTGCTGGTGGGCGAGCACACGAAGGTGCACGCGAAGAGCGTCGTGATCGCGACGGGATCGAGCCCGGTCATGCCGGCGATGTATCGCGCGCTCGGCGATCGGGCCGTCATCAACGACGACGTGTTCGCATGGGATGACCTGCCGAAGCGCGTCGCGGTGATCGGCGCGGGCGTTATCGGGCTGGAACTCGGTCAGGCGTTGGCACGGCTGGGCGTGCGCGTATCGCTGCTGGGTGCGCGTGGGCGCGTCGGGCCTTTGAGCGATCCGGATGTGCGCGGATATGCCGAACGCGTGTTCAGCGAGGCGTTTCATTTCGAACCGCGTGCGCAGGTCGAAGCGGCCGCGCGCGAAGGCGATGAAGTGCGCTTGCGTTATGTGTCCAGCGCGGGAGAACTGATCGAAGACACCTTCGATTACGTGCTCGTGGCCGCGGGACGCAAGCCCAATATCGGCGGCCTTGCCTTGCAAAACACGTCGCTCACACTCGATGACGATGGCGCGCCTGTCTATGACCCGCTGACCTTGCAGGCGGGCGCGCATCCGGTATTCATCGCCGGCGATGCGAACGGCGTGCTGCCCTTGCTTCACGAAGCTGCCGACGAAGGTCGCGCGGCGGGTACGAACGCAGCGCGCTATCCGCATGTCGCGCCGGTCGAGCGTCGCGCGCCGATTGCGATTGCGTTCACGGACCCCGGCATCGCGATGGTCGGAGCGCGTCACGCCGACCTGACGCAAGGCGCGTTCGTGACGGGCGAAGTGAGTTTCGAAGATCAGGGGCGCAGCCGCGTGATGCTCAGAAATCGCGGGCTAATGCATGTGTATCTCGATCGCGCGAGCCGCCGTTTTGTCGGCGCGGAATGGATCGGGCCGGATGCGGAGCATATCGCGCATTTGCTCGCGTGGGCTTTGCAGATGAAGCTCACGGTCGATGAAATGCTGCGGATGCCTTTCTATCATCCGGTAGTCGAGGAAGGGTTGCGCACGGCGTTGCGGGATGCGGCGGTCAAGCTGGGATGATTGGCGGGGTTGCGGTCAGTAAAGCGGTGTCAGGACAAACAGAAGGTAATGTCGCGCCGGCAGCGAGCGTCTCCACGCGTGCTTGCTGACGGCGACACTGACCGGCATCGCGCCGGTTATCTTTTTGGATTGCGCTATACATGGCGCATCGAGTTCACTGCAGACGAATAGCGCGCCGCGCCGCTTGAGGTCCGCCATGTTCAACCAAGGCGTCGTTTCAGGCTTTGACATGTCCCAGTAGCGGGTGTCGCCGTCACTGTAGAAGGCGATCGATTGCGCTTCATGGCCCGAACCCGCCACCACGGGAATCGCGTGCTGGAAGCGCTGCTTCCACATGAAGTGCGCCGCTTCGGCGAGTTCCGCACGTGGTTCGGCGGCATCGTCGGTGTTGCGGAGCGCACCAATGTAGCCGATTGCAGACGCGGCTACGAACACGATCAGCCAGTAGCAGACGAGTGTACGAAACGCCCGCTCAGGCCTGAACGAGAAGCCGGCGCGGTCCAGAACGGCCAGCCACAAGGGCACGATGGCGAACCATTGCGCCATGCCCCATACCGAAGCCATTTGTGTTCTGGACAGAACGGCGATCATGCCTACGACAATGAGGGGGCCGAGGGCGAGCCACCAGAGGTCCGGGTTGAGCGTAGGCTTCGCGACGCTCGCGGCCATCATCCGGGCAGCCTCACCTCGTCGCTCACGCACCAGCACGAGCGTCACGACAAAGCTCAGCGCGAGATAGCCAATCTGCGCAAGCGTATAGACACAGAAACGCGCCGCTGCGGCCAGAAATGAGCCACCTGTACGTTCGTTAGCGTAATTGAAGGTCGGGAAGTGATTGATTACGAGCCAGTGAATGTGCGGTGCCAGCACGACCGCACCTGCCGCCGCGACCAGTAGCACGCGCCAGTCAAAAAAGCGTGCGCGCCAGGCCGGCCGCGCAAGCATCGCAACGAACAGCGCGATCAGCAGCACGATCGAAAAGTACTTGCCGAGCACTGCGGCGGCCGCCAGCACTCCGACTGCAATCGCCGCCAGCCAACTGCGCGTCTGCATGAAGCGCACGAAAAAGTAAGCGGTCCACGGCCACACCGAGAGCAGCACCGAGTTTGCGTTGAACTTGATCGCGAGGTTCGAGTAGAGCGGCGAGACGGCCATCGCGAGCCCCGCTATTACGGCAAGCCTGCGCGGTACGAAGCGCCGCGAAAGCGCGACGATGCCGAGGAGGCCAATCATCGCATTGATCGCTGAAAGCGCGAAATAGGCAATGTCCGTGTGTGGAAAGACGCGAAACCATGCCGCCGTGATCCACGCGAATAGCGGCGGGTGCTTGGCGTAGCCGGCCTGCCATTCGATACCCCACACGTAGTTCTCGACCATGTCGCCCTGAGTGTCGAGATTGCCGCGAGAAAGCCACGCGCAGATGATCCAGACGATCGCGTGGACAGGCAGCAGCCAGATGAGGTGTCGAGTGCGGCCATCATCAATAATGGATGTTGCCGAGGTGGCGGCATTGGGCCGGCCGAGTGTAGTGTCTGACATCGGAGATATATGGTTTTGGGATATGCGCTGAATCTTCAGACGCGGTGCTCGGCTATTGCGAGCGCGAAATGTCACGCGCCGTCCGACCCGTAGACCTTGCGCACGATATAGACAGGGCGTCGTTTCGCTTCCATGTAAATGCGGCCGACATATTCGCCGATCACGCCAATTCCCACGAGTTGCGCACCACCGAGAAACAACACCGCCGTGATAATCGATGCATAACCGGGAACATCAACGCCGCGAAGCAGCGTGCGCAGAGTTAGATAAAGCGCGTAGAGAATTGCAAAAGAAGCGGTAGCGCCGCCGATATATGTCCAGACACGCAGCGGCAATGTGCCAAAGCTCGTGAGTCCTTCGAGCGCAAAATTCCACAGTTTCCAGGCCGAGAATTTCGTTTTTCCCGCTGCACGGGAAAGGCGGACGTATTCGATCTGCGTCGTGCGAAAGCCCACCCAGGCAAAAAGGCCCTTCATGATCGCCGATTTTCCGGCAACTGTTTAAGGGCTTCTACAACGTTCCTCGACATCAACCGGAAATCGCCTGCATCGTTTGGAATCAGCGTCTCGGAAATAGCGTTGTGAACGCGATAGAACAGCATTGCAGTGCCGCGCTTGGTCCAAGTGTCCGTGTTGCGTTCGGCGCGCTTCGCAAGCACCACGTCGTAGCCTTCTCGCCATCGCTCGATAAGTCTAGGGATGACTTCGGGCGGGTCTTGAAGATCCGCGTCGAAGGGAATCACCGCATCGCCGGTCGCGGCATCGATGCCCGCGGTCAACGCTGCCTCCTTACCAAAGTTCCGCGACAAATCCACGACGAGTACATGCCGATCGTGCTTGCAAGCCATCAGCAACATATCGAGGGTGGTGTCGGTACTGCCATCATTGACGCAAACAATTTCGTAATCCACGTCTTTCAGACCGCGCAATACAGAAGTGACAGAAACGAAAAACTGGCTAATTACCGCGGCTTCGTTATGAAAAGGCACCACGAGCGAAATACGCCGACGCACCACTGCGCAATCTTGGTTCATATATTTCATAGAGCGCGCTGAGAGCACGCCAAAAGTAGTGAGCTTCGGCAAATCCAGTTGCTAGAGCTTGAACACTGCGTCGTTGGATCAGGTTCGCCGGCGCGGCGGATTGAACAAGCAGGCTTCCCGTCGATTGTTGCGTGTGCGTGCTCGTCCAGCACGGCAAGAGATCATCACACCACTGCCAGCCGTTCCTTGATAACGAACCCAGCGCGCGGGCTGGGCTTGTTGTGACCGGTGTCTGAGCTTATAACGCTTAGTCCGAAGGGAATCCAGTTCAACGTCTTCTTCCCACTATCCAAGCGCCCCCCTGGACAGCCCGAAAATTACCGCGCGAGTAACATCCCCAAATATAGGAATTTACTGAATTGAACGCCGCCGACGCGAGCTTTTGCATTGCCGCTCATGATCGCCCGACACGTAAAATGGGCGTCATGTCGAAAGCACCCGCCCAACCTCCCCGGCAAGAGCCCGACTTGCCGCTTCACACACCGAGCACCGCATCGCTCGCGGTCGCGGCAGCCATCGCGATGATCGCGTGGCTCGCGTTCGCCGCGCAAGTGGACATCACCATCGCGCGCGTGGTCCATCGCGGCTTCACCGTGTTCGACGGCATCGCCCGCATGAGCAGCTATCTGACGAACCTCACGGTGCTGCTGACCGCGCTTTGCTTCACGTGCGTCGCGACACGTGCGCAATTCCCCATCGCGCGATTGTTTCGAAAACCGACTGTCGTGACGGCGGTCGTCGTATATATCGTGTTCGTCGGCATCGCCTATAACGCGTTGCTGCGATATCTCTGGACACCATCGGGTTATCGCGCGCTCGTCAACGAATCGCTGCACACGCTCGTGCCGGCGCTCGCAGCCTTGTACTGGTTCTTGTTCGTGCCGCGCTTTCATCTGTCATTGCGACGATGTGCGCTCTGGCTCGTCTATCCGCTCTCTTATCTTTGCATCACGCTTTGGCGCGGAAGTCTCTCCGACTTCTATCCCTATCCGTTCATCAACGTCGCCGAACTCGGCTATGAGCGCGTGCTCATCAATGCCGCGATGCTCGTCGTCGCGTTTCTCGTTTTGATGAGCGTATTTCTCGTGATCAACCATCGGCGCGAAGACCTGAGCGTAGCGGATCCGGAGGAGGAATCCGGCGATTCGTCCTCCGGCCGCATCGATTAGGCTTCGGCGCGCCTGCGATTCACGACGAGATCCGCAACGAACGCGACCGCCAGCGCAAACGCTCCGCACGCGAAGATCAGCGCGTAATTGTTATGCGTATGCGAGAACAGGAACGAATAGCCATAGCCCGCGAGCGCCTGGCACAGCGCGAATGCCGATGTCGCCCGGCTCCACGCCGCGCGCTGCTCCGCATGATCGTGCGGCAGGAGTTCATGCACGCGGCCGAGCGCGAGCGGCACGATGCCCGTCGTCGAAATGCCGAGCGCGACTGTTGCGGCGCCGATCACATACGGGTTCGCGGATAAAGCCAGCAACGCCACCGCGCACGCCTGCAACGCCAACGCGAAACGATAAGCCATGCCGAAGCTGAAACGATCGCCCGCATTGCCGCAGATGAGCGGCCCGAAAATCGCGGCCACGCCATACAGCACCCAATAGCTCGCGCCCACATCGGCGCCACGGCCATAACCACGCGCGATGTAATCGACGAGCAAAATCATCACGGGCACGAGGCCGAGCGCGTTCGCAGCGTATTGCGCGTACAGGAGCCGCAGACGCGTGCCGCCGTGCGCATCCGTTTGTGTCGTCGCGGCTTGCGCAGCCACAGCGGGAGGATTGGATGCGGGCCAGCCGAACCAGGCAATCGCGGTGAGCACGAGCGAGAAAATGCCCAGACCCATCCACGTGTCGTGCAGCCCGTGATGCAGGAGCTTCGGAATCAGCGTGCCCGATGCCGCGATGCCGAAGCCCAGCCCGATGAAGATCATGCCGCTCGCGAAGCCGCGACGCGCGACCGGAATATGCGGCAGGATCGTGGTCGCGACGAGCACCATGATCGCGCCGCCCGACAGGCCCGACAGAAAGCGCCACGCGAAGAACCATGCGATCGACAACGGAAACGCGCATGCGAAGAACGCGGCCGTTGCGATCGCCATCAAAAGGCGCAGCGCGTGACGATTGCTAAGCGCTTTGGCAATCGCGCGGCCGATAAGCGCGCCCGCCAGATATCCCGCGAAATTCGCGGCGCCGAGCGTTACCGCCTGCGACGACGTGAACCAGTGCGCCTCGATGAGCGGCGGAATCAGCGGCGTATAAGCGAAGCGTGCAAGGCCGATCGCGACGAGACTCGCGCAAAAGCCCGCGAGCATCGCGAATAGCGCGCGGGCATCGAGTGAAGTGTGCTGATCGGCGCGAATGGCCGATATCGTTTGATCCGACATGGTGACGACTCCTGCGGCGCGTCGCGTTTGCACGCGGCCGGACTAAGTGACGTGAAAGATGCGAGGTTTTAGCGCTTGCCGGTGGAGAGACCGAGCGGCGGCAGCTTGAGCATCGCGAGCGTCGGCCCGACGGCATTGCTCAGCAACGCAGGCTTCGGATCGACGCGCGCCAGCACACGCACGCCGAGCAGCACGGCGAGGAGGCTGGTGGCGGCAGCGTCGGCGGACATCACGCGCTCGATCACGCCGCTCTTCAGGCCGGCCTTCATGCAGCGCTCGAAAAACGCTCGCATCAGCGCGATCTCCTCGGTGATGAGTTCGCGAAACTCCTCGTCCTCCGGCGATGCACCGAGCGCCGCGTTGACCAGCATGCAGCCCCGCCGATGTTCGTCCGACACGGAACGCTCGACGATCTCGCGAAAGAACGCGGTGATCGCGCGGTCAGGCGTCATCGACGATTCGAGCCGCTGAATGCGCTCGCGCAAGGTGTGTTCGAGATAGTGATCGAGCGCACGCAGAAAGAGCGCGCGCTTGTCGCCGAAAGCGTTATAGAGACTCGGCTGCGTAAGGCCGGTGTACTGCACGAGGTCGCGCGTGGACGTGCCTTCGTAGCCGTGCGTCCAGAACGCTTCGGCAACGGCATCGAGCACGCTGTCCTCGTCGAAATTGCGCGGTCGCGCCATAGCCCTGCTCCATCGAATTGAAGGGACCGACGTTCTATATCGGTCGATACAAAACGTATTGTATCGATGGATACAAAACCGTGCAGCATCCCCATTCAACGATGCGGGTCTTGGAATTCGGGGAAATAGACTGAGGAAAGACGAGGCGCTTCGGAGACGCGCGCGCGTCCCCGAAGGCGTAAGCAGTGTCAGGCTTCTTTCGAATCGAACATCAATAGCTCGACGCCGGCCTGCGCAAAGTTCGCGAGATCGCCGGCGGTCTTTTGGCCTTCGGGCGAGCCAAGCGCGGTCTGAATGGCTTCGAGCGAATCGAACTGCAATAGCGCGACGAGGTGATAGGGCGAATCGCCCGACGCCGCCACGACCGGCCCCGTGCTGATCTCGTAGCGCCGCAAGCCCGGCAGCGTCTTCGCGAGCGGCGCATGGGTCGAAGCATAGTATTCGTCGAATGCTTTCGGGTCGGACGGGTGCTTGTATAGCGCTACGAGCTGGGCCATCGTGATGTCTCCTGGTGGTTGTACGGCGTTAGAAGAAGGCTTGCGTCAACGCGTCACTGCTTTTCGAGCTGAAGATAGATGCGCTGCACGTTCTGCGGCTGCGCGATCGCATAGAGCTTGTAGTCTTTGAACGCGGGAACCTGCACGGTATGCATCGCCTCGGTGAGGCCGATGCCGCTCTTGTAGGCACGCTTTACGGACACATCCAGCTCGCGAAGATAATCGCCCGTGCGCATGATGTCGTCGCCGCGCAATGGCGCGCCGAAGCCCGGAACGACCGTCGTCAGGTCGAGCGCATGCAGGTTCTCCAGCGCGGCGAGCCAGCCGGGAATCTGCTCGTTGCGCAATTCGGGGATGCGTCCGTTCGAGACGAGCCCGCCCGCAAAGAGCACGCCGGTTTGCGTATCGAGCACGGCGAGATCGCCGGGCGTGCTCGCGGGCCCGAAGTGCAGCAGTTGCAGCTTGCGCCCGCCGCTCTCGATTTCCGTCGTGCCGTTCACGGTTTTATCGGGCACCGTCACGCGCGAGCCGGCCATTTCATCTTCGCCGAGCGTCTTGCGCAGATTCGCGAGGCAGATCGAGCAGCGCTCGCGAATCAGTTGCGCGGCGCGCGCGTGTGCGAGGATCGGCACGTCGTCGTCACGGAACGCGGCCGCGCCGAACACGAATTCGGGCGCCTGATGCGTGATGATGACGAGCTTCACCGGTAACGGCGTGACCTTGCGGATCGCTTCGATCATCGCGCGGCCATAGCGATACGATGACCCCGTGTCGATCACCGTGACGCCATCCTGCCCGACGATGAAGCCATTGTTCGACACGATGCCGTGATTCGCGGGCGCGACCGCATCGTTGTCGCCGAGGAACGCGTACACGCCCGGCGCGATCGCGACGGGCGCGGGCATGCCGCTCATCGCCGCGTGCGCGAGCGTGCTCAATGCAAGGAGCAGCATGCAGACGAGCGCCCGCAATCGGCACGCCGTCATTTCATCGCCGATGTTTGCGCGCCGCCCGGTTGCGCGCTTACTGCCACGGCGCCTTCCCACTGCTTGTTCTTCGTATCCTCGATATGCGCCTTTAATTCGCCGGTCCCGGATGGCACGAAATAGAAACGGAAATTCGGGTTCTCGCTGATTGAGAAATTGACGTTCGCGATCATCACCGGTTTATCCGCATACGTGACCGAGACCTTGCGAATGAAGTATGCCGACGCGTAGTTGCGCGTGACCTGATTCATCGCCATGCCGGTGCGATTCGGATGGCGCACCATCACTTGCGCAAGCTCGGGCTTGCCCGCAACGGCCTGCCCGTCAGCCTGAATCTTGACCTGTCCGGCAGCGCGCTCGGCGGCGTCCTCGTCCTTGTCGGCGGGCGCGGAACAGCCGCCCGATGCCTTCACGAAGCGAATCGCGCTATAGAGCTTGCCGTCGTTCGTCTCCGCGATCACGCGCATGAACGTGTAGTCTTCCACGCGCACGCGCGTCTCGATCGTCGCGAGTCCGGATTCCGGCGTGAACTCGAACGAACCCGCATAAGGCTCGGGGTTCTCGTCGATGAAAAGATAGAGCTTGCGGATGTAATGCGTGGGCGTCTGCGGGAATTGCGCGTTCACCGCGATTGGCACGACGGACGCGTCCGCCGCGCGCGCGGGCGCATCGAGCTTGATGACGGCATCGCCGTGCGGATCGATCGCCCGGCCTTTGAACGTGCCTTCCTTGAAGTCGAGCCAGCGCGCCACCTTGTCGGGATCGTCGTCGGGCTGCGCCGCTTGCGCGGCATATGGCGCGAAGAGCGCTGCGGCGAGGCTCGCTATCGACATCGCGCGAGCGCCGGACCATGCTGTGTTCATGATGTCCCTCCAATGCTGCACTACTGCTCCCACTCGAGCTCCGCATAAGCGGCCGTCACATTGCGACGGTGATACATGTCGACGAGGCGCCAGTCATCCTTCTCGTCGACGCCGATGCTATCGACGGCCTGCTGGATCGTCTCGCCCTTCCTGATGGCCGCACGCACATCGCGCGCCAGGTCGGCGAGATAGCGTTCCTCGGCGTCGAGCGATTGCCGCCATGGCGGATCGAGCGGACCGTGCCCCGGCACGACATGACGCGGATTCATCTGGCGAATGCGCGCGATATCGTCGAGCCAGCCGGTCACGCTCCCATCGACGACGGGAATGCAGCGCACGAACAAAAGATCGCCCGTCCACAACGTGCCGCTCTTCTCATCGTATACCGTCAAATCGTTGTTGGTATGCGCCGTTTTCCATGTGCGCAGCGTGAGCGTGCGTCCGCCGATGTCGAGCGTGCCGATGCCGTCGATTGTCTTTGTCGGCGGGACGATCTCGCTGCCTGCCGCCGCGCTGCCCAGTTCGCGGTTCAGCGCGCGCATGTAGTTGTCCGCGCGTGAGGCTTCGGCTTGCGCGAGCGTTGCGCTGCCGACGAATTGCGGGTGATCGCCCTTGAATGCCGCATTGCCGAAGATGTGATCCGGATGCATGTGCGTGTTGATGACATAACAAACCGGCAGCGGTGTGACGGCGCGTATTGCGGCGCGCAACGCGCGGCCTTCGGCGAGCGTGCCGCCCGTATCGATTACCGCGACGCAGCGCGTGCCGACGATAAAGCCCACGTTCGCGATATCGCCGCCGTTTTCGGGAGTCGCGACGTCGTCGTGACCGCGATGCGCGTAATTGCCCGGCGCGATTTGCCTGACCGATAGCGCGGTCTCACCGCGCGCAATCGTCGCGCATGCAATTAGTATGACGAACACGACATGCCGTGAGACTTGCGCGACGCTCATCGGACGCCGCCCGCTTCGGCGAGGCGTCTGGGTCGGCGAAGACCGAACTGCGCGTATTCGCGCTCCAGAAACGGTTCGGCGTGTTCGAGGAGAAAACGGCGAAACGCGAGACATGTGGGCGACAGTTGTTTGGAGCGTGAATGCACGAGTTGCCAGGTCCGTTCGACGGGCGTGCCGTTGACGTCGAGCACGGCGATTTCACCGGTGCGCAATTCCAGCGACAACGTGTGCAGCGAGATGAGGCTCACGCCCATTCCCGCCATTACTGCCTGCTTGATGGTCTCGTTACTGCCGAGCGTGACGCTGCGCGCGGGCACGAAAAGGTTCTGCTTGAAAACATGCTCCACGACCGCGCGTGTGCCCGAGCCCGGTTCGCGCAGGAGGAATGTATCGTTCGCGAGTTCCTGGAGATCAAATGCCTTTGCGTGACGCAATGGATGCGACAGCGGCGCGACGATCACATGCGGATGATAGGCAAGCGGCTCGGCCGTCGTGCCGAGTTCGGGCGGCGGCCGGCCCATGATGGCGAGGTCGGTTGCGTTGTCCTGCAGCAAACGCAGAAGCGTCTCGCGGTTACCGACGGAGAAATGCACGTCGACCTTTGGATACTGCTGTCTGTAGAGCGCGAGAAGCTTGGGCGCGAAGTAGGTCGCCGAGCTGACGATGCTCACCGCGATCGAGCCGCTGTCGGCTTGCGTGAGCGACATCATCGCGTCTTCGGCGTCTTTTATTTCGCCCAGTATGCGGGTTGCGTGATGCGATAGCTTTTCGCCGGCCTCCGTCAGTGCGAGACGACGGGCGACGCGTTCGAACAAGGGCAGTCCGATGGCTTCTTCCAGTTGACGGATTTGCATCGATACAGCGGGTTGCGTCAGGTGCAGTTCCTCGGCCGCGCGCGCGAAGCTCGGACAGCGGCTGGCTATCACGAAGATTTGCAGCTGGCGCAGGGTTAGGGAACGGATGAAGTTCACAAGGGGTTTTGGGGAGGTGGGTTTGCTTGGGCTTCTATGGGTGGCCTGTGGTCGTGTCGGTATATTGGCGTTGCCCCTCCCCGGGGCGGGGGTCACTTTCTTTGCTGCTGCAAAGAAAGTAACCAAAGAAACAGCTATCCCCAGCCTAAGCACTTCACACCGGCCGCGGCACAGGCGATTGGCCTAATGGCCCG
>Ga0160452_100301_pt1 | contig 45037 bp, 36 predicted proteins | sample HID1971I_E6MG_FD_108230 | JGI IMG/M metagenome (GOLD analysis project Ga0160452, IMG submission 108230) | Enriched millipede-associated microbial communities from UW Madison campus, WI, USA - HID1971I_E6 MG | ecosystem: Host-associated > Arthropoda: Insects > Digestive system > Unclassified ...
AACAGCAGGATGATCGCCCAGGCCGCAATGTCGATGTTGCGGAACAAGGAGGCGACCCCGCGACTGACGAGCGCGAAAAATCGGTTCAGCCGCATCGTCGCAGAGCCAGCAACCGCGAAGACAAGGGCAAATACCGCGGCAACCGTCGTCGAAGCAATCGCGATTAGCAGCGTCTCGAGCAGCTTGTTCATAATGTTGGGCAACCGCTCGAGCGACTTGGCGTCGGGATAGAAGTGCTGGACGCCCCACGTCAGCGCCTGGGGGAAGGCAGCCAGCCCTTTGGCAAAATCGAACTTCGTCAATGCCGTCGCCCCCCACGTCAGAGCGAGCACGACAGCGACAAACAAAAGTGTGCGAAGCCGCTTGCGCATGAAAAAATCAACCTGCATGTTGGCCTCCGATATCCATAATCAGCTCGCCTGCCTCCGAACCGTAAATGTGGTGAATCCGCTCGTCGGTCAGCAGTTGGGGATCGCCGTTGTAGACGATCCGCCCCTGATTCACCCCGATGATCCGGTCGGAATAGCGCATCGCGACATCGACCTGATGCAGATTGACCAGCACCGTGATGCCCATCCTCGCGGACACCTCCCGCAGCTGATCCATGATCACCTTGGCAGAGCTCGGATCGAGCGAGGCGATCGGCTCGTCGCACAGCAGCAGCTTCGGCTCCTGGATGAGCGCCCGCGCGATCCCTACCCGCTGCTTTTGGCCGCCGCTCAGCTGATCGCACCGCTTGTGCACATGCTCCTCCAGACCAAGCGAGCAGAGCAGCTCGTAAGCTCGCGCCTTCTCCTCCCGCGAATATAGGCCGAGCGCCCCTGCCAGCACCGACTTGTAGCCGAGGCGGCCATGCAGCACATTTTCGATCGCGCTCAGCCGATTGACGAGATTGTAGTGCTGGAAGATCATGCCGATCCTCGTCCGCAGCCTGCGCAGCTTCCGCTTCGACAAGCCGTTCACCTCGGTCTCGTCGAAGCAAATGTTGCCGCCGTCGGCGTCGATCATCCGGTTGATGCAGCGCAGCAGCGTCGACTTGCCTGCGCCGGAGGGCCCGATGATGGAGACAAATTCCCCCTGCCTTGCCGAGAATCCGATGTCCGAGAGCGCCAGCTTCCCTTTGCCGTAGCTTTTGGAGAGTCCTGTAATGTCCAGCAACGTTGGTTTGATATCCACGGTTCTCATGCCCTTACTTGGACAGCTCCCGCACCGGATTGAACCACTCGTCCGTCACTTCGACGAAGCGCTCGTTTTCGGTTTTAGAGAAGATCCCCTTCACCTCAGCGTCCTTCGGCACGAAGATCTGCTGGTTATCGGCCGCCGCGTCCCCGGTCAGCGCCTCGACGATTTTAGCGATATCCGCTTCGTTCACCTTGTCCTTGTTGACGACGATCGGCGAGTTCAGCACCGGCGTCACCGAGATGACAGCGAATTCCTTACCCTTGACCGTATTGAATGGCTCTTCGGCATTGTCCAGCACGCGGTAGGTCGAGCCCGGGCGATTGTCCTCGCCGTCCGCCAGCTCGATATAATTCTCGATGCAGTAGTCGCACACCGCCGCTACATCGGCCTTGCCTGACAGCAGATTGACCGCAGAGCCCTGATGCGAGCCGCCGAACAACACGCTGCTGAAGAACTCCTTGTCGCCACCCTCCAGCAGGTCCTCAGCCGTCAGATCCTTGTAGGCGTCTTGCTTGCTGAAGTAAGAGACGATGTTGGCTGAAGGCACCTTGAAGCCCGAGGTCGAGCTGTTCGAGACGAACGAGAACCGCTTACCCGCGATATTGTCGATGGCGAAGCCGTCGCCGCTGCGATATGCGTCCTCCTCGCCTTTGTTCACGGTAAGCCAGCTATAGTAGACCGCATCGTCGAGCGTGCCGGAGGCGCCGCTGTTGACGACGACCGGCTGGACGTTCGGATTTTTGGTATTGGCGTCGATATACGCTTGCGCGCCCAGGAAGGCGACGTCGGCGGCGCCGCTGACGATCGATTCGATGGCGATGATATAGTCGGTGGTCGTCACATGATCGATCTCGCGGTCTAGCGCATCTGCGATGACGCCGCCGATCGCTTCGCGGGCCAGCTTGACGTTTTCGCCCGATTCATTGGGCAGCCAGGCCATGACGAGCTTCTCCTTGCTCACGGGCTCGGGCTTCGTCTCTGCTGCGACGACGCTGCCGCCGGGCTCCGACGCAGGCGTATTGGCGCCTGTTGTCGGGTTGTTCGCATTTCCCCCGGAGCCGCAAGCGGCGAGCAGCATAGCGAGCGAGGCGGCGACGACAGACGTTTTCATCAAGCGAATCGGTTTCATTGGTTTTGTTTCTCTCCCTTGATCTGGTTTTGTACGCCGTAGCGAGTCGCATCAGACATGACAAAGAAGACGATGCGAACGCGAAGCGGAAGATGCTTGGGCACCGCTGTGCCGACATAAGCATCTGTTCTGCTTCAGGTTTTCTCATCGTCTCCACCTGGGTTATGCGGTTGTAGATTGGTCGCTAGGCAAGTCACCATAGCTTCGTATTGCCCATCGATACGTAGTCGGCGCCGCTCTCGAGCGCGATCTCGATCTCGCGGCGATGGCGGATCAGTCCGCCCGCGATCAGCGGCAGGTTGAGCTGCGCCTTCACCTTCTCGCTGACGCGCGGCATCAGGCCAGGCATCAGCTCGATCTCGTCGGGCTTGCTCGTCTTGATCATCCGGATCGCCGTATCCACAGCCGTCGAGTCGACGGCGAATACTCGCTGGATCGTTGGCATCCCGATCTGCCTCGCATGGCTGACGATCGTGCTCTTGGTAGTGATGATGCCGTCCGGCTGGAACGTCGACGCCAGATACTGGATCGAGGCGGCGTCGCGGCCGATGCCCTGGATCATCTCCACGTGGAGATAGATGCGTTTGCCGGCCTGACGTACCCGCTCCATGACCGAGTGCAGCGTATTGATGCTACCGGCCACCAGATTGATCCGTCCGACCTTGCTTTTCAGGGCGATAGCGAGGTGCTTCTCTTGCGTGATCGAGGCGATGATGCGTTCCGCATGTTTCATAAGGCTACCTCGCATCTATTCGTTTTGGACATGTCTACTGTACCAATCGTTTGTCAACGCACCGTCAAGGGGATATGAATAAATTGCAAAGGAGTTGGAGGGAGAGGCATGAAGTTGGACGCTACATTTTCCAAGCCCACCGAAACAGGTAATTGCACGTCTAAACGGCCTGTGATATGCTTATAATAAATAAAAGAACCGCAGATGTTGGAGCATCCACGGTTCGGGTACACAGCCGCTTTAAAGGCGGTTGGCTTTTGGAATTGAGTCATCTAGAGATAGACCGTTATCCTTGTCCAGGGCGGTCTATTTCTTTTTGTTGGTCATCGCGTCGATAATATTAACGACTAGCCCGATGAGTGAAATGATCAACACACCGAACGCAATCATCAACGTTATCGCGTCTCTAACCTCCATGGCCTCACCTCCCTTCCGGGAGATTAGCCGACCGCCCTTATTAGCCGTTCTATGTACTTGCCCATATTATACCACAGCGCCCCCGATACGGGGGCTTTTCTGTTTTTCCCAGCATAAGCAAGAGCTGCCCTTCGGTCAGCTTGCACTGACGTTACGGACAGCTCCTTTTACTCTACTCTATCTTATTGCTTTCACTCGCTATTTCTTAGTTATTGGCCGCTTTCCACTCGTCGAACTGGCGCTGCGCTTCCTCGATCACTTTGTCGATGCCTGCAGACTTGAACTTGTCGAGCGCCTTCGGCAGGAATTCAGCCGGATCGACGGAGCCTGTGTAGAGCGCAGGGTTGAACTCCTTGGCCACGTTCGTAATCGACGCAACTTCGGTTTTCACCGCGCTGGTGTCGAAGTTAAAGCCGAAGCTTGGTGCGACGATCGCCGATTGGTTAAACGCCTGGAATGCCTCCCATTTGTCCTCTGGATCTCCCTCATGCAAGTACGTCAGGAACATGTTGCCGAGCGCGAAGCCAGGCATCGCATACGACTCGTTCATCGCCGGCAGATCCTCGATGTAGTTGCCTTCGAGCTTCTTGTAATGTACGCCCTCGATGCCATAGTTGATCAGGTTACGAAGGTACGAATCGGTGTTGAGCAGGTTCAGGAACATCATCGCGCGCTCGGGATTCGCCGAGTTGTTGGAGATCGCGAACATCGAGCCTGCGGCAGAAGAAGTGTAGATAACCGGTTGATGGATCGGCGCCGAGACGATCTCGTAGCCCGCGCTGCGCGACCAGCCGTTGTCGGCATACGGCTGACTCAGCTCTTTGTCGACCAGCCATTTGCCTGTTTTGATGTTGTCGATGCCGTCCAGTGTGGCGACGTCTGTACGCAGGTAGCCAGCTTGGAAGTAGCGGCGCATCGTGTCCAGCGTGTCCTTCAGCTCTTGCGTTTCCAACAGATTGATGAATTTGAATTCGTTTCCTTCCAGACGCATGCCGATCGGAATCTCGTCGCCGAGCAGGAAGTCGAACGGCAGGTACGGCTTGAAGCCTTTTGGCACGGCCAACGGCGTAATATCCGACGGCTCGTTATCCTTGATCGTCTTCAGCAGCGGCTCGAGGTCCTCCAGCGAGCTGATGTTTGTGATGTCGAGATTGTATTTGTCCAGGTATTGCTTGTTGAAGCGCCATACGGCTTGCTGCGCCAGCTCTTTGTTGTTCGGCACGGCGTAGTTGACGCCATTGACCTTGGTGCCTTCGAGGAAGCGCGGATCGAGCACCTCTTTGATACCTTGGCCATACGTATCGAGCAGCTCGTTGAGCGGCATGAATGCGCCTTTGGAGGCATTCGGCAAGTAGTTGAACGCCCACGAGCTCGTAAAAGCGATGTCATAGTCTTCGCCGGATGTCATGATGATCGACATACGCTGGCTGTAGTCGCCCCAATCGATCATCTCGATGTCGACGGTGGCATTAATTTTTTCTGTCGTATACTTGTTGATCTCTTCCTGAACGGTCTTCAGATCCTTGGCAGGGCTGCCGATCAGATAGAGCTTCAGTTGCACGGCATCCAGCTTGGTCGTGTCGACGGTGCCGTCGCTGCCGATGGCTTCGGCTTCCTTGCCGCCGCCGGCGCTACTGTTGTTATTGTTGTTGCCTTTGCCGCCGCAGGCGGTGATGACCAAGGCTACCGCGAGCAGTAGCGTCATCATTTTCAGTACGTGTTTGGACATGTGTATTCCCCCTAGACTTTATACTAACCCATAATCGGGATGAAACCTATTCGCAAACGTCCAGCCATTGTCTTACATGGAGCCGATAGTTCAGGTCATCAACTCAGCCCTTAACCGAGCCGACGGTCAGACCTTGGACAAAGTACCGCTGGAAGAACGGATACGCCAGCGCGATCGGCAGTGTCGCCAGGACGACCATCGCCATCCGCACTGTCTCGGTCGGCAGCGTCGCTGCGCCGTCGAACGAGCCCATGTACTGGCTGTTCTGGACGAGGAACTCCATGCTCCGCTCGATCTTCATAAGTAGATACTGGAGCGGCGGCACCAGGCCGTTTTTGTTGTAGTAGAGCAGTGCGTTGAACCAGTCATTCCAATAGCCCAGCGAGCTGAACAGACCGATCGTGGCGATGCCCGGAAGCGAGATCGGCAGCACGATCGTCGCGAACGTGCGCATCTCGCCGGCGCCGTCGATCTTGGCGGACTCGATGATCGCATCCGGGATCGTCGTCTGGAAGAACGTCCGCATGACGATGATGAAGAAAGCGTTCATCGACAGCGGCAGGATCAGCGCCCAGATCGTATTCTGCAGATGCAGGAGCTGGGTGACGACGATATAGCCGGGCACCAAACCGCCTGAGAACAGCATCGTGAAGAATGCCAGGAACGTAAAGCCGGTGCGGAACTCGAAGCTCCGTCTGGAGATGGCGTAGGCGTAAGTCGAGACCAGGAACAAGCTGATCAGCGTCCCGACGACCGTAACGAGCAGCGTCAGGCCAAACGACTCGATAAGCTGCGTCGTTGACGTGAAGATGTAGCTGTACGCCTCGAAGCTGAACTGACTCGGGATGATCCGGTAGCCCTCCTGCACGAGCGTCTGTTCATCGGCGAGCGAGTTCATGATGACGAACAGGAACGGGAACACGCACAAGAAAGCGAACAGACCGATCAGGAGATTAAAGAGGATGTTCCAGAAGGTCGAGATGCCGTGAATATTTTTGCGTTTTTTCATATGGCGTATCGCCTTCCTTTCCTAGAAGAGTGCATGGTCTTTTTCGATTTTACGTACCGCATAGTTAGCCAGCAGGATCAGGATGAGGCCGACGATCGACTGATAGAGTCCAGCCGCTGTACTCATACCGGTATCGCCCATGTTGATCAGACTGCGGTAGACGAAGGTATCGATAACGTTGGTTACCGGATACAATGCTCCGGAATCCTTGGGCAGCTGGTAGAAGAGGCCGAAGTCGGAGCGGAACATGCCGCCGATCGCGAGGATCGTCAGGATGATCATAAGCGGCCTCAGATGCGGCAGCGTGATGTAGCGCGTCTGCTGCCATTTGCTCGCCCCGTCCAGCATGCCTGCCTCGTAGTACGACTTGTCGATGCCGGTGATCGCCGCCAGATACATGACGCTGCTGTACCCGATCGACTTCCAGATGCCGACGAAGACGATGATGAACGGCCAGTACTTCGGCTCCGAGTAGAAGTTGACCGGATCGCCGCCAAGCGCGGTGACGATCTGGTTCACCATCCCCTTGTCCGTGCTCAGGAAGGTGAAGGCAAAGTAGCTGATGACGACCCAGGAGAGGAAGTAAGGCAGGAACATCCCCGTCTGGTACAGCTTGGCGAGCCGCTTGTTCAGCAGCTCATGGATGAGGATGGCGAAGGTCACGGCGATGACGAGACCAAGCGCGATGCTGACCAGATTGTAAAGAATCGTATTGCGGGTAATGATATACGCGTCGTTGGTCGAGAACAAAAACTCGAAGTTTTTGAAGCCGACCCAGTCGCTATTGAAAATACTTGCAAAAAAACCGTCCCGGCTCACCCGGAAATCCTGGAACGCGACCACGATGCCGAACATCGGCAAATAGGCAAAAATTAAAAACCAGAGCGTACCGGGCAGCACCAATAACAGAAGTGCTTTATTTCGGATAACCTTCTTAATAAAAGACGACATGTGTTACCTCCTTGCGACAGCTTGCACGTTGAACACTTTGGAACAGCAGCGACGAGCATCCCCTCAGATTTTCATTGCTGCAGCCAGATCTTGCGCCAGTCCCGCTCCCCCTTTATGTTCGGGTTACTAGATCTTCGATGTTCTTATTGTCGCTCTCCGGGCTCCTTCTCCTCAAGTTGAATAATTTCAGGTCGGGATGTAAAAATTCCATATCGAGGAGTTGTATTGGTCGGTTGGCGGGATGCCCAGCGAGGATAGAGATAGCGGATCGGGGAGGAGGGACGCGGCGGTGCGAACGTGAGGCGGGACGGCCCCTACCGGCCTCACTTGTGCGATATTTCGCATAGATCTGGGCCAGGGCGGCCTTTCACGGCCTCACTTGTGCGATATTTCGCACAGATCCGGCCAGGGCGGCCCTTCCCCGCCTCACTTGTGCGATATTTCGCACAGATCCGGGCCGGGGCGGCCCCTACCGGCCTCACTTGTGCGATATTTCGCACAGATCCGGGCGGGACGGCCCCTACCGGCCTCACTTGTGCGATATTTGATATTTCGCACAGATCCATGCAGGGCGACCCTTCCCGGCCTCACTTGTGCGATTTTTCGCACTCGCGGGGTCCAGTCGGCAGCTCGTCGACCGATCAGGCTGACCCGCCACGCGCAGCGACTACGCCGACACAGCCAACAGGGCCTGCCGCAGTATGCGACAGACCCTGGTTTCTTCGTTACTCCCTACTCACGGCTATGCTGCGTTATCCCTTGATTACGGTTATGCTGCCGCACTCTTGCTCACTGCTACGCTCGCTATGGCAACACGACCTGGTCGCCGGGCTTCAGCCCTTCGAGGACTTCGGTTTTGTCATCCATCTCCAGCCCGGTTTTGATCGTGCGTTTCTCGTACTGCCCGTTAGGATCATTGAGCATGACATAGGTCTCGTCCTGCTCTCGCGTGATTGCCAACGTCGGCACGACGATGGCATTCTCCTTGCGCTCAGTCTCGATCTGACCATCGAGCGACAAGCCGCCGATCAGCTCACTGTCTGCAGGCAGCGCGATGATGACCTCGAACTGCGACGCCTGCGACAGATCGGCATTAGCGCTGGACTTGGGGAACTTCGATACAGAGCGAATCGTGCCTGTCGTCTTGCGATCCTTTTGTCCGCTCATCGCCACCTGTACCGTCATCCCCTCCTCGATCTGGAAGATGTATTGCTCGGAGACCGTCGTTACGAACTGCAGTGCCTCGGTGTTGACGATCTTGCCGATCATCTGTCCGTCTGCCATGGCGCGGGACTTGGCGCTCGCTTCGTCGAGCAGGAAGACGCCCGAGACCGGTGCACGGACCGTTGCCTTGTTCATCGCCGCCGCCGTTTCCGCCTTTTTCTCCGCAAGCTCCTGCTCGCGCATCGCCATCGCTTCCTCATTGAGCCGCGCCGTCTCTTTTTTGCTCTCTCTGGCGATGAAAGCCTGCTTGCGCTCCTCCCCGCTGCCTCCCATCGTCTCGGAGGCCTTGTCCGCATCCGCCGTTTGCTGCTCGTTCAGCTTTTGCAGCTTCGCGTCGAGACGTGCCTTTTTGAGCTCGGCCTCTACAGACTTCACTTCCTTTTGCAGCCCTGTCGTATCCAGCGTCAGCAAGACATCGCCTTTGTTGATCGTCTGGCCATGCTTCACTTTCCACTCCTTGACATTAGCCCCAAGCGGGGCGTACAGCTCGGTCTCCTCCGCGTAGACCGACTTGCCCTTCACGGTGAGCTTGGAGGAGATCGTCTCCTGTGTAACCTCGAGCACGATCGGCGCCATTTCCGGTTCCGGCTCCAGCGCCTCGCCATTGCTTTGCTTATATTTGGTGTAGCCGTAGTATCCCCCGCCGAGCAGCACCACCGCCACTATCGTCAGCATCGACCATTTTTTGATATTGTTCATTCCTCGATTGCCCCTCCATATGTAAAGTCCGTCAGCCGTTTTTGATGACCTCCAGGGAATTGGTGCGCGATGCGCTGATCGCCGGGTAGATCCCGGAAGCGATGCCCGTCACGAGCGAGAACGCAACGCCGACCGGCAACGTGTCGGGCATGACCGTCAGCGGCGTCTCGCTCATCGCGAACAGTCCCGCAGCCGATATGCCCTCTACGACCCCATACGACAACGCGATGCCAGCGATTCCGCCCAGCAGCCCCAACACGGCAGCCTCGGCGATGAACAGTTGGCGGATCTGCCACAGATTGGCCCCGAGGATCTTCATGACGCCGATCTGGCGCCGCCGCTGATGCGTCGACATCGTCATCGCCACGAAGATCGACATCGAGGCCAGGAATAGGATGAACAGACCGATCCCTATGGCCATCTTCTTGAACTTTGCGAACTGCTCCTGAATCGCCTGCTCCTGGAACAGATTGCTCTGCGAATTCAGGAACAGCTTGGCCAGCTGACTTTCCACCTGCGGGACGTAACGCTTGTCCTCCACCTTCACCGTTAGAGAATCCATCTTGATCAGCTCGGTCGGGCCGCCGCTCAGCCCCAGCTGATCCTTCAGCATACCGGCGGTTTCGAGCGACACATATACCTGCTTGTCATATCTGGCGTATTCCTCGCTCGTCCCTTCTTTGACCTGGAGCACCCCTCTCACCCGGAGCGGCGCACTTGATCTGGCGGGAGCGGCAGCGCCCTCCAAGCCCATCGTATCTCTGCGCAGCAACACCTGCTGACGGAACAGATCGGTGCGCACCTGATCCAGCTCATCCCACTTCATGTACAGCTCTTCGTTGTCCGGATCGGCGATCAGCTTGTCCAGCAGCTCCTTTTTGACCTCCCGCTCTAGCAACCCAAACGACGCGCCGAAGCCCGCGACGATCGTATCCGACATCATCGAGATATCGCCTTGCTGGAACTTGTATCCGAACGCCGAGAGCGCCGTCAGATCCGTGCCGATCAACTGAACGTTGGAGCTCTTCCCATCGAGCGTGGACAGCTCCACCTGCGACAGATTCATCTGTGGCAGGACCGCCGTCACATGCGGCAGCTTGCGGATGATGTCCAGCTTTTGCAGCGTGATCGCGCCCCGGTTGAAAGCCTCCCCAGACTCGTTGCCCGCCGTCCTCGGCATCACTGTAATCTCGTCCATCTTGAAGTTGCGGTTCAACTCCGCCAGACTATTGGCCTGCTGGGCAGCGCCGATGCTGATAGCCAGGATAATCGACGTACAGCCGATCGACAGCCCGACCATACAGAGCAGGGTGACGATCTTCCGCCTCCAGATCTGTCCCCAGGCCAGACGCATGAGATCCATCATTTTCACCTGCGGTTCCCCCCTGTTCCTTCGACCAGCCGCCCTTGACGCAGCGTGATGATCCGCCCCATCTGCTCGGCCACTTCCGCTTCGTGCGTGACGACGATGAAGGTCATCTGGCGCTCGGCGTTTAACTGTTTGACGATCCCCAGCACCTCGTCCTCTGTCGTCGTATCGAGATTGCCCGTCGGCTCGTCTGCAAAAATAACCGAAGGCTCGGAGACGAGCGCTCTCGCGATACTGACCCGCTGCTGCTGCCCGCCGGAGAGCTGGGACGGGAACATCTCGTGCTTGTCCGCCAGACCGACCTGCTCGAGCAGCTCCATCGCCTTAATCCGTCGCTTGGTGCCAGACACTCGCTGGAATACGAGAGGCAGCTCTACGTTTTCCCGGACGGTCAGATTGGCGATCAGCTCGTACGATTGGAAGATGTAGCCGATGTTGCTGCGCCGATACTCGGCCAGCCGGTTTTCATTCAGCTTGACGATGTCCTGCCCGGCGATCAGAATTCGTCCTTCGGTTGGTTTCATAAATCCCGCCATCAGATGGAGCAGCGTCGACTTGCCCGAGCCTGAGCTGCCCAGCAAAGCGACCGTCTCTCCCTTGCTGACCGATAAGTTAATCTTGTCCAGCACCCGGACCGTCTCGCCGGCGTTGCGGAACGCATGAGATACGTCTTCTACCTGAAGCATTAGCCAGCAACCCTTTCCTCACATGCTATGAAATGCCATTCCCTCTATCCGCTCTCTAGCATAACGCTCAGATGTATCGGCGCACTGCAAGGATGTAACCAACATGTAACAAAAATCAGGGGGCTAGCAATCGCGAATATACGTGAACAAAACAAAAAACCGCCAGGGAGCGTAGCTCCTCCTGACGGCGCAAAACGGGTGTAGGCGACGGACCGGCTATCCATCAGAACAGCCGCCCACTCTACCAGTCGCATAACACTACTTATCCCAGCGGCTCGCCTGCTCAACCAGACGCCCAACGCTGGCTATCCGAGCAGCGCACCCGCTAGCTCCAGCGATTGCTGGCGGGACTGAAGGATTCCTACCAGCCGCTGATTGTAAATCGGTACAGCTCGGTACGTTCCAGCACAGCACTGCTTACAAACAGGTAATTGTCATATAGCTTGAGCTCGTACATATTGTCAATGTTGCGGTAGATGACCGTATCGGACATAAGCTTGCCATCCTCCAGATAGGCGACGTGAAGCTCGTTGCGACTGTCGTGCTCGGTAAAGTAAGCCAAGCGTCCATTGTCGAGGTTGATCACATAATTGCGAATCTGCGCTTCCGTCAGCAGCTTGGCCGTACCGAGGCTCAGATCATACAAATACAGTCCCGATCTCCCCTCATAAGCGCCGCTTAACAACATCATCCCGTCCTCTAATAACGTAAACTGAAGACTATTCGTGTTGCTCAATAGCTCCTCCGCCTGACTCATATCCTTGAGGTCGAAACGGTAGATCCCGTACTTCTCCTCGTTCATAGCCATCATATAGAGGTATTCCTCCCCCTCGGCAGACTGCAGTACCGAGATCGACTCGAAGTCAATGAACACCTGATCTGCGGAAGACCCTGCTGCTGCCGCCGTCGCTTGCACAAGCTGCTCGTACCCGAAGGTTCGGAGCTCCTCGCTCGTACCGTCGGGAAGCAGCTTGAACGTATCGCCGCCAAAGGACAGCAAGTAATTTTCCCCGATTACTTGCAGAGGGTTGAGAGCGGACGTCGGAGCTGCGACCGACTGCTGCTCGCGCCAGTTGTAAGTATAGGTCTTGGATTCATCCCAATTCTCGCCATACTGAATGTAGATGATTTGCTGGTCGGGGCTCATCACGATGCCATAATCGACGTTATCCGCAATGTCGCTCACCTCGCCATCCTCTACCTGCAACGCTGACAGCCTGATCCCGCTGAGCGCATCGGAGGAGCGATTGAGCAGGATCGTCTGATGATCGGCCACCTCGAATGTATAGACCGGATAATCGAGCGGCAAGCGAATGACCGACTCGATCTTGAGCGCACCCTCTGGTGCAGACCGCAAGGAATCGCCAGCTCCCCCCGGCTCGATAATCGTCAGCGAGGGCTCCTGCGTGAACCACGAATATATGCTGCCCATGCTGTAGATGCCGGCTGACATAATAATCAGCATGGCGCCGAGCAGGAGGCCGTCGCGTCGCTGGCGGAGCCATCGGCTAATGCTGTTCATGATCCACCTCCAACTCCGGCAGCCGAACCTCGGCTGTGCTGCCCTCTTCCAGACGGCTCGTCATCGTTACCGTGCCGCCATGATCCTCGACGATCGTCCTAACGATCGCCAGGCCCAGGCCAGCGCTGCCCCGTTCACCCGACTTGCCGCCGCCGCGGAAGAACGGCTCGAACATCTGGGCCAGGATCTCCTCGGGTATGCCGTCGCTCCGATCGTTGATGGCCAGACAGCAAGACCCGTCCTCCCGCCAAGCTCTGACCGTGACGGTCGAGCGCACATGGCCGTATTTGATCGCATTGTCCAGTAGATTGAGCAGCACTTCCTTTAGCTTGTCCCGATCGCCGCGCACGATGAGCGGCTTGTCTGCGTCACAGCAGATGTCGATCTCATATTTGTCTGCCTTGATCTGCATATCCTCGCACGCCTCCGCGACCAGCTCCGAGAGGTCGACCTCGCTCATCCGGTAAGCGCGCTCCACCGGCGCCGCTGCCGCCAGCTCGAGGATGTCGACCACCATACGGTGCAGACGATTGCTCTCGCCGATAATATGATCCAGCCCCTTCTCAAAAAACACAGGGTCGTGAAAGCCGTTATCCTTGATGATCTGGGCGTAGCCCAAAATCGTCGTCAGCGGCGTCTTCAGCTCATGCGTGACATTATCGAAGAAAACCTTGCTGCGCGCCTGCAGGAACCTCACCTCATCGCGCTCCCGCTCGATCACATCGATCTGCGAACGAATCCGCTCCACCATCACCTGGAAGCTGCGAGCCAGCTCGCCAAGCTCGTCCCGCGTAGACGGCTGGATGACCACGTTCAGATTGCCCTCGGCGACCTGGACGGATCGGCGAGTCAGATGGCGGATCGGCTTGGTGATCGCTCGCGCCATCCATACAGAAGCGATAAAAATAACGATGAACAAGGCGACAGCAAAGCCCTGCACGGTGGATTGAAAGCGCAAATTACGTTGATATAAGTCGCTGTAATCCTTTTGCACTCGGATGATGCCGAGTCGGTTATCGTTGACCACTACCGGGAAGGACATCGTCGTCCAGATCCGGCCTTCGGAGATCGTCGTAATGTAGGCGGATACCGATTGCACGGCGGCGGCCAGGTCAGCCGACTCCACGCCCGGCGATCCGGCAGCCGAGCTGCTGAACGGCTTGCCTTCGCTAGTATAGATGGAGAGCGCTGCGTTGACGACGGAGCCGAGCTCGCGCACGAGCCGCGTTCGTTCTGCTGCGAGCGAGGCGACGCTCAGTCTTTTGTTGCGGACGAGGAAGTACTGATTCATCGCGATATCCAGGTTGCTGCGGACATCGAGCATATCGTCGTGGATCATCCGATACATGTTGTTCTCCGTCACCTTGTAAGAGAAGAGTAGCATGGCAGACAGACCGACAAAGACGATCGTCGAGAAGAGCACGACCAGCTTGAACTGCAGGGACAGCTTCATCCCTTGACCTCGGCAGCCAGTCGGTACCCGACGCCGAACACCGTCTCGATGATCGAGGCGGCATGCGGAGCGTCGAGCTTTTTGCGCAGTCGCTGGACGTGAATATCCACTGTGCGCGTATCGCCTGGAAAATCAAAGCCCCATACCTTGTCCAGCAGCTCGGCGCGCGTAAATACACGGCGGCTGTGTTCGGCCAGATAGAGGAGCAACTCATACTCCTTATGGGTCAAGGCGATCCTCTCTTCCCGAAGCCAGACCTCACGCTCCGCTCTGGCGATCGAGAGATGGGGGCCCAGACGCAGCCATTTCTCGGTGCCCGCCTCCTTCGTCTCGCTGATCTGATCGATCCGGCGGAAGATCGCGCGAATCCGTACGATGACCTCGCGAATATCAAACGGCTTGGTAATATAGTCGTCTGCGCCCAGCTCCATGCCAAGCACCTTGTCCACCATTTCCGACCTTGCGGTAATCATAATAATCGGAATTTTGTGCTCCACCGACAGCGTGCGGCACAGATCGAAGCCGTTGGCGTCCGGCAGCATCAGATCGAGCAGCACCAGGTCGGTAGGCGAAGCGAGCGCTTGACGCAGCCCGTCCGCGCCATCGGCCGCACTGCGCACCTCGAAGCCTTCCTTGGCTAACGCGTACGCGAGCATATTGCGTATCGCTTCCTCATCTTCAATAATTAACACTCGTTTTTTGTCGGCCAATCGGTACCTCTCCTCGAACAGTCGATATAAGTTACATTTAGGATACAAATGGGCGCAAGCATGAAACATTGCGAAGCTACAATAAGGGCATGACGGAAACGCCCTGCCCTTGGCCCGAATCATCGCCACGGCAGGCTTCCGGCCAAAGGAGTGCGTGAAGCGTGCTGGACCAAACGGTATTCGATACCTTATATTGCAACTATAAGGCAGATATCAATCGATATCTACTCAAAATAACTGGCAGTCCACAGGATGCGGAGGATCTGACGCAGGAAGCCTTCATCCGGCTCTGGAGGATCAATCCGCCCGTCTCCGAGGAGATGCTGCTCCCCTACCTGCGCGTAATCGCCCGCAATCTGGCCATCGACGCGTTGCGCAGGAGCCAGCACGTCCGCGCGAAGGCGCATCGTCTGGAGCAGCCGGTGCTGCATCAGGATATCTATGCAATCGAGGTCGAGGAAGGCGTCCGGGAGATCCTGTCGCTGCTCCAAAGCGTCGACCAACAGCAGGTGCTGCAGCTGCGGGTCGTGCATGGATATTCGATTAAGGAGACCGCGAAGCTGACCGGCAAAAGCGAAAGTGCCGTCAAAATGCTGCAATTCCATGCTGCCCAGCGTATCCGCAGCCAGGCTGCGCAAGCGGAGACGCGGCGCAGCTCCCGGAGCGTCCGGCCGCATCCTGGCGTCGCCGGCCGAATCGCGCAATAGCGTGAAGCATACGGCCCTCAGGCCTCATGCATGATGACCAAGTCCGCGCACTTGGCGAATGTGCGGCCAGCCAGGACCCCGTACCCTTCTACGCCGACTCTCATACCCTTGCTACGCCTTCGACGACATCGAGCGCAGCTCGGTTGGCGAGAGGCCGGCGTATTTTTTGAATTGGCGGTAGAAGTACGAGCTGTCGAGATAGCCGACCTCCCGGGCGATATCCGAGGTCTTGAGCTCGGTGCGCAGGAGCAGCTGCGTCGCCTTCTCGATCCGATAGTGATTGACATAGTCCGAGAAGCTCGTCCCCAGCTCCTGATGGAACAGCTGACCGAGGTAGGTCGGGTGGATGTCGAGCGTCTGGCTAAGCGTCTTGAGCGACATATCCTCGGCATAGTGGCGCTCGACCTGCTCCAGCAGGAAGGCGACATGCGAGCTGTACGTCTGTCCGGCCTGTCCCTGACGCTCACGATCCTGACGCTCGAGCAGCGATCGCGCCTGCGCAAGCACATGCTGCCGCAGCTCGTCCAGCGTCGCCAGCTGCGGGATCGGCATGAACAGCTCGCTGTAATCGTCCCCGCCCGCCATCTCCTTGATCGCCAGCATGAGAGCGATCGCGGCATTGACATATGGCTGGCGCTCCAGCAGCGCTTGCTCGGGCGGCGCGTCCAGCACCTCCAGGATGTGCCGCTCGATCTCCTCGGCGTTGCCGTCGATGAGCTTCATCGTGAAGGCCTCGACATCGGGCAGCGCCTTAGGCATATCTGTCGCTCCTGCCTCAGCCTCGCCGCCCGCGGCCGGGAGCGCGACCGCCACCTGGCGCGACGCCCCCATCAGCAGCTGCTCGTAATGCTGGAGCGCCGATTGGTAGCTGTCCTGGATACTGCCCGCCTGCGCCCAGGGTGCCCCTAGCGCGACCCACACCGGCAGCTCCGAGAGCTCGTGCAGCCGCTGGGCGATGCTCGTCAGCAGCGTCTGCAAGTCTGGCTCTGTCATTCGCTCGGCCTCCAGCAGGACGACGATATCCTCGGCCAGATCGGTGAAGCAGACGAAGGCGGCGTCGCTGCCGAGACGCTCGGTCAGCTCCCGCTCGACAGCCTCGGCGAGCCGGTCGACCCGGCAGAGCGACTGGAGCGGTCGCCTGCCGGGGATCAGACGGATGACCGCAGCCCGATAATGGACGTAGCTCTGCGGGATGCCCAGCAGTTGGGCGCGCTGCATGAACTCGCCCTGCTCGATCTCCCCGTGCACCCACCGCTGCAGCACATTGCTCTGCAGCAGCTTCCAGTCGACCTCGGAGCGGAACTGGTTGATTTCCTCGCGCTCCCAGTCTTGCAGACAGAGCTTCAGCGTCGACTCCAGCTCGACGATATTGATCGGCTTCAGGATGTAATTCTCGATCCCGAGCTGCATGCCCTCCTTCACATAGTGGAACTCCTCATAGCCGCTCAGCACGATAAACTTGGTGCGCGGCGAGCTCGCCTTCACCCGCTGGATCAGCTCCAGTCCGTTCAGTCCCGGCATCTGGATGTCTGTGATGAGCAGGTCCACAGGACGAAGCCGCAGCTGCTCGAGCGCCGAGCGGCCGTCCGCTGCCGTGCCGGCGATCTGCAGCCCGTAGCGCTCCCAATCCAGGATCGCGTGCAGTCCCTTCGTGATCAAAGGCTCATCGTCTACGAAAAATACGCTTCTCACTCCAATATCCGCTCCCTTCGTATCGCTGGCAGCCGCAGCGTCACTTCAGTGCCCGCACCCGCGCCGCTCTCCACCTGCAAGCCGTAGTCCTCGCCGTAGCTCGTCCGCAGCCGTTCATGCACATTGACCAGTCCGATCGATCGCCCCTCGTCGCCGTCGATGCCCGAGCCCGCAGCCAACATGCCGCGCAGCTCGGACAGCCGCTCCTCGCCGATGCCCGTCCCGTTGTCCGCGACGACGATGCGGATGTCCTCTCCGTCTGCGACGGCCCGCACCGTGATGCGATTATCGCTTGCGCCCGGACGGAAGCCATGGATCATATAATTCTCGATGATCGGCTGCGCCAGCAGCTTCATCGTCACGCACTCGCGCACGCGCGGATCGACCTCTGTCTCATAGGCGAGCTGCCCCTCGTAGCGGAATCGGAACAGCTCCAGATACATCCCGCATAGCTCCAGCTCCTCTTGCACCGTGACGAGCGCGTTTTTCTTGACCATGCTGCGGAAGATCGACGAGAGGATGTAGATCATCTGCCCGACATCGCGCGAGCCGTCGCTGTAAGCCTTCATGCGGATCGCCTCTAGCGTGTTGTAGAGGAAATGCGGATTGATCTGCGTCTGCAAGGCGACCAGCTCGGCATTTTTTTGCTTGATCTCGGACAGATACACCCTGTCGATGTAATCCTGCAGCCGTTCGCACATATCGTTAAACCGTCTGGCGATCTGCTGCAGCTCGTCCTCGCCGGTCACCTTGACGCGCACGGACAGATCGCCGGATTCGATCCGGCTCATCGTCGTGACGAGCAGCTTGAACTTGCGCGAGTAACGCATCATAATTGTCGCGGTCACGGTAAAACTAAGGGCAATGAACAACAGCGTTATCCCAATCAGACTGTTGCGCAGGCTGCTTGTGCTGCTGTCGATGACCGACTGGGGCAGGATGCTCACCGCCGTCAGGCCGGAATCGCCGATCTGCACCAGATTGACGCGGGAGCGCTCGGCCAGCCGGACCCACTCGCCCTGGTAGGCGCGCAGCATCGGCAGGTCCATCTGGCGGTCCTCCGGCAGCCACTCGCTGTCGGCGTACAGGATGCTGCCGTCCGCCGCCAGCACCATCAGGCTGCCGTACATGGACGGGGTGCGGGCGGCGATCCATTCGGCGAGCCGATCGACATTGTAATCGACCAGGATCGCGCCGGTCCGCTTGAGCGTGAACGGATCGTTGAGCTCCCGCACGTAGCTGTACAGCCCCTCGCCGTCGCGGGCTTGCGGCAGCAGCTCCTCCGGCACATGCGCGGTCCAGGGCTGTCTCCGCCGCTCGGTGATCCACGGCTCCCAGTCCGACTCCGCTCCCAGCTCGACGATCTGCTGACGACTGGCGCTCAGCAAGTAATAGAACTGGCGGCTGTAGCTGTACAGCACGACGTTTTCGATGCCGCTGTCTTGCTCCATGTACGATTTCAGCTGCATCTCGAACGTTTTCAGCAGGCTTTGCCGATTCTCGCTGTACCGCGTGAGTCGGGAGGCCAGATAGTCCTCATAGCTGGAGTCGAGGAAATGATTGAGGTCCTCGATGATCGTCGCGTCAGCGTAGAGCTGCTGGATCGCATTCTGGATCGCATTGTGCTGGCCACTCAGATAGGCGCTCGTCACTTGCAGCGATCGCATATCGGCGTCGACGGCCTCCCGGATGAAGCGCTGCTTGTTGTATTGATGCACCATGACGGCCGCCGCGGCGAACAGCAGGATGATGACGAGGGAGTAGAGCAGCAGAATTTTATTGAACATTTTGCGTCGCAAGTGATTGTCGTAAAAACGGCGGATTGCTCCCATTCTCGCCCTCGCCTTTCCGAACGGATGATTTGCAGCCAAGTGTACCATCAAATGAAAGCGCCCGGCAATTGTTGTTTCCATTCTTGTAAATTGAAAAACCGCCGATGGGCCGCTATAATGGAGGAACCCTCAGATTTTCATAGGGATGGAAGCTCTGGCCTCTATCCGCCAGCCTTGGCCTCTGCGCAGCATTTTAGTCCGCGGTCAGAAGGTTTATTTGGCGTGCGCGCCAGCAGCAGAGAACTTCAACCGAACCACGCACAACCGAGAGGAGCGCAATTACACAATGACTAAACAACGGGCTCACATCATCCCGCATACTCACTGGGACCGGGAATGGTACCTGCCATACGAACGACATCATATGCTGCTGATCGAGCTGATGGACAGCCTGCTGGATACGCTGGATCGCGATCCGGCCTTCCGCAGCTTCCACCTCGACGGCCAGACGATCATCATCGACGACTACCTGCAGGTGCGCCCGCAAGCGCACGAGCGATTGGAGCGCCATATCCGCGACGGACGGATCGTCATCGGCCCCTGGTACATCCTGCAGGACGAGTTCCTGACCAGCTCGGAGGCCAATGTCCGCAATCTGCTGATCGGCCACCAGGATGCGGCGCCGCACGGCGTCATCTCCAAGCTCGGCTACTTCCCCGACTCCTTTGGCAACATGGGCCAGGCGCCGCAGCTGCTGAAGCAGGCGGACATCGAGACGGCCGTGTTCGGTCGCGGCGTCAAGCCGACAGGCTTCAACAATATGGTCAGCGACGTCGAGAGCTACGAATCGCCTTACTCCGAGATGTTCTGGGAGAGCCCGGACGGCTCGCAGGTGCTCGGCATCCTGTTCGCCAACTGGTATAGCAACGGCAATGAAGTGCCGGCGCTGCCCGAGGCAGCCAAGCCCTACTGGGACAAAAAACTCGCCGACGCCGCCAAATACGCTTCGACGCCGGAGCTGCTGTTCATGAACGGCTGCGATCATCAGCCGGTACAGACCGATCTGACGGAGGCGCTGGCGACGGCGCGGCAGCTATTCCCGGATGTCGAGTTCGTCCATTCGACCTTCGACGAATATATCGCCGCGGTGCGCGAGAAGCTGCAGCCGGAGAAGCTCGTCACCGTCGAGGGCGAGCTGCGCAGCCAGCGCACCGACGGCTGGGGGACGCTCGTCAACACCGCCTCCGCCCGCGTCTACCTGAAGCAGCTCAACGCCGCCGGACAGACCTTGCTGGAGAAAGGCGCCGAGCCGCTGGCGGCGCTCGCCCGACTGGCGGTCGGCAAGCCGTATCCGCATGACCAGCTGACCTACGCCTGGAAGACGCTTATGCAGAACCATCCGCATGACAGCATCTGCGGCTGCAGCGTCGACGAGGTGCATCGGGAGATGGTATCGCGCTTCGACAAGAGCCGCCACACCGCCGAGTACATCATCGACGAGAGTCTGGGCGCGCTGGCCGGCGCTATCGACACGTCCGGCTTTGCAGCCTACGGCGAGCAGGCTTATCCGTTCGCAGTGTTCAACACGACCGGCTGGACGCGCAGCCTGACGGTCACCATCGAGCTGGAGACGGACAAGCTGTACTTCCGCGAGCGTCCGTCGATCGCCGCCGCGACCGCCGAGCTGGAGGCTTTGCCGCTGGAGCGCGAGCGCTACGCGCTGATCGACGCAGCGGGCCGCGAGGTGTACGCCGCTGTCGAGGATCTCGGCGTGCACTTCGGCTACGACCTGCCGAAGGACCAGTTCCGCCAGCCGTACATGGCGCGTCGCATCCGTCTCTCCTTCGAGGCGGCATCGCTGCCGGCGCTCGGCTACAGAGCGTATGCCTGGGTCAAGCATGCGGATGGCGCGGCAGCGACCGGGGCAGAGACAGCTGGGGCTGAGCACTCGCTGCTGCGTACCCATGCCCGGGGGATGAAAAACCGCCATGTCGCGGTCGAAATTGCCGACAACGGCTCGCTAACGCTAACTGACCAGCGGACAGGCCGCGTCTATACCGACCTGCTCGTCTATGAGAACTGCGGCGATCTCGGCAACGAGTACGTCTTCAAGCAGCCGAATGGCGAGCAGCCGCTAACGACTCGCGAGGTCGAGGCGCAGGTGCGTCTCATCGAGGACGAGCCGCACCGGGCAGTGTTCGAGATCGTCCATGAGTGGCAAGTGCCTGCGAGCGCCGACGCTTCGTTCGAGGAGGAGAAGCGCCGCATCGTACCGTTCACCAAGCGCCAGGCAGAGCGGACGACGGAGACGGTGCCGCTGCGGATCGTCACGACGGTCGCCCTCGACCGCGACGGCGCAGGCTTGCAGGTGAGCAGCCGCTTCGACAACCAGGCGCGCGACCACCGGCTGCGGGCGCTGTTCCCGAGCGGTATCCGGGCGGCCCAGCATGCGGCCGACTCGATCTTCGAGGTCGCCCGTCGCGACACCGTGCCTGCGCCGGAGTGGATCAATCCGAGCAACGCCCAGCATCAGCAATGCTTCGTCAGCGTGTCGGACGAGCAGCACGGGCTGACGATTGCGGGCAAGGGGCTGCACGAGTACGAGGTGCTGCAGGACGAGCAAGGCACGATCGCCGTTACGCTGCTGCGCGCCGTCTCCGAGCTCGGCGACTGGGGCGTCTTCCCGACGCCGGAGGCGCAATGCCTCGGCGAGCAATACGCCGAGTTCGCCATCTACCCGCATGCCGGCGACGTCGTCTCGTCGGAGGCCTATGCGCAGGCGTACCAGTTCCAGGCGCCGACCTTCACGGTCCAGACCAGCGTCCATAGCGGCTCGCTGCAGCCGGAGCATCGTTTCCTCGACTGGAGCGGTCCGTCGCTGGCGCTGTCCGCCGTCAAGCTGTCGCGCACGCATGAGGATCTGATCCTGCGCTGGTACAACCTCGACCGCTCGGCGAGCGAGCTGACCTTCGCGCCAGGCTTCGCCGCCGGCGAGGCGTACCGTAGCGACATCCTGGAGCGCCGCCGCGAGCCTATCGCCGGTTGGGACGCAGGAGCGACTGACGCAAGCGCTGCTGGCCATGTAAGTGACGCGGCATCGAATGAAGATGCTGTCAATGCAGAGACAGCGAACACAGATGCTGCCGTTGCTGCATCAGCAGACAGCGACGCTCGCCCGTCCATCCGCCAGACGGTCGGCCGCGCTGAGATCGTCACGTATGCGCTGACGCTGAGCGACGCGCGCTAACTCGTAGCACCGGCTGTGCAGCTGCTGGCTGGCTGCTCGGCATGATGCTGGCGCTTCTTAAGTTGACGTAAGCCGCCCTTACAGACACCATAATAAAACCTTGCTGTCCCCCGTTTGTGCGGGCTCAGCAAGGTTTTTTTACTCTCCTTAACTCATAAATAGGATGGTCCCGATTGGAGCCCACTTCCATACGCTCATCAGTTTTAGAGTAACATCGCGATTGTTATTCCACATGCTTGAGGCCTCAGTTGGGTATTGGCCAATGTACCTGTCACATAGCGCACCCATAGAGTGGCTATCGTTACAGTAAACTATTCTTCTATTTCCGTTTTGGAAAGGTATAAAGGGCCATCCAGACTTTTATTTTCATTTCGCTGAAAAATATGTGAATTAAATCACATAATGTGCAGTCTACAACAGGTATGATTTTCTTAACAGCCCACTACAACAATCCACATGATATAGGAGCTAATCAAGGAGGCAGATACACATGAATCAACCCAAAGAACGTCTGGTCGTCATCGGCAACGGCATGGCCGGCATCGGCACGGTCGAGCAAATCCTCAAGCTCAGCACCCGATTCGACATCACGGTCATCGGCGCCGAGCCCTACCCCAACTACAATCGGATCATGCTGTCCTATGTGCTCGAAGGCAGCAAAACGATCGATGATATCGTCCTCAACGACCTGAAATGGTATGAGGACCACAACATTACGCTGCACAAAGGAACGGCCGTCGCCCGCATCGACACGGAGGCGCGGGTCGTCGTCACCTCGGATGGCGCGCATATTCCTTATGACAAGGCGATCATCGCAACGGGCTCGAGCTCGTTTATGCTGCCGGTGCCAGGTCACGACAAACAAGGCGTGGTCGGCTTCCGCGATATCGCAGACTGCAACCTCATGCTCGAGGCGGCTCGCAGCTACAGCAAGGCAGCCGTCATCGGCGGCGGGCTGCTCGGTCTAGAAGCGGCCAAAGGTCTCGTACAGCTCGGCATGGAGGTCACAGTCGTCCATCTGATGGAGGATCTGATGGAGCGTCAGTTGGATCCACAGGCGGCAGCGATGCTCAAGGCCGAGCTGGAGCGTCAGGGCATCCGGTTCCGGATGGGGGCGCAGACCAAGGAGCTGATCGGCGACGAGCGCGTGCAGGGCCTCCGCTTCGCCGACGACTCGGTGCTCGAGGCCGACTTCGTCGTCATGGCCGTCGGCATCAAGCCTAATCTCGCTGTCGCGCGAGACAGCGGCATCGCGACCGGACGCGGCATCGTCGTCGACGACTTCATGCGCACATCCGCGCCACATATCTATGCCGTCGGCGAATGCGCGGAGCATCGCGGCGTCTGCTATGGGCTCGTCGCCCCGTTGTTCGAGCAAGGTCTGGTGCTCGCCAAGCATCTGTGCGGCGTCGCCACCGAACCGTACGAAGGGTCGGTCGTCGCCACCAAGCTCAAAATCTCCGGCGTCGATGTGTTCTCGGCTGGCGAATTCCTCGATCGCCCCGAGCTCGCCGTCCTCTCCCGCAAGGACGACTGGAAGCGGACGTACCGCAAAATCCTGCTGCGCGACAATCGGATCGTCGGCGCTGTCCTGTTCGGCGACGTGAGCGACGCGGCCGAGCTGCAAAAGCTCGTCAAGCAGCAGACGCTCATGACCGACGAGCTGTACGCCTCGCTCATGGGCACCGGCTGCGGCAGCCACAAAAAAACATCGTCGATCGACACGATGCCCGATGACGAGATCGTCTGCGGCTGCAACGGCGTCACCAAAGGCGCGATCGTCGACGTCATCACGGGCCAGGGCTTGACCAGCGTCGACGAAATCAAAGCCTGCACCGGCGCTACCCGCTCGTGCGGCGGCTGCAAGCCGGTCGTCGAGCAGATCCTCCAGTATGTGCTGGGCGACGGCGTCACCAGCTCCGCCAAGCAAGGCATCTGCGGCTGCACCTCGCTCTCGCGGGACGAGATCGTCGCCGAGATTCAGGCCAAAGGCTTGCAGACGACCAAGGAGGTCATGAACGTGCTCGGCTGGACCCAGCCCGAGGGCTGCTCCAAATGTCGTCCCGCCGTTAACTACTACCTCGGCATGCTGCACCCGGAGACGCACGAGGACGAGAAGGAATCGCGCTTTGTCAATGAGCGGATGAACGCCAATATCCAGAAGGACGGCACCTATACGGTCGTGCCCCGCATGTACGGCGGCGTGACGACGCCGGCGGATCTGAAGAAGATCGCGGATATCTCCGTCAAATATGATGTCAAGGTGATCAAAGTGACCGGCGGGCAGCGGCTCGACCTGATCGGCGTGAAGAAAGAGGATCTGCCACTCGTCTGGGCCGAGCTCGATATGCCGTCGGGCTACGCTTACGCGAAGTCGCTGCGCACGGTCAAAACCTGCGTCGGCTCGCAGTTCTGCCGCTTCGGCACGCAAGACTCGATGGCGATGGGCGCGCTGTTGGAGCGCAAGTTCGAGCGACTCGATCTGCCGGCGAAATTCAAAATAGCGGTCAATGGCTGTCCTCGCAACTGCGCAGAAGCGTGCACGAAGGATATCGGCATCGTCGGCAACGACGGCGGCTGGGAGATCTTCATCGGCGGCAATGGCGGCGTCAAAGCCCGTCTGGCGGACTCGCTCTGCAAGGTCAAAACCGACGAGGAGCTGATCGAGCTGTGCGGCGCGATCATGCAGCACTACCGCGAGAGTGGCAACTACCTCGAGCGCACCTCGGAGTGGGTCGAACGGATCGGCCTCGAAGCGATCCGCGCCGTCGTCGTCGATAACCTGCAGGAGCGCAAGGCGCTGATGGCCCGTATCGAGCTGGCGCTCGCTCAGGTCGAGGACCCGTGGAAAAAAGCGCTGCGCGGCGAGCAAGGCCAGGGCAAGCTGTTCACAGGCATCGAAGTCTCCGCGCAGCCTTGAGCATCAGCTCACCTGGAGCCTACGAGCATCCCGCCATGAACATGACGTTCCCCGGCCCTGATCGGTCGGAGGTCATCTCAATAGACAAAAGGAGAGAGCCATCATGACAACATCAACCAAAGAAACCTATTATGCTGCCGGAACGCTCGCGGAGTTCCTGCCGCAGATCGGCAGAGTCATCGCGGTACAAGGCCGGGAGCTCGCCGTGTTCCGCACATCAAACGGCTCGGTATTCGCAGCCGACAATCGCACGCCCCATCCCAAGGGCGGCCCGCTCGCAGAAGGCATCGTCTCCGGCCCGTATCTGTACGACCCGCTCTATGACTGGAAGATCGACCTCCGCACCGGAGAGGTGCAGTCGCCCGATCAAGGTCAGGTCCAGATGTATCCGACCAAGGTTGAGCAAGGTTATGTCTGGGTAGCGGTCTAGCCGCTCCCTCCCGCGCGATGATTACAGGACGCGGTTCACGCAGGAACGGATATCTTCATACTGGGGGACACCACCATGTATACACCAAATGTCGAGACGATGATCGAAGCGGCGCTCAAAAAAAAGGCCGCCATGCAAGCCAGCCTGCCGCGCTATCTCGTCTCTGCGGCGATGGCCGGCGCCTATGTCGGCCTCGGAATTGTGCTCATCTTCAGCATCGGCGCGCCATTGCTCGCCGCAAGCTCGCCCTTTCAGACGATGCTGATGGGCATGTCCTTTGGCCTGGCGCTCACGCTCGTCGTGTTCGCCGGCTCCGAACTGTTCACCGGCAACAACATGTACTTCACGATGAGCACGCTGGCCGGGCGCACGACGGTCAAGGACACGCTGAGTAACTGGACCCTTGTCTTCATCGGCAATCTGCTGGGCGCCGTGCTGCTCTCGCTGCTGGTCGTGGGCAGCGGCATCTTCAAAACCGCCTCTCCCGATCATCTGCTGTACGTCGTAGCGGCCAAAAAAATGAGCGCCCCGGCGCTTGAGCTGTTTTTCCGCGGCATCCTCTGCAACTGGCTCGTCTGTCTCGCCCTCTGGACCTCGGCCCGCGCCAAGGAGGACATCGCCAAGCTCGTGCTCATCTGGTGGTGTCTGTACGCCTTTATCGCCAGCGGCTACGAGCATAGCGTCGCCAATATGACGCTGCTCTCCCTCGCCTGGCTGCTGCCGGGCCATCCCGACACCATCACGCTTGGCGGCTGGCTGCACAATATGCTCCCGGTTACGCTCGGCAATATCGTCGGCGGCGCTCTGTTTATGGGTCTGGCCTACTGGTACGTCTCGCCGGTGCGCCGCAAGGGCGGCTGACAAGTTCGCTTGACGTTCGGTCGCGTCTTGAGATCCCGCAGCAGCATCGTACGTGAACACAATCAGGCGCATCCTCTCCATGCGGAGCGAATGCGCCTGTGTCTGTGTCTGTGTCTGTGTCTGTGTCTGTGCCTGTCGTGCCGATTATGAACCTTGCATGGCGTCCGGATAGACGATACTGTCGAAGACGTCGCCGCTGCTCTCGTCCTTGAGATGGACGGTGATCTTCTGCTCAGCCTCAGGGAGACCTTGCATCATTTTGTACATCATCCCCTGGATGCCCAGGCCCATCGCCGCGAAAGCGTCCATGCTGCCCTGGTAAGCCTCCTGGTCGACAGTCAGCGTGAATTCGCTGAAGTCCTTGGCGAAGTCGACGGCCTTCACCGAAGCAAACGTCCCGTCCGCGATCAGCTCCTTGGTATAGTCAGCGATTCCCTGCCCCATCTCCGTCAGCATTTCCTTATGATGCTTCTTGGACATCGTATACGTCAGCGAGCCGTCGTCATTTTTGACCGCCTCCTTGACGCCTTCCGCCTTGGCTTGCTCGATGACCTGATCCAGGTCCTGCCCCTCGAACATCCCTGCAGGCAGCCGCAAGACGACGTCCCCATCCTTCTCCTCGACCTGGAGTCCGTCTACCGCTCCGCCAGCCTCTCCGTTCTGCGACGTCGCGGCCGCCTCGTTCTGCGAGGTCACGGCGGCTCCGTCGTTGTTGTTCGTGTGGGCATTGTTTGCATTGTCATTGCCCGCGCCGCAGCCGGCGACGAAGATCGTTGCCGCCAGCAGCACGCCTAGTGCCTTTTTCATGGTGTTGCTTTCCCCCAAGCTTGTCGTATTCTGGAATCGATCGCTCCACTCTATATAACGGCTCTGAGCGCCAGAAAGTTAAGACAGCGCCAAAATCAACGCCGCTCTCACATTCGGGAGGCTGCAGCCCATGCCGTCCGCGCACGCAAAAAAAGGTAAAAGCCGCACAGGACAACAATTGCGCATAGGCCAAACAAACCGTCATAGCCAAGTGCCGCAGCGGCGAGTCCAAGCGCAACCGAGCCGACGCCGATTCCGATATCGAAGGCCGTAAAAAACAAGGCGTTGGCGCTGCCGCTCCTCTCAGGCCCAGTCAGACGCAGCACCAGCGTCTGCAGCGCCGGCTGCGCCATCCCGAAGCCGAAGCCATAGAGAGCCGCAGCGAGCGAGATGCCGACCGCATCGCGGGCACTGGCAAGGATGAGCAAGGAGAGCACCACAAGAACCAGCGCGCCGGCGATGAGCTTGTTTCCCTTGCGATCGATCCATCGCGCGGACAAGGGTCGCGCCAGGGACAGCGCGCTGGCATAGATCAGGAAAAACATACTCGTGTCCGCGCCGAGACTGGCCGCATAGAGCGGCATATAGGTCGTGACGCCGCCGAAGGAAAATGCAAGCAGCGCAATTACGACAAGGGAGCTTGCCAGCTCGCGGCTCCATACCGGACGAGCGTCGCGCCGCGTCGCAGGCCGCGCCGGCTGTGGCAGCGCCAGCGCCGCCAGCAGCGGAACGGCGCTGATCAGACCGGCAGCGAGGAATAGTCCGGCAGACGAGCCGTTGCGCAGCAGCCAGGCGGCCAGCAGCGGCCCTGCCGCCATGGCGATGGTCATAGATAGCCCGTACCAACCCATTCCCTCGCCCTTGCGACCCTCCGGGATGCTGTCCGCGATCGCCGTGCCGAGGGCCGTATTGACCAGCCCCCAGCTTGCGCCATGGGCGATCCGTAGGACGATTAGCCACGCCAGCGAGGTCATCCAGATATAGCTAACCGTAAAAAAGGCAAAAAAAATAATGCCCAGCAGCAGATATGTCTTCCTGCCGTTGCGATCGAGCAATCGACCGACAAGCGGGCGGCAAATGACAGCAGATAATGTATACAAGCCTATCATGATTCCGATCTGCCAGGGCGCCGCCCCCAGTTGTTCAATATACAGGGGAAGAACCGGAAGCAAGGAATAGAAGCCTGTGTACAAAAACAACATACCTGCCGTGAGCAACAGAAATGATCTTGTCCACAGTGGCTCCAAACGTTCACTCTCCTTGGTTTTCAAGCGGGAGCGGCCCGTCAGAGCCGACCCGAAGAAAACCCTGATGCTAGCGGCCCTAGCGGCGCACCACGACCATCTTGTCCTTGATCCGCCGGAACGCCGCGTTGGCCTCGCGCACAATCTGCGCTTCGTCCACCTTGGTCAGCACGCGCCCTTTCATGACGACCTCGCCGTTGATGATCGAGGTATCGACGACACTGCCATTGGCTGCAAAGACGAGATGGCTGCTCAGATGGATGGCCGTATCTCGGAGCAACGGCGTAAAGATCGCATTGTTGGTATCGATGAGGATCAGATCGGCCTTAAATCCCGCCGTCAGTTGACCCGTCTGATGACCGAGCGCTCTCGCACCGTTGCGGGTTGCCATCCGCAGCACATCGTCCGCCGGCAGCAGGCTGGCATCGACCCGACTGGCTCGCTGCAGGAGGGAGGCGTATTTCATCACCTCGAACATGTCGGCGCTGTTGTTGCACTCCACCGCATCGTGTCCGAGACCGATGTTGATGCCCGCCGCGAGCATCTCGGGGATGCGGGCGATGCCGTTGCCCAGCTTGGCGTTGGAGTTCGGATTATGCGAGATATGAGTCCCCGTCTCCGCCATCAGGGCAATCTCGCGGTCATCGAGCCAGACGCAGTGCGCCGCTACAGTATCGCTGCCGAGCAGCCCCGTCTCATAAGCCAGCTCCGTCGGGCGACGACCGAACTGCTGCAGACAGTAATCGACCTCGGTCTGCGATTCATTGAGATGGACGTGGATGCCGGTCCCCAGCGTATCGGCGAGCGCCCGCGCCTCGCGCAGCAGCTCGGGCGAGGCTAGCGGCAGCCATTCGATGCCGACCCGCACCTCGACAAGTCCGTTGCCGCGACCATGATTACTCAGGTAGGCCTGGTGGTTGTCCTCGAGCGTATCGAGATTATGCTCCTGCAGCGCGACATCATTGCATAGCACCGCCCGGACGCCGATGTCGAGCGCCGCATCGGCGAGCGAGTCGACCTGACGATACATATCGTTGACCGTCGTGCAGCCCGACTTGATGGACTCGGTATAGCTGGCCAGCGCCGACCAGTAGGCCGCCTCCGGATCGATCGCGCGCACGAGCGGATACCAGCATTCGTCGAGATACTCCCACAGCGGCAGATGATCCAGATACCCCTTGCCAATCGCCGTATGATAGTGCAGATCGATCAGACCCGGCATGACGATCTTGTCCGTGGCGTCGATGATCTCGTCCGTCGGTCGCAGCTCGGCCTCGTCCAGCGTAGGGAGCACCGCCGTGATCCGGTCGCCCTCGACGATAACGGCGCCGCACTCATAATACGTTCCGGCATCGTCCAGCGTCAGGACCATGCCGCCTCGGATTATCAGTCTGCTCATATCGATCATCCTCCTTTCGTTATTCCGCGAGATTTTTGAAAATGCTGTTGACATCGACATCGTTTGTGATCAGACCCGCTTCCTTCATCCAATCAATCGAAGCTTGCCAGTCTTCAGCCGATTGATAGCCGAAGCCGTGATCGCTCTCCATCAGCTCCAGCAGGATCGACAGGCTCTCCTGCTCCACTTCCTCCACGAGCGGGAAGTTGGCTTTGTCCTGCATCTCCAGCAGCAGCGCCAGCGCCTCCTCCGGGTTGTCTCGCATGAACTCGTAGCCCTTCGTTGCTCCCCGCCAAAACGCGCGAATCTTCTCCTCATCCTTGGCCCATGTGTTCTCGTTGGTTACCATGACCAGCTCATAGTAGCTCGGCACGCCGTAGTCGGTCGGATTGAGATTGTTCGTCTCGTAGCCCTCATGCGCCAGCGAAGGCACCTCATGATTAATATAAGCGCCGACGATCGCGTCCACATTGCCGCTCACCAGCGAGGAGCTAAGCGTGAAGCCGATATCGATCATGTTCACTTTGGCCGGATCGCCGCCGTCGTTAGCTACCATAGCTGTAATTATGCTCTCATTGAGCGGAATACCCGGATAGCCGACCGTCTTGCCCTCGAGATCCTTGGGCGAAGCGATCCCGGCGTCCGGCAGATAGACGATCCGGTTGAGCGGCGAGCGGACGATCGAGGCGATCGAGACGATCGGCACATCCTGCGAGGCCCGCGAGGTGATAACATCCGGCTGATAGGTGATGCCGAGCGTAATCGCGCCCGAGGCGGCCAGATTGATCGGGTCGGTCGCATTGACCGGCGTCTGGATGTTGACAGTCACGCCCTCCTCCTCGAAGTATCCCTTTTCCTGCGCGACATAGAGGTAGCTGTGCACGGCGTTCGGATACCAGTCGAGCATCAGATCGACGGTGCCATAGTCCGGCTTCGTCTCGCTTGGGGTTGTCGTCTCCTCCGAGGTCGCAGCGGGCGGCGCATTAACCGTTGCGCTCTGATTGCCGTTGCTTCCGCACGCTGTCACCGTCAGACACACGCCTACGGTTGCCAATACGCCTGTGAGCCATCTTTTTTTCATTTCGTTCACCCTCGCCTTTTTTGATAGTTTTTATTTATGCTGAGCTACTGTGTCTTCCTCCAACGCAGCGCCCGCTTCTCCAGCGCCCCGACGATCAGGAACAACGCGATCCCGAGCAAGGACAAGATGACGATCGGCGCGAAGACGCCGGCTCCGTCGAACTGGGTCATCATACGTCGGCTGAAATAACCGAGCCCGGCCTGCGCGCCCAGCCATTCGCCAATCGCCGCCCCGATGACGCTGAGCGTCACGCCGACCTTGATGCCGGAGTAAAAAAACGGCAGGGCTGTCGGCACGCTCAGCTTGAAGAAAATATCCCGTCCGCTCGCGCCCATCGTCTGGAGCAGCTCCTTGTACTCCCGACTAACCGACTTCAATCCGTCGAAGGTAGCTACGGTAATCGGAAAAAACGTAAACAGCAGCGTCACCGCCACCTTGCTCCATATACTGTAGCCGAACCACAGGACGAAGATCGGCGCAATCGCGATAATCGGGATCGTCTGAGAAGCGACCAGGATCGGATAGAAGGCCTTCTCCACCGCCCGGCTATAGTTCATCCAGACGGCAAGCCCGATGCCAAGCGCGATCGACAAGCCCAGACCAATCGCGACAATCTGCAGCGTCGAGAACAGATGGGTCGTCAGCAGCGCCTCCCGCAGCTCCCAGATGCGGACCATGACCTGCGTGAAGGAGGGCAGGATAAAGGAAGCGCCAATGACGCGAGCCGTCACCTCCCACAGGATCAGGAAGGCGGCAAAGACGAGAGCGGGTGTCGCATAATCCTTCCATCGGTTCATCTAATCCACCCGCTTTCGCAGCCGGTCGATCAACTGCTGCTTCAGCTCCGCGACGGCAGGCTGTGTAAGATCCTTGATCGTGCGCGGCCTCGCCAGCGGCACCGTCACTTCCTCCAGACGCGAGATCGGCGCCTGTTGGAAGATGAAGATGCGATCTGAGAGGAAGAGCGCTTCATCGACGTCATGCGTAATGAACAGGATTGTCTTGCCGCGCAGCTCCCACTGCTCCAGCAGCCACTCCTGCATCGACAGCCGCGTGATGGCGTCCAGCGCGCTGAACGGCTCGTCCAGCAGCAGCACATCCGAGCCGCTCAGCACCGAGCGCAGGAACGACACGCGCTGTCGCATGCCCCCGGACAGATTGCCCGGATACTTGCTCTCCGTGCCCTTTAATCCGAACTCCTCCAGCATCGGCAACACCTGCCGCTGCGCCTCCTGCCTGGAGACCCCCTTCAGCTCGAGCGGCAAAGCCGCGTTATCCAGGATCGTCCGCCACGGCAGCAGCAGGTCCTTTTGCGGCATGTAGCCCACCTTGCCGTGCCGATGGGGCGCCTCGCTGCCGCCCAACTCGATAGCGCCTGCGACGGGCTGCTCCAGTCCGGTGATCAAGCGGAACATCGTGCTCTTGCCGGAGCCGCTTGGTCCGATGATTGTGATGAATTCTCGTGCATGGATATCCAGACTGACCTGATTGAGGATCGGGCTGATCTGCTTGCCGCCGTCCACCTGGTAGTGAAAGCTGACGTCCCGGAAGCTCAGCGCAGGGGATAGGGATGTCATACGCTCTTCCTCCTTTGTACTCATTATTGGACAAGCGCGACCCGAGCCAACTGGCCGATCGCAGTCTTGACGCGCTCGCCGAGCTCCTCGCTCAGCGTGTAGGAGCCATCCTCTTCCTTGGCGATCCACTGGTCCAGCGCGAATACGCCTTGCAGCGTATGGGCGTTCGCCAGCGCCGCGACGACAGGACGGATCGCATAGTCGAGCACCAGCATATGCGCGATCGTCCCCCCTACTGCGACGGGCAGCACGACCTTATCCGCAAGCCCCTTCTGGGGCAGCATATCCAGGAATACCTTCACGAAGCCGGAAAACGAGGCCTTGTAGATCGGCGTCGTCACGATGACGGCATCGGCCTCCATAACCTTTTGAACCGCGGACTGTATGTCCGCATTGGCGAAGTCGGCCAGCAGCAGACGCTCTGCCGGCAGATCCTGCGGGTAGAGCACCTCCGCTGCCAGACCGGCTGCCGCCAGCTCCGTCAGCATGGCGTCGGTGACACCCTTCAGACGGGAAGCTTTGGCCGGCGCTCCATAGATTATTACTGCTTTTTTCACTTGTGCGCGCTCCTCTTCGGTTGATATAGATGAAAGTGCAGGCCGGTCATGGCAACACGGCGATCAATTCGATCTCGAGCAGACATCTGGGATCGATAAGACCTGCGACCTGGACACCCGTACTGGCTGGCCTGTATGCGCCGAAGTACCTGCCTCTGACTGCCCAATAAGCCTGTACCCTCGCCGGCGTCATCTCCACCGTATAGTAAGTGACCATCTTGACCACATGACCCATCGTCGCGCCGGCGCGGCCCAGCACCGCCTCGATATTGGCGAAGATCTGCTCCGCCTGCGCCGTCAGATCATCCTCGCCCACGAATCGCCCATCCGGAGCGAGCGCGATCTGGCCAGAGAGGTATAACGTCTTGCCAGCCTGTACGATCGAAGCTGGCGGCATATCTGCCTCCCATGCCCACTCGGGCTCGAAAGTCCGGATTCCGTTCGCATTCATGCGTCCCACTCCTTTGTCCTGTTGTTTCCTTAGCCTGCGGCTATGCCGCCGCTCTGCAGCCGTCCCGAATCCGTCGCGACGCCGTAGCGCTCCAGCAACGGCACCATCTGGCGGCCGATCGTCTCCAGATCGTCGATGAAGTCGGGCACGATGATCGTGACAGCATCGATACGGCCCTCCTTGACCAGTCTGGCTACGCGGCGCGCCAGCGTCTCTGGCGATCCTGCCATGGTTCCGGGCAGCACCGCACTCTTGATCTCATTTTGCTTCAGGAAATTCTGAGCCGCCTGATTGATGCCGACGCTCTTGTCGGCAGAGTATTCGACCGCTTGCACAGCGAGCGCCTCCTTGTCCACTCCGCTGTTATAATAGGCCAGACGAGCCTCGGCTTCCTCGTCCGTAGCACCGGGGATCAGCGTCACGAGCGCATTGGTCTTAAACTCCGGCTTGCCCGCCTCTGCTGCAATCTCCTTGGCCCGCAGCGCCCGCTGGATGCTCGCCGGATCGTCGCTGCCCCAGAAGAAGGCGACGTCGCAATGATCTACGGTGAACTTGAAGCCGCGATCCGACTGCCCGGCGCAAATAATCGTCGGCGGGCGCTGCGGCTTCGGATAGCTCATGCAGTCGGTCAGCTCGAAGTACGTCCCCTTGTGATCGACACGCTCCTCCGTCCACAGCCGGCGCAGCACATGGATCCACTCCTCGCCCAGGTCGTAGCGCTGACCGTGATCGAGATCCTTCCATAGCCCCATCTGGCTCAGATCGTACGGATTGGAGCCGGAGACGACATTGAGACCGAAGCGGCCGCCGGAGATCTGGTCGATCGTCGCCGACATCTTGGCGATGACCGCCGGCGGGAAGATCATCATATGCACGGTGCCCCACACCTTGATCCGAGTCGTCGCCTCAGCGATGCCGGACATCGTCGTCAGCGACTCCAGCGTTTCGTTCCAATGATTGGTCTCTCCTCCGTATCCGCGCCATTTGGCCATGCTGAGCACGAAGTCGAAGCCCATCGACTCCGCCAGGAGCGATACCCGCTTGTTGTAGTCATACGTCGCTGGCAGCTTCGGCGAGGTGGTCGAGGTGATCCAGCCGCCGTTGCCGACAGGGATGAAGACGCCCAGCTCCAGCTTATGCTGCATGCTCATCGGCCCTCGCCTCCTTCCTGCTCCGCAACCGGCCAGGACTGTTCGTGATACGCCATCTCCCAGAACAGGTACTCAAAGCGGGTCGTATGGAGGAAGATCCGCTCAAGCTCCAGCAGCTCCGGCTCGCGCATCCCTGCGGTCAGCTCGTTCATCAGATCCAGACACCAGCGCGTCAGCTCCTCGAACTCCGGCGAGCTGTACATCGCGATCCACTCGCCGTACAGCGGATGATCGACGGCGCCGGGGGTCCGGCTCAGCGCCTTGCCGATCTCCCAATAGCTCCACATGCAGGGCAGCAACGCGGCGACCAGGTCGGCGAGCGTGCCGTTGCTGGAGACGTGGAGCATATAGTGCGAGTAGGCCAGCGTCGTCGGCGCGTGCTCCGCTTGCGCGAGGTCGGCGTCGGTAATCCCGAACTTCGCGCAGTAAGCCCGGTGCAGGCTCATCTCCGTATTCAGCGTCGATTCGAGCAATGTGGCGAACTTGCCCATCGTCGCCACATCCTTCGCCTTGACGACGCCCAGCGCGAACAGCTTGGCATACTCGATCAGATACAGATAATCCTGGATCATAAAAAAACGGAATTTCGCCGGGTCCAGCGTGCCGTCGCCCATCCCCGTCACAAACGGGTGATGATGATTTTGCCGCCAGACCGGCTCCAGCTTGACAATTAAGCGTTCGGTAAATTTCATCGTGCAGTATCCTCCTTGGAACTGGATGTCCATTCATAGATCATCGCGAGCATAATCTTGGTAAAGGTAACGAGCTGTTCGATCGACAGCCGTTCATTGACGGCATGCGCATAGGGAAGCTCGCCCGGACCATAGATGACGGCAGGGATGCCGGCATCGCCGAACCAGCCCCCGTCCGTGACGGTCTGAGACACATCGATGATCGCCTCCGAGCCGCTGATCTCGCCGTGCAGACGGGCCAGCTGCCGCACGCCGGGATGCGCAGGATCGAGCTCGAGCGCCGGGAAGATCTCGCCCCGGTCCTCGATCATCGAGGCGCCGCCCCAGCGGAAGCTCGGCAGGTTGTCGCGCAACCACACATCAGCCTTGGCCGCTTGCAGGACATGCGCCTCGATCTCGCGCACAACGTCCTCGTAGGATTCATCAGGGTAGAAGTGGACCGTAATCCACAGCCGGCATTCGTCGGCGATAAACGCCGCATGCCTGCCGCCCTCGATGACGGCCGGGTTGATCGTATTGGAGCCGGGCTTGCAGCCGGGATACGACTTGGTCACGGCGTAATGACGCTCCAGCTCCTGCAGCGATTCGATGATCTTCATCATCTTCTCGATCGCGCTGGCCCCGACAAGCTTGCCTCCAGCGTGGATCAGATCTCTGCGGTTGCCATCATGAAACGTCTGCTCGCTCTTGACGGTGATCCAGCCGGTAATGACGCCGCCCTGCCCCTGCAGATGGAGATCCGATGTATCGACGACGATCGCCAGATCGGCAGTGTAGCCGCGCTTGCAGCATTGCAGCGTGCCCGCTTCGCCGACCTCCTCGCCGACGACGGACTGGAAGATCACATCGCCAGGCAGCGCGATCCCTTGCTCGTGCAGCAGTCGGAGCGCGAACAACGCTCCGGCGACGCCGCCCTTCATATCGGCCACGCCTCGACCATAGATGTAGCCGTCCTTGACCACCGCCTCGAACGGATCGGCATCCCACGCCTCCGTCGGCCCGACCTCCGCCACGTCGATGTGTCCGTTGACGATAAGACTGCGATAGTGCGACGACCGTTCGCCTCGCTTGACGCCAACCACGTTGGGGTCGCCGGGATACACCTCCCAGCTGTCGGTCGCAAAGCCGCTTGCCTCCAGATATTCTGCTACGAACTGCTGGAGCTCGGCCGTATTGCGCGCCGGCGGCGCGGGCGTCTCGTATGCTACCAGTCGTCCGAGCAGCGCCAGCAATTCCTCGCGCCGCTCGTCGACAAGCGCGGTCAGTTTGTCGATAGCTGTCATAGATGACCCTCCTGATTTCAAAAAAGTAAAAAAGGACAGACGGTGACCAAATGAAAGTTCATTTGATCACAGCCTGTCCTTGGGTAAGAACCAACTGTGGATATTGTTAGACAAACAGGAGCTCATCACTCTTGTTCTGGTGTCATTCAAGTTGTTTATGTAATAATACATTACACAAAAAGAAAAAGTCAAGGGTTATTATTCGGTTTTCATTCGGTCTCTCATCACCGAAAACAAATTTTCAGATAATTTCCATTAACCTTCTTATGTTTTTCTGATAATATGTTAATTAAACTAACACAAAAGACAGTGAGGTGACATTCTATGCAGTTGCGTTCGTTTCAGGCAACAGAGCTTGAGCTGGCCAATTTTATCTCCAAGTTCTATAAGGAAAATGTCGGCAAAGGCCCCCGGAATGTACACATCAAATTCGCAGACAATACCATCATCTACATCGTGGAAGGCCTGCTGACGCTGCTCGAGAAAAATATGCTCCACTGCGCCGACGGCAAAACGATCGTCGAGCAAGGAAGACGGCTCATCGTCAACAATTGGCGCTTCCAACGGCTGAATTCCTTCGAAAAAATCATCAAACAAAAAATAATCGACGAGCATGTCGTCATCGATGTCGAGAAGGATACAGCGATCGGCATCGTCATCCTCGAGACCCGATTAGAGCTGGGCAAGACGGTGCCAGGTAGCACCTGACCCTTGCAGCCCTCTCTCACAATCCACGCAGCACGTTGGCCAGCAGTCGCTTCGCCTGCACGCGCGACGCCTCCAGGTCGCTCGCGTCCGCGATACCGAGCGCCGCTTCGGTAATCGCGCCGAATACGATGCGTGTCGGGATCGCTGTTGGCTGCCCTGGCGATTAGACCGGCGTCCATCAGCTCGGCGGCATTCCCTTCGAGAGGCGCGTCACGCTGCGCTCCTCCTTGTCTCGCCAGACCTCCCATCCCAGCACCACCGGAGCCTCACGCAAGCACTAGTCGACGATACTCCGGCCGCAGACAGCTGTCCAGATCCGTCTCGATCGCCGTCATTGCCAGACAGCGCCAGTCACCGCCAAGGAATGCTAACGGTCATTTTTGCAGCTTACAAGCCGTTGTTGCAGATTTCTCAGATTTAACGGACAAATTTGCACCTTAGAGACACAAATAAGCCGAGAAAATGGCATTTTCCCCGGCTAAGTGTTCTATATGACCGTTAGATTTGGAGAAGGCGCGTTTTAGCCGTCTAAGCGTCATTTTTGTCCTTTAGACCTGGACGCCCTCCTGGCAAAGGCGTCTTTGGCCTCTTTAGCGCCTTTAGCGCCTTTGGCGTCTTTGGCGTCTTTAGCGCCTTTAGCGCCTTTGGCGTCTTTGGCGTCTTTGGCGTCTTTGGCGTCTTGGTGTCTCAGCGGCCGCGCTTCGCCTTTTTGGCCACCAGGTTGTAGCGCCGCCCGTAACGTCGGCCGTAACGGGCGATTCGCCTCACAATACTACGATCTGCGAGCAACGTAAACGGCGCGGCATCCGGCTTTGTATTGACCTCCAGGATCCAGGGCTTCAGACCGCCGTCCACCGCATAATCCATCCCCAGCTCGTTGACCCCATCCGTGTGCTCCCGGAACAACTGCACGGTTCGTTGTGCCAGCTGATCCATCCGGCGATGGAGTCGTGACCGGCCAGCTGAGTTGGTGTAACGGCGCAGCACTACATCAGTCGCATAGATCGAGCCGCCCTGGCTGCCGTTGGTGACGATCTTGCTCGGAGCGGCGACACGGGCCAGGGTGCCCGTCACAGCAAAGTCTCCGCTCGGCGTCCGCTGGATCATGTGGCGGATATCAAAGGCGCGGCCCTTGTGTCGCAAGAGACGGATGCCTTGCTGGACGATGTATCGCTTGCCCCTCATCTGGTTGCTCAGCGACCGGTACGCCTCCTTAAAGTTGGAAAAGTTCCATTTCCGCTTTCCCAACTGGTAGCGGTAGGTCGCTTTCGCTCCGCCTCCTCTCTCCATTCGGATCACCCCATTGCCCTGCGAGCCTCTGGTCGGCTTTACATAGACCATGCCGTATTTCGCCAGCATGCGATGTAGCTCCTGCTTCGTCACAACTGCCGTGTCCGGCATATGCTGGCGCAGCAGATCATTCTGACGCATCAACGTCGTTTTGTACCATTTGTCCGTTAATTTACGTAGTTTTGCCATTTTTTCAGCCTCCTTCGTTCCCATGCGCTGCCTGTCTGGTAGGCTATAACCCGGCTCGGTCATAGCGGATTGACGAGTTCTCTCCAGCATACGTTCGTACGAAGCGCCTTGTATAGGCTGCTGACGTGACAGGGCGCGGGCCTGCGCCATACCTTGTAGAAGAGAGCTCTTGCCCACTATGCCCGTTCGAGGAGGTCGGCCCGCAAATGATTTCTTCCCCGAAGCTTGATGCCCTGGTCCGTCGACTGGCGAAGCTGCACCCGGGCTACGCCCAACTGCTGCGAGAGCATACGCCCAATCGGGCCGGCCTCGCCCTGTCCGGCCTGCCGTTGCTGACATCCGAACGGCTGGAGCAGTGCTACTACAGCCAACAGTCACCCACCGTCGTTGGTCAGACTGTCTATCGCACCTCCGGTACCTCGACCGGTATCAGCCGCGCGATCTACTATTCCCCGGAGGATGAGATGCACTATGCCGCCGCCAAAACCGCCAGTTACCGCCGCTGGCTAAAGACGCCTCCCGTCCCCGAACCGCCGCTGCGTAGAGCGCTCGCCGACGTTGGCACCGGCCATGCGGCGGCCACCGCGCCGGACATCTTCCGTATGCTGGGTATGGAGACGGAGACGCTGGCTTATTCGCAACCGATCGAAGCGCATATCGCCTTGCTCGAGTCCTATCGCCCAAATCTGCTGTACACGATGCCCTCGATCCTCGAAAGCATATGCCGGGCAGCCGCTCGTCCCGCCTCGCTCGGCATCCGCAAGGTGATCCTCGTCGGCGAAGTTGCCTCTCCTGCATGGCAAGCTGCCATGACGGAGCGTCTGGGCATCGGCGCTGCCGATATGCTCGACACCTACGGCTCTATCGAGGTCGGAGCGATCGCCGCTTATGACCATCGCCTCCGCGCCTATGTGCTGGCCGAGGACTTGTACGCAGAGACCGTGGCTGCCGAGACGCTGGACTCCCGCTACGCGCCCCTGGAGCCCGCCGAAGGCGTACTCGTCCTCACCTCGCTGCGCCGCAGTCTCTTCCCGGTCATCCGCTTCGTCACCTATGATGTGGTGCGCAATCTGCGTACTGTGGAGACGGAAGAGGGCCCACGTCAGATCTTCGACTGCGTCGCCAAGCGGATCGGACCGGAGCTGAAGCACGGGGAGAAGATCAGTCTCTATGACATCGAGGAGGCCGTGCGCCGCTATGCCCTCGATGCGGAGCTGCGCGTCAGCGTGCGAGACAACAAGCTCGCCGTCGAGATCCGCTCGGCGCAGCTTACAGCCGATCAGCTCTCGGCGATCCGCAACGGCATTGAATGCAAAATACCCGCGATCGGCGAGATGATCGCGGGTGGCATGCTGGAGCCTGTCGAGGTGAAGCTGCTCGGCGAACGGCAGCCTTGGGCGCAGGATGAAAAAGGCGTCAAAGCGAAAAAACTGTACCGTTAGGAGGCGTGCGCCAAAGATGACCGAAGATTGGCTGTCCTGTATCGGCAACACGCCGCTGGTCCGCCTCTCCCGACTGTTCGCAAGCGAGCGGAACATCGCCGTCCATGCCAAGCTGGAGCTGCTGAACCCCGGAGGCAGCGCCAAGGATCGTCCTGCTGCGCGGATGCTCGCCGCCGCTCTCGAGCGCGGACAGATCGGACCAGGCTCTGTCGTCATCGAGTCCAGCTCCGGCAATATGGCGATCAGCCTCGCAGCCATCTGCTCCCGTCTGGATATGCGATTCATCAGCGTCATCGATCCGAAGACGGCCCGGCAAAATATCCGCATCATGCAAGCCTATGGGGCCGAACTCGAGCGGGTCGAGCTTCCCGACCCGGCTACCGGAGAGTTCCTGCCTGCGCGGCTCGCCCGGGTCCGCGAGCTGCTGCAGCGCATCCCGGGCAGCTATTGGCCCAACCAGTATGCCAATGAAAACAACTACCTCGCCCACCGCGACGGCACAATGCGGGAGATCGTCGAGCAACTCGGCCGCGTCGACTATGTGATCGGCGGCGTCAGCACCTGCGGCACGATGCGCGGCTGCGCCGCTTACGTCCGTGAGCGGCGGATGACGACCCAGATCGTCGCCGTCGACGCCGAGGGCAGCGTCATCCTCGGCGGCGCCAAGGGTCGACGTCTGTTGCCTGGACTCGGCGCGGGCATCGTGCCGCCGCTGGGCCAGGCGCCCTTCGCAGATGTCAGCATTCGCGTCAGCGAGGGCGATATGGTGCGGGGCTGCCGGCTGCTCGCGCAGCGCGAAGCGATCCTGGCTGGCCCGTCCTCGGGGGCAGGCATCTGGGCGTTGCAGCAGCTGCTGCCAGAGCTGCCGGACTGCTCGGTCTGCGTCGTCATCCTACACGACCGGGGCGAACGCTACATGGACACCGTCTACGATGACGAGTGGGTGCGAGAGCAGTTGGGAGTCGTCCTGTAGCGGTAGCGGGTGCGGACTGCTCTTGCCCTGGCGGCGCGAGCTTACCCTACCGGCGCAATCTCGATGGCAAAGGCGAGCGGGCGGTCTGTCGGAATCAGGTAGGCGCCAAGCGTAGGCGCATAGCCGCAGCTGTGGTTGCCCAGTCCGCTCTGGGCCGCGTCCAGGTGGACGAATGTCTCACGCCGCCGCTGGAGAAGATGCGCATGGCTCGCAAGCGTCAAATCTTCAGCGCTATAATGATGAGCGCTCATCTGGAAGCATGCCGCCGCCCTGCTGGATCGGACAGAGTAATCGTCCATCTTCGGCGCTACTGCTGCGAAGCGCAGTCCTCGCCCGTCCGCGTTGACTACCGTCGCCCAGCGAACATCGGCTTTATTGCCATTCTCCTGCGGCTTGATATAAGGCACGAACTGCTCCTCTACCGCCCCCTCGTAGATGCCCAGCTTGCCGCTCGACTTGCGATCGGGATAGCATTCGTGGGGACCGAGACCGTACCAGCTCAGCTGTTCGTAACCGGCGGGCATCGTCAGCTCGCAGCCAAAACGCGGAAGCGGCGGCAGCCCTGCGGTCGGCTCGAAGCGCGTGTTCAGACGCAGACTGCCGTCCGGCCGCAGCTGCGTCTCCATACGTACGCGCCCTGCGATCGGACAACCTGCCGCACCCAGCACAAGCTCAGTAACGATTGCTGCTCCGCCGTCTCCGGTCGAGGCGATCTCCATGCTCCGGACATCGGAGAGCAGCCGATCGTAGCCCGCTTCCCTCCATAGCCGGGCCAGTCGGACGTCATTGTCGACCGGCGCCCGCCACAGGCTGATGCGCGGTCCCGCATCCAGCACGCGCTCTCCGCGCACGCGCCATTCGAGCAGACGACCGCTGCGGCTGCAGACGCCCCATTCCGAATCTCCGGCGGAGAGCCGGATCAGACCGTCCTCCTCCTCCTCTTCCTCCTGCATGCGCGCCTGCTCGGCATCGCCGACCACGCAAGCGCTGTCGCCGCCGTATAGACTTGCCAGCTCGCTCCGCGCTCGCTCTCGTCCATCGCGGACAACAGTCCTCACCCGTCCAGCCGTCTGTGGATGTGCCGTCTCGACAGTTGGCTGCTCGTGTCCAGTCCTGTCCTCACTCTCGCAAACGTCCGGCGATGGTAGAGCAATCGACGCCAACGGCAGATCGGCCCATGCGATCTCATAACCCGCCTCCGCCCACGACGTCGGCTCCCGCAGCTCAAGCCGGACATGCACGATATACTCTCCCGGCACGGCCAACCGCTTGTCTTGACGGAGCATCGTCGCAGCCAAAGGCAACCGTACGGTCGCTGTTTCTCCCGGTCCCGCATCAAGCGTCGGCAGCTCGCCCTTCGTGACGATTACGCCGTCGCGCTTCAGTTCCCATACTGCTCGCAGATGATCGAGCCCAAGCGTATCGTACCGATTGCATATCGTCCATTCTCCGTTCTCGGGCTGCCACATTGCCGTCTTGATCGGCTCGAGTACCTTTTTGTACTCCAGTAGCGCCGCCTTGGGTGTGCCGTCCGGGAACAGCAGCCCGTCGATGCAAAAATGACCGCTATGCGGCGACTCTCCGAAGTCCCCGCCATAGGCATAATACGGCGAGCCGTCCTCAGCACGGCAGCCGATCGCCAGATCCGCCCATTCCCAGATCAGTCCGCCGAGCAGGCGCGGGTATTGATAGATCGCCTCCCAATACTCCTGCAAGTTGCCTACCGCATTGCCCATCGCATGACCATACTCGACCATCAGATAGGGACGTGCGTCCGGCTTGAGCGCCTCGGCGATCAGCATCTCTACGGACGGATACATCGTGCTGACGATATCGACGATCGGCGCATCGTAGGCGCGCTCGTAGTGGATCGGTCGGGACAGGTCGACGCTGCGCACCCATTCGGCCATCGCGTCATGATTGCGCCCGTAGCCCGATTCGTTGCCAAGCGACCAGATGAGGATCGATGGGAAATTACGATCGCGACCGACCATCCGCCGGACCCGGTCGAGGTAAGCGTCACGCCAGGCCGGATCATCGGACAAACGGCTCTCCGCGGCGCCCTTGGCGAACCCCGGCGTCTCCTGATTGACCCGCTCCCCTGTTAGCGCGAAGCCGTGCGTCTCCAGATCGGCCTCGTCGATCACGTACAAGCCGTAACGGTCGCACAGCTCCAGGAATCGCGGATCGTTGGGATAGTGGGCGAGCCGCACCGTGTTGATATGATGTCTTTTCATCAATATGACGTCGCGCTCCATCGCCTCTACGGTGATCGCATGTCCTCGCCACGGGTCGAACTCGTTGCGATTCACTCCCTTGATGAGCGTTGACCGTCCGTTGACGAGCAGCCGACCGTCTGCGATCTGCACCTCGCGGAAGCCAACCGCCAGTCGCTTCACCTCCTCCGTCTGCCCGCCCGGGCCCTCCATCGTCAGCAACAGCGTATACAGGTATGGCGTCTCGGCCGACCATAGACGAGGCTTGGCTACACGCATCGTATGATGGACGGCCACTGAAGCGCCCAGTCGCAGCGGATCAAGCATCTGTCGATGCATCGCGACAGTCTGCCCCGCCGCATCCAATAGCTCCATGTACACGCACCGCACAGCCTGCTCCTCGGTCGACGTGAGAGCGGTGAGTTGCGCGACTGCGTCCGGCGGCTCGATATCTGCGCTCCGTCCCGGCCGCAACTCCTCGGCCGATGTGAGAGCGGCGAATTGCGCGACTGCGTCCGGCGGCTCGATATCTGCGCTCCGTCCCGGCCACGACTCCTCGGCCGATGTGAGAGCGGCGACCTGCAGCGTCACATCGAGCACGGCTAACTCTCTGTGCAGCCTAGTCGTTGTCTGAGCGTCCACAATTGCAACCGATGGCAACGTCATCAGGTAGACGTCTCGGAAGATGCCACTTAGCCGCCACTTGTCCTGACTCTCCAGGTAGCTCCCGTCCGACCACTGGTACACCTTGACCGCCAACAGGTTGTCTCCGGTCGTCAGATGCGCCGTGATATCGAACTCCGACGTCAGATGACTGCCCTGACTGTAGCCGACGAAGCAACCGTTCAGCCATACGTGGAACGCCGAATCCACACCCTCGAAGACGAGCCGCACCGACCGTCCCGCCCACCGTTCGTCGACGCTGAATCGCGTGCGGTAACAGCCGGTAGGGTTGTCCCGAGGCACATACGGCGGATCGACAGGAAAAGGGTACGGACAACTGCTGTACTGCGGCCGTCCATAGCCATGCAACTGCCAGTTGCCCGGCACCGGCAGCTCGTCCCAGCCTGCGTCGTTGTAATGGTCCGCTTCCCAGCCGGCAGGAGCGTGCTCTGGAGATTCGATATAGCGGAACCTCCAGTCCCTGCCACTGAGCAGGTGAAAAAAAAGAGACCCTTCGCGGGCCTCCGTCAATGCCGATTCGCGGCTAGCATAAGGAATCATATACGCATGCGGGGGCTCAACTTGCCGCCCCAGTACGCCCAGATTCATCCAGTCCGGCACTTGTTGGTGCATCGGATGCGCCTCCTTGATTATAGTCGTGATGGCTGCCACTATGATAACGACAACCGCTTCGCTCCTTCGAGTAATAGTGCTGGCCAATCGTCTGCGTCGCCTCGCACCATCAAGGAAGGGGAGGCCCACTCGACGGACGCTCCAACGAAACTTTCTTTCGTTGGAGCGCCGTTTGGCGGCTCGACGGACGCTCGAACGAAACTTTCTTTCGCTAAAGCGCCGTTTGGCGGCTCGACGGA
>Ga0160452_100306_pt1 | contig 44540 bp, 34 predicted proteins | sample HID1971I_E6MG_FD_108230 | JGI IMG/M metagenome (GOLD analysis project Ga0160452, IMG submission 108230) | Enriched millipede-associated microbial communities from UW Madison campus, WI, USA - HID1971I_E6 MG | ecosystem: Host-associated > Arthropoda: Insects > Digestive system > Unclassified ...
CGACGAGCCGTTGCAAACGTCCCCCACAGTTACTTATTCGCACACTCGACGCATTCTACACAGGGGTAGGCGGACCGCAAGCGGCTTTTGTAGACTCTTATCTCGTTCCGACGCCCTATCACGGCATGGCAAGCGTCTTGCTGGGACGCTTACTTCTCCGATGTGCTGACCGCGTTAGGGTAAGCGTCTCTTCGAGACACTTACTTCGCCGGTGTGCTAACCGCGTCATGGCAAGCGTCTCTTCGAGACACTTACTTCTCCGATGTGCTGACCGCGTTAGGGTGAGCGTCTCTTCGAGACACTTACTTCGCCCGTGTGCTGACCGCGTCATGGTAAGCGTCTCTTCGAGACACTTACTTTCCGCTGTACTGACACGCCGCTGTAAGCGCCCCTTCGAGACTCCTAACTCGTCGGCCGTCGCCGACGAGCCGTTGCAAACGTCCCCCAAAGTTACTTATTCGCACACTCGACGCATTCTACACAGGGATTGGCGGACCGCAAGCGGCTTTTGCAGACTCTTATCTCGCTCCGACGCCCTATCACGGCATGGCAAGCGTCTTGCTGGGACGCTTACTTCTCCGATGTGCTGACCGCGTTAGGGTGAGCGTCTCTTCGAGACACTTACTTCGCCGGTGTGCTAACCGCGTCATGACAAGCGTCTTCGAGACACTTACTTCGCCCGTGTGCTGACCGCGTCATTGTAAGCGTCTCTTCGAGACACTTACTTCTCCAGTATGCCTAAGCGTCTTTCTGAGACGTTTGCTGCGCCTCTATGCCTCTCTCTGCATTCCTCATCCATTCCCATACGCAGCAAGAGGCCGCCAGGAAACATCCCGGCGGCCTTTTCGTCTCTCTTACTTATTCATTAACTGCAACGTTTGAAGCAGACGACCGATCACGACAGCCGACTCGGCGCGGGTGGCCTGCTGCCCAGGCGCGAAATCGCCGGACGGCCTGCCCTGCATGATGCCGTGACGGACAGCGAGCGCAACGGCTTCGGCAGCCCAAGCATGGACATCGCCGCTGTCGCCAATGCCGCTCGACGAAGCGGCAGGCGCCGGTATCGTCAAACCGCCCTCCGCAGCAGCCGCGAATGCCCGCGCTATCATTACCGCCATCTGTTCGCGCGTAATCGGGTCAGCCGGGCGGAAGCTGCCGTCCGACATCCCCTGCACAAGCCCGAACCGGGAAGCGATGCCGACGGCATCCGCATACCAAGCGTCCGCAGCAACGTCGGAATAACGCGGATTCTCCCCGCTCCATTCCTTCAATCCGAGCGAACGAACGAGCATCGATGCGAATTCCGCGCGCGTCACCGAGCGGTTCGGCGCGAATGCCGCTGTCGATACGCCGTTGACGATCGTACGGGCCGCCAACTGCTCAACCATTGCCTGTGCCCAATGATTCTCCATATCTGCGAATGTTACCGGATGTTTGGCCACCCCATAGACACTGTTGCTCATACTCTTGATCGTAACCGTCGTCTTGCCGCCCTCGGACGAGAACGTCGCCGGTACGTATCCCCAGCGGCCCGCCGCCGAATCATAGACAAGCGCCGTCGACGAACCGGCATCGAGCTGATCGTCCAATACAATCGTACGCGTAACATAATGGCCGCCAAAGCTGTCGATCGTCTCCGTTCGGCCGCCGATCTGCAGCGAGATGCCGAACTGGACCGGTTGGCCGAGCAGTTGCAGCCCTTGCGCCTTCGCTTGCTGCTCCAGATCCTTCGCAACCATCTCATCCTGAACCGGCGAGACATTGAAAGACCATACCGCCCCGGCATAAGCATCCTTAATCGCTAAACGTTCCAGCAGTTGGCCGACGAGATCAAGCGGGAAGAAGTACACCGCGTTGCCGCTGCGAATTTCAATGACCGCATCCGGATTGGCCGTCGAAGCTGTTTGCAGCCCCTGCACGGTGAACGGTACTGCGCCGCCGCCAGAAGCTTCGACCGTGAATACGACCGGATTGGCCGTCGAACGGCTTAGCCTTGCGTCATTATCGGCCGGATTCGCGCTTGCCGCATCCGATGCGCCGCTTCCTGCCGCCCCGCCGCCCAAGCCGCCGCTTCCCGAATTGGAACCCGGCGCCGTGAACGTCTCTGTCGTATACACTTGAACCGTGTAAACGCGGGCCGCCCCGCCATACGTTACCGTAACTTCCGACCTGCCTTCCTTCAATGCCAAGAGCACTCCTCCCTCCTCAATCGTCGCAACCGATACATCCGCCGAAGCAAAATGCGATTGCGCCGTCACGTCGACTCCCTCGTTATCCCATACCTTCAGGCTTAGAGCACCGCCTATCTCCACTGCGAACCTTCCTGTCGCGCCATCGTTCGCCTTCACCGTGAACGGCTTCGCAACCGAAGCGAATCCTTCGTTGCGTTCCTTCAGCTCGAAGCTGCCGGACCCGTTCGACACGTCGGCGATGCGAGCGTTCCGAACGATAATGTTATCGGCTTCGATACCGCCGCCGACCGTACCCGCCACGTCGACGCCTTTCGTTCCAACGCCGTCGATAACCAGATCCTGCAACACGACGTTATCCGTCCGGAAGCTGCCCAGCACGCTCAGCCCCGAATATGTGCTGTCCAAGGCGACGTTATTGCGGACAACGATCGTGCCGTCCAAGTTTTTGTCGCTTGCGAACAGCCAGAGCGCTCCGAGGTCCGTCGTATACCCGGTGTCGTAGCTGCCCGTACGGATCATCGTATTGCGCTCCACGATTGTCGTTCCGGCAAACGGCACCGGATTGAACCGGGTCGATACGGCGATACCCGCTCCATTCGTAATCGTATCCTTCGCAATATTGTCTTGGATTTTGTTGTCCGTTCCGCCGAATACGACGATGTTGTCCGCCAGCCAAGGCAGCGACACCGTATTGAACCGGGCGGTGTTGTTGACGCTGGCGCGGCCTTCGGCCGACCACATCGCAATGCCGTCGTCGCCCGGATAGCGGATATCGGTATGCTCTATCATGCTGTTGCTCGTGCCGACGCAGAAATTGATGCCGTCCGCCATCAAATTGCGCAGACGCAGCCCCAGCATATACAGGCCGTCCGTGTATTCGTCGCTGTCTTTCAGCTTTGTCAGCCACAAGCCCGTCTTCGAATGCTCGACCCATACGTTCTGAATGACCGAGCCCGTTCCGAAGCCGCCCTCGAACGCATGCGTATGCGCCTCGTCGTCCCGCACATTCAGATCGCCGTCGATCAGCAGGTCGTACACTTGAATATTCGTGCCTTTGCCCATGAACCGGGCGCCAATCAGCGTCGTATACCACATACCTGCGCCGCGGATCGTGACGTTATTAAGCACTAACGGGTCGCCGCGAAGCTCGAATTCGCCTTCCGGCACCCAGATGCCCTTATGGTTCAGCTTCGCTGCATCCAGCGCCTCTTGGAACGCCGCCGTATCGTCCAGACCGTCGTTCGGCACGGCGCCGTATTCCGTTACCGCTGCCATGCCGGCCGGCATCTCCAGCGGCGCCGCGACCTGCTCCAGATCGGTCAAGTCGATGACATAATAGTCCGCCGTGCTATCGGCGTCCTTCTCCAGCCGAATCGTTGAGCCAGCCGGCACATCCCCGATCAGCGCATGCATCTCGTCGAAAAACCGATGCGCATTCCCTTGATTCGGATCGTTGGACCACGGGTAGCTGCCGTATTCCCAAGCGTGCTTCGAGTTTAATTGGAGCTTCTGACGGAACTCTCCGTTCACGTATAAACCGAGCGTTGCCGACTGGCCCGCGCCATCCTCGCTGTCCGGAATGGAGAACCGGACGACGATCGAATTAGCGGCTTCCGCCGTCGTAAACTCGACGAATTGGCCGGTTGCGTCCAAACGAATCGCTTGACGCCCCGAGGCCTCGGACGCCACTTCCCGGTAGACGCGCGACGGCTCAAGCACCGTGCCGTTCGTCGTTCCGTGCTCCGCCTCATAAGTGACGTAAGGCACGGTAGCGCCGCGATATGCCGGAGCCATACTGCCTTGTACGGTAAGCGAATCGATCGATATGCCGACCGCATCCCCGCTGTTGCTCTGAATCGTTACCGAGTTGATGCCTTCCCGCAGCGCAAGCGTAACCGAGACGTTCGACCAGCCGCTCGAGGCCGGCAGCGATAATGTGCCCGACTGAATACCGTTCACATAAATGCTCAAGCTGCGCGTAAAGCTTCCCTCGTTCAAGTAACGAACGGCCGCTTGGTAACTTCCGGCCGATTGCGCGTACACAGCGGCGGTCAGCTTCGCACCCGGCTTCGCGAATCCGTCGACGTAGCCTTGGCCGGTAAAGCCGGCTGCCGAGCGGGACGCTGTGGCTCCGCTACCCGCGAATGCGTCCTCCGCCTCATACTTGATATCGGAGACAACGGGCTGCAGCGACCATAACGATGTGTCTGCCGACGCGTCGGCCACAGCCTTCAAGCCTCCGTCTTCATGCGCCAGCAGCGCATTGGGGACTGACGCGCTGCGAAGGGTCCGATAGGCGACGATTTCGTCGACGTTCCATTGCGATGCCGGTTGGACCGCATCTGCCACAGCAACCGTCGACACGCCGCCTTCTCCAAGCGACAGCAAGCGGCCTGTAGCCCGATTCGAGAATAACCGGCGGCCGTTATAATCGTACATCAGCCATTGCGAGGCGTTCGCATTGCCGTTATCGGCAAGCGTCACAACGCCGTTCTCACCTTCACTCACGAACCGTTCCTCCGACGATGCGCTGCCGACTGCCGGTACGGCGATCCGGACATAATTGCGGTCGGGAAGAGCCGGCGTCTGTGTATGCTCGTTGCGCGAGACACCGCTTGTCGGCGCCTCGAATTCGTCCGGAGCAGCCGATAGCTGCCACTGCACGGAGCCGTAGGAGACCGGATACAAGCCGCGTTCGGCGTAGCCCGCCCCGTTCTGCACGTTCAAATATTCGTCGTTGAAGCTGCCATGCTTGCTGCGAATGACGATGCTTGCCCCGTCGGAAGCCGGCTCGATTGCCCAATCGGACGCCGAGCCTTCGCCGCTTGCGCCCGCCGCTTCCGCCGGAATGCTTTCGATATAACGATAATCTCCGCTGACGGCCATCTTATGACCGGTGACGCGGTTCTCGATTTGCGTCACGCCGTTCAGCGTCGCAATCCGCCAATGCGAATAGCCGTTCGAAGCCTCTGCATTGCCGTAGAGCACGACGCCGCCGCCGTTCTCGTACAGATACTGCCGATTATTTACGTTGCGGATGCGAACGTAGCCATCCGGAAGCTCCGGCGGCGCCGCTTCGACCGGCTGGACGCTGAACTGCGCGCTGTCCGAGAACGAGCCGTCCGCTCCCTTCACGGCTTTGCTTACTTTCACCGCTCCATCCGCGTCCTCGACTTTCACATAATGGGCGGCCCAGCCGCTGCGCAGCGCAATATAGCCGTCGTCCTGCGTCGAATCGATCAGCCATTTGGCGCTGCCCCAGCTCGGATAGATCGTCGCCAGCGCTTCCAGCGGCTGCGGCGGACTGTCCAGCTCCACGTCCGTGTCGCCGACGCTTTGCATTGCGATGTAATGGCCGGAGGCGACATTTTTCAGACGAATCGATCCTTCGCCCGTCTCCTCGATCAACCACACGGAAGACGAATCGGACGCTTCGACGTCTCCGTACCTGACCGTGCCGACCGCCGGATCGGACGCTATTTCCTCATACAGCGCAAGCCCGGTCCGCTTGCTCACGAGCCGAATCGTTGTCGGGTGATTGTCCGCGACGTTGATGAAGCGCCATTTCGGACTGCCCCAGTTCCGGTTGATGACGGCGTATTCGGCGTATTTGCCCAGATTCTGCAAATTAATCAATCGGTCGGTTTCGCCGCCGGAGCTCGGATCGTTCACGCTGTGAATAAGCTTGGAGCCGCCGCTTACCGTCTCGATAATCCAGACGGCGCTCGTCCAATCGTCCTCCACGGGAGAAACCTGAATCCGGCCGTTCTTCATCGACTGCAAGTTGATGTAATGGCCTGTCGCACGGTTTTGAATCCGCTTGCGGCCGTGGAACTTCTCGACGACCCACTGATCCCTCCGGTCCGTGCGGACGTTGCCGTATTTCAGCTCGCCGTGCTCGTCTTCATACAGCACGTAAGGCTGCCACTCATTCTGAATCCGGATATATTGCGGCGAGCCGTCCGTCGGTACGGTCGGGTCCTCCAGCAGCCACTGCGCCGCCTTCGAATTCGGGTCAACCGCGCTGGAGCGCACATCGTCAGCATCCGCCGGGACGTTCCAATAGCTGTCCGCCGCGGCCGCGCTTCGAATCGTCGCGTAATCGTCGTATTGACGCGATGCGGCAACGATCCATTGGTCCGACGAATGATCGCCGGAGTCGGCCGCCGTGTGCAGCGGGTCTCCCGCCAGCACGTAGCGGCCGGTCGCGGCGTTGCGAATCCTTTTGCCCCCGTCGAAGTCCTCCACAATCCATTGATAAAACAAATTGCTCGCATTGCCCGCGCCGAGCGAGCCATGCTTGACGACCCCGCCGTCTTCGTACAAATAATCCGTTCCGACGGCATCGTCCGTATAATTGACGATCCGCACCGGCTGCACGTCGCTTACCGGAACGATCAGCCAATGCGCATTCGCCAGCGTTAAGTTCGACCAATCGTTGGAGCGAGCGTAATTATCGGTAGGAAATTGCGTGTTCAGCACGTAGTTTCCGTTGAACGCGCTGGAGATCGTAACGAAGCCGGGTACCGGCTCGCGATGCTCGTCGACCGAATCGGCGACGAACCAATTCAGCTTGAGCGGGTCGTCGGTCGTCCCGGTCTCGATCGGACGCCAGTAGTCGCCCCCGCCGAATTGGGCGATATAGCGGCCCGTTGCCCGGTTGAGCAAACGGACGGAACCGTTGCCGCCCGGCTCCAAATACCAATGTCCGCTCTTATCCGCCGAATCGATGCTCCCGAAAGCGACGACATCGTCGGTCCGGTCCGGCGATTCCGGATTCGACTTCACGTACAGCGCTTGCCCCGCCCGCTCTTGGTTAACGATTCTGACCGGCTGCAGCTCCGTCACCGGCTCGAGCATCCATTGCGGACTTTCGAACGTTACATTAATATCGCTGCTCGCTTCCGCGAAGCCAAGCTGATCCTCTTCGTGAACGACAAGATTAACCGAGGAATCGACCGTTGCGCTTTTAATCAGCACGTAGCCTTCGCGGCTGGCCGGTTCGATGTACCATCGGTCGCTCGCCGCGCTTTCCGCAATCGCGCGGCTGGTCAGCGCGTCTCTGCGCTGCGCAACCTCTGCGATCGTCATATAATGACCCGTCTTCCGATTCTGAAGCCGCTTGGCGCCGCCCGCGTCCTCAATCCGCCATTGCGACGACGCGTCCGCTGACGCGGTAAACCCGTAGCGAACGATGCCATCCGACGATTCGTACAAGTAGTTGCTTTGCCATTTGTTCTTGATTCGCACATATTCCGCCACGGGCACCGATGCCGATGCGGCCGCAACAGCGGCTTGATCGGACGAGCCGTCCGGCGCCGCTTCGTCCGCATAGACCGGCAGTGCGCCGACAATCAGCATCACGGCCATCATGCATGCCAGCCAGGTTCTGATTCGAGACATGAAGGCAAGACCTCCCCAATATTTGGATTTCTCCCTCATCTTATTGGGAAATCGCTTTCATGACGATGTGCGATACTCTACGGAATAGTCGTTTTATTACGCTTCTTATCGGAGCCGCACAAATTCCGTACGGCTATGCGTTCAACGGGTACAAATCGCGTCAAGCATAAATGAAAGCCGCACGGACTTCCGCGTCCATGCGGCTTCTTCTTGCGCACTGATTACATCACTAGCCATAGCGGCACGGCCCGCGGCCGATTGCGCGTCGCGTATGCGGCGGCCCAGCCTTGCATGGGATGAATCGAAATAAGAGCCCCTACAAGGCTCTTATTTCGATTACTAATGGTTCGTCTGACGACTTAAGAGCCCTGCAAGGACTCTTGCCACCTAGACAGTGAGCCGTATCCCACACCTTCGGCAAATTAAGCAGCTTAGGGAGACTCTTAATTGCTCGAATGAGGTGCGAACACTAAAACAGATGCTTTTTGGAGACAAATATTCGATTGATTCGTCCTTGAATAACAAGTGCAAACGGAGGCGCTTCTTCTATCCCGCCGACCCTTCAACGGTGAGGACCGAAACAATGCCTGACGGCCTGACGGCACAACCCCGTTGATCCCGCGGCGCTGCAAGCGAGTACGAATAGCGGACCGTCAACCCCTGCAGGCCGCCCTTATATTTTTCGATTATAATAAATCATCGAAACCGTCATGGCGGCTTGCGCGGCCGTCAGTGCGATTAGAATCGCATTTTTAAACGACTCGTCTTGCAGGTGCAGCGATGGGATACGGGCAAGAATGAAGCATACGAGCAGCCCCAACAAAAGAACGTAATAGGCTCTGCTATACGACAGCCGCAAAATCTGATTCGTCCGCTCATCCTTCTTCCGGGGAAAAAAAACCAAGTAGTAAACAAGCGACAGTCCGAACAGCAACAGCGTCAGCGGCGTCATAACGGTCATGAGCATATTAGTCACTCCCTTGATCGTCTCCGTATTGGAACACCTCATGAATGTTCTTGCCGAACTCTTCCGCAATGCGAAAAGCAAGCATGAGCGACGGGTTATATCGGTTCGCTTCCAAGGAAACGATCGTCTGCCTGCTAACGCCGAGCCGGTCCGCCAATTCCTTCTGCGACCATTTGCGCTCCGCGCGGAGAACATGAATGGTATTCGTCAGCGAACGTTCCATAACTCTCCTCCAATCGATGTTTCCATAGCTTAAATGTAATATATTTTTAACAATAAGTCAAATATATATTACAAATGTTTTCTATCTCCTCACACAAAAAGGCTATTGACCGGTAGCCCTCGCTAACCGGCCAAATAGCCTCTGGCATTAACCTCTAAGTTCAATTAACGTGCAACCGCATTGGCCGCCATTCGAGCGGCGCGCATACGGACGATGACGATTTGCCCCGCAATATAAGCGAGCAGCGCAAGTTGGGGAACGACCGTCTCCCAAGTCGGATATATGCCAAGCCAGTCGACGGACGGGACCGAAGATACGGTGTGAGCCGGCAGCTTGCTTGCGACCTGCAGCGAATGAATGCTTTCCCCGAGGAACCGGAAGACGAGATAGTAGATCAGCGCCGAAGCCGTCAGAAAAAACAGTCGGATCGGCAGCCTCACGCTGAATCGGATAATAACATAGGCGAGCGCGACGAGCAGCAGCAGCGTAACGCCAAAGCCGAGCAGCAGTTGCCCGGGAGCGATTGAAGGCGCCATGCCGATATAAAATATCGTCGTCTCCGCTCCTTCGCGCGCAATCGCAAGACAGGACACCGCGAACAGCGACCATAGACTGCCGCGCCGCAGCGCGGAGCCCATCGTCCGATCGATATAACGGTTCCACGACTGTAGATTCGCTTTGCCGTGCAGCCAGCTTCCGACGGTGAGCATGAGAAGCACGGAGCCGAGTCCCGCGAAGCCTTCAATCATTTCCCTCGTGCTGCCGGATGCCGCCTTGGATATCGCATACGTGAGGACGAGCGCCATAACCCCGCTAACGAGCAGCCCGCTCCAGACGCCCGACCATACCCAGCGCCGCTTGTCGTAGTTGCCGGATTTCTTCAAGTAAGCAAGCAGCGCCGAAAGCACAAGAATGGCCTCCAGACCTTCTCTGAGCAAAATAGCGCCCGCATCCCATGCCGTATAACGCGCCTCCGCGACAAAAGGCTGCAGCTCGCGCTTCATCTCGGCGATCAACGCCGATGCCTTGTCAAGCCGCGGAGGGTTCGCAAGCAAGTAGCCCGGCGCTTCCGTCATCTCGTTCTCGATAGACCGATAGACCGACGAGGAGCGGATCGAGACCTGGCCTTCAACCGTCGGCCACATCCGAATGAACGATTGCAGTTGCGCTTCCGCCTCCGCCACGCTGCCCGATTTCGTCAAGCCGGCCGCCTTGTCCAGCACGGCGATCAGATCGGCAACGGTCGGATCGCCTTCCCCGGAAGCGGCGGTGGCGGCGTCAAGCTTGCCGGCGGCGTAATCGTCCAGATACGCGGTCAGCGACTGCGTATTCGCTCTCGCTTCTTCCGCGCGCGGCGGCTCGGCATTCAGCGCGATCCGAATCATGCTGATGCTCGTCTCGATGCCGCCGTATACGGACGTGTTGTCGTTGCGCACGGCCTGCTCGATTCGGCGCCAGCCGCTCTCCAGCATCCGGTAATCGGCATTGGCCGCCGACCATTGCGCCGCCTGAATATGCGTCAGCAAATCGCCCAGCACCGGCAGCAGCGTCGACGCCGCCTTCGGTCCGGAAAGCGCTTCTCCCGCGGTCATCGCTTGCTTATAAGCGTTGACCGCGCTCGCCAGATCGGCCAGCGCCTGCTTCGCCGCCGCTGGATCGGATGCCGACTCCGCGACGGCTTGCCCCGCCGCATCCATCGACCGATCGACGGCCGCCGCCAGATCGGAAGACTTGTCGGCGCCGATTGAATCCCACTGTCGCTTCGCGTCGGCGACCGCCTGCACCGCCGCCTCGTGGTCGTCCCGCCCGATATCGACGAGCGCTCCGCCGACAAGCGGCAGGAGCGCATAAAGCGCTGCCGCATCCGTCTCGCTAAGCGCCGGTTGGTCCGCTTCCGCCCCAGGGGCCGCCGCCTCGGCCGATACAAAAGCCGCTCCGGCAGCGCCACCAAGCACTGTCGTCATGATAAGGGCCATCGCCACGACTTTCGATATAATAGACAAAGCGCCCCAAAGCTGCCGTATCTTACGCTCCGATGGCGCACCGTTCCCGTTCCCCTGTGTTCGCATATTCGCTCCGCTTCCTTTCGTCCCGTACAATCGAGAACAGACCGAGCCCGCCGTCGGCGGCCGCATCGGTCTGTTCGCATTCTTTTTACAGCTCGGCAATCAGGTCGCACAGAGAGCTACAGCAGCGTATCGCCGATATAGCCGCCTTCCTTCACGCCCGGAAAACAAGCGAATACCGCGCTGCCATTATGCTCGATATACTCGTTAAGCTTGTCGGATTGCGCCAGCCGCCGCTGCATCGGAATAAATTGCTTGGCTACGCTCCGGTTATAGCCTATAAATAGAAGTCCCGCATCGAGCTGCCCCGTTCGCGTATCCAGACCGCTGGAGTACGAGAAGGAGCGCCGCAAAAGCTGCACGCCGTCTTCTCTTGCAAGCCGGATGTGCGCATTCATCGGAACGACGGGCTTGCCTTTCTCGTCCTTGCGCTCTAGCTCGATCGTGTCGAATTCGTCCTTGCCGCCAAGCGGCGCGCCGCTTGCGCGGTGTCTGCCGAATGTCGCCTCCTGATCGCCGAGCGTGGAGCGATCCCATACTTCCACCCGAATTCGAATACGCCGGACGACCATATAGCTGCCGCCGGCCAGCCACGGCTGCCCGTCGCCGCTTTGCGCCCAGACGACCTCGTTCATCTTGGCCGCATCGCTGACGTCCGGATTGCCGGTCCCATCCTTGAAGCCCATCAGATTGCGGGCCGTCCCGCCTTGCGGATCGGAGCCGCCCGTGCGCTGAAAGCCTTCCTGCGTCCAGCGCAGCGTCGCCTTGCCGCGCGCGATGCGCGCGAGATTGCGAATCGCGCGGAAGGCGACTTGCAAATCGTTCGCGCATGCCTGAACGCCGATATCGCCGCCGGTCCATTCCGGGCGAAGCGCGTCGCCTCCGAATGCCGGCAAATCGGCAAGCTCGGCAGGCTTGCGATCCGCCAGACCGTATCGCGAGTCGAAGAACGACGGCCCGACGCCGAACGTCAGCGTCGTCTTCGACGGCTGCAATCCAGCGGCCTCGCCCGTGTCGGAAGGCGGAACGTTCAGGTTCTCGTTGTCATCGCCGATCATGCCGCCCTTCGCCATGACTGACGCTGCCGCCGTCCAGGCTTGGAACAGCTTGCGCACGTCATCGACGGAGGCGGCCGTCAGGTCGAACGAAGCGAATACCACAAAATCTTGCGCCGGCGTCGTAATGCCCGCTTGGTGCTCGCCATAGAACGGAATCGCCTCGTGATAACCATCGGCAGGCTTGACGGAAGCGGAGACGCTGTCTTTGGATTTGAACAAGGCGCCGATGCCGGCCCCTCCCAGCAGCAGACCCGCTCCGCCGATGCCCGCCATCTTGAGCAGATCGCGACGGCTAATATTGGTTCTCGCGTTATTGCGCCCGCTGCTATCCTGCACGTTATCGGTTGGCTTCATCATGGCGTATTACACTCCGATCGCTTTACCCATCTGGGACAGCGGCTCGGCCAAAGCGTCAAGCGCTTGGCTAAGCGCGCGCGTATCTTCTTCCTTCAACTCGGTGAAGGCAACATAGCCATCGCCCGATTTATATTTTGCGAGCAGCCCTTCCAGAGCGGTGAACTTCTCGCCGATTTCTTTCTCCAGATTCGCGTCCTTGGCTGCCAGCTCCGGCTTCAGCAGCTCGTAAATTTTTCTCGCGCCTTCGACGTTAGCGACAAAGTCGTACAGGTCGGTGCGGGAGTATCGTTCTTCTTCGCCCGTTACTTTAGAGGAAGACACCTCGTTCAGCAGCTCGACTGCGCCGGTCGTCAGCATCGGCGTATCGACCTCGACCGTCTCCATCAATGCGCGAAGCGATTTGACGTCGCTCAGCAGACGATCCGCATACTCCTCGGTGCCCGCCGTTTTGTTATCCACCCACAGACCTTTCTCGATCCGGTGGAAGCCGCGCCATTCCGCATCTTCCACGTCGTGCTCGCGAGCGTCGATGTCCGGGTCGAAATTGCCGAGCGCTTCCGCAATCGGCTCAATGCGCTCATAATACATACGCGTAGGCGCGTACAGCGCTTTGGCCGCTTCGAGATCGCCGCTCTTGATCGCTTCGACGAATTTCTCTGTCTCGACGATCAGTTGATCGCTTTGCTCAATCGAGAACTGGCGGTACTGGTCAAGCACGTCCTTCAGTTTATCGTCGACGCTTGCCGAATCGGACGTTTGCCCCTGCGCGGGCGCATCCGTCTCTTTCTCCTTCGAATCGGACGAGCAGCCCGCGAATACGACGGACATCGATACGGCAAGTGCCGCGAATGCTAGTTTCGTTCTCATAAATAATGACATCTCCTTGAAATATATAATCTTATCGAGCATAAACGATTGATTCCGCGGCAGTGTCCGGCCTCCGATGGATGCTCTGTACGCTGCCCTGCTAGAAGTATCCCAAAATGCAGTATAGGCGCAAGTGATAATCATTGTCAACGGACAAATTATAATTAATCCCTTCTTTGTTTCAAAATCCTTGTCGTCCCCAGCTATTGTCAGAACTTGTTCACAAGCTTCTTCCGCCCATACGAACCTGTCCATCCGTGCATAAGGTGATGAAGAGGCTTGTACAGCCGACGGCAGGGACAATTTGGGGAGGGTTGCTTAAGTGATCGGATTCGAGATAGGCGTATTGATCGGCGCTTGCGCCGTATTCATCATATGGGGAGCGCTATATTGGAGAAGACAATGGTTGGAATCTTATATTATGGAGGAGGAAGAGCCGGACGGCGATTATAAAGTCATTCTTCGGCAACGGTCGCCTTATCAGAAAATAGCGGTCGCCGAAAGCGGCGGCATCTACCATCTGTTCGCGGACGGAAGCGAGATGCTCAGCACGGACAAGGCGGAAAATCAATATTCGGAAGCCATCGTCCATATTCCGATGACCGCGGCGAGAACGAGAGAGTCGGTGCTCATTATCGGCTCGGGCGCCGGCATTACTGCGCGGGAAGCGCTGCGATATCCGGACGTCGAGTCCGTCACCGCCGTCGATCTCGATCCGATTATCGTCGAGCTGGGCCGGACGTTCGAGCCGTTCGTCCGCTTTACGGAGGGCTCGCTGCATGATCCGCGCGTGACGACGGTGCTGGATGACGGGCGGTCGTTCATAGAGCGAAGCAACGACCGGTGGGACGTTATCATTATCGATCTGCCGGATCCTTCCGCGAAGGCCCCGGCGTTGTCCCGGCTGTTCTCGGTCGAATTCTACCGGCTGCTGAGATCGCGGCTGAACCCGGGCGGCGCGATCTCGATCGCCTGCTCCGTCGTATCGACCGCGCCGGAATATTTGGCCGCGATTCAAGCGACGCTGCGGACGGCCGGTTTTCACGTCGTGCCTTACCATTGGGACTATATCGTCGAATTCGCCGTCGACTGGGGCTTTTGCCTCGCTACGCCCAAGCCGGTCGACCCGTTGTCGCTGAAGCCGCTCGTCCCCGTCAACCATCTCACGGACGAACGGCTGGACGATATGTTCCGTCTGCCCCTCTATCTGCGCGTCGACTGGGACGAGGACGAAGTGCAGACAGACCGCAACACGCTGCTCGCCGACATCATCGACGACGTGTACGAAGGGAGGTAAAGCGGTTCGTACGCGCGAGGGCGGCTTCGATAATGCAGATTTTCTGCACAACGAAGACTTCGCGAAACAACCCCCGAAAGCGGGACTTCAGCTCTCGGGGGTTGTTTCCGCTCTTTATTTGTTCACGCCGATGCGCGAGGGCCGGTTCAGAATACGTACGCCATGCAGCGGCAATTCAAAGTTAGATCGCATGAAACTATTCATTCTTGGCTAAGCCAATTCAAAATTGCCGGATCCCGTCCGCACCCGCAGTCGCACTTCGCCATCTCCGAATTTGCCGTGAATGGCCGATCGGCCTCGACCGCGCTCCTGCGATACGAAGCCTGCTCTCGCAACATGCCCGTTGCCGGAGCCGCTCTCATAATCGAGCGTCAGCGATACCGGTTCCGGCGCCAGCCGGACAAAAATATTGCCGCTCCCCGTATGCAGCTCGGTATCCCCTTCAATCGACAGCTCCTCCGCTTCGATATTGCCGGAGCCGGTCTCCGCGATCAGCGTCGTCATTCCTTCGATCAGCCGAAGGTTGCCGCTTCCCGTCCGAATACACGTCTTGCCCGCATCGAACCATTCGGCATCGATATTGCCGGACCCTACGTTCATATCCAGCAATCGTCCCGCAACAATGTCAGCCGCCCTTAAATTCCCGCTTCCCGTTGCCAGGTAGACGGTGTCCGCCTTCAAATCTCTTGCCCGGACATTGCCGCTTCCCGTATTGATCCTTACAGTCGACCATATCTTCGCCGGAAGCGCTACCTCCAAGTGAAGCTGTCCCCAATCCAGAAACCGAATCAGCCCCCGCTCTTGCCGAATGCCGATCTCGAGCTCTTCCCCGAGCCGTTGAGTCGTAATGCCGATCTCGCCGTTCCAGACTTTGCCCAGCTTGCCGGTCAGCCGAACGCCAATCGTATCGCCCACGCCTCTGACAACCGTCACATTCGCACGCTTAACGTCGATCAGAATGCTGTGAACGCTTTCCGCACCGGCTTGCTCGAATCTGTCATGCAGTTGCTCCTTATGCCACATCATAAAAGAATTCATCTTGCGTTCAGCGTTCTCCAGCAACATCCAATCCCTCCGCCCTATACAAACAAGCGGATCACTCATCCGCTTGCTTTCCTTACGACCAGCTTACCATGCCGGATATGACACAGGCATTCGTCCGGCGTCGTATTTGTATACCCGACTCCAGTCGGGTATCTCGCTTCATCCTCGATCTCACTTAACTTGCAATTGACGACCTTGCTTCGCAATGATACGCTGCGGTAATTTGCTATCTCCCTCCCTACGTCGCCGCATGTTACAATAGAGTGACAGTAGAGAAAGGAGTGAATCGGTATGCGCACTTATATCGTATTTGATCTAGAATTTACCGTCCTCCGGAAACAGCAGTATTCCGCAGACATTATTGAGATCGGAGCCGTCAAGCTGACTGACGGCGAGCAAGGCCCGGTTGAGGTGGACCGGTTTCAGACGTATGTAAAACCCGAGCGCAACAAAGTAATTACGCAGCACACTACCGATTTCACCGGCATTACGCAGGAGCAAGTCGATGCGGCCCCTACCTTCCGCGATGCGATTGACTTGTTTCAGCAATGGATTGGGGAAGGCACCTATTATCTATGCTCCTGGGGCCCCGACGACAAGCAGCATTTCGTTCGCCAGTGCCGCGACATGAAGCTCGATCTGATCTGGTTGCGTAATATGAACGATCTCCAGTTGTTCTATACGAAGCTGCAAGGCAACGACGCCAGCCGGAGAATCGGATTATCCAAAGCGCTGGAATTGGCAGGGTTCACCTTCGACGGCGCACAGCACCGGGCGCTTGACGATGCAGTCAACACCGCTCGACTCTTTGTGAAAATGTTCGATCAAATTACGCTGGAGCACAACAACGCTTCCGAAGACCCGTTGTACGAGACGAAGCTTGTCTATTCGAGCGTCGAGGAGGATGACGACGACTCGAACCCGTTCCGCCATCTTGCCTCGCTATTCGGCAATCCCAAATAAGGAGCCCCTTCACGGGGCTTCCTTCGTTCAAGGCTACATGACAAGCCTTACCGGCCTCTTGGTGAACCGGTTCGCGTAAGACGATGCGCCGTACGATTCCGGCTTCGTCCGCGGCTCATACATGCCCATTGCCTTTACTCTTCCGACCATTTCCTCCACGAACAGTGCCGTCGGGTTGCGATGAATTTCCGTTCCGGCGTCGATATCGATATACGCCTCAAGAGCCGCCCCTTGGTACAAGTAGGGCAGCAGCAGCTCCTCTACCACCGGGAATACCGGTTCCATGAATTGATATCCGGTCTGTTGAGACAACGCTGTCTCGAACGACAGCTTCTCCCGAAGCGAGACGATCGGCCTCTTCACGACAGACTGTCGATAACACGCCCATACGCCATTGCCCATCCGGCGAATAATGACACCGGTCACGAATTTCGTGTAGTCCCCGAACACTTGACTATCCGTCCCGATGACGAACTGATAAGGGGATCTCACATCCTCCGATACGAAGCGGACAATTCGCGCACTGACATCGTCAATGCTTAACCGACATTCCGACAAGTTCTGAAACAACGTCTCTCCATAGAAAGGGATGCTTTTATTACCCATATCCGAAAGTCGCCACCTGTTCGCAAGAAGCCTCTTGACAAGCTGACATTGAGGCCGCTCGCGGTCAATATTCGGAATACTGGTGCATGCATTCAAACAAAAAGCCGCCGTGCAGAACACGTCAACTGCTGGGCAGCGGCGCATCTTTGTTCAACGGCGACTTGTTATGGCGTATTCGTTCACGATCATTACTGCGTCTGCCTATAGCGTATCCATTAACCTTGCTTCTTGTCAACCCGGCGGCGTCGTTATTCCATATCGAGACGGAAAAATTTCCGGCTGAGCGCGATACCGATGACCAATATGCACAGCAGTACGATAATATCGGCAACGCTGGACATCGTAAACAACTGACCTTCCCAGCCGTTCTGCAGCAGATGCACCGCGTAGGTAAGCGGAATAAGCAGCGTAACCGGCTGCAGACTGCTCGGCAGCGTTTCAAGCGGTATCATTGCGCCGGATAAGAATAGCATTGGGTAAAGCATTACAAACCCTATAGCCATTGCACTTTGGAATCGCTTGGCGATGCTGGCGATTATAAAGCCGATCGTGAAGAATGCCGCCGACGCAATGATAAGAGCGATAAGAAACTGGTAGATATTCATCTTCAGCGGCACGCTTAAGCCGATTCGCGCAATGACCAATATCTCCAATACGCCCACCATTACGGCTACGGCGCCTTTGGTCACAATGGCCTGAATAATAATAATGGGCTTAATCGGCGTTCCCTTCAACCGCTTATATACGCCTTTCTCGCGGTCGGTAACGGCCTCCAGTCCGATAATAAAGAAGCCCGAGGTGAACAGGACAATACCGATCATGCCAGGGATATAATGATTGAAATAATGGATCTGGTCCGTTTGCTGGGACTGGAACATCTGGCTAAAGAAATAAAAACTTAATGCCGGCATTATGAACACGAAGAACAACCCGATAATGTCCCGGAACAATAGCCGCAGCTCCATCTTCATATGCATCAAGACGGATTGCATTAAGCCGATTCTCCCCTCTGATTGAACGCATTCAATGACATATATATCTCGTCCCCGGCAGTCACTCCGTACGGAGTTGTCCGGACGAATCCCTTCGTATTGCATACCGATATTGCTCCTTCTACGAGTAGTGCAACGCGGTCACAATACCGCCGCGCTTCATCCTTAACAGACGTTGAGATGATGATCGTCTTTCCTTCATCCCGCAGCTTGCCCAGAATGCTCCACATCTCCTCGCGGTGCTGCGGGTCCACTTCGGCATAAGGCTCATCCAACGCAATAATGTCCGGGTCGTTCACGATCGTTACGGCAAGCGAAATTCGCTGTTGCAAGCCGGTGGAAAGACGACTTATATATTGGTTCAAATACGGCTCTAACCCTAGCATCTCGATTAGATTAGGAAGATTGCGCTTCTTGTTGTAATACGTTCGGAACAAATGCAGCGCTTCCTTCACCTTCATTCGATCGTATAATGCCGAGTTTTGAGGCTGTACGCCGATTCGCTGCTTAATCTGATTCAGATGGGTGCCGACGTCCATGCCGAGCAGTTGAATATCTCCTTTATCCGCTTTGCGCAAGCCGGTAAGCAGTTCCAGCAGCGTCGACTTCCCCGCTCCTCTGCTGCCAATGACGCCAAACAATTCACCGTGCTTCACTTGCAGATCGATATTGCGGATTGCGTCCACATACCTGAAGCTCTTACTAAGACCGCTCGCTAGAATCGCATATTGTGAATTCATTACATTCCTCCATTCTCCTGGTCGTCGCACTCACCCGATTCCAGCATCACCTTCCTTGATACCCATGTTATAGCATGCTCTATCTTTTATCACCGAAATCATTCTTGCATGGCCACGCAGAACCTTTGCGTTTCTTCGTTATGGCTCTCCGTATAAAAAATCGCCTATCATCCGTTACACTCAGACTGAACGATAGGCGCATAAATTTAGAGTATCCATTTGTTAGAGCGTGATTGTAATATCCCGTTCGTTAATAAGTCCGAGACGCTTCGCTTCCACAATCGCTTCCGACCGCGAACGAACGTTCAGCTTCTCGAATATGCGGGTTAAATTATATTCTACCGTACGCTGGCTCATGAACAGCCTTGCCGCAATTTCCCGGTTGCTTCCACCCGTCGCCACCTCGCGCAGAATAATCTGCTCCTTCTCGTTAATCGATACTTCCGAGATGACTTTGCCGTCGGACTGCTGGAATCGAACCTCCGTACGCCGCAATTGCTTCAGCAGGAAAATCGGAACAACCGCTTCGCCGCGTATCGCGCAGCGAATCGCCGTAAGCAACTGTTCTCTAGTCGCGGCCTTGCTTATGAATCCCGATACTCCGGCGTCAAGCAGCATATTATAGTGCGAAGCCAAGTCGTAGCCCGTGTAGATGAGGACAACCGCATCCGGATTAACGGCGGTTACGCGCTTTGTCAGTTCCAGTCCGCTTATGACCGGCATGTTCAGATCGAACAGCATCACATCATAATTTTCCTGCTCCAGCTTCTCCAGCGCCTCCACGCCCGAGAACACGATCGTTACTTGAATATCCGGATCATGCTCAATCATATGCTTCGTGCCTTCCCCGACGGAAGGATGATCGTCAACTAACAGAACGTTTATCATCTCGTTCTACCTCGCTTTCCTTGTAATCGCTGCAATCTTCCTCTGGTAGCGGCAAAATAATCTCGATTTCCAAGCCTTCGCCCGGCGCGGTCCGGAAGATTGTCTCGCCTTCCAGACCGGATACCCTTTCCCGAATGCCGGAGAGTCCCATATGGTCGAATGAAGACTGCAGCCGGTCCATATCGATTCCTATTCCGTTATCTTTATAACGATAACGAATACTCTGTTCTTCATAGTAGAGGAACAGCTCCACATGCGTTGCCTTCGAATGCTTCATTCCGTTGCGAAGCAATTCCTGCGTAATTCGATAGATCGTCAACACATATTCATCGTCCAGCTCTACTCGAAAATCTTGATGGTCGAACATAATCGTGAAATTCGCGTTGAGCTGGGTATGAGCGCACAAGTTTTCAATCGCTTCGATCGCCCCCATCTCCTGAAGAAACGGCGGGCGCAACTCGTTGCACGTTTCGCGAATTTGATGAATAACGTCGAGCAGCCCTTCGCTGATGTCGAACAAATGCGAGCGGGTATCCGTCGGAAGCTCTACTTCGTCGTTCACAATGGTCTCCAGCTTACGATACCATAGCAACTGATCCTGAAGGGCGGAGTCGTGAAGATCGCTGGCAAGCTTGCGTCTTTCCTTCTCCGACAGGCGGAACAGCAGGCGCAGCACCCACGGCGGCGCTTCTTCCTTCTGCAGATCGAGGTCTTGTACTAGCCCCTCGATTAATTGAAGGTTCTGATGCACGAAGCCGACGTACGTCATAATCGTACGAAGCCATACTTTCTCGTCATGGTTGTATTCCGTATGATTGTCTTTATCGCTAATCCAGATAAAATGCTGCGTCCCTCGGCCCTGTCCAATCATATAACAGACGCCCTTCGTCAGCTTCATTCCTTCTCCGACATTTAACCGGGACAAATTATTATGAAGCTGCGAGAACAATTCCTCGAACGGAACTGTGCCATGACTGCGCTTCAAGCTGATGACTTTGCTCTCAATATGACGCTCGATAAATCCGACCGACTCGATCGGCAACAGATCGAACAATTCTTTTTGCAAGCAGTGTTCCAGCTCGTTAACCTTCATAACCTCCGATACCCGGCGGGAGAAGGTTTCAAGGCTTTGTTCGAACTGATGGGCGCCTTTAATGACTTTATTCCGTAGTTTACGGTCCAGCACCTCTTTCACATACATGAAGAGAACGGTGGATACGTAAACGACCAGAAATAATTGTATCCAAATGACCGGGCGAACGGGTTCGTCTATGAAAGTCAAACCAAATCCGCATAAAATCAAAAACGTAGGCAGAAATGCGATAATACAATAATACCGCAGTCTGCTGACAATAAACTCGATGTCGAGCAGTTGGTTCGATACGACAAGATATAAATAAGTTAACGGCAAAAACAACAAAAAAGATGCAGCTACGCCGCCGCTCACAATGCTCTGCCTGACTATTAATAACGGCAACAGCACTAGACAGATGAACGGAAGAAAGGCAGCAATATTGCCAATTATCATATATTTCATTAGCGCTAGCTGCGGTGATTTTCTATAGCGTATATACATCCGGACTTGAACGAGCGATACCATCAGCATTCCCGTAATAAAAATAATAAGTCCAGTATTAAAGATGATGTGAGGCACATATCGGGAAGGGTTAACAAAAACGATAACAAAATAAATGATGTTCCATACAACCACTGCTCCATAGCCGATATAAACCGTCGAGCGATGTGTCGCGTAAATCCCCAGATTACTAAAGTACTGCCTTACGAAATGAAGAAAGAATACCGGGGCGAATGTCAGCGCCAGTTCAAGCACGATATGAGATATTCGATCGCCAATCGTATTTCCTAAAGCCGCTAGATATCCGATGGGTACCGCCATAAGAAATAATATCAGCAAGAAAGCCGAATAATCCTCCGGCTTCTTGTAAGCGATAAACGAAGAAAATGTCAGCAACACGACAAATAGGGTCATCGGAATGACGGTCTGGTTAATCGATATCGGGCGAACGGACATATCGGAGAAATCAAACTCTATTGATTTACCACCACGCATGATAGTAATACTTTTCGCAGTATTAAGTCCATAATGCTCTTCTAATCTTTCCCATTCAAGAGACTTATGATCTACAAATGTTATAACATCGCCAGCTAGAATGCCTTCCTGTGCAGCCCAGGCTTCCTTGTCTACCGACGCTACGACCCACTTCCCATTGGATTCCTTTATATCTATCCCCATGTATGGAATGCTAAAGTGCAGCACGGTAAACCAACCTGCAATGACAAGCATGAAGAACAGAAATATCCATGTTCTCATTTTCTTATTTATCATAGGGTCAAAGACTCCTTAAAACAGCCTTAGCCGGCCACGAATGAACGTTGCCGGCTAAATCTTGTAATCTCAATTATGGCACATACCAGTAGAGAGCGCGAACCTGTCCTTTAGCCTCTTTCTGAGGCTCTTTAAAAATGTCGTACATCGCTTGCTGTTGTGCTTGACTTACTCCCTCTGGCGCTTTATTCTCGCGAATAAATTGGCGCAGCATTTCAGGGTCTTGCTTCATTCGAGCGATCGCGTCTTTGAGCATCCCCGTTAACCACCTTTTAGTGTAGTATAAAAGCATTTAATTCATAGCTCTAGTATAACATTAGTAGGACTCGCCTGCATCGTAATATGAATTGCGGGATACCACAACCTTAATTGCGGAGTGGCTATAATGACCTACTTAAACGATTTGCTTAAAAGGTGTAATTGTTAAGCGCCAGCAAGCATTTCGCGTTATACGTATGCGCGCAACTGCTCCCGCCATACTTCCTCTACCGGGAGCAGGGCAATACTCGCCTCCGCCTCGTACTGCTTCAATCTGCCTAGTATGAGTCCGTATTCGACACATCCGCAATTATGTATAAAGTCCATGATCGCATGCTTGTGCCCGAGAAGCTCCTCTTGCGTAATCTCTTTAGCGTAATAGCGGCGAACAATCGCCGCTTCTTCCGAATCCTGCTCCAATATGAACTGTACGGGAAGCGTCAGCTTGCGGGCCAGCAGGTCGTTGCGCGTGCTCCAGCTTTTAATGCCATACACATCATTGTAAAGCTGAGCCGAGACGCCGATCGCCCTTCCGTACTGCTCCACAATATCATGATGCTCGTCCGTCATCAGAACGGTGCCGACCAGACAGGCCGCAGCAAGCAGCGATCCGGACTTGTCGGCAATCATCTGCAAGCATTCCTCCTCGGTCAACGGCTTATTCAACAGATCGGTATGCTGTCCATTGACGGCATTGACAATGCCGCGATTTAGCGCATAGGCGGCAGCCGCTTTGCGAGCAACGGGACATGGCAGCGACATGAGAACGTCAATTGACAATGCCTGCAGGCCTATTGCCACGTTCAATGCATGAGCCGGCGAGACTTTAGACCAAGGTACGCTGTCATTGTCCTGATCTTGCAAATCGTCGTATATATCAAGCGACAAAATCATCAATTCGACGGCAGCCGCGGCAGCCGTCGAATGCTGTTCGTCCCCGCCGAACATGCCGCAGTGAAGAGCCGCAATCCGCCCAAAGCTGCTTCCTTCCGACTGTTTGTATTCGACGAACTGCTCTGCAAGCGACCTTAATTCCCGTTCATGAAAAGCCTTGGCAATGCTTGCCATCATTAAATCTATAGCCGGCTTTAACATCGTCGACATTGAATGACCGCGCTCCCCTACTTGTTCTATATGTACACTACTAATGTACTATATATTAACGGATAGGGGGAAGATGTTTCCAATTTAATGCAATATTAAACTTGCCCATAATCAAAAAGCCCTCCTCCGACAGCGGTCGAGAGGAAGGCCGATTATAAATCTCCATGTATGCCGTTCTATTTCTGACGATTAGTTGTCGATCGTCACCTCAAAAGCTTCGCATAAACGCTGTGCAACCCGAGCCAAATAATACTCGTAGGAAGGCGTCATCCCAAGCCTGTTATTCATCATATGTATGTGCGACCAAGCGATGGAACGGAACGCCTCAAGACGGTCCACTTCCTCGATGGCAGGCTGGCCCGAATACGGGACGAGAAGCTTGCCCATATCCGCAAGATCTTCCAGCTTGGAGCTTGCGTCGCTCACCATATGCGACCATACCGCTACGACATCATCCTGCGGCGTCTCTTCTCCTACGAGAGCCGGCATCGATAAGCGGGTAGACAGCGTCTCCGCTTCTTCCACCGCCTGCAGATCATACTGCTGCTTGACGTCTCTCGCATTAAGGAATACGCTCCAATAATCAGCATAAGCTGCAAAGAACGAAGAAAGCTCGTCCTTCTTCACGCCGAAACGTGAAGCGGTTACAATCATCATGCACAAAGCCGGGACCATTCGTCTCGAACGGCTGTCGACCGAACGGCTTATAATAATAGCTGACGTCTCGCTGGAGCGTTGGAACAACCGTTCGCTGACCGGCATTGCGGCTACGCCGCCGTATCTGGCGAATTCCGGTTCATAATCAAATTCAACCATAGGGGAGAAATCGTAATCTACCGCAACGGACGTTTCATGAAGAATGAACGGATTGACTTTGCCGCCTGTCAGCTCTTCTTCTTCTCCGCCGCCAACCGGCATGCTTCTTAGCAACCGGTCTGCAGCCGCTCTCAATTTCTTCATCGCCGCTTCGGTAGGCCGGAAGAGTCTTAAACGCAAATGAGCACCGCCGCCTGAATATCTGGAGTAAAACCAGCCGAGCACTTCGCCCTTTTCATGCATTCTCATCACATTCAACAACAATTTCTCTAACAGAAGATGCTCTTGAATCTTAGAGCCTCTGCAAAATAAATGGAGCGCTCGCCAGCCATTGTGTCGGCCGTTCATCATTCATGCATCCCTCTTCCCTCGTCTGAATTGCAGCTCGCGATTGTAAGCCAGCTACCTGCCCCTTAGTCATTGAACCTATTGAACGCGAACTGTGTTGTCTAAGGGAAATCATAATAGATTTCAGGATCGTTCTCACCGACTAGTTGTGCCGCAATTACCACAAATCTATTGCGCTAAGTTTTGTCCTCTTGCCGCTCCCCTGACATTGCATAACGACACCGTTCTTCCGCTATCACTGGCAAGGCCCACCGTTATCAGGTTTTTCAGACATTCGCAAACCAGAAAGGATGACCGTACGGCACCGCAAACGCCGCAACACGCCCAAGAGGCGCCCCATATGTCGGGGCGCCTCTTCGATTCGATTATCAGCCTGTACTTACCTGCCGTATCCGCCATATTTCGGCGCCGGCTGCGGTGCCGGTTCCGGTTGCGGCGCTGGCGCCGGCTGTGGTGCCGGTTCCGGTGCCGGTTGCGGTTGCGGCGTCGGTTGGGGTGCTGGCTGCGGTGCCGGCTGCTGCTCCTGACCTTGCTGACCGCCTCCTTGACCTTGGCCGCCTCCGCCGCCAATTCCTTGGCCGCCTCCTTGGCCTTGGCCGCCTCCGCCGCCAAATCCTCGGCCGCCTCCTTGGCCTTGGCCGCCTTCGCCGCCAAATCCTCGGCCGCCTCCTTGACCTTGGCCGCCTTCGCCGCCAAATCCTCGGCCGCCTCCTTGGCCTTGGCCGCCTTCGCCGCCAAAGCCTCGGCCGCCTCCTTGGCCTTGGCCGCCTTCGCCGCCAAAGCCTCGGCCGCCTCCTTGACCTTGGCCGCCTCCGCCGCCAATGCCTTGGCCGCCTCCTTGACCTTGGCCGCCTCCGCCGCCAATTCCTTGGCCGCCTCCTTGGCCTTTGCCGCCTCCGCCGCCAATGCCTTGCGCGCCTCCTTGGCCTTTGCCGCCTCCGCCGCCAATGCCTTGCGCGCCTCCTTGGCCTTTCCCGCCTGCGCCGCCAATGCCTTGCGCGCCTCCGCGTGCTTTCGCTTTAACGCCGCCTGCTCCCGTTCCTTTCCCTTTGCCACGGGCGGCTTTACCCGACGCTTTCAGCGTCGAATAGGAATGCGTAATCGATTTAAGCGTACGGCTGTCGACCGCTCCCGTGATCGGCAACCCGTGCGTTTTCTGATAATATTTAACCCCTCGTACCGTTGCATCGTTATATTTCCCGTTAATCGGTCCGGAGTAGCTGCCCAGCGACTTCAACATCCCTTGTATAACGTAAACATCCGGTCCGCTTGCAGGCTTGCCGACAGCTTCACTTGTGCTTGGCAAGCTGAGGAGCAGCATCGTCGCCAATATTGCCGCTGAGAAACATTTGACTATTGCCTTTCTTGTCTTGCCCTTCGATTCTTGCCGACTTACAGCCGCTTGTTCGCGGTTCACCATGCCGATCGAACACCCTTCCTTAAGTTCTTTGCATTGCCGCTCTTACTATCCCCCAATTAGCTGTTTCATTGCATTCTCTTCATTGGAAATATTGTCTAATTATCCTATTGCGCAAAAAAAGCTTCCCTGCTCCGTCACGGAGCAGAGAAGCTTGATTCAAGAGGGGAGTGGCTTTTCAGCCATTGCAGCATGTCATCCAGCGTCCGAACCGGCACAATGCGCATCGCGGGCGCGCCGAGCCTCGCTTCCTCCTCCTCGCTCGCCGGCACGAAGAACAGCTCGGCATCCGTTCTTGCGACCGCGTATGCCTTCTGTCTGACGCCGCCGACCGGACCGACGCTACCATCGGGCTCAATGGTCCCCGTACCTGCGATGCGCCAGCCATTCGATACGCCTCCGGACGTCAGTTGATCTATAATCGTTAACGCAAGCATCGCTCCGTGCGACGGTCCCCCGATATGGGCGAACGGCCGCTCGAACTTGATTTGCCTTGGAATGTTGTATTGATAAGAGGTTTCCACGGATACGCCGAATACGGCGCGCTGCTTGCCGTTGTCGTCCTCGGCTAAGCCCGTCGGCACGGCAAGGGAGATGTTCTGCCCGCCTCGGACAAGCTGCGCCTTGACGCTGCTGCCCGGCTTCACCTCGAGCATCGCCTCGGTAAGCGCAGCGATATCGGGCGTGGGGCGCCTCTCGATTGCAACGATCCGGTCGCCCGCCTTCAAGACGCCGCGAGCCGCCGCCTGCTCCGCGACCGCATTCACATTCACGCCGTTGGCCTCCGCCCCTCGGCCAAGCCCAAGCTTGCCGAAAGCAACCGCCGCCGCAACCGTCTCGGCTTCCGCCTTCATCGCCACCACTTCCGCATACGCTTCGCGTAATGGCGGTTCGTTCGGCGGAACGGGACTAAGCTCATAGATCGACAACACATGCGACATGAGCCAATCGAGCGGTACGGCTCTCCGATCAAAGACAAGAACGCCCGTCAACTGCCCGTTCGCGCTTCCACCCTCGGCCCGAGCGTAATGGTTCATATCCATCGTCAAGCCGGGATAGGTAACGTTATACGGAATCGGCAATGCGAAGACGGCTAGCAGCACGAGCTGTACAACAAGCGCCGCCGAGGTTCGAACGGGCCACCTTCGCCTTCGTCCGCGATCCGAGAGCTCGATAACGAGCATATCCGTCAGCACGAACAACCAATTGACAACCAGCAAGCCGATGCCGACCGTCACGGTTTTCGGAGCCGTTGCGATAGCGATCAACGCCGCGGCGCCGGACACAGCAACCATCGCCCGTGGAAGCTTGCGAAGAAACCGGCTTCCCGCCCGATCGTCCCCTCGCCACGCGGCAACGGCTCCTCCTATCCAGAGCAGCGAGATAAGCGCCGGCGCGTACAGCAGCGCATCGATCGTCTCCAGCCAGGTCAGGCCGCCGGGCCAACGCAGCGGGTCCGGCACCCAGATCAGCTCGGCTGCCGCGATATACGCGAAAGCGAGTATAATGCCCGTCCAATACCATTTGCCCGCAGAACGCATGTTATTCCTCCCGGAAGCGGCAACGGCGGCACTCCGTACGAGCGAACATACGGACAATGCGGCAGCGGCTTCATTCTATAGGTACGTTTAGGGTATATTCAATCCATCTAATTATACCACTTCAATACAAAAAACGCCTTCCGGCCGGATAGCCGCAAGACGCTTTTTCCTTACTGCTTAGCCGCTTCCGACGTCGCCAATTTCCGTTCCGCCGATATCCAGATCAAGCCCGCAGCCATCAGCACGCCGCCGCCGATCTGCCAGCTCGTAATCTGCTCATCGTACATGATGTAGCCCGTAATGACCGCCGCGGCAGGGACGACGTAGCGGAAGAAGTTGGAGCGTGCCGCACCGACCCGATACATGGCCGCATTCCATGTAATGAACGAAATAAAGGTACATAACAATACGCCGAATGCGACGACGCCGTAATCGGTCGCGGTAAGCCCGGTCCAGTGCACCTTGCCCCAAGAGCCGATCGTAATCGGGAACATGAACAATGCGCCGAACGTGCTGAACCATGTTGTGACGCGCAACGCCGAGTATCTCTTCATCAACGGCATGCAGGACAAATTAAACAATGCCCCGAGCAAGCTGATCGAGAATGCCATCAAGTTCCCCTTCATATTGTCGGACGACAAGCTAAGTCCTTCGCCGCCGCCCAGAATGACGAGCGAGACGCCCGCTATCGCAATAACGCCGCCAACCGCGATTCGGCGCGTGAACGATTCCTTCGTGAACAGCGGGGCGAACAGCGCCGCGAATATCGGCCACGGCGCTACGTTAAGGAGCGACGCGTTCGCCAGCGTCGTATATTTAATCGAATACATGACCAATATTTCAAGCAGCGTTACGCCGAACAGCCCGATCAATGCCAGCTTTAATGCGTCGCGCGGCGAGACGCCGACGCTTCCTTCCTTCAAGTACAACACGAGGAAGAAGAGCGGCACCGCCAGTCCGAACCGTAAAAATGCGAATAATACCGGATCGAAAGTATCCATCGCCAGACGCGAGACGCCGAAATTCACTCCCCATATGGCAGCTACGCCTGCCAGTCCTGCATAAGCCCATCCTTTGTTAGCCATCGTCTACATTCCAGCCTGCCCTCGTTCATATTTATGTACACGCGTACACTTCATTAATAATAAGCTTCCGGCAGAACTGTTGTAAAGCGGAGAAATTCGCTAAGAACAAGCTCATTGTTTCACTTTTTCTGACCAATTCACCGCTCAGCCCGCTACAAATCGCTACAAACGCATTGTCCGGAACGCCAAAGTCCGTTATAGTAGTTCAAAAGAGAAGTTACATTATATAATAAGGGATTGTGATGGAAGACAATGGGCAGTACAGGCTTAAATCTGTTTATGGTAGCAATATTGATTGTATTAACCGCTTTCTTCGTGGCGACGGAATTTGCAATTATCCGCATCCGCGCAAGCCGCGTCGATCAGTTGGTACAGGAAGGCCGCAGCAACGCGCGCGCAGTTCAGCGCGTCACTAGCAATCTGGACGGCTATTTGTCCGCTTGTCAGCTCGGGATTACGATTACGGCTCTCGGACTTGGCTGGCTCGGCGAACCGACCGTCGAGCTGCTGCTGCTGCCGCTGTTCAATACATGGCACCTGAACAGTGAAGCTTCGCATCTCGCTTCCTTCTTTATCGCATTCATTACCGTTACGTTTCTGCATGTCGTCGTCGGCGAGCTCGCGCCTAAGACGTGGGCCATTCAGAAAGCGGAATTTATTAGCCTCGCGGTCGCCAAGCCTATTATAGGTTTCCATAAGGTCATGTATCCGTTTATCTGGCTGCTGAACGGCTCCGCGAATTCACTTGTTCGCTTATTCGGACTGAAGCCCGTGAAGGAGCACGAGGAAGCGCACAGCGAGGAAGAAATTCAAATTATATTGAACGACAGCTATCAAAGCGGCAAAATCAACAACACCGAATACGGCTACGTTAGCCGTATCTTCGCTTTCGACGAAATGCTTGCGAAGGAAATTATGGTGCCGCGCACCGATATGATTTGTTTATTCTCCAACAAGCCGATTGAAGACAATATGGCGGTCATCCGTAAAGAACAATATACCCGCTTCCCCGTTGCGCTGGACAGCAAGGACCAGATTATCGGCATGATTAATACGAAGCAGTTGTTCCTGCAGCATCAGGAAGGCGAGCCTCTCCACTTCGAGACGCTCATTCGCCCGGTCATGACGGTGCCGGAAGTGATGCCGGTCAAGACGCTGCTTCGCCGAATGCAGCAAGAGCGCATGCATATCGCCATTCTGATGGACGAGTATGGCGGTACGTCCGGCATGATTACGATCGAGGACATTCTCGAGATTATCGTCGGTGAAATCCGCGACGAATTCGACGCCGACGAGCGCAAAGATATCGAGAAGCTTGCGGACAATTGCTACCTGCTTGACGGCAAAGTGTCGCTCGACGAGCTTGGCCAATTGATCGGCGAGGATCTCGGTCACGAGGAAGTCGATACGATCGGCGGCTGGCTGTACAACGAAATGGAAGAGCCGAAAGCGAATAACGAATTCGTGCACGGCAACCTGCAATTCATTATCCGCGAGGTCAGCAAGCACCGGATTCGCAAGGTCGAGCTCATCGTTCACAGCGAACAAGAAGAAGCCACCGAGCGTCTGGACGAGGTCGTTTAACGGAAGAATAACAGGCTCCCGCTCTTGTCTCATCAAGAGCGGGAGCCTGTTTGCATCGGCGTCCTGTCGACCGCTTTACTTAGAGGGGTTGAATACAAAAAGGTTGCGTTCGCATCCCATACGGGCATACCAACGCAACCTTGTCTCCGCAAATTATATGCGATTACTCGAAAAGCTTGCGATACTGTCCGTACCCTTCCGCTTCCAACTGATCGACCGGTATGAATCGAAGCGCGGCGGAGTTGATGCAGTAGCGCAATCCTCCCGCTTGCGGCGGACCGTCCTCGAATACATGCCCGAGATGGGAGTCAGCCTGCTGGCTACGCACCTCGGTGCGCACCATACCGTGCGTCGTATCCAAATGCTCCGTCACGCCGGAGCCCCCAAGCGGCTTCGTGAAGCTCGGCCAGCCGCAGCCGGAGTCGTACTTGTCAAGCGAGCTGAACAGCGCTTCGCCCGATACGATATCGACGTATATGCCTTCTTCTTTATGGTCCCAGAACTCGTTGCGGAACGGCGGCTCGGTCGCGCTGTTCTGCGTCACCTCGTACTGAGTCGGCGTAAGCCTGCCGCGCAAGCTTGCCGGGTCCTCCCGATACTTCCAATGCTCGGTGATGAACGCATCCCGTCCCGAGCCTTTGCGGTACATCCGGTAACGAAGCGGCTGCTTCTTATGATAGTCCTGATGATACTCCTCGGCCGAATAAAATGGCGCCGCGGGCTCGATCGACACCGCGATCGGCCGGTCGAACCGCCCGCTCTCGCCAAGCTCCCGCTTCGATGCCTCCGCAAGCTCCCGTTGCCGCTCGCTATGGTAGAAGATGGCAGGACGGTAAGAATCGCCTCGGTCGTGGAATTGTCCGCCGGCGTCCGTCGGATCGATCTGCCGCCAAAATATGTCTAACAGCTTCTCATAAGGAAACTGCTCCGGATCGAACGTAATTTGTACCGCCTCCGTATGGCCGGTGCCGCCGCGGCATACTTCCTCATAGGTGGGATTGACGGTCGTTCCTCCTGTATAGCCGGATACAACGCGAATAATGCCCGGCATCTCATCGAACGGCTTCACCATGCACCAGAAGCATCCGCCCGCGAAGGTGGCTAACTCGGTATGCTGCTCGCTCATTTTCCTTTTTCGCTCCTTTCGCTGTTGCGCATCGTTTGCTTCGATTATACTGCAATGGGAGCGCCGGAACAAATCGGGGGGACGAGCATCCTCCGTTCTTTTTTGTTACAATATAGTGAAGCTCGCAACCAATTGGGCATGTTCGATCGTCTTTACTAGAAAGCGTACGTCCGTTCATCCGACGCAGCTTGCCTACTACCGAAACGCAAAGAGGTGAACGTTATTATGCACATGCAACCCGAACTTGGACCAACGCCCGCTTCCCGATCGGAACGCGCGCCGCGCAAACGCGGACGACGCGCCTTCGTCATTTTTCTATTCATTTGGATCATGCTGATCGCTTCCGGCATCGCCGGGGCGAAGCTATATACCGATCGTATGAAAACCGAGATGACCAACGAAATCAATGCGCAGACCAAGGCTCAAATTACGCTGATGCAGCAGCGGTACGATGAGCGGCTCAAGCAGGTTGAAGCGAGCTACAAGGACGAAATCGCCGTGCTGCAAGGCAAGGTCGACGCGCTTAACGAGCTTCTCGCCTTCACGAAGGACAACGCCAACGCGAAGACGGACAACAGCAACAAGCTGTTCACCCAGTTGAACGATGTGAAGAAGCAACTGGATCAGCTCCAGAAAAATTTGGACGTACTGAAATGAACATGCCCGTCAAATTTCTTAACCGCTCCATGCTGCTCGCCGCCGCGCCGTTCGTCGGCATCATGATTTGGCTGCTCGCAACGCAGCTTACGATCGTATTGTCGCCGGAGGAACCGCGCGAGAAGGCTCCGCCGGAAGCTGCAATGACCGGCGTGCTTCAGGCGGAGGAAGGATTGGACCAGGCAGCGCAATTGGCGAAGGACACGCAGGTCTCCATCAAGAAACAGATCGGTCTCTATGAACGGACGAATGCGGACATCCGGCTGATCGCTTCGACCGCGGCGAAGCAAGCTCAGCGGCCGCTCGCGATCTACGACCGGCGGATTACGAGCAAGCTCGGTGCGACGAGCGGCACGATTCAGTCGGACAAGCTGCGTGCGCAGCTTTTCTCGATTCATGCGCAAAATTTTAGCGGCTATGCCCTGAAGGTGAAGCTCGGCAGCAAGGACGCAATGCAGATGGTGCTTGGCAACGACACGTTCGGCGGCGCCGAAACGACCATGTCCGCAGTGAAACGTTATAAGGCGGCAGCCGGCGTGAACGCCGGAGGGTTCGCGGACGGGCGCGGCAAACGTTATCCGCTCAGCACGACCGTGCTGGACGGCCAATATTTGAACGGCTTCGAGCCTTCTCACAAAGATTTGTTCTTCGTCGGAATGAGCGAGGACAACAAACTAATCGGCGGCAGCTTCACGAGCAGGGAGCAGCTTGATCGGCTGAAGCCGAAATTCGGCGCCTCGTTCGTGCCGGTGCTGCTCAGGAACGGCAAGCCAACGGTCATTCCGAGCAAATGGCAGGTTAGCCCGCGGCGCGCGCCGCGAACCGTTATGGCCAACTACAAGGACGATCAGTTGCTGTTCATCGTCGTCGACGGCTATAACGAGAAAGGAAGCTCCGGCGCCACGCTGGAGGAAATGCAAATTTTACTGCAACGATTCGGTGCTGTCGACGGTTATAATTTGGACGGCGGAGGCTCGTCCTCTCTTATCTTCAACGGACGCATCGTGAATACGCCTTCCGACGGAAAGCTGCGGCCGCTGCCGACGCATTTTTTATTTTTTAAATAGGATAACGTCCTTATGTATCGTTTATTATTTTCGCGTACATACAACAAAGGATGCCCGGCCGAAGCCGGGCATCCTTTGTTGTATGTTGCACCGATTAATTAGTGGCCAATCATCATCGGCACTTCCTGTTTCTCCGCACCTTCGCCGGAGCCGTCAGGCTGACGCTTAGGACGGCTCAGCAGGAAGCCGAACAGAACGCCGGCTGCGCCGATCCATACGAGCACCGCGAACGTGTCTCCGAAGGAGTTGGACATAATTTTGCCCATTTGCTCTTGACCGAATTGCGGTAAATAATGCTCGACTTTATTGTCCAGAATCGTCGTCAGAACGGCAATCGCGAACGACGTCACGACTTGCTGCATAGCCGCCGTCAGCGACGTAACGCGTCCGACCAGGTTAGCCGGCGTCGATTGAATGATATGCGTATTGAGCGGCATCATCGACAGGCCCATGCCCGCGCCGAGCATCGCCAGCGGAATCATCAGTTCCAGCGTGCTCGAATCGGTCGAAATGCCGGTCAGCAAGTAGGCCGCGACCGTAACGATGACGAGACCCGAAATAACGAGCGGACGAGCGCCAATTTTATCGAACAGCCTGCCGCCCAGCGGCATGAAGATCGTAGAAGCGATCGCCATCGGAAGCATCAGAATGCCCGTCTTCAGCGGACCGTAGCCGTTCGCTTGCTGCAGGAACAATGGAATAAGGAACATCGTACCGAACAACGCAACTTGGGAAACCCATTGAACGATAATGCCCTTCGTGAAATTGCCCGAACCGAATACGCGCAGCTCAAGCAGCGGCTGCTTGCGTTTCAACTCGGCGACAATGAAGATAATGAGCGATACGGCGCCGATAACAATACCGTAGATCGTTTTCTCCGAGTTCCAGCTATGGCCGCCTTCGCTAATGCCGTAAGCGAGCGCCGAGAAAGCGAGCGGTCCAAAAATAATGCCCAGCACGTCAAGCGTCGGCACTTGCTGCCGTCCGATTGCCGGAAGCGTCTTAATGCCGATCAGTACGGCGATAACGCCGACCGGCACGTTAATCAAGAAAATCCAATGCCATGTCGCGTCCTCGATAAGCCAGCCGCCGATAACCGGTCCAAGAGCCGGTGCAAGCAGCATCGGAATGCCGATCATTCCCATGACGGCGCCGACTTTGCCCGGAGGCGCCAGACGATACGTGAACGCCATTGCGATCGGAGCGACCATGCCCCCGCCCAAGCCTTGGATAACGCGATAAATAATAAGCTGTTCGACCGAACCGGCCAATGCGCAAAGCGCCGAGCCGATCGTAAACAAAATAATGGACAGAAGGAAAATATTCTTCGCGCCGTAGCGGTCCGACAGCCAGCCCGCCAGCGGAATAACCGCCGCTTGCGCCAGCGTATAACCGATAACCGTCCATTGCACCAGGCTCATCGTCGAATCGAAGTCCGTAACGAGACCCGGAATCGCAACGTTCATCGCCGTACCGTCGAGAATAACCATGAACATCCCGACGATTATGGCGAGCAGCGGCGCGATGATCGAGCTGATTGACTGCTCTTTGTCTAATGCCTCTTTCGTCATTGCTCTACTCCACTCCTTTGATTCCTCTATTTCTGAAATTGACCTGCCCATGCGGATCGGGTTACAATGATACCATTGACCTGACAGCCAGCAAGTTGATTCCATTTACGTATAATGCGGACAATTGTCCGCTCACACTTCTTGAATAATAGCGGACAATTGTCCGTTTGTCAATCCGATTAGGGGGAGGAGAATGAGACCAATGGCGACGCCCAAGCGAAAGGACGCTCAACAATTGACAGAGCTTATACTGGATACGGCGCGCGATCTGTTCACGAAATTCGGTGTCGATTCCGTCAGCATGCACCAGATCGCGAAGGCCGCCGGAGTCGGACAGGCTACGCTGTACCGTCGATACACGCAGAAGGGCGATCTATGTCTTGAACTGATCGACGATCACTTCCACCGGTTCAAGAACGATATCGATCAGTTGCTTGAATCGCTGAGCGGCCAGCCCGTGCTTGTCAGACTGAAAGCCGTGTTCCGTCGGCTCGTCGTATTTTCCAACGACGAATCCGCGCTGCTGAAAGCCATTCACGTATCGCTGGTGCACAATCGCTGCCTTGAGAACGACAAGCGTACCTTTTTTAACTCGCCTCCTTATCAATTTTTGCACGCTATGCTGGCTCGCTTGCTGACGGAGTCGCTGGACAGCGGGCAGACGGTGTCGTTCGACCCGCAATTTACGGCGCATATCCATATCTCTTCGCTTGCTCCGTTCACGTTGCAGCATCTGAACGAGGAATACGGCTTCTCGACGGACGAGATTGCCGAGCAGTTGTACAGGTCGCTTATTTGCCCGCTATTCAAGTCGATTACCCCGGACTAGTCTGTCATTCAAGGCTACAAGGGGTGCATTCGGCGGCGGGCAGAGCATAAATTCAACATTTTGTGTAAGCGCTTTATTTCGACAGAGACAGGACCTTGGCCCTCCATCCGCCGATTCATTGACGCTTGTCTGCGCTCCCCTGATAATGGAATAGATGTACCCAACTATTCCCAGAGGAGTGATTTCATGTCCGATAAAATTCTTATTCTGACTGGCGATGCAGTTGAAGTGCTTGAAGTGTATTATCCGTATTTCCGATTACTCGAAGCCGGGTATGAGGCGGTTATCGCGGCGCCGCAGAAGAAAGTGCTGAACACGGTCTGTCACGACTTCATCGACGAATGGGATACATACACGGAGAAGCCGGCCCATCGTCTTCCGGCGCATCTTGCTTTCGCCGACGTCGATCCGTCCGAATATGCCGGCGTTATCATTCCTGGCGGGCGGGCGCCGGAATTTATTCGCAACGACGCCGATCTGCCGCGCATTATTCGTCACTTTCTGGAGGAGGACAAGCCGGTCGGCGCTCTCTGTCACGGCGCGCAAGTATTCCTCGCCATCAATGACAACAGCTTCTTCCTAGGCCGCACGCTGACCGCTTATAACGCCTGCCGACTCGAAGTGGAGCGTCTGGGGGCCATCTACGGCGAGGAAAAGCTGCATGTAGACGGCAACCTGATCTCGGGCCATGCTTGGCCGGATCTGCCGGGCTTCATGCGCGAATTTCTGAACGCATTGCAGAATGCCCGCCAATCGACCGGCTTCGAGCAGCAAGCCTCGAACGCCATTTAACATATAAGCAAGGGCCGTCTCTTCCGAGACGGCCCTTGCTTGACTGTTGAGAGAGAGCGCGCCCCTGTATCGAGGGGCGCTCTCTCCCAACAGTCTGAAGAACAAGAATGACAGCATGAAGCGCTCCAACGGGGCGCTTATTTTTTACACAACGGTGGAGATGCCGCAATAGGCGTTTTGAAAAGTTACTTAAACGCCGCTGTATGGGGATAATCGATGTATGCACAGTGGATAAGCAGTTTGTGAGGGCGCTTATTCACGGAGAAGACGGTATGATGTGTGCATAAGAGTCTCTTGGGACGCTTCCTTCGGGCATATTATCAACACTCAGGGGGACTTCGGGGCATTCTAGAGCGCTTTAAAACACTCTAGAGGGCCTCTTAAGCACGTCGACGATCGTCCTTCGTTCCACATAGCCAACTAACGGGCAAGGGCCGTCTCTTCCGAGACGGCCCTTGCCCGTTAATCCCTACCATTCGGTTGCGACCGACGGTACTGCGCAACTACGACACTTCGATCACGACCGATTTGATTGTTACCGGCTTAACCGGTAAGCTTTCCTCGCCCGTCATTTCGTTTATTGTCACCTGCGCTTTGCTGATCGCATGCACGACATCAAGCCCTTCGGTCACTTTGCCGAATACCGAATAATACGGATATTGGTTCAAGTTCTCGCTGTCGGCGCCGGTACAAATAAAAAATTGGCTGCCGTTCGTATTCGGACCCGCGTTCGCCATTGCGACGATGCCGTCCTCGTATTTGTGGCCGTTGTCCAACTCGTCCTCGAACGAATAACCCGGCCCGCCTTGTCCCGTCCCGAGCGGATCGCCAGACTGGATAACAAAATTATCGATAATCCGGTGGAAAATAATATCGTTATAATACCCGTCCTGCGCAAGCGTCACGAAGTTGTTCACCGTCTTCGGCGCATCTTTGGCGAACAGCTCGATCGTGAACGAGCCTGCCGTCGTCGTTACCTTCGCCTTGTATGTCTTCGCGATGTCGATCGTCATGTCAGGCGCCTTCGGATACCCTTTGCCCACCCGAATCGTCGCCTTCTTCGCATCGTATGTTACCGGCTTTCCGATCGATTCCGACACGAAGCGCAGCGGCACGTACGTCGTCCCTTTATACAGGAACGCTCCTTCGCCGGGCGGCGTTTTCTCCACCCCGTCGAACAAAAACGTCAGCTTCTTAAAATCTACCGCGATCGTCCCGCTTGCCGCATATGCCGTCGCCGCGCTGATGAGCAGTCCGGCCAGCAGACCGATGATGAGCCCTTGCAGTCGATGCTTCAACGTAAAATCCCTCTCTTCTCTCGATTAGTGCACGCCATACGGCATGATCTCTAACCATTCGACGAATTGGCTGTAAATTCCTGCACAATCACCAATCGACCCGCGATCATAGGACAATCGGCTGCGGGCATACATCATAAAGTCGACCATTCCATTCAAGGGGGATACTGCCGTTGTTGCGAGTTAATTCGGAAGTGCTTATCGTTGTCGTACCCATGTCCGCAATCCGGGAATTTATTGCCGTAGATTTGCTTGGCAGCACCGCCTTCTACTACACATTGAAGCTCGCGCTTCGCAAGCTTATATTTGTCGATGCCGTCGCCATCGCCGCCAGCATTGTGCTGCCGATCGCATATAAGCAGCTCTTTGGACGCAAAGCGGCAGCCAGACGAGAAGGCGGCAAGGGCCACAAGACAAATAAAGCGTCAGGCGCATTAGCCTGACGCTTTATTTCGTCCGCCGGCAAGTCAGCCTGCGGGATTGATGCGGACCGCCGCCTGCTTGCCGCTTACTTGAATGCCCGTCGCCTTCGTACCGGCCGATGCCAGATCGGCGGACAAACGCTCCAGAAGCTGCTTAGCCGGCGCCTGCTCCTGCTTGCCCTGCAAACGAACGACGAGCAGCACCGCATTGCCTGCCGCAAGCAGCTTCTCCGCTTGGCGCCGCTTCGTATCGTAATCATGCTCCTCGATCGAAGCGGACAGCCGAAGCTCCTTCTCTTTCGCCGGCTGATCGCGCAGCCGTTCCTCCCGCTTCTGCTGCGTTTGCTCTTTCTTGGCCTCGCCGCGCGCGACCAGCTTGCATGGAGGCGGAAAGCTCATCGGCGACGTGCAGACGAGATCGGCCTTTAGCCGTTTCGCCATCTCAAGCGCTTCGTCCCGGGAGAGGATTCCGAGCGTTTCGCCGTCCAGACCGGTCAAGTCCACTTCCTTCGACTTGATCTTCTCGTTCATCAACAAACTCATTGCCGCATTCTTCCCTTTCGCTATCCGTTACGAGATGCCTGCGAAGAACAGTATCCGATTCGGCGGGATCGGCGTCTCTCCCTTGCTGGCCGGATACAGGCCGCGGTTTCTCGGATTGTAATATTTTTTGCGATATTGCGTCGCCGTAACGCCCTTAACCGATTTGAACACGCGGCAGAAATAATTCTCGTCCGAAAATCCAACCGCATAAGCGACTTCCTTCACGGTCGTCTCATCGTACAGCAGCAGTTGACATGCCCGTTCGATCCGGCGCTGAATAATCATTTCGCGAGGCGTGCGCCCCGTGTGGCGCGCAAACAGCCGGGTGAAATGCTCGTGCGTCCAGCCGGCCCGCTCCGCAAGCCCTTCTACCGTAAGCGGCTCTTCCAGATGCTCTTCAATGTAATCCATCGCCTTGACGATTTGCGGCGGAACCGTCTGCTCTCTCTCCAGCGGGTGATCGACCACGTAACCGTTCAGCTCCTCAAGCAGAGCAAGCAGCAGCGAGCTTCCCCGGTGCTGGATGCGAGTCGGATAAGAATACGCGATATTGAGCAGTTGCGTCATCATGCCGCTGTGCAATTCGTCCGTCTGCACAATGCGCGCGGGTCCATTATCCCGCAGAATCGGCAGCAGTCGCTCCTCCGCGTCGTCATGCATCTCGAAGCCGAAGTGCACGAACAAATGTCTGGAAGGCTGCGAAACGTCGTAACGATATTCATGCCACTCGCCCGGCCGAGTAATAATAAAGCACGGCTCGGCAAGCGAATACACTCTTCCTTCCGCAATATATACGCCGCTCGTGCCCTCGGGAAAATATATCAATTCGTAATCTCTGATTCGTCTAGGCTTCAAACCCGTACCTGCTTTGGCCACCAAGTCACCTGCGGTATGAATCGTCGGAAGAAGAGGCTCTGCCGATTGATGCAGCTTATATACATGCTTTCCCATATTAATACTGCAATCGCAAGCTTCCGCCAAGTTTCCCATCCTCGATCGTCCCTCCCGATAGCACTTATGCGATATCCAGTTTATCCAGATAATCGGCAGTTGCTTTGTGTTTATTTCCTATACGGTGTTAATAATGTCCTGATTGCAGCTTCATTTACTAGCATCATTATCACGTATGGGAAGCGTCTTCACAATGGAGAAGTCAGGTAAAAATCTGGAGTAATTTGATCTGGAACTTTGTGGACGGGTTTATTAAAAAACCGCTGTCCAAGACAGCGGTTTCACGGTTCATCTATTCACGATCGGGCTCGTCCCATTTGCGCGAGTACGCTTTCTTCGTTACCCATAACGTAATCCAAGCAATGGCGATTATAATGACAACTGCGGCAACCCATACGCCAGCCGGCACATCCATGCAACCCGCCTCCTCTCTTGTCGCTCCAACGATTACAGCATACTTGCTTACGATCATACCGCATGCTTGCCCGTTAAGCAACGGACGTCCATGTTCTGTCACAAAGAATTGCGATTGATACGCCTGTAGAAGCAATATACCCGCAAGCCGGCCTCGTTCCGAGACGACTGCGGGTAATCGGTTCCTGTACAAGCACAAAGGCCTCAAGTTAAGCTCCGACATTGCAATCGGATAGGAAGGCCGCGGCAGCAGCCTGGCCAAGCTGTCCCGAAGCACGCAGCAATCGGCTAAGATCGGCCTCCGTCACTGCCCGCTCCCCATCAGCGGCGCTTGCTGCGATCGATTGAACCGTATCCGACAGCCGGCTGACCGCTTCCATCATCGCCGCTTTATCGCCTGCCTGCAGATGAAGCCGCTCTATATGACCTTCCACAGCGTTCAGGGCATGCCTCGCCGAATGCGGAAAATAGCCGTTCGTCAGCATAAATTCCATCGCCTTCTCGAACGTAACGTCAGCGGTATGCAACCTGCGGAACGGCTCGAAGCCGCCGAGCGATTTGAGAAGCACGACCGTACGCTGGCAGGAATACGAGTGACTCTCGACCGCAGGAGCTCTGTCAAGCTGCCGATGCACGGCATAAATAATGCGAAGCGTATTGTCTACCCGTTCCACGTATTTGCCCGCTTGCAGAAACTCCCACTCCTGCCCCCGTATCATGACGGCATCGACGGCGCCGCCGAACAGCGTCGCCCATTCCCGCACCTTCTGATAGAACAGATGCGGAGATTGCAGCATAAGCTGGCCGACATTCTGATCCTTGAGCCAGATGTAGAAGGCATTCATGATTTCCCACAGCTCTACCGGAACCAGTTGCCTCAGCGTTCGAATATTGTTGCGCGCCTGCCGGACGCAAGCAAGTATAGAATTGTTATTGGAATGCTCGAACGTAAGAAAATGGAGCGCGGTTAATTCATTCGTCCCGGCGTTCATATGGTCGTACAACTCTTCGAACCGCCGCACATTGCCCGTCGTCCCGGCCAGCCTTTCCCATATATATTCCCGGTCCTGATGACCGTACAATTCGTGCCTCATATGATAATTAACGTCGATCAGCCTGGCATAATTCCCGACTCTCTCCATATAGCGGCCTGCCCAGAACAAGAGTTCCGCGTAACGATTCATCATAGCCTTCACCTCAACGACTTCTATATTAATACCCACGTATCCTTCGTTCCGCCGCCCTGCGAGGAATTGACGACGAGAGAGCCCTCTTGCAGGGCGACTCGCGTTAATCCCCCCGTCACCACATGAATATCCTCTCCCTTGAAGACGAATGCACGCAGATCGATATGGCGGGCGCATACTTCCGAGTCGCCAAGCGACGGACTGCAAGACAATTTCATCGTTGGCTGCGCGATGAACCGCTCCGGCGATTGTCTGATTTTGTCCGCGAACAATTCGAGCTCTTCTTCCGACGCCGAAGGACCGATCAGCATACCGTAGCCGCCCGATAACGATCTCTCCTTCACGACCATCTCGGGCAGCTTGCCAAGCACATATTCGCGCTCATGCGGTCGGCTTAAAATGTAGGTCGGCACGTTATTCAGAATCGGCTCCTCCTGCAAATAGTAACGAATCATATCCGGAACGAAAGCGTATATCGCCTTATCGTCGGCAACTCCCGTCCCCGGTGCGTTGGCCAAGGCTACATTACCGGCGCAATAGGCCTCCATCAGGCCCGGAACGCCCAGCATCGAATCCTCCTTAAATGCGAGGGGGTCCAAAAATTCGTCATCGATACGCCGGTATATCACATCGACCTGACGCAACCCCTGCAAGCTTTTCATATAGACCTTCTTGTCGACGACCGTCAAATCCCGGCCTTCCACAAGCTCGATGCCCATCTCCTGCGCAAGGAACGTATGGTCGTAGTAAGCGGAATTGTAGATGCCCGGCGTCAGCAGCGCCACGAGCGGGTTCGGCTTTCCGTTCGGCGCCAATCTGCGCAAGCTGCGCAGCAGTGCATGCAGACCTTCTCCGATGTCGCGCACGCGATGCTCGAAGAACAGCTCCGGGAACAGATTCTTCATCATTGCCCGGTTTTGATACACGTAGGATAATCCGGAAGGCGTTCTCAAATTGTCTTCCAGTACATAGAAAGCGCCTGTCTCGCTTCTTATAATATCGATGCCGGACAACGGAATATAAGTATCGCCCGGCACCTTAAGCCCCGCCATTGCAGGGAGATAATACGGATTGTGAACAATCATGGCCCGAGGTACGATGCCGTCCTTCAGAATATTCTGCTCATGGTAAATATCGCGTATGAACCGGTTCAACGCCTCCACGCGCTGCTTTAATCCCCGTTCGAGCAGCGCCCATTCTTCCGCCGTTATCATTCTCGGTATCATATCGAACGGAATCGTTCGCTCCAGAGACGAGGCTTCAGAGGCATCGCTATATAAAGCAAACGTGATGCCTTGCGTTACCATCTCGGACTGCATCGCTTCATGCCGTTTATTTAGATCGTCGATCCCCATCCTGGCTAAAATTTTCATCATCGTCCCGTATGGAGCCCGCACTTTGCCATGCTGATCGAACATCTCGTCGTAAAATACGGAGCTGCCATAATTGGCGAACAAATGCTTGCGCTTCATCATCAGCATAGCCATGACGGTACCCTCCCAATATCGTTTCTCATCGCTCAAAACGTAATGTTTCATGACACGCATGAATCATATATTTAGTATAAAATAGGCTCACTATTGGAGTATGTCGAAATAGGCTGTTTAAATTGTGTCTAATTTGTGACAAATTAGAATTATTTTAATAAAATCGACTTATATGTGTTAGGTTAAATAACAATCTAAATTTAATGGGTATAACATATCTAAGCAATTACGAGCTGCTTGGAAGCGCTCTGGTCATCGCTTTTTCCCCCAGAGTCCGCTATAACGCAAACGGAGGATGCCCCGCATCGAAAAACTGCTCGTTTCGACGAAATGAGCGCCATCATGCATATTTTGCGTACGTTACAGAGAATTGCGTGCCAGCCGAAACCGTTTGTTCAACTGGAGCTGGAGAAGCTGAGAGGCATTAATGAGAAGCCGGAGGAGCCGTACAGCAAACTTCAAACATACAGGCTAGCAAGCTTGCTTACGATTTACGGAGCTGGAACTGGAGAAGCCGGCCGACGATAAACGGACATACCAATACCAATACGAGTATCTCCTTGCGAGATATCTCATAAGTTTCGCACGCCATACAAGCGTCGCCTGAATCGCGTATGGACGATTATTGAGGATGACGATTAACGCGTTGATCCGCTTCAATATACCGGCTCCATCCATCAATCGGGCATCGATCTGCTGTATCTAATTCATAATATTCCCGAACTATCGTAGGTAGAATCCGGCAAGGCGGATCGATACGCAGATGAATGCAGCTCTATTCGTTATGTCACGTGCATCTGTATAGTGCATCTGTATATGGGGGAGATATTGTCTCATGCGGTACGTGAATCGGGGAATTACAGCAGACTGTCGAGGCTTCAATGAGGCTTCAATGACCCACGTCTCTCATCTGACATATGACTGCCGACTGGCACACTGATTGCTTCATCCAACTGACATAGTTAACTATACATAATAAAGAGCCTTCAGTTTACTGAAGGCTCTTTATTATGTATAGTTGCGGATATAATCCGTAAAGTTCGTACTGGTCGGGATGACACGATTTGAACATGCGACCCCCTGGTCCCAAACCAGGTGCTCTACCAAGCTGAGCTACATCCCGATATGTAATAAATAAAAATGGCGTGCCCTGAGAGATTCGAACTCCCGACCTTTTGATTCGTAGTCAAATGCTCTATCCAGCTGAGCTAAGGGCACATATGGAGCGGAAGACGGGAATCGAACCCGCGACCCTCGCCTTGGCAAGGCGATGCTCTACCGCTGAGCCACTTCCGCATAGGTGGTGCGGTCAAGAGGACTTGAACCTCCACGGTTGTTACACCACTAGAACCTGAATCTAGCGCGTCTGCCAATTCCGCCATGACCGCGTATTAAATTATGGTGCGGTTGAGAGGACTCGAACCTCCACGAGCGTACGCCCACTACCCCCTCAAGATAGCGTGTCTGCCATTCCACCACAACCGCACAATATAAAACTACAAGTGAGCCATGTAGGACTCGAACCTACGACACCCTGATTAAAAGTCAGGTGCTCTACCAACTGAGCTAATGGCTCATATTCAAATGGCTGGGGATCTAGGGATCGAACCTAGGAATGACGGAGTCAAAGTCCGTTGCCTTACCGCTTGGCTAATCCCCAACAAGAAATTAATGGGGCGGTCGATGGGAATTGAACCCACGAATGTCGGAATCACAATCCGATGCGTTAACCACTTCGCCACGACCGCCATGTCATAATTCGTGAAATGTCATGTGGCAAAATAGCCGGTTAAGTTATAATGGCGGAGCCGACGGGATTCGAACCCGCGGTCTCCTGCGTGACAGGCAGGCATGTTAGGCCTCTACACCACGGCTCCACATTATAAGTTCGGATGCTACCCATAGGATAACATTGGTTGCGGGGGCAGGATTTGAACCTGCGGCCTTCGGGTTATGAGCCCGACGAGCTACCGAGCTGCTCCACCCCGCGTCATTAGTATTCAAATGGTGGAGGCTGACGGGATCGAACCGCC
>Ga0160452_100307_pt1 | contig 44396 bp, 31 predicted proteins | sample HID1971I_E6MG_FD_108230 | JGI IMG/M metagenome (GOLD analysis project Ga0160452, IMG submission 108230) | Enriched millipede-associated microbial communities from UW Madison campus, WI, USA - HID1971I_E6 MG | ecosystem: Host-associated > Arthropoda: Insects > Digestive system > Unclassified ...
CGGGCCGCAAGGCCCCACGGGCGCGACCGGTCTGCCGGGCGGCGTGCTCAGCGTCAACGGTCAGACCGGCGAGGTCATCCTGAACGCCGAGGACGGCGTCTTCCCTATTAACAATGAGTTGCCGCCGAATCTGGATTTGGATAACTACAGCGAGCCCGGGGTGTACAGCTCTTCCAGTCCGACCGGTCCCGGCCCCGGCGATGGCCCGGATGGCGTGGAACACCCGGCGGTCTGGACCATCTACGTCTCCCGCGTGGGCGACTATGTGCAGCAGCTCTACATCTCCAATCCGGCGCTCTATTACCGCAGCAGCCAGGATGGCGGCGCCAACTATGGACCATGGGTGCCGATCGGTTCAGGCGTGACCGGGGCGACGGGCACAAGTATCACCGGCGCGACCGGTGCGACAGGGGCGACGGGCTTGGACGGTGCGACCGGGGCTACTGGCGCGACGGGTCTGGACGGTGCGACCGGAGCTACGGGTGCGACGGGGCTTGGCGGTGCCACCGGAGCTACGGGTGCGACGGGCTTGGACGGTGCGACCGGGGCTACTGGCGCGACGGGCGTCACGGGAGCTACCGGCACGACGGGCGTCACGGGAGCTACCGGAGCGACGGGCCTGGACGGTGCGACCGGAGCGACTGGCGCGACGGGCCTGGACGGTGCGACCGGAGCGACTGGCGCGACGGGCGTCACGGGAGCTACCGGCGCGACGGGCGTCACGGGAGCTACCGGCGCGACGGGCGTCACGGGAACTACGGGGGCGACGGGCGTCACGGGAGCTACCGGCGCGACGGGCGTCACGGGAACTACGGGGGCGACGGGCGTCACGGGAGCTACCGGAGCGACGGGCGTCACGGGAGCTACCGGCGCGACGGGCGTCACGGGAGCTACTGGCGCGACGGGCGTCACGGGAGCTACCGGCGCGACGGGCCCTACCAGTACTGCCAGCAATGCAATGTATGCCAATAGGACTACTCCGTTAACAGTTGGTGCAAACAACGTTGTAACCTTCTCCAGCACTATTGTCAATAATGGCGCACCGGACATTGTGTTGCAAGCAAACAATCAGGATATAAGCTTGCTGCCCGGAACCTATCTCATTAATTGGAATGTTAGCGGCGGTCCGAGTGCTGCAGGAGGCACTATGTCATTTGAGTTAAGAAACAACGGTGGTGCTAATACAGTTCCCGGAAGCCGAGCTGCAAATACTAGTGCGGCAGCAGCGCCAGCAACTCTTTCTCTAGGCGCCACCGTTTTAGTCAATTTGACCGCGGCTACCAACTTGATAACCCTATATAATGACGGGAACGATGTGGGTTTAACATCAATTAACGCTCGAGCTGCCGCACAAATAACCATCGTTAAAGTCTCCTAGAAAATGAAAAAGTAAGTGCCGTGGGTTCATCTTTATAATCAGCAATAGCGCAGAGGGCGACATCCCCTCCTGCGCTATTTGTCCGTTTATCCCTTCCTGGCCTTCCACTCGGCGTACCACCGATTCACCTCATCGCCCGGACGCACGCCGGCCTCCTGCTGCAGCGTCTTGACGAGGCGCTGTCCACGGCTGCTAACGAGCGATAAAAATCCGAAAGCGGAATTAAAGTAGAAGATAGGTTAGTGCCTGACGCGCATTACAAAAAGATGAATATACTATATTATCCTAGAATTAAGGAGGAATGAACTTGTCCTATCCAAATATCCCTAACATCAGTCCCATGGTCACGCTGACCCGGGACGATGTGGTGAACCTGATCTTCTCCTCCATCGCGATGGAAGAATTGGGACTAGCCCACATCATCAATGCCGAGGGCGAGAAGATCCAGTACGCGCTCGGCACGCTGGCCGGCGTCACCGGCCCCGATGCGACGCTGTCGCAGATCCTGCAAGTCAATCAGAGCGCGCAATCCATGCTCGATACGGTCTTCCGTCAGGAGATGATGCTCGACTCCAAGCTCAAGACGGCGGCCAATCTGCCGACCTTGGTCGGACCGCCAGGCCCCACCGGCGCGACTGGGCAGCCGGGTGGCGTGCTTACCGTCAACGGCCAGAACGGCCATATCGTACTGAACGCCGATAACGGCGTCTTCCCCATCTACAATGAATTGCCGCCGGACGATGATCTGAGCAACTACCGCGAGCCCGGAGTGTACAGCTCCTCCGATCCGAATGGCACTGGACCCGGAGATGGTCCCGGTGGCGTGGAGCATCCCGCCGTCTGGACGATCTACGTCTCCCGCGTCGGCAACTACGTGCAGCAGCTCTACATCTCCAATCCTTCCCTCTTCTACCGCAGCAGCCAGGATGGCGGCGCATCGTATCCCGGGGGCTGGATCCCCATAGGATCTAGTGGAGTTACGGGTCCAACGGGCGTGAGTATCACAGGCATGACGGGAGCGACGGGGCTAGCTGGCGCTACCGGAGCCACTGGCGCGAACGGTTCTACTGGTGCGACGGGCCTCGGTGGAGCGACCGGAGCAACGGGGGTCACCGGCGCGACGGGCCTTGATGGCGCGACCGGAGCCACCGGCGCGACGGGCCTTGATGGCGCGACCGGAGCTACTGGAGCCACCGGCGGGACAGGCCTTGACGGCGCGACCGGGGCCACTGGACCGACGGGCCTTGATGGTGCGACCGGAGTAACCGGAGCAACGGGCCCCGCTGGTGCTACCGGAGCCACCGGGGCTGGCGGACCTACTGGCGCGACGGGCGTCTTATCTAGCGCATCGATTAATCGCTATGCCAATTCTGCTACGGGTTTAACCTTAGCTCCAAACGATAAAATTAATTTCAATGAAGCCGGGCAAGCTCCTTCAATAATGAATTGGGATGATGTTGAGCATAGATTCATAATAAGAGAGAGTGGGAGATATCTCATTACGTGTTCCGTTGCTGTAGCTAGCGGACAGTCAGGCATCATAGGATTATTGATAGGCATTTCCACTGTTTTACCCAGAGCTCTTCAATTTGTTCAAGCTCCAGGTACAGTGACACTTATCGAATTACTTGACTTGACCGTCAATCAGACAATTGCAATTGTGAATGCTGGCAATACCAATATATCTGTACTAACAGGAAGTCAAGCCGGTCAACTCCCTGCATACGCGAGTATTGCAATTGTCAAGATAGCCTAACCGATAGCAGGATGACTATGCGATCGAAGGATCCCAATGGCATCCTGCTTTTTCCGTGTTTACTTCTACCCCTTCCCCGCCTTCCACTCGGCGTACCACCGATTCACCTCATCGCCCGGACGCACGCTGGCCTCCTGCAGCAGCGTCTTGACGAGGCGCTGGTATTGCTGCTCGACCGCGATCGCATTGTTCAGTCGATGATAGATCTTCATCAGCGAGAGCGCGGCGCTCTCTAGCCCCGGCTCGTACTGCTGCATGCGATGATAGATGGCGATCGCTTCGGTGTGCGCATCCCGAGCGGCGTAATAGTCGGCCAGACTCTCGGCGAGCTTGCGCCAGAGCGCATGCAGCCGATTGCGCTCGACCTCGGCCCAGCTATAATGCTCCTCCTGAAGATAATAGCCTGTATACGCATTCATCACTTGCTCATAATCATACAGGGATGCGGGCGTCAGTACGGGCAAGCGCTGCAGTCGCTCCTGCCACAGCTCGGTGTCGACCTGCAAGGTATGCATATCCAGCTCATAGCCGAACTGGCGGTAATGGATCGCTACTCTCCCCTCCCCCGCCTGCTCCGCCAGCATGGCACGGAGGCGATGGATGCTCGTATACAGATTGGCGATACCCCGCTTCTCATCCAGCTCTGGCCAGAGCATGTCCAGCAGCAAGTCGCGCTTGACCGGCGTCCCGCGATGGTGGAGCAGGAAGGCGAACAGCTCGCGGATCTTGGCGGTGCGGAAGTTCATGGGTGCAGGCGCCAGGCCAGGCATCGCCTGGATCTGCAGATTGCCCAGACAATAGATGGTCGGCAGGACCGCTCGCGCCTCGAGTGTGACGAGCTGTCTGCGCTCGAGCATCCGCATCGTCTGGTCCAGCCGTTCGCGAGTGACGGGCTTGACGATATAGTCCATCACCTCCAGCCCATAGGCTACGAGGGCGTAGTCGCGATGAGCGGTGGTGAAGATGATCTCCGTCCGCTTCGATAGCTGACGGATCTCCCCGGCCGCTTCGATCCCGTTCATACCTGGCATCTCGACATCCAGGAAGACCAGGTCCGGCTGCAGCCGCCCGATCATGTCCAGCGCTTCTAACGGATCGCTGCTGACTGCCAACACGTGACATCCACGATGCTCCGAGAGCAGATTTTTCAGCCTTCTTAGTGCGAGAGGCTCGTCATCTACCAAGATGATATTCATGGCTACCACTCCTGTGACCGTTTGTCCTACCTTTTGTCTATTGTCAATAGTAGCATGTTTCATCTATGATTTAATATTAAGAACCCCGTTTTGTGAACTTTTTTTACATAATTTTTTTAGAAAACCAGCATGTACGATGCTAAATTTAGAAAAGGACGCCGATGATGAACAAAACAAGCACGCCGCATATCCTCAGAAGCATCGTTATCCCGCTTTTCCTGTTAATGATTGTGTTGATTGGTTTACGGATGTTGTGGTCGACTTACTTTGTGGTGCAAGAGCCTGTCCGTATCGAGCAGGGCCTGCTCGATCTTCGCGACGGGGAGTCTGGGCGCGAGGGGCTTATGCCGCTGGATGGCGAGTGGCTATTCTATCCCGAGGTTTATTACACGTATGAAGATCTGGCCCAGGCGGACCAAGCGTTGGCTCAGACGGTCCAGGTACCGGGCAATTGGAAGCAAGCGCTGCCAGGCAATCATCCCTTCGGCTATGGCACCTATCGTCTGACGATCCTACTGGAGCCGGGAGATCAGGAGCTGGCGCTCTGGGTGCAGCGGCTGCAGGCCGCTGCACGTCTGGAGATCAACGGTGAGGAGCTGGCCGCCTATGGACGCCTTGGCGACTCCGCAGCCGATTATTCGCCAGAGCGCGCGCCATTCCTGATTCAATTTATACCAGACTCGTCCCGGCTGGAGCTGCTGATACAGGTGGCCAACTTCGACGACCCTTACACCGGCGGCATCCTGCGCTCCTTGTACCTGGGCGATGCTGAGACCTTGACGACCCAGCGCGGCATCTCCACCGAGCTGCAGAAGTTCACCTTCCTGCTGCTCGTGCTGCACTCCGTCTATACGTTGATCATGTACGGCTTCAACAGACAGCAGCGCGGCACCCTCATCTTCTCTCTGCTTACATTGGTCACTGCCCTTATCGTCGTCACCGACCATGACGGGCTGCTGATGCATTGGCTGCCAGTCAATTTTACATGGATGGTGAAGCTTAAGACGCTCGCTTATACTTTGTTTTCTTTTTTCTTGCTGCTATTCGCGAGAAGTCTGGATCGCTCGTCCGTCCGCAGCCTTCTTTTCGTGGGCTATACGATTGCATTGGCTGGATTTTCGTTGTGGATCGCGATCGCTCCGATTGAAAGCGTCTATCACTTGATCCATTACCGACTGAGCGATCTATTCTATATAGGGCCGATTGTTGTGTCGTTAGCGGTATTTATCCGTATGGCTGTGCACCGTCAGACCGATGCGGTCTATCTCCTGATCGCAGCGACCAGCAGTATCTCGAGCGCGCTGTGGGGCATTGCCCACACGCTGCGCGGCGGCACGCCGGAGTACTATCCGCTGGATATGATCGCAGCGATCATCGGGTTCTCCATCTATTGGTTCCGCAAGTACTTCCGCACGCTGGACCAGGTGCGAGAGCTCAACATCCAGTTGCAGCGCCAGGACCGCCAAAAGGATCAGTTCCTCGCCAGCACAGCGCACGAATTGCGGACGCCGCTCCACGGCATGATCAGCATCGCGCAACAAGCGGCGATGAAGGAGACGCTCCGAGATTCGCCGGACGATGTCCAATCGCTGCAATTGATCGTCTCGATCGGGCGGCGTATGGCCCAGTTGGTAGAGGATCTCCAGGACCTGGCCCTCATCAAGGAGAGCCGCATCGCCTTGCGTCAGGAGTGGCTGTCTGTGGCGGCTACGGTGTCAGGCGTCATCGATATGCTCCGGTTTATGCTGGACGACAAGCCGATCAGGCTGACGACCGAGATCGCCGACCCGCAGCTCCGGGTATGGGCGGACGAGCGAAGATTGGTGCAGATTTTGTTCAACCTGCTGCACAACGCGATCAAATTTACCGAGCGGGGCACGATTACGGTCTATGCGGGTGTCGAGGGCAATCAAGTAGTCCTGCGGATAACCGATACGGGCATCGGGATTAGCGAGGATCAACTGCAGCTGATTTTTGAGCCTTATACACAAGGGGAGACCGAGGCGCAGAGGAGTCAGGGACTTGGCCTTGGACTGAACATCGTGAAGCAACTGGTCGAACTGCATGACGGCAGCATCGCAGTCAGCTCGAGACTGGGCGAGGGAGCTGCCTTCACCATCAGCCTGCCGTCTCCCGAGGAGCGGAGCGAGAGGCAGCGCCGAGAACCAGCTGCCCAGCCACTGCTCATCAAGACGCCGAATATCCAGGTCGCTGCTGCCACAGAGCTCGCAGCGAGCGAGCCCGAGTTGGCCGAGGGGACGGCGATCCTCGTCGTCGACGACGATCCGGTCAATCTCAAGGTGCTGCGCAAGGTGCTGGAGGACTCAGCCGCAGTCTTGACCACCGTCACCTCCGCCCGCGAAGCGCTGGCCCAGCTGGAGATGCGTCGATGGGATCTGTTGATCGCCGATGTTATGATGCCCGAGATGTCCGGTTATGCCTTGAGTCAGACGGTCAGACAGCGATATTCGGCAGCGGAGCTGCCGATCCTTCTGCTGACAGCTCGCAGCAACGCTGCCGATATCTATGCCGGCTTCCAGTCGGGGGCGACCGACTATGTGACCAAGCCTGTCGACGTGGTCGAGCTGCGCCACCGGATCGCTTCTCTGATCCAGCTCAAGCGGTCCGTGGACGAACGTCTCCGCATCGAGGCCGCTTATCTGCAGGCCCAGATCAAGCCGCATTTTTTCCTGAATTCCTTAAATGCGATTATGGCGCTTGGCGATTTTGATATCCAGCGGATGCAGAGGCTGGCGGATGCCCTGATTACGTACTTGCAGACCAGCTACCACTTCATGAATACCAAGGAGCTGGTCCCCTTGCAGCATGAGCTCGAGCTGTCTCGCAGCTATCTGTATATCGAGCAAGAGCGGTTCGGCGATCGACTGGAGGTCGTCTGGGAGGGCGATGAAGACTTGCCGCTGCAGATCCCTCCGCTCTCGATCCAGCCGCTGGTCGAGAATGCAGTGCGACACGGACTGCTGAGCCGCATAAAGGGCGGCCGTCTCTGCATACGGATCATCCCTCAGTCCGATCGGGTGACGATCTCCGTGATCGACGATGGCATAGGGATGACGGAGGCGCAGATCGAGGATGTATTGGCTTGGCCTCGCAAGAGCACGGAAGGCAATGGGATCGGCCTCAGCAATACGAATCAGCGGCTGAAGCAGCTATATGGCCAGGGCTTGCGCATCGCGAGCAAGCCTGGCGAGGGGACGACGGTTTCCTTTGATGTACCGCTCGACGCCTAATTCTAAAACAAACGGCATAGCTTGAGTGATCAAGCCATGCCGTTTGTGCCCTGTGGGTATTCTTTGCGGTAACCCGCGACAGCGTCCATGATGCCGCGTACCACATCATTCGGTTCCAGTTCTTCCTCTAGTCCAGGCAGGATATAGGCCTCCATGACCTCCGCCCGGATCGGCTCGGGGATGCCGCAGCCGGTGACGAAGTTATCCATTAACACATGCCACTTAAAAAAACGGCCCCAATCAATAAACTCCAGCTTCTCCAGTTCGTTTATGCGTGTCGAGATCGTCTTCAGCATGTCAAACATAGCTTCGGTCATGATGAACAGTTCTTCATTAGGGCATGCCACGGTTAAGAGTCTCCCTTCATGTCTTTGTCCTCCATGAGTATAACGCACCCCGCTGTCCAAATCCTGACCAAGCCATGAACCCGCTCAGCGACTGGCAAAGTGCAACGCTCCCTGCTCGACCTTAAGCGAAATCCGGTCCATCCGCAGCAGCTCGGCGACGTGCGACTGGACGATCTGCATGGCCAGTCCGTAATGCTCCAGGGAGTCGTCCAGCGCATGCTCCTGCATCGTCTGCTGCACAAGCCTCTCGAGGGTGATCGGCTGGGTGGAGATCAGATCCTCGAACCGCTTGGTCAGCGAATTCAGTCGCTCCAGGTGGGGATTGATCAGCGCGGATATCTCCCGCAAGACACCCCCGTGGTAGAGAACATAGGCCTTGGGCGCCATCTGGCTCAGCTTGCGGAAAGTCGCCCGCGCCTCCTCGATGCTGGCGTACAGCAGCAAGCTCTGCCGGCGCAGGACGCGTTCGCCGAACAAGGCGTCGCCGCAATACAACACATCGTCGGGCGTCTGGAATCCGACCATCCCTGGCGCATGGCCCGGCAGCGCAATCACGCGCAGATTAACATCGCCGACCGTCACCTGGGCGTCGCCCTCCGGCAGGATATCGGTGACCCGCAGAGGAGCTTGCGACGCTCTTGCGCTGTGGGCGCCGCCGCTCAGATGAGGCAGCGATTGCGGAGGATGAGCCCGGGCCGCCGACGTCGCCGTAGCATAGATCCTCAGATCCGGATCGTGAGCCAGCAAGTACGCGTCGCCGCCGCAGCTGCTGCGATGCCCATGGGTATGCAGCACGGCTGCGATCCGGTAGCCTTCCTCTTCGAGCGCTTCGTCGATCTCCCGCGCCGCTTGCTCGTCAGCGCCCGAGTCGATCAGGATCGCATCGCCCGAGGACCTATCCAGGTAGATGCCGACGGCATGCTTGCCGGTATGGATATAGCTTGAGCCATAGATATGCGCGATAGCCGTGTTATTCATCGTTCCACCTCCGAGTATAATCGCCCGCCGATCTTGATCCTGACCATCTTCTTGGGGATCAGCAGCACAGGCCCTGCATTGGCCTGCTTATCCTGGTCGGGCTTGCTGGCCACGGGCGGCGGCTCGGGGGATGCAGGTACTGCGGGCGTTGCTACGGCTCTGGCTTCCGGCGCTGGCTCTTGGACCATATCGCCTCCAGGCTCCGGTTCGGCCTCCGCCTCCAGTACAGGTTCAGACTCTTGTTCAGACTCAGGCTCCGGAACAGGTACAGACTCTGGCGCAGGCACAGGCCCGGGTGCAAGCTCGGTCTTGGATGCTCGCCAGTGCGTAGGGTCCGGCAGCGTGACGTCGGTCGGACGACCGCGCCGAGCCGCAGCCTCGGACTCGACCTCCTCGACCTCCATGTGGGCTGCCGCTTGAGGTTCTGCTCTGCCAGGGTTGACGATCGCGGGCTCTTCCTCTCGGTAAAGCTCCATGAGCGGCTGGAAACACGCCTCCAGTTGGTCCGCGAACTTCGGTCGCATCCGATGCTGCAGGTCGATCCGTACCGCGTGCATCCTGCTGCCCAGCGGGCCTCGGTATACCTCCGGCTGACCCTGACGTCTTACGGGCGTCCGGCTCCGCCCCTGCACCAGCCGCATTTGCTCGTCGATGCGGCTTCGGAGCTGATGCATATCGGCGAGCGTGCGGAGCAATCGCAGCATCTGCTGCTCCAGCAAGTTTTGTTGCCTTGGATCGCTCTGCTCCCATACCGTCCCGAGCGCCTCCAGCAGATTGAGCGACGCGCGTACGAGGAGCTGCAGCGAGCCGCTATCGACCAGCAGATTCATCGAGAGCCGCCCCCTCTAATAGTCCAGATGCGGATCGCTACGATCATCCAGCAGGTCCAGTTCATTTTCTACGTCCAGCGACGTCTCCTGCGGCTTGAGCTGCAGGAGGACATCCATTTTTTTCATCACCATCCATTTGGACATCAGCACATTGTCCAGCAGACTGATGAAGGTCTGATTGTACGCGATAATCTCCGATGTGGTGGGATTGGTGGGGAAATCCAGCTTTCTCCCCGTAAAGGCAATCGTTTTCTCGGACTGAGACCGGATCAGTTGGGATAGCGATTCATTCTCCACCACGATGGAGCGCAGCAACTGGAGGACAGCCTCGTCATAAGAGACGGGGTAGACAGGATCCTCTCCTTTCATTCTGGACATTCGATTTTCCCCCTCTCCCGCTCATAGTTGCTATTCCTCGTCGACATAGTCCCACTGTTTATCGTACGTATCCTGCGTATGTCTCTCGAGCTTCAGCACATCCTCCAGCTTCAGCTGCAGCAGCATCTGATTGCGAATGACGTTGCGGAGGATGCGATCGACGCTGTCATTGATTGCCAGGACGTCGCAAAAGGAGACGCAATGATCCTTGACCACCCGGTGGATCTTCTCGCTCTCGGCTTCGATAATCTTGGATAGACCTATTTCCTCCATAGCGATCGAAGTGAGCAGCAACGTTATAGCATCCTCCCGACGGATCGTAATCTTGGGGTCGATATCAGGCACATTAGGCAAAGACACGCTTAACCCTCCCTTCGCACATCACCGGCAGCGCGGCCCGGCGGGCCGACGATCAGCTCCATGATGTCCTCGATGTAGATTTCTTTGTTGATAAGCTCCTTCATCATGCCGTTGAGCTTCTCATGCTCCCGAAGCAGCGTCGTCACCCCATCCGACGGCGTCGCATCGCCAGCACTGAAGCCCTGGATCGTCCGACGCATCTCTTCCGTCTGCGAGTAGATGCTCTCTACGTACGTCAGCCGCTCCATGGCAATCCTGATCAGCAAGGACGACATTGCTGTATCCGTGTGCAGATCCGGAGACCTCGCCAAGGACCCTCACCTCCAACTGAGCATGCTTCCCATCCGACTTGTTATCGTACGATTTAATTTGATTGTTGTAGTATACGGGTTACTCCGAGTTTGTAGACCACGTTAATCGTTTCAGATCCTTGGCCGCCTCCTGATAGGTCGGCGCCAGGGCGATCGCGCGTTCGTAGCAGATGCGAGCCCGCGTGCGTTGGCCCAGCTTCTCGTAGCACTTGCCCTTGTAGTGCCAGGCTCTGTACGAGCCGGTGCCTTTTAGCGTCAGATGCCTGGCATTGTCCTCTCCCATCGCCAGGCATTGATCCAGCGTCTCCAGCCCTTCCGCATACTTCTCATTCATGTACAGCAGCACGCCCTTGTAATATTGCAGATCGACATAATCGCTATGTAGGCTGATCGCATAGTCGATGGAGGACAAGGCGTGCTTGGCATGCTCGGGATTGAGCATCATCTCGTATTTGAGCTTGTAGATCAAGGACGGCGGATGGTGATTATTTTTCAGGAAGCTGATGATCGACTGATTGACATAGCGCAGCGCATCGCCCTCTCTGCCGATCCGGTAATATTCGCTGGCGATGTGGTACTCGACCCACGGATCATGGTCCGGCCGGGCAAGCTCCTGACTGAGGATATGCATATTGCGCTTGAACTTCTGCCGTCGGCGCGTCTCATGGTCCATGTAGCCATAGTGGTAGATCGTCGCGGGCAAGGCGATCCGGATCGGCGAGGCGAGGACATCCTTCACATTCAGCGTCTCATGGATCCGATTCTTGAATCGCAAGCCCAGACCGTTGCGGAACATCCGGTATTGCTCCATCACATAGACCTGGTCTTCGTCCGGCGACTCGCCTGTGTAGTTGACGACGCGCAGCGACAGCAGGTGGGCTTGCTGCACCTCCTCGGCCTGCTTGGCCTTGAGGATCTCCTCGCGATCGATTCCGCTCAGCTCCTCGTCGGCATCGAGGTAGAGGATCCATGGACAGCTCGCCTCCTCGAGTCCATAGTTCCGAGCCTCGGCGAAGTTGCCCTTCCAGTGCAGTCGACGCACGATCGCGCCATAGGCCTTGCAGATCTCGACCGTCCGATCCCGCGATCCCGTGTCGACGACGACGATCTCATCGACGATGCCCCTTACGCTATCCAGACACCGATCGATATGTTGTTCTTCATCCCGGACGATCATGCATAGCGAGATCTTTTCCATCGATTGCCCCCTCGCTTCCCATACGTTTAGTTCCTAACCCAACACCATATTTATGAGGATGCTCGAGGAGACTAGACCGGGCTTCACGAAATTAACGTATTTTTTTTTAACATAGACGGATGCCTACGCATATATTATGGAGCAGAGAACAACTTAGGAGGTGCTCCACTTGTCTACACCCAATGTGCCGAACATAACGCCAACCATCAGCTTGACCCGTGATCAGGCCATCAACCTGCTGCTCGCATCTATCGCCATGGAGGAGCTGGGGCTCGCGCATATTATCAACGCCGAGGGCGAGAAGATCCAGTATGCAGTCGGCACACTGTCCACTTCCCCAGGGACGAGGTATACGCTCAAGGAGATCCTGGCGGTCAACGAAAGCGCCCGCGATATGCTCGACTCGGTCTTCCGGGAAGAGATGGCGCTCGAGTCCAAGCTCAAGCAGGTGCTGAAGTTAATCCAGGACGAACCGGATGGATGCAAATAGGAGGCGAAGCTTTTGAAGTCTATTTTGTATATCGGTTGGGTCGGCTTCAATAATCTTGGAGATGAATTGATGTACGACATCTTCAGGCGGCATGTGTTGCAGTCGGGGAAAGACTTCAAGTTGACGCCGATCAACAATGAAACCCCTTATTTGCGGCAGATCTCAATGACCGACTATGATTATGTCGTTCTGGGCGGCGGATCGCTAATCGGTGATCACCAACATCCCTTCGATCCCTACTTGTTTGAATGTCTGGCTGCAGCTGTCCAGGCGAATAGGAAGGTCGTTATCTGGGGATCGGGTATGGACTGGCTCCCAAGGTCTGTCTTGTCATCCCTGTTAGCAAACGAGGCTGATCCATTGCAGCTCCCCGATCATGTGCTGGCTCCCGTGAGACAGGTCTTCTCGCAAAGTTACTGGTGCGGTGTTCGAGGGCCGCTGTCCCAATCGTTACTGGCGAGTGTCGGCATTCCGGGGGTCAAGATTTGCGGCGATCCGGCGTTTCTTATGTCTCCTCCACAGATGGAACAGGACACACCATCTGATCGACGAGCCGAGCCGATCATTGGAGTCAACTGGGGGACCGCCTATAACCGAATCTATGGCAGCAACGAAGCGAGCGTTGAAGAAGCGCTTGTCGAAGCGTTGCGAGATTTGCAGGCGCAGGGCTACACCTTGTACTTTTATACCATGTGGGATCAGGATCGAGAGCCCGCCCAGCGGTTGTACCACAAGTTAGCCACTAGTGGAAAGGCTGTTTTCGATCCCCATATTCATCATCAGGATGCCTTTGTCAATCTGATATCTCAATTCGAGTACACGATTAATTTCAAGCTCCATGCCAGCTATATCTCCTTGGCGGCTCGCGTTCCCTTTATCGCTCTGGGCTATCGGTTCAAGGTATATGACTTCGCCCACTCGGTGAACATGGCTCCCTATGTGGTAGCTACGGATGCCTTCGATCTGAAGGAACAGTTGCTTCAAAAAGCGTCTCTCATTCCCTCCCTCCGCGAGGTTCTGGTGGAGACGATGGCGACTGCTCAACAACAGTACGCCGAACGGATTGTCGAACCCTTCAAAATGGAGCTGTTCAATTAAGAGCTCTAAACTCAAAAGGAGGGGTAGCTTGAACAAGCTAAAATTGCTGGTGATCGCCAGAGATGATACGCACTATACCGTCCCGGCTGCCTTTTATTTCTTACAGGAACTCGCTAAAGCTACCGATCTCACCGTCTCCCATCAAGAAGGTGACGTCAACACAATAATTGATGGGCTTAGCTTCATCCCGGATTTTGTTTATTTTCACGATTTTCATGATGCACATTCGCCCGTTCTTCATGGATTAGATGCCCTAGAAATTCCATTTGCGGTATGTTTGCACGACCTTCATTTTGCTACAGAGCAACGCACCCAGACGATGAAGGATGCAGGTGTCCGACATGTATTTACATACTATAGAGACCGGTTTATCGATTGGTACCCGGACTTCGTACCCGGTATGATCTGGAGTCCGCATCATGCCAACACAGAGGTTTATCGGGATTACGGCCTGTCCAAAAATGTAGATATCTTGCTGCCCGGGGAACTGTATGATATTGTCTATCCTCTGAGGTCCATGATGCTAGCGGCCTTCAAGGATCGCCCGGGGTTCAAACGCCTTCCTCATCCCGGCTACCGACAGTATGGCGCTCACGAAACCGACCTGCAAGTCGGTGTCAATTATGCCAAAGAGCTGAACCAGGCCAAAATATGCGTCACTTGCCATTCCTGGCACACATACCCGCTGATGAAATACTTTGAGATCCCTGCCTGCAACAGCTTGCTGGTAGCCCCCCAATCACAAGAGCTTCGTGATCTCGGTTTTGTGCCAGGCGAGCATTTTGCAGCGATCGACGAGAGCAACTTCATCGAAGTGGTCGACTACTATCTGACGCATGAAGAAGAACGAGCCAAAATCGCGTCCAACGGGATGCGTATGGTGCACGAGAGACACTCAACCAAAAAAAGAGTCGAGGAATTTGTGGAATCGATCAAACGCATCTTGGCAGAGGAAGCGAGCGATAGCCCAACTTAACATGAAGTAATCGGAAAAGGACAACGCTATAAAATGGCGTTGTCCTTTTGTCCCCCGTCATAGGCAATAACTTCAAGAATACCATCCCGCAGCCCTTTCCTTGGTCTCCACCTGAGCTTGCCCATCGACGTCAGATCGGCCTTGGTCTCCAAAGGCTCGTACGGCCGCGAAGGCAGAGCGCCGAACTGGAGAGGGACGGAGGAACCGGTCAAGTCTCGGACGAGACAGGCGAGCTCTCGTATCGCGATCGCCTCGCCGCTGCCCAGATCATAGTCGAGCTGCCGATCCTTCGTCTTGGCAAGCGAGCGAAGGATCGCCTCGTAGGCTGTCACGACATCTTCGATATAGATAAAATCTCTTCGCTGCTCTCCGGTCGTCATCGGGATTGCGTCGCGACCCGCCAGACATTTGCGAACTAGCCCGGTGATCAGATTATGCGCTGGCATGCCGGGACCGTACATATACTCCAGTCGCACATTGAGCCAGCCGAGAGTCTGCTGCTGTGAAGCATAATACTTGCCCCACTCTGCGAATTGATGCTTGGTCAGCGCATAGCCATTGACATCCTTGGGCAAGGTGGTATCGGTATTGATAAAGATATCGGTACCGTGTCGCGCAGCCGTTTCCAATAACTGTACGGGAAATACAACATTGGCCCGCCACAGATCAGAGATCGTCTCCCTGCCTCTGCCATATAATGTCGCGGTATGCAGCACCGTCGACACGGGCCCCTGCTCCCGGAACGGCTGCTCCAGGGAGCAGCGGTCGATGTCGTAGCTAGGCAGCTCGGGGAGCAGATCGCGTATCCTGGCCACATCGGAGGTGCTGCGTTTTAGTAGGATTGGTTGGAAGCCGGCATACATCAGATGGCGTACAAGATGGCTGCCCAGGTAACCTGTTGCGCCGGTGACGAGGATTTTCATAGCTGATCCTGCGCGTGCTGGTAGGACTGGATCTGCTCCAGGCAGAGCTGCTTGATATCCTGTCGATGCTCATACGCCTTGGTCCATGCGATGATGCTGTCGATCGCCTCCGATACCGACCAGAGGGGACGCCAGCCGAGGACTGTCTTGGCCTTGGAGCAGTCCAGCTTCAAGGTGCGCGCCTCGTGCGGCTGCTCTGCATGATCGAGCCGATACATCAAGGTGTGCATGCCGCGTTTTTTCAGCATCTCTATGATCTGCCTCACTGTAGCGCAGTCGCGGTCCTCCGGCCCGAAGTTCCACGCAGACGCATAAGCCGCGCCATCGATATAGAGCTTCTCCGCCAATTGCAGATAACCAGCCAATGGCTCCAGGACGTGCTGCCACGGGCGGATGGCCTCCGGATGCCGGATCCATAACGTCTCCTGCTTCAGATAAGCCCGGATGCTGTCGGGAACCAGCCGGTTGGTCGCCCAATCGCCGCCGCCGATGACGTTCCCTGCGCGCGCCGAGGCGAGTCCTACGCCATGCTTGACATAATGTGAGGCCGGGAAAAACGAGTCGCGATAACTCGAAATTGCCAGCTCCGAACAAGCTTTGCTGCTGGAGTAAGGATCGTAGCCGCCGAGCCGGTCATCCTCCCGATAGCCCCACAGCCAGTCGTGATTGACATAGGTTTTGTCTGTCGTGACCATGACGACGGCGAGATTTTTCCTGCCGCTCCTGAGCCGAATCGCCTCAAGTAGATGGACGGAGCCCATCAGATTGACGTCATAGGTGGTGCGCGGGTGGAGATAGCTCTCCTTGACGAGCGGCTGCGCGGCCATGTGGAATACGATATCCGGGTCCTCGTCCCGGATCACCGTGTAGAGCCGGTTATAGTCCCGGACATCTCCCATGATGGAATGGACCATCTGGTCGACCTGCGCCAATCGGAACAACGCGTCGGGATGCTCGGGAGGCAGCGCATAACCGACGACCCGCGCTCCCATCTCGTGTAGCCACAGGCTGAGCCATGCCCCCTTGAACCCGGTATGACCCGTAACGACAACCTTTTTGTTTTTCCAGAATGCCTTATTCATCGCCCTTCACCTGCCAGCTCTGCCATTGTGCCTGCCCCTGCTGCCATAGCCCTTCCAGCGTCTGCCGGTCCCGCAGCGTGTCCATAGGATGCCACAGGATCGGCTTGCCTCCGATCTCTACCATCGGCTTGGGACGGCTCTTGGTCTCTTCGCTGAGCCGCGTCCCGTAGCCTCCTGCCAGGATGACAACCTTCACTCCCCCTCCCCCTCTCTAAATACAATTGTTTGGATACTATATGCGGTAAGGGTCGAATTGGCATTAGCAAGAGCCGCTATTTTTTGGAGAGATACCGATCATCCTGCTCCTGCGTACGCGAAGAAGCCCTGCGCAACACGCGCAGGGCGATGAGCCGTCGCTTTATGACCCTGGCTATTTCGGCTGGTCGAGTGTAGGCGATGGCTTATCCTTGAAGAAAACATCGAAAAAGTCGCGATTGTGCTTGACCTGCGGCGAATCCGGCAAATATTCGCCGGCCTTGTCATTATGATAGATCGCCTGTCGCTGATCGCCCAGCTCCCAGCAGCAGACGACGAGTTGAAGATGCGGATACCAGGTCGAGTAATGAGGCAACACGAACCCTTGGCTATCCTGCACCTGCACCTCGAAGGCCAGGCGATACCAGAAGGCTGCCTCGCGATAGCGGGCCCTGCCCTTGAACGTATCGCCGATTTTACATGAAGCTTCGGGTCTGGGGACGTCATAATTCATCGTGCGCAGCAATGAAGCAAACGCGAGGTCCGGTTTTCCCAGCGCATTTTGACAGTCGCAAAGGTTGAGACAGGCGCGGATCTCATCCTCCACCCACCCTTTCCTCGTCTCCAGGAACTTGTCGTAATACACGACGGCCGAGCCAAAATCGCCATGATCCTTGAGTTCGTTGGCATAGTAGAACAGATCGCGCGGATTGAATTCTTCCCCTTTGGCTTTACGTCTTTCATAGATTTCCAGATTCCTTCTTGTCGAAGGCAGCAATTTTTGCTTGGTAGACTTCATATGCCGGACCGCGATATCCGATGCGAGGATGTTGCCCCCGACCTCCAGATACTCATGCACCGCCCCGATCCAGCGGAATCCGCGCTCGCGCTTCACCAGCCGATTGCGCCGATAGGTGAAGTTCGGCGTCCCGGCCGCGTCGAAGGAGATATGATAGAGCATCGATACCGCATCGACATCGGCAGGCAGCTCGCGCTTCAGCTTGATCAGCTTGCGCATGTCGATCTCGCTGAGCTGATCATCGGCGTCCAGCCACAGGATATAGTCGGAGGTTGCTTGATCGAAGGCATATTGGCGGGCTTTGGCGAAGTCATCCACCCATTCGAAATCAAACACGCGCGCCTTGAACTCCTTGGCGATTTGTTTAGTCCCGTCGGTGGAGCCTGTATCTACGATAACAATCTCATTGCATGCAGGGGCAACGCTGCTCAGGCATTGCCTCAATACCTCTTCCTCATTCTTGACGATCATACAGAGACTAATCGTAATCACGGATGGTCACCGCCTCTTTTCCATTCGGTCTTTACCCCATCCTATGATTAACCCCCTTAAATGATGCCCGCCAAAAAGGTATGAAATTGCGTTCTCGTCATGCACTCTAAAAAAAAGCACGCCAAAAGCCCGAGAGCAAGCGTATGCTTCCCCAGGATGGATGTGATGACGGCTCAAAATAGGTGTTAACCAAGTTCCCAATCGGCCTCCAGCGAATAAATTATCTTAGTTCACGACTAAGGAGGCTATCACTTGTCCAATCCGAATCTACCGAATATTACGCCTGACATCACGCTCACCCGAGATGATGTGGTCAACCTGATCTTCTCTTCCATCGCGATGGAGGAGTTGGGACTAGCTCACATCATCAACGCCGAAGGCGAGAAAATCCAGTATGCGATCGGCACCTTGCCGGGTCTCACCGGACCGCCGCCGACGATCGCGGACCTGCTAAGCGTCAATGCGAGCGCACAATCGATGCTAGATACCATCTTCCGCCAGGAGATGATGCTCGAGTCCAAGTTCAAAACCGCTGCCAATCTGCCGAGCTCCGTCCCCGGGCCAGAGGGTCCGGTAGGTCCCACCGGCCTGCCAGGCGTAGTCAGCGTCAATGGCCAGACCGGCGATATCGTGCTGGACACTGCTAGTGAGGGGATCTTCCCCTACAGCGATGACTCGCCCCAGACTACTCGTCTGGACAGCTTCAACGAGATCGGGGTATACAGCTCCAGCTCCGCCACTCCGCCAGACATCGGCCCGACCGACAGCCCTGACGTAGAACATCCTGCCGTATGGACCGTCTACGTGTCGCGAGTCGGGGACTATGTGCAGCAGCTCTACATCTCCAATCCGTCGCTCTACTATCGCAGCAGTATAAATGGCGGGATAGACTACGGAAACTGGATCCCGATCGCCCCGCAAGGCGCAACAGGCGCGACGGGGATCGGCCAGACGGGATCGACCGGACCGATCGGAGCTACGGGGCCCACAGGAGCCACGGGCACGACAGGGGACGCGGGACTGACGGGACTGACGGGATCGACCGGACCGATGGGAGTTATGGGGCCTACAGGAGCCACAGGCGCTACGAGCCCGACCGGAGGGGCGACAGGAGCAACCGGTGCCACAGGTGCCCCGGGACTGACGGGCAGTACAGGCGCGACCGGCTCTACAGGAGTGACAGGTGCGACGGGCGCTACAGGGACCACGGGATCGACAGGCGCCACAGGTAGTACTGGCATCACGGGCAGCACAGGCGCGACAGGGCTCACTGGAGCGACGGGCATGACTGGCGTTACGGGCAGCACAGGCGTTACGGGCGGCACAGGCGCAACTGGGGTTACTGGGGCGACGGGCGTGACCGGGGCGACGGGCGCCACAGGAGCCACAGGACCGACGGGCAGTACAGGTGCGACAGGCGCTACGGGGGCTACAGGGGCTACGGGGGCTACGGGTATCACAGGCATCACAGGCGCCACCGGTGTTACAGGCAACACAGGCGCTACTGGCGTTACCGGCAGTACAGGCGCGACCGGAGCGACGGGAGCCACTGGGCCGACAGGCGCCACAGGTGTCGCGGGTGCTACAGGCAACACCGGCGCGACAGGTGTACAGATAACAGGCGCCACTGGCGTCACCGGCATTACCGGAGCGACTGGCGCGACAGGTGCGACCGGCGCAGACGTGACAGGTCCGACAGGTATCACGGGCGCTACGGGAGCCACTGGCGCGACAGGCGTCACTGGCGCCACAGGTCCGACAGGTATATCCCCTACCGGCGTCACAGGGGCGACAGGAGCGACGGGAACCACAGGTCTTACTGGCGCCACAGGTCCGACGGGCGTGACAGGCGCTACAGGTCTGACCGGTCCGACCGGCCCGACCGGCATTACAGGCGCGACGGGTCCGACCGGCACCGGCGTTGCTCCATCGTATCGTATAGTCTATTATGTCCCCGAGGCTGGCTCTCCTAGCTCCATTGGAGCGAGTGGAGACGTTCCATTTAACGTCAACGGCGAAGGTACGCCGGATATCGAATTCGCAGCTCCGACAGTTACTGTGCGTACGGGGGGATTGTATCGAGTGGAGTTCCAGATTACTACTACCTCCACCACAAACGCAATTTCCGAGTGGGTGATTATGATAGACGACACAAAAACCACTAATGGCGAATTTCATCAGACGTTAACTAGCAATACAGCTCGGATGATCAGCGGAAAACAAGTGCTCCAAATTCCAGCCGATGCTGTGCTCAACTTGCGGAATGCGTCTACGGTATCAGTGGCAATTCCTACAAATATAGGAGAAGTCGTTTCCTATCTCATGCTGACGAGAATCGGCAGCTAGCGCTTAATCTTACTTTAAAGGAGGCTATCTCTTGTCCTATCCAAATATACCGAATATAAGCCCTACCATCTCGCTCTCGCGCGAGGATGCAGTCAATCTGCTGATGTCTTCGATCGCCATGGAGGAATTGGGACTCGCCCATGTCATTAATGCTGAAGGCGAGAAAATCCAGTTTGCGCTCGGCACGCTGCCGGGCGCCACAGGTCCCTCTGCTACACTAGCCCAGGTGCTCGAGATGAATCAGAGCGTGCAGTCGATGCTGGATACCATACTGCGTCAGGAAATCATGCTCGACTCCAAGCTCAAAACCACCGCGCTAGTCCCGACTGTCGTAGGTCCAACCGGGATCACAGGCGCAACAGGAGCGCCCGGAGCCGTCGACAGCATCAATGGCCTGACCGGAGCCGTCGAGCTGGGAGCGATCGAGGGGGTCTTCCCCGCTTCGGTCAACGAAGACTCCGGCGGCGAGCTGTCACGCTTTACCGAGCCGGGCGTATATAGCTCCGGCGATGTCGACGGCGACGAGCCGCTGGACGGTCCGCCAGTAACGCACCCGACCGTCTGGACGATCTATGTCTCACGAGTAGACAACTTTGTGCAGCAGCTCTATATCTCTAATCCCTCCATCTATTACCGCAGCAGCCAGACTGGCGGAGCGCCATTCGGAGACTGGATCCCCGTTGGCACCTTCGGCGCCACAGGAGTGACGGGAATGGCGGTCACCGGTGCGACGGGTTCAACTGGCAGCACTGGTGCGAGCGGCTCGATCGGGCCGACGGGGGCGAGAGGCGTTACAGGCGCTACAGGCAGCACCGGAATTACAGGCAGTACTGGACTGACCGGAGCCACTGGAGTGACTGGCGCCACGGGTCCGACCGGGGCCATCGGGATGACGGGAAGCACCGGTGCGACAGGCGCGACCGGAGCCACTGGCGCGACCGGGCCTACGGGGCTGACGGGCGCGACGGGCACGACAGGACCCACAGGCGCGACCGGAATCGCTGGCGCGACAGGCAGCACTGGACCTACAGGCTCCACAGGTCAGACGGGAGCTACTGGCGCGACCGGGGCCACAGGCGCGACCGGGCCCACTGGGGCAACCGGAATCGCAGGCGTGACGGGCGCGACTGGAGGCACTGGAGCGACCGGGCCTACGGGGGCCACAGGCGCGACAGGAGACACCGGTGCGACAGGCGTGACGGGGGCAACCGGACTCACAGGCGCCACAGGCGCAACGGGCGCGACGGGCGCGACTGGTGCGACAGGCAGCTCGATCACGGGAGCGACTGGAGCCACAGGCGCGACGGGGATCACAGGTACGACTGGCCCTACAGGAGCCACAGGGGCTACTGGCGCCACTGGAGCCACCGGAGCCACAGGCGCGACTGGCGCGACTGGCGCGACGGGTGCGACGGGTGCGACGGGTGCGACAGGCGCCACTGGTCTTACCGGTAGCTCGGTGACGGGAGCGACTGGAGCCACAGGCGCGACGGGTCTTACCGGTGCGACCGGTGCGACAGGCGCCACCGGCACGACAGGAGCGACAGGCGCCACTGGCGTCACAGGCTTGGCTGGGGCTACCGGTGCCACAGGCGCGACAGGAGCGACAGGACTCACAGGCGCGACAGGAGCGACAGGACTCACAGGCGCGACCGGGATTACAGGCGCCACAGGTCCGACCGGAGCCGAGACGCCTTTCACCTACGGCTATGCTGGTCTTACGAGAGGCAACTTCGCAATTCCTACTAACACTCTTATACCATTTGGATTCTTTAATTCCACCCCGGATGTCACCTTTAACGGAACAGATACGGTCACAGTTGTAAACGACGGCGTCTACCGGATCAGTTTTCAAGTAACGCTCACTTACGGCACCGGCGCAACGAAAAGGTTTGCTTTGGTCATCGACGGTACAAACACATACACTTATTACACCTTAATTAACAGTGGTAGCAACACTCAACTGAACGCAGAGGCCCTCATTCCATTGACTGCCAACCAGACGATCCAATTCAGAAATGTTGTAAACCTTGAGGCACGACCCTCGGGAGCTAACGTGGATGAGACCAATGCGTTCTTAATGGTTACAAAAGTCGACGATTAATCCCAACTGTCAAGAACGAGTTCACAAAAGGAGGCAATCCCTTGTCCAATCCGAATCTACCGAATATTACGCCCACCATCTCATTGTCGCGAGACGATGTGATCAGCCTGATCCTCTCCTCCATCGCGATGGAGGAGCTGGGTCTGGCGCATATCATCAACGCCGAAGGCGAGAAGATCCAGTTCGCGCTCGGCACGCTGGCCGGCGTCAGCGGACCGGCCGCTTCGCTCGATCAAGTGTTGCAGATGAATCAGAGCGTTCAGTCGATGATGGACACAATCTTCCGACAGGAGATGATGCTCGAATCGAAGCTGAAGACGACTTCGAACGTCCCTTCGCTCGTCGGGCCAATCGGCCCTGTCGGTCCGAGCGGCGAACCTAGCGCTGTGCTGTCTGTCAACGGGCTGAGCGGCGAGGTCATCCTGACGGCCGAGGATGGCGTATTCCCGGCCGACCCGGAGATCCCCTCTGGCACCCTCTTGTCAACCTTCCGCGAGCCTGGCGTCTATAGCTCTAGCGATCCCGATGGACCAGCGCCGCAAGACAGCCCGCCGGTCGACCATCCCGCGGTATGGACGATCTACGTCTCGCGTACGGAGAACTATGTCCAGCAGCTCTACATCTCCAACCCATCGCTATATTATCGTAGCAGTCAGAACGGCGGCGTAAGTTATCCCGGAGGCTGGATTCAGATCGGCAACGCAGGCGCCACCGGTCCAGCCGGTATCGGTGCGACGGGCGCGACGGGCACGACCGGACCGACAGGCCCTGTCGGCGCGACCGGCGCGACTGGAGCTTCGGGGTCCCAAGGCGCGACCGGAAGCACAGGCGCGACGGGAGCCACCGGCGCGACAGGTCCCGCTGGCGCGACTGGCCCCCAAGGCGCGACGGGCGCCACTGGCAGCACGGGTGTGACAGGAGCCACCGGAGCGACAGCACCTGATGGGCCTACTGGCGCCACAGGATCGACTGGCGCGACCGGCGTCACAGGCGCTACAGGAGCTACAGGTGAGACGGGCGCCACTGGCAACACAGGCGCCACCGGCAGTACAGGACTGACCGGACCGACAGGTCCTGAGGGTGCGACAGGCGCAACTGGGCTCACAGGCGCGACTGGCGCCACTGGCGTTACTGGCGAGACAGGGTCTACTGGCGTCACTGGCGTTACTGGTCTGACCGGCTTTACTGGTCTGACTGGCGCCACAGGTGCCACTGGCGTCACTGGCGCCACAGGCAGCACGGGGGTTGCCGGCGCCACTGGCGCCACAGGCCCGACGAGCCCGACAGGGACTACAGGCGCGACCGGGGCTACAGGCGAGACGGGAGCTACAGGCGCGACCGGATTAACAGGGGCTACGGGCGTCACTGGCGCCACAGGAGCCACAGGAGCCACGGGTGTCACTGGCATGACAGGAGCCACGGGTGCTAGCGGAGCCACAGGCGCGACTGGCGTTACCGGTCCTACCGGGATGACCGGCGTGACCGGCCCGACTGGCCCGACGGGAATCACGGGCGCTACAGGTGCCACCGGGATGACCGGTCTGACGGGAGCCACAGGCGTCACAGGCGCGACCGGGGCCACAGGCATATCCCCGACCGGAGTTACAGGAGCCACAGGCGCGACGGGCGCGACGGGCGCGACGGGCGCGACGGGAGCTACAGGCTTGATTGGCCCGACAGGGATCACCGGAGCGACCGGTCCCGACCGGGTCAGCCCTGCTGCCTATGCGTTCCTTATTAGCACTGCAGCCAGACCGGCTGCTGTCAACGCTCCTTATACATTCGATGCTACCCCCCCTGTCATAGCTGATATTACGTATGATGGCACCAACACGCTTAGGATTAATACCGCAGGGGTCTATCAAGTCCTGTTTATGATCGTCTCCAACCATTCAGGAACTCCCTTGCAATGGAGCGTCTTCGGCGGCAATCCTACTCCAACCAACGACCTGGGCCCTTATCGGCAAGTTAGCGTAGCAGGGACAGAAGTCCAAATCCAAGGGGAATATATCGTTGACGCAACTGCCGGGTATCAGATCCAGGTTGTTAACACCTCTACCGCCACCCAAGTTCAAACGCTGCCCGCAACCGGCGATGTCTCTGGCTACTTGCTGGTCATACGCATGCCATACTAAAGAACTTGTTGGTTAAAAAGAGCTGTCCAAAAAGTCAGTAAAAGTTTAGCTTTAAGAAAAGATGGCGGTGCGCGGTGTTATCCGTGCCCGCCATTTCTTGTTGTTTCTCTCGAATCGCCTGATCGTCTTTAGCGTTTGTTATCTACAAACGGAGGATCTCGCAGATAAAAATAGGTGCATAACAGTTTCCGAAAACCTGCGGCGGGAATAAGTTGTTTTATTCTTGCTAATAAGGAGGCTGTCCCTTGTCCAATCCAAATCTACCGAATATTACGCCCGACATCACGCTCACCCGAGACGATGTGGTCAACCTGCTCTTCTCCTCCATCGCGATGGAAGAGCTGGGACTGGCGCATATCATCAATGCCGAGGGCGAGAAAATCCAGTACGCCCTCGGCACCTTGCCCGGTCTGAGTGGACCGGCGCCTACTATTGCGCAGTTGCTCAGTGTTAATCAGAGCGCACAGTCGATGCTCGATACCGTCTTCCGCCAGGAGATGATGCTCGAGTCCAAATTCAAGACCGCCGCGAGTCTACCCGCTGCCGTAGTGGGTCCCGAAGGACCCATCGGCCCCACCGGCCTGCCAGGCGTAGTCAGCGTCAACGGCCAGACCGGCGATGTCGTGCTGATCGATGCGGACCAAGGGATCTTCCCCTACAGCGATGACTCGCCGCAGAACACCAGCTTAGACAGCTTTAACGAGATCGGGGTATACAGCTCCAGCTCCGCCAATCTGGCAGACCCGGGACCGCCCGACAGCCCTGACGTCGAACATCCCCAGGTCTGGACGCTCTACGTGTCTCGTGTCGGCGACTATGTGCAGCAGCTCTATATCTCCAATCCGTCGCTCTACTATCGCAGCAGTATAGATGGCGGACTGAACTACGGCGGCTGGATCCCGATCGGCGGGCAAGGCGTCACAGGCGCGACAGGAATCGGACCGACAGGGGCTACCGGCCAACATGGCGCGACGGGCGCTACAGGTACTACTGGCCGGACAGGCTCGACGGGCATAACCGGCCCCACAGGCCCGGTCGGCGCGACGGGGGCTACAGGCGCTCAAGGGGTCACTGGCGCCACAGGACCAACGGGCTCTGCCGGGAATACCGGCGCCACGGGGGCTACGGGGGCCAGAGGCGTGACCGGTATGCGCGGTGCAACTGGCGGGACCGGCGTTACTGGCCCAACCGGAGTCACGGGCGCCACCGGCGCCACGGGGCTCGCGGGGCCGACGGGGGCTACAGGCCCGACTGGAGCTAGCGGCGCTACAGGGCCGACAGGCGGGACCGGTATGACTGGCGTCACCGGGGCGAGCGGGGCGACAGGACTGACAGGTCCGACAGGCGCGACGGGAATTACAGGACCTGCGGGACTCACAGGAGCGACAGGGCCTACAGGCACCGCCGGCGCCACCGGCGCTACAGGGCTGACGGGGGTCACAGGGCTCACTGGTGCGACAGGAGCTACTGGCAACACTGGCGCGACGGGGGCGACGGGATATACAGGCGTAACAGGGCCAACGGGCGGCACGGGCCCGACGGGAGCCACCGGGCCTACAGGGGCCACAGGAGCAACAGGGACTACCGGGTCCACCGGGGTTACGGGGATCACAGGCGCTACCGGACCGACAGGTCCTACCGGCAGTACGGGATTAACAGGCGCTACGGGCGCCACGGGGATGACAGGCGCTACGGGGCCGACCGGCTTGACAGGCCCCACCGGCGCTACCGGCATCACAGGCGCTACGGGACCGACTGGGGCGACAGGGTTGACGGGCCCCACAGGGGTTACGGGAGCCACCGGGAACACCGGGGTCAATGGGGCGACAGGCGCGACAGGCGTGACCGGACCGACTGGAGCCACTGGCCCTACTGGCCCCACAGGGATTACTGGCCCTACTGGCCCTACTGGCATTACGCCCTCCTCCACGGTATACCGTTACATTGCGTCCAATCAAGGCGGGCTATCGATTACGGGAGGCTCGGATATTACGTTTACCGAGAGCCTGCTGGACACGCCGGGGACCGAATTCACCGCTCCATCGACGACTGTAACGGTGAATACGCCAGGAACCTATAATATTTCGTTTCAAGTGACTTCGATCTATACCGGCGCTACTTCCCAAACTGTCGAATGGTCCGTCGCCATCGATAACGTGCCGATTCCTTCCGGAGAGTTCCATGAACTGCTCTCCGCCAATGTCATTAATCAGGTCTCGGGTCAGTATGTCGTCGGCGTGACCGGCGGAGCATTGATTTCCTTACGGAATACGTCCACAACAGACCAGCAATTGCCGCCTCTCGACCCCGATGAACGAGTGGCGTATCTGACGATCATGAGAATCGGAATATAACAGGCATTCATTCTGATTTAAGGAGGCAGTGACTTGTCCAATCCGAATATACCGAATATTAGTCCGACGATTACGTTGACACGCGATGATGCGGTCAATCTCCTCTTCTCCTCCATTGCCATGGAAGAGCTGGGGCTAGCGCATGTCATTAATGCCGAGGGCGAGAAAATCCAATACGCCCTTGGCACCTTGCCAGGAATTACCGGCCCGAACGCTACGCTCGAACAGGTGCTCGCGATGAACCAAAGCGTACAGTCCATGCTCGATACCGTGATGCGCCAGGAAATGATGCTCGAATCCAAGCTCAGAACCACCGCAGCGATCCCGACCATAGCTGGCCCGACCGGCGTGACCGGAGCCACGGGAGCTCCAGGCGCAGTGGACAGCGTGAACGGGCTGACTGGCGAAGTCGTGCTTGATGCAGTAAACGGCGTCTTCCCCGCTTCGGTCAACGAAGAGTCCGGCGGATATCTGTCTCGATTCAACGAACCCGGGGTATACAGCTCAGGCGATGTGGATGGCGACGCACCGCAGGACGGTCCGCCAGTGGCGCATCCGACCGTCTGGACGATCTATGTCTCTCGTGTAGGCGAATTTGTGCAGCAGCTCTATATCTCCAACCCCTCCCTCTACTACCGCAGCAGTCAGGATGGGGGACAGTCCTATCCCGATGGCTGGATTGCGATAGGCGAATATGGACCGACTGGAGCCACGGGTGTGGCTATAACCGGCGCTACGGGAGCCACTGGAGCTACGGGGGCTACCGGACTGCCAGGAGCTGCTGGCTCCGTCGGCCTCATGGGAGCGACCGGATATACAGGCGCAACGGGTGCGACAGGCCCAACAGGGCTGACAGCTAATCCTGGCCCTACCGGAGCCACAGGGACGACAGGCGTCACAGGGTCGACAGGCATCACAGGGCCGACAGGAGCCGCAGGGCTCACTGGCGCCTCAGGGCCGACAGGAGCCGCAGGGTCCACAGGATCCACCGGACCGACTGGCGTGACAGGCAACACTGGCAATGACGGACCGACAGGGATGAGCGGATCGGCCGGAGTGACTGGTCCGACTGGCATGACCGGCCTGATCGGGGCTAGCGGGGCTAGCGGAGCGACCGGTCCTGGCGGGACGAGAGGAACCACTGGCTCGCAAGGGCCGACAGGGGTGACGGGTGTCACCGGCGCGACGGGTGCGACGGGAGCCTCCGGCACCACAGGTCCGACAGGCCAGGACGGGGTTACGGGTGTCAGCGGCGCCACGGGTGCCACAGGAATGACAGGTCCGACAGGCGTCACAGGCGCTACAGGTATAACCGGAGCCACGGGTGGGACGGGTGTCACCGGGGCCACGGGGGCGACGGGTGTCACCGGCGTCACCGGATCAACCGGAGCCACGGGCGCCACTGGGACCACAGGACCGACCGGAGTTACAGGATCGACAGGAGCTACCGGACCGACAGGCCATACTGGAGCGACGGGGCCTGCGGGGGCTACAGGAGCCACGGGACCAACTGGTGCAACAGGCGCCACCGGGGCCACCGGGGCCACAGGACCTACCGGCGCATCTCATGTCACCGGGGCCACAGGACCTACCGGGATGACAGGAATCGGCGTCACCGGAGCTACAGGAGCTACCGGCTTGACAGGCGCCATCGGAGTCACCGGGATGACCGGCTCGACAGGAGTCACCGGCGACGGACCGGTACCTTCGTATCGATTGGCCATCAGCACAGCTAGCAATGTAAATGTTCCGATCAATACCCCGATATCTTTCACAGATAGTACCGGCACTGCCGATGTCACGCTCTCAACGCCTACGACCATTACGGTTGCGAATGGCGGCGTATACCGCATTACTTTTCAGGTCACCACGGCTAATAATAACGCTGCCCCACAACCCTTGAATTGGGGACTGAATGTTAACGGTAACCTGTTGGCAAATAGTACGGTTTACGTCTATCCGCCAGCCAATACGAACGCCCAAGTGAATGCTGAATATTTGCTCCAGTTAACTGGCGGAGATACTATCGGCATTCGTAGTAATGGAAGCAATAATACAATCTCAGGAGCCAATCCAGGCGAGACCAACGCCTATCTGATGGTCATCAAAATCGCAGATTAGCTTGAAGCTTCAATAAAATCCACTCTTTAAGGAGGCTATCACTTGTCCAATCCGAATCTACCGAATATCACCCCTGTAATTACGCTGACACGCGATGATGTGTTGAATCTGATGTTCTCCTCGATTGCGATGGAGGAGCTCGGATTAGCGCATATCATCAATGCGGAAGGGGAAAAAATTCAGTTTGCGCTAGGCACACTGGCAGGAGTCACCGGCCCGGGCGCCAGCCTCGCCGAAATCCTCCAAGTAAATCAGAGCACACAATCGATGATGGATACCGTCTTCCGCCAGGAAATGATGCTCACATCCAAGCTCAGGTCGGCATCCAACGTCCCTTCGATGATCGGTCCTCAGGGCCCTGTCGGTCCGACCGGCGAACCTAGCGCTGTGCTGACTGTCAACGGCCAGACCGGCGAGGTCATCCTGAGCGCCGAGGATGGCGTCTTCCCAACCGACACGGAGATCCCGTCCGGCACGCTCTTGTCAACCTTCCGCGAACCTGGCGTCTACAGCTCCGGCGATCCCGATGGTCCAGCGCCGCAGGACAGTCCGCCGGTCGATCATCCGGGAGTCTGGACGATCTACGTCTCGCGCACGGAGAACTTTGTTCAGCAGTTATATATCTCCAACCCATCGCTCTACTACCGTAGCAGCCAGAATGGAGGTCTCTCGTACCCGGGCGGCTGGATTCCGATCGGAATACAAGGTGCAACAGGCTCGACGGGCCCGGGGGCGACGGGAGCGACGGGAGCGACAGGCCCAACCGGGGCAACAGGGTCCATCGGCCTCACAGGCGCGACCGGGGCGACGGGGCCGACGGGCAGGCCCGGCGCTACAGGTATGGCAGGCCCGACAAGCGCAACAGGCCTGACCGGCCCTACCGGGGCGATAGGAGACGACGGGCCGATAGGTCCCATCGGCCTGACCGGAGAGACGGGTCCGACCGGCAGCAATGGCCCGACCGGGGCGACGGGGCCTACAGGCTCTACTGGTCTTACCGGCGTCGCCGGATCTACTGGTGCACGGGGCAGTACCGGTCTTACCGGCATTGCTGGCGTCACTGGCTCGACAGGTCCGAGCGGTCCGAAGGGCCTCACTGGCCCGACTGGCCCCACAGGTCCGACAGGCCCCACGGGCGCTACTGGCGCTACAGGTCCGACCGGACCGACTGGCTCGACCGGCGTGAGCGGCCCTACCGGCGGGACCGGCGTTACCGGTGCCCAGGGATCAACAGGCATCACGGGTGCAACTGGCGCGACGGGTCCTACAGGTAGCACAGGAGCAACGGGAGCCAGCGGTCCGACGGGCGTCGCAGGGGCGACCGGGAACTCTGGCCCTGGAGGCGCAACAGGCATCACCGGCACTACGGGAGCCACCGGGGCGACAGGCCTGACAGGCGCGAGAGGGCTTAGCGGTCCCACCGGGGCAACAGGCGTCCGTATCGACGGAGTCACAGGCGTGACCGGTACCACCGGACTTACCGGCTCCACAGGCCCCACAGGGCCGACAGGCGCAACAGGCGGTACGGTGAACGGTCCTACCGGAGCCACAGGCCCTACCGGAGCCACCGGCCCTACAGGCGCCACCGGCGTTACAGGTGCCACCGGTCCGACGGGAATCACTGGCCCTACAGGGATCACCGGCCCTACAGGGACCACCGGCGCTACCGGCGCTACCGGGGCTACCGGAGCGACGGGTCCCAGTTTTGCTCCATCTTATTCATACCTTGTACATCGCACGGGCGTGTCATCGACTGCGGCGGGTGCGGATTATGTCTTTGAGTCCAATCCCCTAACCACAGGGGATATCGCATGGAATGGCAACACTCAGCTAACCTTTGCTAATTCCGGCGTGTACCGGGTTAACTTTATGATACTAACTAACTTCTCTGCCACAGGCGACATATTGGAGTGGAGCGTTGCGATTAACGGCACCCCGGTTCCCAATGGCCAGTTCCACCAAAGAACCGCAAACCCGACAAGGGCTCAAATCTGCGGGGAATACCTGCAACGCATCAACGCTAATGACACGCTAACGATTCGGAATACGTCCTTAGTCGCTCAGAGTCAACAAGTGCTAAACAATTTTACCCTTGCCTATCTAACCGTTATCAAAATAAATGACTAGGAACCATCACAATATAGTGTGGGGATGAACCTGTCGATCAACGGACTTGTCGCCATTTCTTCATAAGGAAAGCCCTTGAATGGCTTTGTGCATTCAAGGGCTTTTGCTTAATCCAACAATTATATAGTTACATGATCAGCATAAAACGGAGTAATCGAACACCCTTCGCCAGCCGTCGTCGACCCCGCCAGCTTCTCCAACTGCACCGTGTTCCAGACGATGATCGCATTGATGAGCAAGCTCTGCGACAAGATGGCCAGCGAATGCTCCCCGCTCTCGTCGCGGCGGACATGCCACTCGTTGCCGCGCGCGAGCGACCGGGTGAGTCGATGCAGCATCCGCCACCTCTCCGCATCTGCGGCGAGAGCCTGATTCCGTTCGTGGGATCGCATCAGCTCGGCTGCGTACAATGTCTTCTCGATCCGCCCGATCTCCCGGACGCCCTCTCGGAGCTTGGGATACGCTTGCAGCTTGCCGTACGACAAAACAGCCGTGAGCGTCCCCTCCCCTACCGCCTCAGCTATGCCGTTCAACTCAGATGCCGCGTACTCGATCTTGGCTGTCTTGATCAAGCCCGCTCTCGCAAACGGCGCAAGCGTCATACGGCCGATCCTGTATATCCGCGCCCGGGGCGAACGTCGCAGTCGCGGCATCAGTCGGAGCCCGAAAGTACGCGCCAGCCCGAACAGCTCATCCGCCATCCCGCGCGCCGGACAATACCTCACCTGCGCGTCCAGCAGCCCCTTGCCGCTCCCGGCCCCGTCCAGCAGCCAGCCCAGATGATGGTCGAAGGTCAAGTGCGTCGACACGATCATATGGCGGTCATTGATCGTCCGGCACAGATGCCCCTCTATCTCTTGGCCTTGCCCGCCGATCGGATAAGCGTCATAGGACGTCTCGCCGCCCCGATCCCATGCGCGAGACAGCGGCAGACCGCTCTGGTAGGCGATCAGCCGCTCCTGCGCAGCGCTTAGCGTATCGGAGTTGAGACGCCACTGCAGCGTTGTCATCCGTTGACGGTAGGTCGCCGACTCTTGATCGTCCTCCTGGCTCGATGGCAGGCCGCTCAGGGTGCCGAGACGGATCAGGAGCGAGTAGATCCGTTGCTTCTCCTCGGCATCCGGTCCCTTCAATGTAGAGGCATGAATGCAGCATTCGCTAAACCCTGTCCATGCATCGACCTCCGCCAGCAAGTCAAGCAGATGGATACCAGGCAGCCGGGCGAGCAACGAGGCTATCTCGTACGCCTGCTTGCGGGACGGGCGCTGTTCAGCCGGATGGACATAGGGCTCGCATCGATCCGGCAAGAGCGGGAGCTCTGCGAGGCAAGCTGACAGATGCTCCGACCGATCCGATAGGTAGCTCTCCACCGCTGCTGCCGCTTCCTGATCATGAGCGCCGTCGCCGCTCCAGCTCTCATAAGGGCGGAAGCGCACGCTGCCGCTCACCCACAGATGGCCGTCTCGCAGGAGATTGCGCAGCTCCACCAGGACGGCTGTCTCGAACAGATACCGGTACACCTCCCCGCTTTCATCCATGACTAGCGGACGCCATCGCTCTTCGATGCAGACGACCAGCGATGGATCGATGACCCCGTGGCGCTCCCCCTTCTCATACATGCTCCGGAGCGCATCCATCGCTCGCAGCAAAGGCTTGGCTTGCTCCCCGCCTTCGAAGGCATACAGGGAGAGCAGTACAGGCGCATACTTGCGCAGATGGAAGTAGCGTTTTTTGAATCGTTTTTTGGCTTCGCCCATAAATCGGAGGTCCAGCGTTTCCATTCGCTCCTGCTTGGGCAGATTCGCTTGCTCCCTCCGCCACTCATTCATCAACCGACCGATAATCGTCATGTGGACGAGCAACGCGCGGTCCGTCAGTTCGGCACGTAGTCTATGCAGGTGCAAGGCGAGCAAGCCGTATTTTTTGGCAGGCTTCAGCCTTGCGAACATCGTCGCATCGTAGCAATCGGCGATGGTGATCATTCGCTTCAGACGGGACTCTGGGATGCCATCGGTGCGGACGACGAGATCCAGACGCTGTAGACAGCTGAGCCGCTCTGAGATCCTCAAAAATCCATCCGCCGTATACGTATCCGTCCCCAGTCGGAGCCAGCTTAGAGACGGCGTGCTGCCGGTACGCAGCAGCTGGTCTAGCTGCTCGTACTGGGCCGGAGACAGACACTCGGTCAGTTGACGAAGGATGTCGTTTTCGATCTGATGACGCGTCTCCCACACGACTCGCTCGATGGTCGATAGCGCCGGGAAAATAATTTTCCGCTCTCTCAGCCAGTCGGTGCACGCCTGGACCGCTAATACCGGATCCTCCGACAGCATGAGCGTAGCATACATGTCTTGCGCCAGCTGGTCGTAGTGCTCCTTGGTGAAGCTGGAGTAGCCGAACAGTCGCCGAATCTCGTCGAGATGCTCGCGGCGCGTCGGCTCTCGCCGAGCATAGTTGGCGAACTCGCCAGGCGCGATCTTGAGCTGACCGGCGATATAGGCGACGAATTCATCCGGAATGAACTCGTATTGCTGGAGCGGCCAGCCCGGATACGCAACCAGCGCCAGTTGCACCGCAAAGCCCAAACGATTGTAATCGCGCCGATGCATCAGGATCGCATCTATCTGCTCTTGCGAAAACGTGTAGTGCTTGAAAACCTCAGCATCGCCCAAGCCGGGGATTTGTTTGAAGGCAAGCTTTTGCTCATCGGTTAACACCTCTTTCGGATTCATAATCACGCCTCCCATCATCCCTAACCTATGTTTCGGAGCATCAGTTATGCTTGTCCCATGAAACAGAAAGAAAAACTATGTTCTAGTATTCTGTTCGATAGGGGGAAATTCCTTTTTTTGTATAACTATTATTTTTAATGGATATTTTCACAAGGCGGCTTCCTGACTTACAGGAGCCGCCTCGCGAGGAGATGGTCCCAGTCGGGGAGCAGCCGACAGGGACCCGCTGTTGCTGGAGCAACAGGAGTAACAGGAGCGGCCGCCCGCGAGCAAGCAGGTCAGCCTAGTTGCCTCCCTCATCTATCGTGCGTGAGGAGTGGCATATCGATCCTCCCGAAGATCGACATATCACAGCTTATGACCCACGAGTCAAAGTGATACACGATTTTCCGAAAAAATCTCGCGTCCGTTAAAAATCCGTACGGTAAAGCTCCGTTGTCATGATCATGTCCGAAAAAAGCTGCGCCTGTCAAGTGAAAATTCCATTTTCATCTGGTATACTGAAGACCTATCTTGAATGTTGAAAGGGAGAGATCGCGCGTGGCCGTAATTGCACTCTTGCTGGCTCTATTCCTGCTCCTGCAGGTGGTTAACTTGAAAAGACAAGTAAATGAACTACGAGATGAACTCCGACAACGGAGCAACTGGATGGATGATACGACTTCGGTATCGACTCCGTTCAGCCCGACATCGCCTGGCGGCTTGACGGATGGCTACGGAGACGAGCTGTCGCCCGAGCTGGAGGACAGACTGCGCGAGCTGCTCAGGCAGGGCAAAAAAATCGTAGCCGTCAAAGAGCTGCGCATGGCGCGCAACCTGTCGCTCGCAGAGGCCAAGCGTATCGTGGATCGATTGGAGGAGCGGTAGGGATAAGCTGAGCCATCAAAAACTAATAGATACGCATAGAAACCCAAAAATAAACGCCCGAAATGACCTTTAGGCCATCCGGGCGTTTTTGGAATTTTTTTGGACGGGGCAGCGAGCAAAATAAGATCACCTATGTTCCTAATGTTAGCCAAAACCGTGATATGATGCCGAATAGCGATACCTATGTTCATGGCCGGCTCCGCACCGAGCATCAGGCAGCGCTAGGCGACGGTGTTGCTGATCTCCTTGATGAACCCATTGTTGCGCGCGCGCTCCAGGACTTCCGCGATTGCGTCGGGACGGGCGTTATCGAGAACGAACCATTCGTCGCTCACCGCATCATGCACGAGATATTTCGGCAGTCCGGCGAGCAGCTCATCCGGGAACGCCTCGACGAGGGCACACAGGTCATAGTCGGCCAGCTCCTTGCCGTCCTTGTCGCGGAACGTATAGGCCCCAAACTGCGAGTATGAGCCGGGATCATCGATCAACGCGCGCCAGTCGTAATGCTCCGGCGCCTCCACCTTCTCCCCCAGGTCGCGGCTCAGCAGAGCGTAGAGCTGCTCCTGATAGGCTTCGCCGCTAATCTCGCTCACGACACCGCCCATAATCATCCGGTACTCCTGCTGCAACGAAGCGACTGGCACCCCGCCGATCTTAAGCGGCTGAGCCTGCACGCTCACCTGGCCGTCCTTGTAGCTGACGCTTGCGCCGAAGGCTTCTGCGATCAGGCGGATCGGCACGAGCAGACGATCCTTGGATACATAAGGCTTCGCATCTACCGTCAGCGCGACGCCGTTTTTGTTCGCCTTGCCGTCCATCAGCGACAGCGTCACTTTCATGTCCTGCTTGGTCAGCACGACCTGAGCCGCTGTCCATTCGACCTCGGCGCCGAGATTCTCGCTGATGACGCGCAGCGGCACCATCAGACGATCATTTTTCATCTCGGGCTGCGCTTCGGAGACGATGGTCACGCCATCGATGACGATCGGATATGTAGCGGCGTAGGCCGCAGTCGAAGACAAGACCAGCGATGCAGCAAGCGTTGCGGACAAGATCAGCTTTTTCATGTTCAGTCACTCCTCGGATCTATGGTTTCACCTAACATAGACGTGCCGCAACTGGCAAAAGTTGCACGCATATGATCGCCGCATCCAATCGCCGCATCCTGTTGTGGCGCATGTGGTTCGTCCGACCGCCGTCATGCCGCCGGACCCCCGCTGTGCATTTACACTTTTGCATATACAACGAAGAAGCCGCTCGACGTCCGAGCGGCTCGCTTAAGTTACCTTTCTCTGTAGAGGCTGGATCAGCCCGTCTGGGCAGGGGCCTCCGGGAGTACGTTCAGTCGGAGGAGAACGCTCAATATCTGATGATGCTCCATCTCCTGGATCTCCCACAAATGCATCCCATGCGCGATCGGCTCGGGCGGTCCGTCGCCGAGATCGGCGCGCAGCTGGAGCCATCCCCCTATCGTGTCGATGTTGTCGCTGTTCTCAAAGGCGATGCCGTATCGCTCCTCCAGATCGCGGAGCAGGACGCGCCCGTTGATCAGATACGTCTGCGGCTCCTGCTCGACGATATCCTCCACCTCATCCTCGTCGAACTCGTCGCGGATCTCGCCGACGATCTGCTCGAGGATATCCTCCATCGTGATGATGCCTGCCGTACCGCCATACTCATCGATGACCAATGCCATATGCACGCGGTTTTTTTGCATCTTGACCAGCGCGTCATGGAGCGGCGTCGACTCGTGGATGACGAAGATCTCATGGATATGCTCGTGCAGCTCGCCAAGTTGGCGTCGGGCGAACAAGGTGACGAATTCTTTGGCATTGAGGAATCCGACGATCGCATCCTTGTTATGCTCCTCGGTCACCGGGAAGCGGGTGTAGCGATGCTCGTCGATCATCTGCAGGATCTCCTCGGCCGGCGTCGTCAGATCGACGACGGTCATCTGTGTGCGTGGCACCATGACGTCCCGGGCGATCCGCTCGTCGAAGGCGAAGATGTTCTTCAGATACGCCAGCTCCGTCTGATTGATCTCGCCGCCCTCGAAGCTCTGGTTCATGATGATCTTCAGCTCTTCCTCCGAGTGCGCCTGCTCGTGGCCTGCCGGTTTGACGCCGAAGAGGCGGAGCAGGATCTGGGCTGAGCCGTTGAGCAGCCAGATGAGCGGCGCCAGCAGCGTACCGAACAGTACGAGCGGCCGCGAGAGCACGAGCGTCATCCGCTCGGCGAACTGGATCGCCAGCGTCTTCGGCGCCAGCTCGCCGACGACGACATGCAGGAACGTCATGATCGACATCGCCAGCGCATAGGAGATCGCTGTGCTGGCTGCCGCTGCCAGTCCCCAATCGTTGAAGATCGGACTTAACAGCTTCTCGACCGTCGGCTTGCCCAGCGCGCCCAGGCCGAGCGCGGTCACCGTAATGCCGAGCTGACAGGCCGACAGGTAATAGTCGAGATTGGTGACGATGCGTTTAGCAGCGATCGCTTTTTTGTTGCCTTCGGCGACGAGCTGATCGATGCGGCTCAGACGCACCTTGACGACGGCAAATTCGGAGCCGACGAAGAAGGCGGTCATCACAATGAGCAGCGCAGCAATCGACAGATTAATAAACGTGGATGAGTCCAATAAGTTCCCTCAGTCTGAGGGATTCACCTCCATAGGGTTTCAGATTAGTTGCACTACGTAGGATTCCATGCGGGCCGTCGAATCGACTTTATTGCTTGTTCCGTTACTGTGCCATGCACCTTCCCAATTGATTCACCTCCACTCGCTTACATCCTTTATTATATTATTTTTTCTTATGAGACGCAAAAAAACGCCGGAAACCGCCTAATAGCGAGGTTCCCGGCGTTCCTGTCGCAAATGCGCCGCGCGTGAAAATATAACGAAAGCTTATGCCTGCAGCCCGCCGATTTGCTCGTTCTCAAGGCTACGCATCTCGTAAAAGTAACCTTTGCGGGCCATCAGCTCCTCATAGGTGCCGGACTCAACTACGCTGCCCTGCTCCAGCACGATGATCTGGTCCATCGTCTCCAGACCCGCAAGCCGGTGCCGGATCCAGATAACGGTGTCTTCGCGTGCTTGCGCCATCAAGGCCTCGACGATATGCGCCTCGGTCACCGCATCGAGCGACGAGGTCGGCTCGTCGAGCAGCCACAGCCGCCCCGCTCTCAGCATCGTCCGCGCCAGCGCGAGCCGTTGCTTCTCTCCGTCGGAGAGATTCTCCCCGCGCTCGAGCACCAGGTCCTGGAGCGACTTGTCCGCCAGTCTGACCGCCTCGAGCGCGCGCCGCATCTGCTCCTCGCTGCACTGTCCGTCCTCGGTCAGGAGATTATCCCGGATCGTGCCACGGAAAAAATGGTTGTGCTGGAGGACGACATGGGCCGCTCGCCAAATATCTTGTTCGCCAAGACCAGACGCCGGAATGCCTTGCAGCCGAACCTCGCCCGCTGTCGGCTCATACAGCTTCAGGATCAGCTCGAGGATCGTAGTCTTGCCCGAGCCGCTCGCTCCGACGATTGCCGTCTTCGAGCCGGCCGGAATGGTGAGATCGATACCCCGCAGACTGGGCCGCCATTCATCGTCATGCCGATAGACGACATCGCGTAGCTCGACTGACGGCGCGCCTGACGACAGCTCCGCCGACGATTGCGGCGTCTCATCCTCCGAGACTTCCGAGACGCCGACAGTCTCCACGAGACGAGAGGCCGCATGCTCGCTGTCCTGCTTGTAGGCCGGCAATACAGCGACTGCCGCTGCCTCCTCGAACATCGTGTTGGTCGCCAGCACCAGCATCGCCAGATAGACCCCGGCCAGCTCCCCTTGAGCGACTAGCCAAGCGCCAAGCGCCAGCACGCCAGCGGTCATCCCATGCGTGAGCAGCACGTGGAACGACTGGCCGCGCAGCAGCCTTACGGCGGCTTGCTCCTGCGCGACGGCGAGACCGTCTGCCTGCTCGAGCAGCCCGCGCTCTCTCGCTGTCAGCTGACCGTATACCTGCAGGTCCCGGTAGCCATATAGCAGCTCGGTCATCTCGGTGGAGAGCCGGGCCCGGCGTAGCCGAACCTCGCGGGAGCGCTGACGCTGGCCGAGCATGACCAGCCAGGGCACGACGAAGGCTGCGAGCAGCAGTCCTGCCATCAGCAGCGCGGCCACGCCGATCGAGTAGACCGAGGCAAAGGCGATCGTCGCGAAGCAGACGAGCAGCAGGATCAGCGGCGGATAGGCGACGCGCAGGAAGTAATGCTGCAGGCTCTCGACATCGCCGACGATGCGAGACAGCAAGTCGCCGCTCCGATGCCGGTTGAACAGCCGAGGCGTCAGCGGCGTCAATCGGCGGAAAAACATCACCCGGAGTCTGCTCAGGATCGAGAACGTCGCCCGATGCGAATAGAGCCGCTCGCCATAACGGCTGACGGCCCGCAGCAGACCAAGCAGCTTCACCATCGAAGTGAGCACGATCAGCGTATAGAGCGGCGGCGCATAGGCGGCCTTGGCGATCATGTATCCGCTGGCCGCGAACAGTCCGACGCCGGCGATGCCAGCGACGAAGCCGCAGACGATCGCCAGCAGGATATCCTTGCGCTCCTGCAGCATCGCGCGCGCCATCACTTGCAGCTCGCTCATACGACATCCCCTCCCCTCTGCATACGGACCATCCGGGCGTACTGCGGCAGTCGCTCGAGCAGCTCCTCGTGGCGACCGCTGCCGAGCAGGACGCCGTCCTCGAGGTACAGGATCCGGTCGGCCTGACGGATCGTATGCAGCCGATGCGCGACCGTGATCATCGTTGCCCGGCGGGACAGCTCGCCGATCGAACGCTGCAGCACCCGCTCGGTCTGCAGGTCGAGGCCGACCGTCGGCTCGTCGAAGAGCAGCAGCGTCGGCGCATTCAGGAACGCCCGCGCCAGCGCGAGTCGTTGCTTCTCGCCGCCAGATAACCCGCGGCCGCCCTCGCCGACGACGGTGTCGAGCCCGCGCTCCAGCTCCGCGAGCAGCGGCGTCAGACCGGCAGCGTCGGCGGCTCGCTCGATATCGGCGCGGGACGTCTCGCGTCCGGCGCCGATCGCGATGTTGTCGGCGATCGTCCCGGCGAACAGATACGGATGCTGCGTAATATAGCTCATCCCGGCGTACCAGTCCTCCGGCGCATAACGCTCGAGCGGAGCGCCTTCGACCAGCACCTCCCCTGATGTAGCAGGCAGCAGCCCAGCGATCAGATGGAGCAGCGTCGTCTTGCCCGCGCCGCTGGCGCCGACGATCGCCACCTGCTCGCCCGGCTCGATGACGACGCTCGCCCCGCGCAGCTCGAAGCCGTCCGCACCATAGCTGAAGCCTACATTGCGCAGCTCGATCCGAGGCGGCGCTGCAGGAGCCAGCGTCAGTCGTTCGCCCGTCGCGTCAGCCGACCGCTCTGTCGTCTCCTCGAGCAGCGCATCGAGCTTCTTTACGGCGCCCATGCTCGTGCGTCCGCTGTGGAAGGCGGTGCCGAGATTTTTGATCGCGCTATAGAACTCGGGGACGAGCATAAGGATGAAGAAAGCTGTGCCGAACGGCAGCGTCTGGGCGATCAGCATCCGGAATGCCAGCTCCAGCGCGACCACGCCGATGCTGAGCATGACGACGAGCTCCATCATAAAGGTGTTGGTAAAGGCGATGCGCAGGATGCTCATCGTCGCTTCGCGGAAGCCGAGGCTGCTCCGCTCGATCGCCTCCTCCTGCGCCTTGACGCGGCCATACAGCTTGAGCGACACCAGCCCTTGCAGCGCATCCAGGAACGCCCCGGAAAACTGCGAGAGCTGCTCGAACTTCTCCTCTGACTGCGTCTTGGTGCGCAAGCCGACCAGGATCATAAAGATTGGGATAAACGGTGCGGTCACCAGCATGATCACCCCGGAGGGCCAATGCTGAGTCATGACGACGATCAACAGCATCAGCGGGATCAACGCGGTCTCGACCCTGCGCGGCAAGTATTGGCTAAAGTAGCTATCCGCCTCGTCGACGGCGTCCATGACGAGACTGACCTTGCCTCCGGTCTGACCGGAGAGCGCGGCCGGGATCGATGCGCGGGACAGCCTGCGAATGACCGTCTGCCGGATCGCCGTCTTCGCTCGTCGGGCGATGCCCAGCCCGACGCGGCCATTGATATAACCGAGCAGCGCTCGTAGCCCGATCACCGCTCCGAGCCCGCCGAGCAGCGCCGCGATCGTGGCGAAGGCCGCCTCGTCGACGAAGATCCGGCTGACGACTGTCGCGACGAGCGCCGCTTGGGCGATAATCGCCGCTCCGAGCAGCAGCGAGCACAGGGCCAGGAGCAGCAGGGAACGGCGATGGGCGGCAGTTTGAGCCGAGAGAAAGCCTGGTTTGCGTTTCATACCGATTCCCTCCTGTCAGCGTTAGGGTTTACTTTTTGCCCTTGACATAATCCGCGTCGAACAGGAACAGCTTGAACACGAGCACCAGCGACGGGATGAGCAAGCATAGTCCGCCGATGAAAGCCGCCACCAGCGCGATGCCCATCGACTCATGCGTCGCCCCCTCCTGGATCGTGATGAACGGATCGAGGATAAACGGGTAATGCCCGATCCCGTAAGCAAAAAACGCGCACAGGAACTGCAGCATGACGAAGATAAACGCCAGTCCGTACCGTCGCCCGGCATTGAGCAGCCATACGGCGGCCATGAAAAACGCAACCGAGAGGCCAAGCAGCCACCAGAGATCCATCATACTGTCAAAGTGGCGCTCATTGTGCTGACCGAGGAAAATAAACGCCGTCAGCGCGGCGATAATCGTCGGCGTGCTCCAGAAAAGCGCATAGGTGCGCAACAGCTTGAGCGCTGGCTGGTCGTCGGCTCGGGACGCATAGAACGTCAGGAACGCCGAGCTGATGAACAGCACCGAGACAATCGCCAGCGCGACGATGCTCCAGGATAACGGACTCGTAAACAGTGTAAAATATTCAAGCGAGACGACGTTGCCGGTCTCGACGATAAATCCGCCCTCCGACAGTGTCAGCGCAACCGACAGCGAGGCCGGAATCAACAGACCTGTCGCGCCATAGAGGAACAGATAGACGATATTCTCCTTGGACCCGTAGTTCTCAAATGCATAAAAGGAGCCGCGGATCGCCAGCAGGATGATGGCAATGCTCCCCGGGATGAGCAGCGCCGACCCGTAATAATGGGCGGTGTCCGGAAAAAAGCCGATCATGCCTACGAAGAAGAAGACGAAAAACACGTTCGTAATCTCCCAAACCGGCGACAGATAGCGCGAGATCAGGCGGTTAATCAGATGGTCCTGCTTGGTCAGCCGGGCGTAGAAGGCGAAGAAGCCGGCGCCAAAATCGACCGAAGCCACGACCAGATAGCCGTACAAAAAAATCCACAGTACCGTAATGCCGACAAGCTCGTAACTAATCATCGCTCTCTCACCCTCTTCCCTGCGCTTCGATGTATTTCTCCAGCTCCGCCTCGGCAGGGTTGTTGCGGAAGAGACGCCGCAGCACAACCGCCGACAGGACGCCAAGGACGATATAGAGCGCCAGGAAGACGAAGAACAAACCTACGACATTAGGCGAGGACGTGGCAGCTTCCTCGACGCGCATATAGCCCCGGATAATCCACGGCTGCCGTCCGACCTCGGCGTAAAACCAGCCCAACTCGACTGCGAGGAAGGCGAGCGGCGCGCAGATAACGATGCCCCGCATCAGCCAGGCGTTGTAGAGATGTCGCTTCTTCTTCCAGAAGCGAAGCAGGAAGAACAGCGCAGCGATGCCCAGTATAACGAAGCCAAGGCTGACCATCAGGTCGAACAGATAGTGCGAGACGAGCGGCGGCCATTCATCCTGAGGGAACTCATTCAGTCCCTTCACCTCCGCGTTGAAGTCGCCGAAGCCGAGGAAGCTGAGCGCATTGGGAATGCGGATCGCGCCGGTCGGCTCCATCGCGTCATTCAGCCAGCCGAACACGAGCAAGTCTGCGCCGCTCTCGGTCTCGAAGTGCCATTCCGCCGCTGCTAGCTTCTCCGGCTGATGCTTGGCGAGGAACTTCGCCGAGACGTCGCCAGCGATGACGGTCAGGAAGCTGAATACGAGCACAACGGCCATCATCAGATGAAGTGATTTTTTGTAATAGACGGTAGCGCCCTTCTTGAGGATCATATACGCCGCAACCGCCGCCAGCAGCGCCGCCCCAGTCATATAAGCCGACGTCAGCACATGGAACACCTTGGACGGCGTCGCCGTGTTGAGCATGGCAGCGACCGGATTGACCGCAGAGAACGCGCCATTCTCGAGCACGAAGCCCTCCGGCTGGTTCATGAAGCCGTTGACGGTCGTAATGAAAAACGCCGACATCCCCGCGCCGAGGACGATAGGAAACGTCAGCAGCCAGTGCGTATAAGGGTTTTTGAATCGATTCCAGGTGTACAGATAAATGCCTAGGAAGATCGCCTCGAAGAAAAACGCGAACACTTCCATAAACAGCGGCAGCGCGACAACATTGCCCGCCAGCTGCATAAAGTTCGGCCAGACGAGCGCCAGCTGCAGCGCGATCGCCGTACCGGTGACGACGCCGACGGCCACTGAGATGATGAACCCGCGCGTCCACCGCTTGGCCATCAGGATGTAATGCGGATCTTTCTTGCGTATCCCTACAAACTCGGCGATCGCGATCATCAGCGGCACGCCGACGCCGACTGTAGCGAAGATGACGTGGAAGGTCAAGGTCAATCCAGTAAGCAATCGGCTCCATAACACCGTATCTATCTCCACGACACCGTCTCCTCTCCTGTCTATACTCCACTCCGAAAGCGTGTGGTCTATCCTTAGTATAAACAAATCCACCTATGACTCAAAACAATTGCCCATAGCTCCAAAAAACATTCATATCTTTCTTACAACTTTGTGAAATAAATCACTGCAATGCGCCGAATCCCCCATTTTTCGGACACAAAAAGAGCCAACCGGGTGGGTTGACCCCTATCGTAGCTGTAATTATCCAGCCGCCATCATGCTCCGCTGCTCTGTCCGGAGCCGTCTTGTATTCTCACGAACCGTCCACGCGGGGACGACTAAGTCCCGGATCGACTAGCAGCCGTCGTCGCAGCTCGCCTTCCGACAGTTCCGGGTACATATTCTCCAACGGCTGATGGACCATCAGCTTGGGATGAGCGGTCGAGGCCGACGTGATCATCACCTCGACCAGCATCGGTCCCGATCCGGCCAGCGCCCACTGGATATCCCTTGCAGCCGAGGCTGTGGCAGCCGTCCGCCGCGCCTGCCAGCCGTAGGCCTGCGCCACCTGCACCAGATCGGGGCAGCCGTAGCCGATCACTGTAGACTGCTGGCGTCCGTCCATATACGCATCCTGGAATTGGCGCACCATGCCAAGGCTGCGGTTATTGAGGACGAATAGCTTCACCGGCAGACCGAGCCGATGCAGCGTCTCCAGCTCCTGTATATTGACCTGGATGCCCCCATCGCCGGCGATGACTACGATCTGCCTGCGCGGCTCGACCAGCGCCGCGCCCAGCGCCGCAGGGAGCGCAAAGCCCATCGCCC
>Ga0160452_100311_pt1 | contig 44036 bp, 25 predicted proteins | sample HID1971I_E6MG_FD_108230 | JGI IMG/M metagenome (GOLD analysis project Ga0160452, IMG submission 108230) | Enriched millipede-associated microbial communities from UW Madison campus, WI, USA - HID1971I_E6 MG | ecosystem: Host-associated > Arthropoda: Insects > Digestive system > Unclassified ...
ACCATGCTGACGGCGTTGAGTTTGAACTCGCTGGAATAGGACTTTCGCATCATCTGCACACCTTAGGTTTGGGCGCCATCATAGCGCCCTATTGATGTGTCCAAATTCATTAGGCCAGTTCAGCTTGCTCCCGATGGCGGTGTGTCAGTCACAAATGTGCTTACTGACACTCCCTCATCGGGAGCAAGCCCCCTCCCACAGTTTTAACCGCGTTTCAGGCAGTGGCTTTTGTGCAGGTCAGGCACTCGATGGAGCGATCCACCGTGGTCTTGGCAATTTCCAGCAAATGCCACACCGCCAGGATCTTCGCGCGCTCGGGGCTTTGCAGCAGCTCGCCGCAGTCCAGCGCGGTAGCGGATGCGCTGTCGAGCAAACTGGCGGTGTAGAGCAGGGCATCTTCGAAGCTCAGGTCTTCGTTGACGCAGTGGAAGCCTTGGGTGGGCAGGTAGTGGTCGATGGCGCGGTTGAAGGCGGCGCGGTCTTTTGCGGGATCGCGGGGTGGGTCGGGTAGGACTTTATTCATTGTTTAGCTTCCTTTTGGATTCAAGGAGCCGAACCTTTCGCGACTAAACGTAGGGTGGCGGCTGTACGCAGGTTAGTCGACCGGCCAAAAGGCAAAATCCGGCGCACCCAAGGGCGCCCTGCGCACAGCCACCGTAAACATGGGTGGTTCATGCGCCTTTTGGAATACCGGGCGACTAAACCCGATCACTGAATTGGCAGTGACGGACCGCAGACTAGCCATCGATTCCAGCAGGCACAAGGCGGCAGGGATTGTCTAGGAAACGTCCTGCAATTTAAAGGGACACGCCTTGCTGGCCCTTTAAAAACCATGACCAAATGCCACCAACCCCCTCATTTGGAATGCAGGCAAATGTGGGAGGGGGCTTGCTCCCGATGGCGGTGTGTCAGTAACAAATGTGCTTACTGACACTCCGCCATCGGGAGCAAGCCCCCTCCCACAGGGTTCTCCAGTGTTGGTAAGTATGGGCTTACCGCCGACCCGCCCGCGTACTCACATCCACCCACACTGCCAGCACCAGAATGCTGCCTTTCACAATCATCTGCCAATAACTGTCCACGTCCAGCATCGACATGCCGTTATCCAGGCTGGTAATCACCAAGGCCCCGAGCAACGCGCCGTATACCGTGCCCGAGCCGCCGCGCATCGAGGTGCCGCCAATAAAGCAGGCGGCGATGGCGTCGAGTTCGCCCATGTTGCCCGCCGACGGTGACCCGGCAGCGAGGCGGGCGGTGTTGACCAGGCCGGCGAGGGCGCACATCACGCCCATGATGCCGAAGATCCACAGTTTCACCGCCTGCACATTGATGCCCGACAGCCGTGTGGCTTCCATATTGCTGCCCACCGCGTACACCCGTCGACCAAAAACGGTCTGGCTGGTGACGTAGCTGAACACGCCGAGCAGCACCAGCAACAGCAGCACCGGCACCGGGATGCCGTCGTAGCTGTTGAGGGTGGTGACAAACCCGGCGAGCACCGCGCCGATCAGCACCACACGCAGCCCGTCACGCGCCAGCGAGTGCGCGGCCAGGCCATGCAGTGCGCGGTTGCGCCGTTGTTTCCAGGTCAGAAAAAGCGTCAGCGCGAACAGCAATACACCCAACCCTGCGCCCACCGTGTGAGGCAAGTAGCCCTGGCCCACATACACCAGCGATGGCGACACCGGCGCGATGGTGGTGCCGCCGGTAATCCCCAGCAGAATCCCGCGAAATGCCAGCATGCCGCCCAGGCCGACGATAAACGAGGGGATGCGCAGGTAAGCGGTCATATAGCCGTTGGCCAGGCCGATCATCAGGCCGCACAGCGCCACCAGGCTGAGGTTGGCCAGCAGCGGCACGTGATAGACCACGTCTAGGATCGCCGCCAGCCCGCCCAGCAGCCCGAGCAACGAGCCCACCGACAAATCGATCTCGCCGCTGATGATCACCAGCACCATGCCGCACGCCAATATTCCGGTGATCGACATCTGCCGCAGCAGGTTGGACAGGTTGCGCGGGGTGAGGAAGCCGCCCTCGGTCTGCCAGCTGAAAAACAGCCAGATAAACGCCACGGCGATCACCAGCGCGAGCATTTTGTAGCGGGTGAAAAGGTGTTTGACCTGATTCATCTACAGGGTCTTCCGATGGTTATTAGGTTGGCTGAGCGCCGCGGCGAGCACCTGTTCCTGGGTCAGGCCGGCATTGACGAAATCGCCCCGCAGCTGGCCGTCGCCCATCACCAGCACGCGGTTGGATACCCCTAGTACCTCGGCCAGTTCCGAGGAGACCATGATGATCGACACGCCTTCGGCCGCCAGCGCGCCCATCAGCTTGTAGATCTCGTACTTGGCGCCCACATCCACACCCCGCGTGGGTTCATCGAGGATCAGCACCTTGGGCTTGGCCATCAGCATTTTCGCCAGCACGGCCTTCTGTTGGTTGCCGCCGGAGAGGCTGGTGATAGGCAGGAACGGGCTGGCGGTCTTGAGGTGCATACGCGCGATTTGCTGGTCGATGCTGCCCAGTTCGGCCTCGGCGTCGATGCGGGTCAGGTGCGCATAGGTATCAAGTACCGCCAGGGTGATGTTATGGCCCACACCCAGGTCGGGGATGATGCCCTGGCGCTTGCGGTCCTCGGGCACCATGCACAGCCCGGCGCGGATCGACTTGAGCGGCGTGCGCGTGTCGATCAGCTGCCCGTCCAGCCACACCTCGGTGCTGTAGCGGCCGGGGTAGGCGCCGAAGAGTGCCGACACCAGTTCGGTGCGCCCGGCGCCTACGAGCCCTGCAATGCCGAGGATTTCGCCGCGCTTGAGCACAAAGGAAATATCGTCGACACGCTTGCGCTTGGGGTTGTCGACGTCGTAGCAGGTGACATTGCGCGCTTCGAAAATCACCTCGCCCACTGCATGGGGTTCGGTGGGGTAGAGGTTGCTCATCTCGCGGCCGACCATCTGCGTGATGATCCGGGGGATGTCCATGTCAGCCATGGCGGTGGTCGCGATATGCTTGCCGTCGCGAATCACCGCGATGGTGTCGCACACCGCTGCCACTTCATCGAGCTTGTGGGAGATGTACACGCAGGCCACGCCCTTGGCCTTGAGGTCCCGGATAATGTCCAGCAGCACCTCGATTTCCGAACGGGTCAACGCCGAAGAAGGCTCATCAAGAATCAACAGGCGCGCCTGTTTGTTGAGGGCCTTGGCGATTTCCACCAGTTGCTGATAGCCGCCGCCGTACTGCGACACCGGCAGCGCCACATTCATGTCCGGCACCTTCAGCTCGCGCATCAAGGCTTCGGCACGGTGCAGCATCGCCGGGTAGTTCATGCGCCCGCCGGGCAGGGTCAGCTCGTGGCCCATGAAGATGTTTTCGGCCACCGACAGGTCCGGCACCAGGGTCAGTTCCTGGTGAATGATAACGATGCCGGCCGCCTCGGTTTCGCTGATGGACTGGGCCTTGAGCGGCTGCCCATCCCAAAGGATTTCACCCTCCCAGGTGCCGTAGGGGTAGACCGCCGACAGCACCTTCATCAAGGTGGATTTACCGGCACCGTTCTCGCCGCACAGGCCGACGCATTCCCCCGGTCGTACCTTGATATCGATGCCATTGAGGGCGTTGACACCGCCAAAGCTTTTGACGATGCCGTTCATTTGCAGCAGGTAGTGCGACATGGCGATGGCTCACACAAAAGGCCGATAAAACACGCTCACTGTAGGAGCGAGCTTGCTCGCGAAAATCGCGCAGGCGACGCGGGCCTGCCTGGCAGCGCTGCGTTATCGTTGGCGCTTTTCGCAGGCAAGCCAGCTCCTACAGGCCGATCTGCTCTTTGGTATAGAACCCGTCCTTTTCCAACAGGTCGATGTTGGCCTTGGTCAATGGCGTCGGGGTGAGCAGGATGGTGTCGACCTTCTTGCTGCCATTGTCGTATTGCGAGCTGTAGGTGGGTTTTTCGTTGCGCGCCAGCTGCACCGAGAGCTTGGCTGCTTCGGTGGCGATCAGTTTGAGCGGCTTGTAGACGGTCATGGTCTGGGTGCCGTCGATCACGCGCTTGACCGCCGCGAGGTCGGCGTCCTGGCCGGAGATCGGCACCTTGCCCGCCAGCTTCTGCGCAGCCAGGGCCTGGATTGCGCCGCCGGCGGTGGCGTCGTTGGACGCGACGATGGCGTCGATCTTGTTGTCATTACGGGTCAGGGCGTTTTCGACAATGCTCAAGGCTTCGGTAGGGTTCCACTCCTTGACCCACTGCTGGCCGACAACCTTGATATCGCCCTTGTCGATGGCCGGTTGCAGGACCTTCATCTGGCCTTCGCGCAGCACCTTGGCGTTGTTGTCGGTGGGTGCGCCACCGAGCAGGAAGTAGTTGCCCTTGGGCGCCGCCTGCAGCACACCGTTGGCCTGCATCTCGCCGACTTTTTCGTTATCGAAGGAAATATACGCGTCGATATCCGCGTTGAGGATCAGGCGGTCATAAGACACCACCTTGATCCCGGCCTTCTTGGCTTCGGCGACGGCATTGGTCAACACGGTGGCATTGAAGGGCACAATGACGATCACATCGACGCCCCGGGAGATCAGGTTTTCGATCTGGGAAATCTGCTTCTGCTCGTTGGCATCGGCGGACTGCACGAACACCTTGGCGTCGAGTTTTTCCGCCGCCGCAACAAAGTAATCGCGGTCGCGGGACCAGCGCTCCAGGCGCAGGTCATCGATGGAGAAACCGATCTTCGGATGAGCAGAATCGGCCATCACCGGCAAGGCAAGCAGGGCCAGGGTGCTGGCGAGCAGGGTGCGTTTGAATGATTTCATGGTGGTGCGTCCCTTTATTGTTGTTGGAAAGACACAAGGTGATGCGGGTAGAACTGTAGAGCGTCCCTTGACGCTCTGTGCATAGATTTGTCGTGCAAATGTCACCGATAGATAAACCGATTCACAACCCCCTCCAGCATCTCCTGCCGACCACTCACCGCCTGCGGGTTCAGCTCCTGGGCAAACGCATGCTCAGCCAGGGACTGCAGGCTGAACTCACCCGCCAGCACCGCCTGGCCCAACGGCTGCTGCCAACCGGCATAACGCTGGTCCTTGAACTGCTGCAAGCGGTCGTCCTGCACCATCGCCGCCGCACGCTCCAGGGCCAGGGCCAGCACATCCATGGCCGACACATGCCCGTGGAACAGGTCCACCTCGTCCAGGCTCTGGCGCCGGACCTTGGAGTCGAAGTTGTAGCCGCCGTTCTTGAAGCCCCCGGCCTTGAGGATTTCATAGGTGGCCAGGGTCATTTCCTCGACGCTGTTGGGAAACTGGTCGGTGTCCCAGCCGTTCTGCGGGTCACCGCGGTTGGCGTCGATGCTGCCGAAGATCCCCAGTGACACGGCGGTGGCGATCTCATGATGAAAACTGTGCCCGGCCAATGTCGCGTGGTTGGCCTCGATGTTCACTTTGATTTCTTTCTCCAGGCCGTACTCATGCAGAAAGCCGAACACCGTGGCGCTGTCGTAATCGTACTGGTGCTTGGTCGGCTCCTGGGGCTTGGGTTCAATCAACAGGTCGCCGGTAAAGCCGATCTTGTGCTTGTGCTCCACCACCATGCGCATAAAGCGCCCAAGCTGCTCGCGCTCGCGCTTGAGGTCGGTGTTGAGCAGGGTTTCATACCCTTCACGACCACCCCACAGCACATAGTTGGCACCCTTGAGCCGCAGCGTGGCGTTCATCGCACTGAACACCTGGGCGGCAGCGAAGGCGAACACTTCCGGGTCCGGATTACTCGCGGCCCCGGCGGCAAAACGCGGGTTGCTGAAGCAGTTGGCGGTGCCCCACAGCAGCTTGATGCCGGTCTGTTCCTGATGACGCTCCAGGTGATCGACCATCTGCGCAAAGTGGTTACGGTACTCCTTGAGCGAGCTGCCCTCCGGCGCCACGTCGGTGTCGTGGAAACTGTAGTAGTCGATACCCAGCTTGGAAAAAAACTCAAAGGCCGCCTCCGCCTTGCCGATCGCCAGCTCCATCGGATCGCCACTGCGTTGCCATGGGCGTTTGAACGTGCCCATGCCAAACATATCCGCCCCTGGCCACACAAAGGTGTGCCAGTAACAGGCGGCCATGCGCAGGTGCTCCCGCATGGGTTTGCCGAGGATGAGTTTGTTGGCGTCGTAATGGCGAAAGGCGAGGGGGGATTCGCTGGCAGGGCCTTCGAAGCGAACCTTGTCGACACCGGGGAAATACGGCATGGCGGTTTCCTTATTGTTCTTGGCGGTGCCTGGATACTAGCAACGGCACCTGGGGTGCTGATTATGAAAATCACCAAGGTGTAGTGCGATTTTGAGTGGAGGGGTCAGAACGGCTCAGGGAGTACAGGATTTACGGAAACGTCTGACTTTACGGTGGGGATATGCCTCTTCAAGGTTTGGGTGTTGATCAACTTTAGCTAAGTGGGGCAGTAAATGAGCAAAGGACACTATGTTGTTTTAGGTGACCAAACGACGTGCGGCGGACGAATTCTCGAAGGTGATCCAACATTCAAGTTACGTGGCCTTCACCGTGCTCTGGAAGGTGCTCGGGTCACTTGCGGAAATCATGCCGGAAGTTTTCGAATCCTAGGCGGCATTTCCAATATGAGGCGTAATGGAAAACGTGTTGCTGGCACGCTGGATAGCGTGAGCAGTTGCCCCTGTGGAGCCCGGTTGATTCCTTCGGTATTAACGGCCACCTACGAAAAGCGAGAAGCAGAACCGCCAGCGAGTCAGCGGGTTGCTCAACCGGGCGAGGCAACTGTAAACGGTAACCCAGTGACATCGTCTCAATCTGCTTTCACGCCTTCCGATCGTGCAGTGCCAACGGTAGTCAACAGCGTGCAGGGTCAGGAACCAGGCTTCTATATCGTGCCCAAGAGCATGTCTCGCGAAGCACTGGAAGCGGCACTTTTCCCGACGCTCGACCCGGCTGTGATGCGCAAGTTTCAATCACTGAATTCCAACACAAGCTACGTCAAAGCCGGCTCGATGATCGTGCTCAGCGATCCGAGCAATACCTCCTGCACCTACCAGGAAGCGCAACTGATGCAGGCCGCTCGACAGGTCGAGGCCTCCCTGGATGCCTTGACGCCAGACGAGGCCGAATTCCTGTTTCGCCACGGCGCTGAAATTGCCGGGTTTATCGGCCATACCTCAACCTGGCTCGGCGTGAGTGCGGTGGTGATGGAGAAGCACCTGAGTAATCTGCGCGACACACTCCAGGCGATGGAGCGCCTGCATCAGGAAAGCTACCGGCAGCACGGCCACCTTAGATCGCCGCAGTTCTTTGCTGATCGTCAGCGGCTGATGAACCAGCTGGATGCCCATTTGCTCAACTCCACGCGCTTGCGCGGGCAGACAACCTTGGGCGATCACCCGAAGTTGAAAACGGCCCTGGGTATTTCCAGCCGCAGCTTGGTGCATCACTGGGACAAGGCGGGCGGGCCGGGGCAGATTCCGGGGTATGCCGCTCATGTTGAGGCGACGAGTCGGGCTGCAAAATACATGAAGACCGGCGGGTATATCGGGATTGGTATTGGCGGAGTGTCGTCGGTTCTGGCTATTCAGCAAGTATGTAACGGCGATTCGGATGCTGCTTGTGAGAAGGTTAAGTTTATTGAAGGGGGGAAATTTGGTGGGTCTACTATTGGTGGTTATATGACTGGAAAGATCGCCCAATCAGCAAGTGGCCCCATCTGCTTGGCGCTTGGCGTCTCTACGGGTATAGGTGGCGTTGTTTGTGTTGCGGTCGTTGTGGGAGCTGGAACTTGGCTGGGTACGACTGTCGGTGGTATGAAGGGTGAGGGGTTAGGAGAGAAATTGTATGAGAAAACTTTGCCATGATAACGGAGGAATTTTGGAGGTCTTGGCTGGGTATCTGCCTTGTAGCTGGCCCATTCCTGCTTGGACTTACCAGCGTTGTATATAGTCTGTATCTAAGCCGTCGCCATTTGGACTCCATAAAAGCTGCTTTGAAGAACAGTCGTTATGTGTATCTTTGGGGGCCGAGCCTAGGAACGCGAGGTTTAGTATGGTCCCTCTTGGAGATAGCAAAAATTACAGGAATGGTAATGATGCCTAGGGCATATATCCGTCTGGGAGACCTCGACCCTGTAGATCTGAAGGATTTCCCTCAAGATTTGAAGCTTCTTTTGAAGATTGATTTTGTGATGCTGACTAGTGGTGTCGTTTGGCTAGCGATCATATCTGTGCTGCAGGAGCTTTAATGATTTGGTGGATGGGATGCTAGGTGGCGAATACATAGGCGAAATGATTTACGAGGCTACACAGCCATGACCAGCATCGATACCTGGCCAAGGTGGGTCGCGATCATTATCACGGGAGGTCCCGGTCTGCTCTCCGTAATTGGTCTTGCTTACAGTCTGTACATGACCCATCGTCACTTGGATGCTATCAAGGAAGCTTTAAAAAATAGTCGCTACATTTATATTTGGGGAAGTAGTCTAGGGAAGAGAGGTTTGATTTGGTCCCTGCTGGAAATGGCAAAAATTGCCGGAATGGTGGTGTGGCCGAAGGCTTCTATTATAAGTGGGGAGCTGGATCCAATAGACCTTCAAAATTTCCCCCCTCATTTGAAACGACACTTGACCGCTATTACTACGATGGCCTTCACAGCCCTAACTTGGGGAATAGTTGCAGCCTTGCTGGTGAAATATAGGTGGTTTGGGTAGCGATGGCCTTGGCTGTAAACGTTATCGGCGTTCCAATCGAGGCCTGGACATTATTGGGCCTCGGTTGGTACGCCTGGAGGATATATGGGTGAGAAAATTCATGAAATTAACCAATTATGACCAGTATTGACGCGTGGTCGCCCTGGGTTGCGCTCATCATAGTAGGTGCTCCAATCCTGCTAGCGATGGTGAGCTTTGTATATAGTTTGTATCTGCGCAGTCGTCATCTAGATGCCATAAAAGAGGCGTTGAAGAACAGTCATTATATCTACCTATGGGAGCCGAGCTTGGGGCGTCGGGGTTTGATTTGGTCCCTTTTGGAGATCGTAAAAATCACTGGGATGATAACAATGCCAAAAACACACATCCGTCTGGGTGATTTGGCCCCCATGGATGCTGAAAATTTTCCTCCTCGCCTCAGACGGCTTTTGAAAATTAAAGCAGTGATAATGATTGGAGGCGGAATCTGGTGGGCTGTTGTATTTGCGCTACTGCAATTCAGGTAGCGTACTTGAACCCGCCAAGTATCGAACAGATACTTTTGGCATATCTAGTAGACGCTTGCTGCATTACTGGAACAGGGAAGTTGGGTCGCGGCTCATACCCGGTATTCGGCTCGTGGAGGCGGCGAGTCGGGCTGCTTTTACAGGCCAGTGGTCCTGTCTGCCTGGCGCTGGGTATCTCTACAGGTAATAGGAGGTGTTATTTGTGTTGCGGTACTGGTTGGGGCCGGCGCATGGGCAGGTACGACTTTCGGTGAAATGGGTGGCGATTACATTGGGGGAAAAATTTACGAGGCTTCTCACCATGACTAGTATTGACTCCTGGTCACCCTGGGCTGCGATCATTTTTAGCGGGGGGCCTTTTCTGCTCGAACTCGTGAGTATTGCGTACAGTTTGTTCCTAAGCCATCGACATTTGGATGCTATAAAGGAAGCATTGAAGAACAGTCGCTATATTTATCTTTGGGGGCCGAGCCTGGGTAGGCGCGGCTATATTTGGTCGTTGTTGGAGATGGCAAAAATCACCGGGATGATAGCGATGCCAAGGACATATATCCGCATTGGTGACTTGAGCCCTATCGATTATGAAAACTTTCCCCCTTACCTAAAACGCCTACTGAACCTACATTTAGCAATGATAGTTGGCACGGGTGTTTGGCTGATAACTGTATTCATAGTTTTAAAGTTTAGGTAGATAGGACGGGCCTCCCTGAGGCCCGATGTGCCCAGACAGCTTCCGGGATACGACATCGATTTGAATGTAGCTAGGCGTCCGTAGTACATAGACCTAATCTGCACCCACCGGCCCCAGGACGAAAACAATGAAAACCCTACCGCCCGTGCACCGCATCGCCTTGCTCTTCAACGGCAGCAAAATCTACGACCGCGGCATCATCACCGGTATCGGCAATTACCTGAGCAGTACCCGCGCGTCCTGGGACCTGTTCCTGGAGGAGGATTTTCTTTGCCGTCTGCGCGGTATCGAGCGTTGGCAGGGCGACGGGATCATTGCCGACTTCGATGACCCGCTGATCGGCGAGGCGCTGGCTGGGAGTCGGATACCGGTGGTGGCGGTGGGGGGATCTTACGAGGACGTCAGCGCGTACCCCAAGGGCATTCCCTATGTCGCCACCGATAACCACGCCTTGATGAAGCTGGCCTACGAGCATTTGATCGAGGCCGGGCTGACGCGGTTTGCCTGTTTCAGCCTGCCCGAAGCCCAGGCTAATCGTTGGGCCCAGGAGCGTGAGAAAGCCTTTCGCCGCTTGATGCAACGCGATGGTTTGCAGGTGGAGATCTATCGCGGCCTGGGCACCAGCGCGCCGTTGTGGGACAGCGCGGTGGAGCAGCAGATTGCCTGGCTGCACAGCTTGCCCAAGCCTATCGGCATTATCGCCGTGACCGATGCCCGCGCCCGGCAGTTGCTGCAAGCCTGCCTGACCGCCGGGATTGCCGTGCCGGAGCAAGTGGCGTTGATCGGTATCGACAACGACCCGCTGACTCGCACCCTTACGCGGGTGCCGCTGAGTTCGGTGATCCAGGGCACCGAGACCATGGGCCGTACCGCCGCGGCCTTGCTGCATCAGATGTTGCATGGCAAGCCCTGCACCGGCACGCAGGTGCTGGTGCCGCCGGATGCGATCAACGTGCAGGCCTCCAGCCTGCATCAGCCCTTGGGCAACCCTTATGTGATGCAGGCATTGCTGTTTATCCGGCAGTACGCTTGCCAGGGGATCAAGACCGACCAGGTTGCCGCTTATGTCGGCGTCTCACGCTCTTCCCTGGAAGCGCACTTTCGCAAGGTGCGCGGCTGCAGCGTGCATGATGAAATCCTCGGTTTCAAACTCGCCGCTGCCGCCAAGGGCCTGGAGAACCAGGACCTGGCCATCGCCGACATCGCCGCCAGTTGCGGCTTCACCTCTGCGCAGTACTTGCATACGGTGTTTCGTCGTGAGTTTGGCTGTACGCCACGTCAGTATCAGCAGGGCAGGCCAGTTGCAGCGCCTGTTGCATGCTTGCCAGCTTGATCTGGGTTTCTTCGTACTCGTTGGCCGGCAACGAGCCTTCGACAATGCCGCAGCCGGCAAAAGCATGGCAGTGTCTGGGCGTGATCAAGGCCGAGCGCAGTGCCACCAGGAAGTCACCGTTGCCATTGGCGTCCAGCCAGCCCACCGGCGCGGCGTACCAGCCACGGTCGAAGCCTTCGTGTTCACGGATAAAGCCCAGCGCCGTTGCCCTGGGCAAGCCGCCGACGGCGGGGGTGGGGTGCAGCGCCTGGACGCCGTCGAGCAGGCGCTTGCCGACATTCAGTTGCGCGGTGATGGGCGTGCTCAGATGCTGCACGGTGGCCAGTTTCAACAGGCCAGGGCGCGGCGCGGCGTGCAGGTCGGTGACCTTGTCGTGCAGGGCCTGGGTGATGGTCTGCACCACCAGTTGATGTTCATGCTGTTCCTTGGGGTCGGCCAACAGCCGCTCACCCAGGGCTTGATCTTCATCCGGCCAGAGCCCGCGACGGGTGCTGCCCGCCAGGGCGTGGGTGGTGAGGCGGCCCGCGTCGCAACTGAGCAATCGCTCTGGCGTGGCGCCCATGAAACAGTGCTCGCCACGGTGGATGGCGAACAGGTGCGAGGCGTTGCGGCGCTCGTGCAGGCGGCCCATCACCGTGCCGGTATCGAGGGTGGCGTCCAGATGGTGGTCGATATGCCGCGCCAGCACCACCTTGTTCAACTCACCCCCGGCGATGGTGTGCAGCGCGGTGTCGACCTTGGCCTGCCATTGATGCCGGGGCAGTGCGCGGCGCTCCAGCACATCGGGTGTAGAGGTTACATGGGGGGCGGGGTTGAGCAACTGTTCGTAGACGGCCAGGCTTTCGTGCACCAATGCAGCAGGATCGCTGCCCGGCTCGACCACACGCTGGCAACGCAGCCAGCGGCCTGTGGTGTCCTCGCTGAGCAACCAGTGGGCGAGGTGGAAACTGGCGTCGGCATACGGTGCCCAGTGGGGCGCACAGGGTTGCTGTTCATCGAAGCGCATGCCACCCAGTAGCAACGGCGGGTAGGGCCCCTGCACCAATGCATCGGCGCACAATGCAAACCATTGGCGATCCACTTCGGCCATGCGCCGGGGCCCGATGGCTTCGATCTGCCAGGCGCAGCCCAGGCCGAACAGGCTCAGGTCTGGCGAGTGTGCGCACCAGAAGAAGCCCTGTCGATGGGCTGCATACAGCGCCAAAGGCGCCAGCGTCGGCGCGGGGTAGGCGCTGACGGCAATCACTGGGCGCTGGTACGCCACCGCCCGTTGGTGCGCGGCCTGGAACACCTTGAGCAAGTCGGTAGCGTTCATACCGCCTTGCTCTTTTTGTGCAGCCAGAACGCGGTTTGCTCGGCGATGTACCAGTGGATGATCTGGTTGAACAGGCTTTCGATAAATTCGCCATCCAGCCCGGCGTCCTGCGCCCATTGCCGGCGTTGGGGCAACATCGCTGCGACGCGCTCCGGGGCGGCGATACTGGCCTGGTCCGGCTTGAACGCTGAGGCGGCCTTGACGTACTGCATGCGCAGGCCGAGGGCGTCGATGATCTGCTGGTCGAGGCTGTCGATGGCGTGGCGGATGTCGTGAAGGCCAGTGCAGTGTTCCGGGGTTTTCATTGTGAGTCTTCCTGAAGGTAGGCGCTGCGCTGCAACAGGTGGTGGATCACCGGTCGCGGCTGATGCTTTAGGTAAAAGTGATCGCCGTCGAACCAGCGGATATCCGGGCTGTGGCGGCTCAGGTCGGCCCAGGCGCGGGCCTGTTCCAGGCTGACCTCGGCGTCGTCGTGCGCCAACAGCACATCGAGCGGTGCGGCCAAGGGCAGCAGGTGGGCGGGGCGCCAGGTCTCGATGGCCTGGTAGTCGCTGCGCAACACCGGCAGGAACAGCGCACGCAACTGCGGGTTGGCCCACAGGTCGGCGGCCTGGGCGTCCTGGCGCAGGATGTCGGCGATCAGCGTGGTGTCGTCCTGGCGGTGCAGGTCGCTGGGCGGTTGCCGGTGCGGTGGTGCGTGGGCCGAGACAAATACGTGGGCGGCCCCCATGCCGGCGGCTTCAAGCTGTATGCCCACGGCATAGGCAAGCGCCGCGCCCATGCTGTGGCCGAACAGCCACAGGGGCCGCGCAGGCAAGGCCAGCAACGCCTGGCTGATGTGTTCGGCGAGGCTCGCCAGGCACGGGATATGCGCCTCGTTGAAGCGCTCTTCCCGACCGGGATACTGCACCGCCAGCAGGTCGATATCCCCCGGCAGGTGCGCCAGCCACGGGCGAAAAAAACTCGCGCTGCCGCCGGCATGGGGCAGGCACACCAGGCGTGCGCGGGGCTGTTCGCTTTCACGTAATGCGCGCAACCACGGGCTCATGAGGCCAATACCTGTTCGGCCAGGGCCTTGCGGTTAACCTTGCCCAGGCGCGTCAGCGGAAACTCGCGCAGCACCTGCAAGCGGTCGGGCAATTTATAGGCGGCCAGCCCACGCTCGCGCAGCCAGGCGTTGATCGAGGCCAGGTCCAAGGGTTCACCGTGGGCCAGTACGCAGGCGCAACTGCGTTCGCCCAGCAACTCGTCGGCCAGGGCCACCAGCGCCACATCGCGGATCAGCGGATGGCCGAGCAGCAGGTTCTCGATTTCTTCCACCGGGATCTTCTCGCCGCCGCGGTTGATTACATCCTTGCTGCGCCCCTCGACAATCAAATGCCCCTCGGGCAGGCGCCGGACCAGGTCGCCGCTGCGATAAAACCCGTCGGCGGTAAACGCCCGCTGGTTGTGCTCGGCGGCGTTGTAATAGCCACGGATGGTGTAGGGCCCGCGCACCAGCAATTCCCCCACGGCGCCGGGCGCCACCTGTACATCGTCGGCATCGACGATACGGATCTCATCCGCCGTCGTAAGGGGAAGGCCCTGGGTGTCGAAGACTCGTTCCTCGGGGTCGTCCAGCGGCGTAAAACACAGCAAGCCTTCGGCCATGCCGTACACCTGTTGCAGGCCACAGCCCAGGGCCGGGCGGATGCGGGCGGCGATCTCGGCCTTGAGCCGCGCACCGCCGACTTGCAGCCATTGCAAGCTGCTGAGGTCGTGGTCGGACCATTGCGCGACTTCCAGCCACAGCAATACCAGCGGCGGGATCAAGGCGGTGTGGGTGATGCGTTCGCGTTCGATCAGTTCGAAGGCGGTGTCCGGGCTCGGCTCCGGCGCCAGCACCAGGGTGGCGCCGACACTGAACACCCCGAGCGCGCCAGGCGAGGCCAGCGGAAAGTTGTGCGCCACCGGCAGCGCTGCCAGGTAACGGGTGTGGCCGTCAAAACCGCAGGCCTGGGCCGCCAGCCGGGCATTGCATGCATAGTCGTCATGGGTGCGTGGGATCAGTTTGGGCAGGCCGGTAGTGCCGCCGGACAACAGCAGCACCGCGACGTCCCGGGCGTCCGGCGTGGGGAATTGGCGGGGCGCGGCGACGCAATCGGCCAGGCCCACGAACTCCTCGGGCGCGCCCACCACCCACACCTGTTGCAAGCTCGGCACCTTCTCACGCAGGGTGCGCGCCAGCGGGCGGTAATCGAAGCCCAGGTGCTGGTCGACAATCACATAGGCCACCGCCTGGCTCAGGTGCGCCAGGTGTTCCAGTTCATGTTCGCGATGGGCCGGCAGCGCAAACACCGGGATCACCCCCAGGCGCAGCAGGGCGAAGGTCAGGGCGAAAAACTCGGCGATATTCGGCAGTTGCACCAGCACCCGCTGGCCGGCGACCAGCCCGCGTTCGGCGAGGCCGGCGGCCAGTCGGTCGGCCTGTTGGTCCAGCTCGGCGTAGCTCCAGCGTCGATTGCCGTCCACCAAGGCTTCCTGTTGCGGCGTGCGCTGGGATTGTTCGCGCAGCAGTTGGCCCAGGGGCACGCCTTGCCAATAGCCTTGCTCGCGGTAGCGGCGGATAAAGTCTTCGGGCCAGTCAGTGCAGCCATCAAGCATGGAAATCTCCTTGGGCAGTCGGGCAACCCAGCAACTGGGCGCCGTGCAGGGTCAGCGGTTGCGTCAGGCCGGCGATTTGCACCGCCTGTACGCCGGTAAACTCAGCCGGATGCAGGTGCAACATCGGGTCGTCGCCCGCCAGCAGGTCGAGGGCGGTGCGGTCGGCAGGGCTGACCCCCAGGCGAATCGCCGCCAGCCCGGTGGCGCCGTTGGGGTGGATCAACCGCTCCGGATGTTGGGAAGGCGTGTAGGGCGTGACCAGGAACGGCAGGCGCGCATCGCGCGGGTAGACGAAACGAAAGCGCGTCTGGCTGCCGTCCGCACAGGTGCGCTGCCACTTCACCACCCGGCCCATGGCCACGCCGCAGGCCGCGAGACCCTTGAGGCGCGGCGCCAGCAGTTGCTCATCGCACAGCAAGGCCAGGTCGCAGAAGCCTTCGCCGTGGGCGGCCCAACGCAACATGCGCTGCCCGGCACCTCGGCCGGCCAGGCAGTCGATGGGCCACTTGAACAGCCAGGCGTGGCGAGGCGTAGTGAGCAACTCGATGATCGGCCCATGGCTGAACCAGATATGCGCGTGTTGGGCACGGGCCTCGGCAGTGGCGTAGGTGACCTCGAACCCGGCGGCGCGAAAGTTCGCCACGGCCTGGTGCAGGTCGCGCACCCACAGCAGCACATGGCTGCAGGACGAGCGGGATTGGGTAGTGTTCACAAGGGCAGGGCTCCCAACAGTTGCGCGCCAGGGTCAGCGCGAGGGGGTTGCACAGCGTCGGCGCAGCGGTGCAGCTCGGCCAGCGGCAATGCCCGGGGAATCGGCGGTTCAATTAATTCGGGCATCCCGATCAGGCTGTTCATCTCGCGCCAGGCCATCGACACCTCGGTGGCCCACAGTCCGCTGCGCAGGCGCCGCGCCGGCTCGTCGATGTCGTCGCACAGCGCGTCGAGGGCGAGGCTGACCGCGTCGGGCCAGAGGTCGCTGAACACCTGGTGATAGCTGGCGGGTATCTGCGGGTCGAGCACCACCATGCTCGGCCCGGCCAGCCGCTCGCTGCCTTCACCTGCCATGATCAGGCGGTCGGTGTCGTCCCGTGGCGCATGCAGGCGCGGGTTCCACAGCACCGGGCCGTGGGTATCGCACAGGCTCAGCACGCCGCCTTCACAGCCGACTTCAAGGCGATGCAGCAGGAACGAGTGGTTGTCGGGGTCCTGGGGATGCACCTGGTTTTGCACGCGCAGGCTGATCGGCACGCCATTGAAGCTGGCGTTCAATCGTGTGAAGGGCTGCGCACCGACGCTGGCCGCCGGCGCCGCAAATGCCCAGGGCCGTAAACCACCGGCCAGGCGCCCGAGAATATCCAGCAAGGGGTAGGCCACCTGGCTGTTACAGGCCGCGTCGATATAGGCCAGCCCTTGTTGCTCGCGCAGGTACGCGGCCACCGCCAGAAAGCGGCGGATCGCAAGGATATTCGGGTACAGCGTATTCACCGCGTAGGCCGCCTGGCCCTGGCGCGCCGCCTGCATGCACGCGGCAATTTCACGGTGGTGCACCGGGTGTTCCTGCAACACGTGGATGCCACGGCGCAACAACTGCTGGGCCAGTTCGCTGCCGGCGCCTCCGGTGGCGCCGGAACGCACCACCACGCAGGCGATATCTACCGTATTGGGCACCTGCTCGACCGCCTCATACAGCGGTACGCCATAGTGGTCGGCGCAGGCTTGGGAGTAGGCATTGCCCCGCGACAGGATGCCCACCAATTCATAGCGCTCATGGGCACGGGCCAGGGCTTGCAGGTAGATGCGGCCGAACGCGGTGCCGGCGACGATCACGCGTTTACGTGCGCCACTCATGACCAGGTCACCGGCAGGCAATGGGCGCCGCGAAAGAACGTCGCGGTTTTCCACTGCACCTCACCGCAGCGTTGCAGGTTGGGCAGGCGTTCCACCAACGCCTGCAAGGCCTCCTGCAATTCCACCCGCGCCAGGGCAGAGCCGATGCAGTGATGCAGGCCATGGCCGAAGCCGAAATGGCCGCTGGCATCGCGTTGCAGGTCGAGGGTCTGTGGATCGGCAAAGCGCGCCGGGTCATGGTTGGCTGCGCCAATCGAGGCGAATACTGCCTCGCCCTGGCGTACCAAAGTCTCACCCACCTGAATGTCTTCAAGGGCGTAATGCACAAACATTGCCGCCGATGCCAACGGGATATAGCGCAGCAGCTCTTCCACCGCCTGGGGGATCTGTTCGGGATGGGCCTTGAGCTGTTGCCACTGTGCGGGATTGTCCAGCAGCACCTGGATGAAATTGGGGATCTGCGATGCGCTGCCTTCGTAGCCGGCGACAAGGATGGCGATGCACAACAGCAGCAGTTGCTCTTCGCTCAGGCGCTCGCCGTTGTCATCGGCCTGGGTCAGGGCAGTCATGAAATCGTCCTGTGGCTGGCGGCGGCGCTCGGCCACCAAGCCCTTGATGTAGGCCGCGAGTTCGCCCAGATGTTGCTGGGTCAGAGCGGCGTCTTCGGGGCGGGTTGACAGCAGCGAGTCGTTCCACAGCTTGAAGCGTTCGCGGTCTTGCAGCGGCACGCCGAGCAGTTCGCAGATCAACCCCAGGGGCAGCGGCAAGGCATAGTCATTGACCAGGTCCGCTGGCGGGCCGGCGGCGAGCATGCGGTCGATCAATTCATGGGCGTAGGCCCGGGCATGGGGGCGCAAGGCTTCGACGCGGCGCCGGGTAAACGCCTGGGCGGCGCGGGAGCGGATACGTGTGAGTTGCGGCGGGTCCATCATCACAATGCCTCCGGCAATCCGCGGGAACGCCCGTGGAGCGTCGTCGCGGCGGAACGCTTCGCTGCGGCTGAAACGCCGGTCGCCCAGCACCAGGCGTACATCGTCATAACGAGTGGCGAGCCAGGCGGGCGCGCCGATGGGCATCTGGATGCGCAACAGGCCTGGCGCCTGCTGGGCGTGGCGGTAAGGTTCAGCCAGCTCCAGGTCGGTGAAGGCGTTGAAGGGGTAGGCCAGCGGGGTCATGGCAAGTCCTTGACGTTAGGCAGGTCGGGCAAATGGTCGAGCAGTTCAAGCTGCAGGTCGGGGTGTTCCAGGTGGGCGGCCAAGGCGGCACGGCTCAGGCGCTGGCTCGGCACCTGGGCGGCGAACACTCGATGGCCCAGGCGCGCCAATGGGTGATCGGCAGCGGGCAGGCTGCGATTGCCCTGGAAGCCGGCGCGGGCCAGGGCGGTCTGCCACTGCTCGAGGTTGAGGAAGGTGCTGCGGCCCAGCGCACGCTCATCGCTGGCCTGGTTGAGCATGAACGCCTGGGACGCCATGACCCAGAATTCTTCCTGGGTCGGCTCGCTGAATACCAGCCAGCCGCCCGGCTTGAGCAAAGCCAGCAGGGTGGACAGCGAACGCTGGGTGTCGCGGGCGGCGTTGAGCACGCCACCGGCGACGATCAGGTCCCAGCTCTGGGTGGGATACCCCTGGGCCACGGCGGGGCGGTCGATATCGAACACACCGTGGCGCACCCATGGCCAGGCGCGCAGACGCTCGGCGGCCTGTTCACTGAAGTAGCGCGACACGTCGGTGCACAGGTAGTCCACCGTTAGATTCGCCAGGGCCGGCAACACGGCCTGGGTGGTGGAGCCGGTACCAGCCCCCACCTCCAGCACGCGCAAAGGTTCAGTTGATTGGCGTGCCGCCCAGGCGCCGATCCAGTGGGCCACGGCGCGGTGCTGGTACTGCGCCGCCAGGCTTTCGCGGTACAACGCCGCTGCACGTTCGGTACGACCTTCGGGGAACAGCAGGTGCACCGCCGCGCAATCACCGCGCATCAGCGCCGGCAACTGGCGAGCATTATCCCGCGCATAGTCGAGGGTGGCGCAGCCGCCGGTGTTGTGTTCCCAGTCCAGGCTCAGTTGTGCCCAGATAGCGTCCAGGCTGGCGTCGCTCCAGGCGTTGGGGTCGAGGCTGGGATGCAGATGGTCGCCTTGGCGGCGCAGCAAATCCTCGGCCTGCAACACGTCCAGCCAGCGTGCGATCAAGGGCCGGTGGCCAGGGGCGATGCCGGCGTTGGCGAGGCTTTGCGCCACGTCGTTAAGGGGCGCCGGCAGCAGGCCGCATTGCTCAAGGCCGTTGAGCATCGACAGCAACGCGGCGTGGCTCAAGCGTTGGTTCAACTGCACGGCGTCGTGCAGTTGCGTGGCGCTGAACTGCTGATCGACGGCGGCCCCGGTCGCGTCCAGATGATCGTCCACCGCTGCCGGTGCGCAAGGCTGGGGCACGGCGAACAGAGTCTGGCCATGCAGCGCGACGGCGCTGACCTCAGGATGCCCCAAGGCGCGCTCACACCAGCGCTGGTGCTCACGCTTGACACTGGTCAACTCGCGCCCGTCATCGGTAAAACCCTGTACGTGGCAATTGAGTTGCGCCGCGGCGCGTTCTGCCAGTTGCCAGTCGCTTGGGCGCGGGCTGACGAACAGCACCTGTTCCAGGTGGCTCAGGTCACTCAAGGCCAGGCCGGGAAAATCCAGCAGGCGTTCCAGTTGTTCGGCGCCCATCACCACCACCGCCGGGCGCTGGCGTTCGAGCACCGCCAGCAACCGGGCCGGGGCCTGTTGATGCACGCCCAGGTCGGTAAAGGCCGGTAGATGCCAAGGAAAGGCAGCGGGTAGGTCGATCAGCAAGGTGTCGACATTCATGTTGAAACTCCTCTGGCATGGAACAAGCGTTGCCCCGCGACGGCGAGCGGTTCCGCCGCGGCGGGCCATACCTCGAGCATCTCAAAGCCGGCCGCCTGCAAGGCCAGGTGCCAGGCGTCGGGTGCCATGAAGGCTTCATCGCTGGCGCGCAACGGTGCATCGGCGGGGGGCGACAACAACAGGTGCATGAAGGTCAGCATCGCCGGGTTGTCGGCGATGGATTCACTGAACAGCAAGGTGCCGCCATCGACCAGGCTGCTGCGGATCTGCCCCAGGCAATCGTGTAGGTCGTGGGCGTTGTGCAGCACATTGCCGGCGATCACCAGGTCCTGGCTGTGGGGCGCAATACCCTGGACGCTGAAGCTGCGATCGAGGTCGAGCAGGCCGAATTGCATCCCCGGTTCGAGGCGAAACTGACGCTGCGCCGCGCCGGTAAACAGCGAGCTGATATCAGTGAAGCGATAGTCCTTTTCACGCGCTTGCAGCGCCGCCAACACCGCGTCGGTGGTGCAGCCGGCGCCGCCGCCCAGTTCCAGTACCCGCAACGTTCCACCAGCGGCGCTGACTTGCTGCGCCCGTTTGGCCAGGGCGTGATTGACCGCCGCAGTGAAAGGGTTGTGCTGGTAGGCGCCGAGCGCCTTCACCGGGTCGCTGCCGAGCATCAGCAAGTGGGTGAGGGTGAATTGATCGCGCAGCAGCTCGGGCAGGCACTCGATGACTTGGGTGTGCAGGCGCGCCATAGTGGCCGGGAAGCCCAACTCGGCATACAGGCGCGGCAGTTCACCTACCCGCGGATCGAGGGGTGTTGCTTGCCAACCCAGCTGTTCACCGTCTTCGCGCAGCATGCCCGCACGGGTCAATGCCGCCAGCCAACGCCGCACCACCCAGGCATGCCGCGCAGCCGTGCCCAGCGCTGCATTGATCTGTTCGGCGCTGTGCCAGGCTTGCAACGGCAACGCCTGGGTGTGCAGCAGCACCTGGGCCATCACGCCCAGGCTGACATGTTCCAACTCGTTCAGGGCGGTGTTCATAGGCAACCTTCTTCGGCGGCATGCAGTTGATCGAGCGGGCTGTGCAGCAGGTTCAGGGTGCGGATCGCCGAGGTGCGCAGCAGGCGTTCAAGGCTGGCGGCGGGGGGCAGGGCCTCGGCGGCTGCATGGCAGCCGGACCGGATCTCGCCCTCCACCACGCTGATCACCGTGGCGGCGGCCATGGCACCGGTCAGCGCCGCATTGCCGGCGCCGCTGAGCACCAGGCTGCGGGTCAGGGCCTGCTCGTGGTACACGCCATCGAGTTGCAGCAGCAGCGTGACAAAAGGCGCTTGCCCGCTCAGATCCAGGCGACTGGCCTGGCACAAGCGCTGCACGGCGTCGGCCCGTGGCAGGCCGTGGGCCTGGTCGAGGGCCTTGAGCACGTAGCCGTCGGTGATCACGTTGAACCACTGGCCGACCTCCAGATTCAGCTGCATGGCCAAGCGTTCGCCCTCGAGGTTCAGGTAGGGCAACAGGTGGACCTGGCCGGGGAAGCACGGCACCGACACCTCGCGCTGGCGCCGCAGCGCACGACTGCACCGACCGTTGCGCCAGGCCGCCAGCGGTTCGCTGCTGCCGTCCACCGCGCCTTGCAAAAAGTCGTCGGCAGCCACGGCGGTGAAGTGATCGCGCAATCCGAAATAGCTGGTCAGGCTGCGCACCTGGGTGAATGCCTGCTCGGCCAGCCAGCGCGGCAGCAGGCCAGTGAGCCCAGGTTGCAGGCCGGCACCCAGCACCGCGCAGCGGCCACGCCATTGGGCCGGGTCGAGGTGCATGTGGCCGGCGGCATCGACGTAATGAGCATCGGCCTGCAACGCGGCGTGTGCGGCACGCGCCTCTACGCGCCAGGACGGGCCGGCGCAGTTGAGCAGCACATCGCAACCACGGGCGAACGCGGCTAAGGCCCTGGCGTCGGTGAAGTCCGCCGCGACCCATTGCAAGCGTGCCTGGGGCCATTGTTGCTGGAGCACTTGCACACAGTGCGCACCCTTGACGGCATCGCGCCCGCCCAGGCGCAGCTCATTGACTCCCAGCGTCAACAACGCCTGGGCGCTGGCCAGCCCCACGTCGCCGCTGGCGCCCAACACCCCGATCAGCATGGCTGGGCCTCGGCGTTCAGGCGCCAACCACCGGCGCGCTGGCGGTCATGCCAGAACCCGGCGTAGCGACCGTTGCGGGCCAGCAACTGCGCATGGGTGCCCGATTCCACCAGGCAACCCTCATCCAGCACCAGGATCTGGTCGGCGGCCATGATGGTCGGCAGGCGATGGGCAATCACCAGCACCGTGGAGCTTTGCATCAGGGTGCGGATCGCTGCCTGTACGAAGGCTTCGTTGTGCGGGTCCAGCGCCGCCGTGGCTTCATCCAGCAATACGATGGGCGCCCGCTTGAGCAGGGCTCGGGCCAGGGATACGCGCTGGCGTTCGCCCCCGGACAGCGCCGCGCCGCCTTCGCCCACTGGCGTGTTCCAGCCCTGGGGCAGGCGTGCGACGATTTCATCCACGCCGGCCAGCCGTGCGGCTTCGGCGACTTGTTCGGCACTGGCGTCCGAGCTGCCGACGCGAATGTTGGCCTCAAGGCTGTCGTCGAACAGGTACACGTCCTGCATCACCAGGGACAATTGCGCCATCAGCGCGGCATTGGACAGCTCGCGCACGTCCACGCCGCCGACCTTGACGCTGCCCTCGCTGGCATCGAAAAAACGCATCAGCAGGCGCGTGACGGTGGTCTTGCCCGAGCCTGAGGCGCCGACAATCGCGGTCATGGAATGGGCCGGGGCGTTGAACGTCAGGCGGTGCAGCACCTTGGGCCCGCTGGGGTAAGCGAAGCTGACCTGGTCAAAGGCCAGGCTGCCGGGCGCCGTCAGCGGTTGGCTCACCGCCGGCTCCGGCAACGACGGCTCGCGCAGGATGCTCACCAGTTGGTCGAGGTCATTACCGGCCATGCGTAACAGGCCGCTGCGCGCCGCCGCTTCGGCCAGTGGCCCGACAAAGCGCGCTGCCAGAGCCAGCAGGGCGACCAACTGGATGGCGTCGATGTCGCCGTGGGCGGCCAGGGCAATGCCTACGCCCACCAGCAGCGCGAACGCCAACTGCACGGTCAAACCACCGGCCAGCAATTTCGGAAAGGTCTGGGACAGCATCGAGCCGCCCGCGTGTTTCTGCGCCAGGTTGGCGGCCTGCAATGGCGCGTAACCGTCCTGGGTGCGACCAAAGGCGCGCAGCACTTGCTGGTAGCGGGCGAATTCCACCACGCGGTTACCGGCCAGGGTCGCGGCGGCTTCTACCCGCGCGTCGTTGCTGCCGATGGCCGCCGCCGACCAGTGATGGGTGAAGTAGATCAGCGGCGCACACAGCACGGCCGTCAGGCCCAGGCGCCAGTCGAACACGAACAGGCTCAGCGCCACCGTGGCCGGCACCACCACGCCGGACACCACCGGCCCCAGGTAATGGGCAAACAAGCCGGTGACCATCAGGGTGCCGCTGGTGGCACTGCGTGACAGGCGTCCGACTTTTTCTGAGTTGAACCAGCCCAAGGGCAGGGTCACCAGGTGCTGGCCAAGGCGATCGTGCAAGGTGGTCAACACCACCAGGGCCAGGGCAAACCCCTTCATGGCCTGCTGGTAGTGGGCAATGCAGGTCAGCACCGCCATCGCCGCCAGGCCCGCCAGCCAATGGAAGGCGCTGTGCAGGTCGCCGGCAAACAGCGCGTGCAGGATCGGCACCAAAAACGCCACGGCAACGCCTTGCAGTACGGCACTGGTCACCAGCCAGGCGAGGTAGCGGTACAGGCGTGCGGCATGGGCCGGGCCCAATAAAGTCACGAGACTGCGGATCACAAGGACATCTCCAGGTCGGGGGCGGTGGTTTCGGCGCTGGCGCGCCACAGCCGGGCATAGGCGCCGTTGGCCTGCAGCAGTTGGTCATGGCGGCCGCTTTCGAGGACGCGGCCCTGGTCGAGCACGACGATCTGGTCGACGCCGCAGATACTCGCCAGGCGGTGTGCAATCACCAGCACCGTGCGACCGCGGGCCAGGGCAGACAGCGCGTCCTGGATCAAGGCTTCGGACTCGGGGTCGGCGTGGGAGGTGGCTTCATCGAGGATCAGCACCGGCGTATCGGCCAACAGCGTGCGGGCGATGGACAGGCGCTGGGCTTCACCGCCGGAGAAAATCGCGTCTTCGCCAACCACCGATTGATAGCCCCGGGGCAGGGCCTGGATGCGTTGGTGAATCTGCGCCGAACGGGCGGCGGCCTCGACCTCGGCATCGCTGGCCTCGGGGCGGCCCAGGCGCAGATTGTCGGCCACCGTGCCGTGCACCAGTTGCGCGTCCTGCAACACAAAACCCACGTGCTGATACAGCTGGCGCGGGTCGATCTCGCGCACATCCACACCGCCCACGCAGACCCGCCCGGCGCTGACGTCGTGAAAGCGCGGCACCAGCTTGGCCAGGGTCGACTTACCCGCGCCGGACGCGCCCACCAGCGCGGTGACGCTGCCGGCCGGGCAGTGCAGGTCAACGCCATTGAGGATCATATGCGCGGGGTCATAACCGAACTGCACCTGTTCAAAGCGGATGTCGCTGCCCTGGGGCGGTACGCAGACCTTGGGCGTCGGCAGCTCCTCGACGCCCAGCAGCGCTTCGATGCGCTCGGCTGCAGCGAGAGCGGTGCGTTGCGCAGTAAGGCTCTGGTTGATCACCAGCAGCGACTGCGGGATCACCACCGCCACCAGGGTTTCGGCGAACAACTGCAATGGCGTGATCCAGCCCTGGGCCAGTAACAGGCTGCCCACGCTCAGGCTGACCAGCAGGATCACCGGCACACTCAAGGCCATCGACGAGAAGGCTTCCAGGCGCAGCAGTGGCTTGACCCAGCCGGCGTACTGGGTGCTGAACTGGTTGACCGCCTGCTGATAACTGCGATGGGCCTGTCCGACCTGCCCGAATGCCTTGACCACGGCAATGCCGTGGACAAACTCGACAATCGCCGCGCTGACCCGGGTCATGCTCTTGTCGAGCAACTGCATCTTGGTGCCGAAGCCGCGCATCATCAGGCTGTAGGCTAGCGCGTAGATCGGCAGGGTCAGCACCGCCAGCAGTGCCAGGCGCCAGTTCAACGTCGCCAGCCAGATCAATCCCGCCAACGGGGTGACAATCGCCGCCGTCACTTCGACGGCGTGATGAGCAACCAGATGGTGCAGGTCTTCGAGGTCGTCCTGCACCACCTTGCGCACGGCGCCGGAAGTGGTGTCGGTGTACCAGCCCAAGGGCACGCGCCCGAGCTTGCGCACCATGGCCTCACGCAGGCTCGATTGCAGGCGATGGTCGGCCAGGTGGGTCAGCCACAGCGCGGCGCCGCTGGCCATCCAGCCCAGGCTCAGGGCGACCACTACCAGCGCTGCCCAATGCCACAGGGTGGCGCTGTCGGCGTTGCCGGCGAGCAACAAGCGGCCAAGTTCAGTGAGGCCGATAAAGGGCACCAGGTTGACCAGCGCGCCGACTGCGGCAAACACCACGCCGAGGCGGATCAAGCGGTTGACCGGGCGTTTCAGGGTATTCAGGGCGGTGGTCATGAGTTTTTCCGAAGGGCCTCAAGCAGGTGCGCGGTGACGGTGTGCACGTGGGGTGGTTCGATCACGCTGAAGTGGTTGCCGGGCACGTCGATCAAGTTGAACTGGCCCAGGCAGGCGTCCTCCCAGAACGGCGCCGCCAGGTGGCCGACACCGCCGGTAATGCCGAACGATTGCTGCTCCAGACAGCGCAGGTAGGTCATGTTGCCGAGGAACGGTGGTGGGTCGAACCGCGCCGCCCGCATGCTGTGGCGACAAACGCGGAACAGCGTCGGCACCAGCTCGGGGCCGATCGGCACCCCGGCCTGACCAGACGCCAGGCGGGCGTACTCGGCCAGGCGTTCTTCCTGGCTGCGCGCCGATTGTTGCCGGACCGCCAGCGCCAGTGCTTCCAGGCCCGGGTCGCCGCCCAGGGCAGCCATCGCCCCGGCGGGCACGCGCCGGTTGTCGCGGGCCATCAGCAGGTCGATGGCGCGGTACACGTCGTAGTCTTCGATATGGGCGCCGAACACGGTCTTGACTGGGTCGAGGTTGAGGTTGGGCACGAAGATCGCCTCATAGGCCAGCTCTTCGTCGGTGTCGATAAACATCGGGATGCTGTCGATCAGGCTCAGGTCCACCACCTCCATGCCGCGCTCCAGCAGGCGCCGTGCGACTTCAGTGGCGAGCAGGCCGCCAAGGCAGTAGCCGATCAGCTGGAAGCGCTGATGGCCGTCGGCGATCAAGCGGTCGGCGTAGTCCTGGGCCACGCTTTCGATCAGGCGCTTGGGTTCCAGGGCCAGGTACTGCGCGGTGTCGGCCACCGCAAAGCCAATCACTGGCCCTGCCTGCTGGGTGGCGAGCGCACGGCCCAGGTGCTGGAAATAATCCAGGGTGCCCAGGGCGGCATGGAACATCACCCGTACCGGGCCGACCTCGCCACCGCCGAACGGCACCACCAGGGCGTTGCTGTGGGCGGCGCGCTGCGACTGGTCAGGCGCCGCGGCGGTGGGGGGGCTTTCATCGTGGTTGAGCAGGCGCGCCAGGGCGCTGACAGTCGGCTCGTTGAGCATCTGCCGCAGCAGGGTGTCGTAGCTCAGGCTGTGCGCCTGGGGCAGTTGTTCACGCAGTTGGCCGGCAACGCGGGCAAGGATCAGCGAATCGGCGCCTTTCTCGTAGAAATTGTCGTCGGCGCCGATCTGCGCCAGGCCCAGGGCTTCGGCCCACACCCTGCACAGCTCGGCGGTCAGCGGGTCACTGGGCACCGCTTCGTTGCCGCCGGCCTGTGCATCGATGGCGGGGCGCCAGTTGGCCAGTGTCTTGCGGTCGACCTTGCCGTTGGCGGTCAGGGGCAGGCGGTCTAGCACTTGCAGGTGCGCCGGCAGCATGTAGTCCGGCAGGCGTTGCGCCAGGGCGCGGCGCAGGCTGTCGACGCTCAAGCGTTGCAGCCCGGCCTTGAAGCGTGCGGCGAATACCCGCATGCCGAGGGCGGCCAGCGGGTGGTCGGCGTGGGGCAGGGCCGGCAGGCATTCGCCGCCGAATGCCTGGACCCGTGCCTGCCAGATATCGGCAGCGCGCAAACCGCTGCGGCCCAAGTCGTGGTCGTCGCCCGCCGGGGTCATCATAAAACCTTGGGTCAGCAGGATCGGCGGCCATTCGCCGGTCGGTTCGCTGAACACCAGCCAGCCACCGGGGCTGAGCAATTCGGTGATCTGGCCGAGGGCGTTGTCGATGTCCTTGACGCTGTTGAGCATGCCCGCGCACAGCACGATATCCACGCTGTTGCTGGCCAGGCCCTGGGGGCGAATATCCTGGTCAATGTCCAGCACGCCGTAGCGCACCCAGGCGTGATCGGCAAAGCGCTGCTTGGCCGCCGGCAGGAAAAACGCGGTCATGTCAGTGAACAGGTAATCCACGTTCAGGCCGTCGAGCAGGCTGATCACCGGCGTGCTGGTGGCCCCGGTGCCCGCACCGATTTCAAGGATGCGTAGCGGGCCATCGCCGTCATGGTGGGTGGCAAACCGGTTGATCAGCGCGGCGATGCTATGGTTGTTGTAGCGGGCCACCGCATCCCCGCCATACAGCTGCAACGCCAGGTCTTGCTGGCCCTGGGGGAACAACAGATCGAACGGGTTGACCTCGCCGCGCAGCAGTTGCGGCAGTTGCGCTACATGGTTGAGCTGGTAGTCAAGCAGCGCCTGGCTGCACAGCCCGCACGCCACCGCCTGTTCCACCCGGCCCCAGGCCAGCGCCGGGGTTGGCTCGCCATGCAGCAGGCGATAGCGGGATTGTTCGCGCTGCAACAGGCCCGCGTCACACAAGGCCAGCAACCAACGCCGCACCAACCAGTGATGGCGCGGTTGCACCTGCAAGGCACTGAGGATGGCAGCTGCATCCGGCTCGGCCAGCGCGCCGCTGAACAACTGGGCCTTGAGCATGACATCCAGCATCGAACTCAAGGCGGCGGCGTTGAGGTCAGCCTGATAGTCGCGTACCTGCTGCGCGTCAAAGTTGCCGACCTGGCTGTCGGCATAACGTTGCACTGCCGTCAGCAGTGGTGTGCCCGGCAGCGGCTCGGGTTCGACGCGCGCCGCCGTGACGAAGGCCAGCAGCTCGCCGCTGAGCAGGCTGACGGCGCTGTCCACGCCTGGGGTGGCGAGCAGTGCGGCGTCGATTTCCCCCAGCTCCACGCGGTGTCCACGGATCTTGACCTGGCCGTCGTCACGGCCGAGGAACTCCAGTTCACCCCCCGGCAGGTAGCGCCCACGGTCACCGGTGCGATACAGGCGCTGGCCGTCGAGGGGGTGAGCGAAGAAGCGCGCTTCACTCAACGCCGGGTCGCCGAGGTAACCCTGGGCCAGGCCGACCCCGGTGATGTACAGGTCGCCCGGCACCCAGGTCGGCGCATCGCGCCATTGGCTGTCCAGCACGCGGAACCCCTGGTTGGCCAGCGGCAGGCCGTAGGGAATACTGCGCCATGCCGGGTCAATCGCGCCGATGGGGTGCAGGTTCGACCAGATCGAGGCTTCGGTGGCACCTCCCAGGGCTACCAGGGCCAGGCCCGGCACCAGCGTTTGCAGTTGTGGTGGCAGGTTCAGCGGTATCCAGTCACCCGACAACAGCGCCAGGCGCAAGCTGTCCAGGGGGCGCGGCTCGGCTTGCAGGTAGTGGGCCAGCATGTGCAGCTGCGCCGGCACCGAGTTCCACAGCGTAACCTGATGGCGCTGTATCAGCTCGGCCCAGTGCGACGGGTCGGCGCCCCGTGCCGGGTCGGGCAGCACCAGGGTGCCGCCCACGGCGAGCGGGCCGAACAGGTCATACACCGACAAGTCGAAACTCAATTGCGCCAGGCCCAGCACCCGGTCCGCGGCGTTGATCGCAAAGCGCCGGTTGATGTCCTGCACGGTATTGAGGGCGGCGCGGTGGCTGATCATCACGCCTTTGGGCTCGCCGGTGGAGCCGGAGGTGTAGATCACATAGGCGAGGTCGTCGGGGTTGGCGTCCTGTGCCGGCAAGTCCGGCGTAGCGGCTGCCAGTTGATCCACCGCATGCCAGTGCACACCCTCGGGCAATGGCGTGTCTGGCACGGCCTGGGAGTGACCGAGTACATGCCGCACCTTGGCACTGCGCAGTACGCGGTCGCGGCGGGCGGCGGGGGCGTTGCTGTCCAGCGGCAGGTAGGCGGCGCCCGCCAGCAGCACGCCGTAGGCCGCCACCACTTGGTCACGGCCCTTGGGCATCAGGATCGCCACCGGTTCCTGGGCGCGGCAACCGGCGGCGCCCAGGGCTGCGGCGACTGCCAGGGCGCGCTCCATCAGGGCGGCGTAGGTCAGGCTGCCGTGGGCGTCGACCACCGCCAGGGCCTGTGGCCGTTCCCAGGCCATGGCCAACAGGCCGTCATGCAGGCGCCCGGTGGGCAGCGGCGCGGCGGTGGCGTTGGCGGCCAGGCGTTCACGCTGTTGCCAGGCCGGTAGCGGCACTTGCATGGGCTGTTCCCAGGTGGCCGGGTCGAGGGCCAATGACTGCAATTGGGCAACGAATGCCTGCTGCATGTCCTCGACCAAACCGTCGGGGAACACGCCTTGGCGCACGTCCCAGTGGATGTGCAAGCCGTTCGCGTCGTCCATCACCTGGCAGTCAAGGGTCACCTGCGGGGTTTGGGTAATGCCGTGGCCGACCCGGCGCTGGCTGGCGGCCGGTGGTTCAATCGCCAGGCCAATGGCACTGGTGAACACCACCGGCATGGCGGCTGCCTCACGGCCGCGACGGCGGCCGATTTCGCGCATCACTTGAATGCCGGAAAACAGCCGGTGCTCCAGGTCGGCGAACAATTGGTTGCCCAGTTGCCGTGCCTGGGCAGTGAAATCCTGGCCCTGGGGATCATTGACCTGCAACAGGCTGACCGAGGTGAAATCCCCCACCAGCTGGTTGACGTGTGGGTGCAGCGGTAAACGGTTGAGCAGCGTGAGGTTGAGGCTGAAGGAAGGTTGCTGGCTCCAGCGTTGCAAGGTGCCGGCATAGGCGCTGAGCACCACGATGGAGGGAGTGAGGCCGAGGGCGCTGGCGGCTCTTTTCAGGGCGGCCCATGGCTGCGCATCGAGGTGCGCCGAGTGGCGTTGGAAGCGTGGCACTGTGGTGTCTTCGCCGCTCAGGGGCGCCGGCAGTTGCGGAGCCGGGGGCAGTTCATCGAGACGCGCCAGCCAGTAGTCACGGTCACGCTGATGGCGGCTGCCTTCAAGCAGGCCGCGTTCGGCCAGCAGGTAGTCGCGGAAGGTGATGTCCAGGTGCGGCAAGCTGGCCTGGGGATCGTGCAGCAACTGCTCCAGCTCATTGAACAGCAGTTGCGCGCTGGCCCAGTCGGCAATCAGGGAGTCCATGGAAAAGTGCAGGGTGTCGCCGCTGTCGCTGCGGCTCAGGCGCAATTCGAACAGCGGCCAGGTCTCGGTGGGGTAGAGCTTCTGCTCCATGGCCTGGCGAATCTGTTGTACGGCATGCTGGTGCTGCTCGCCAGTGGCGCCACGCAAGTCCGCGACAGCCAGTGGGTAATGGGCGACCTCGGCCAGCACGCGCTGGGAGCCTTCGCTGGCAATCACCGCACGCAACATGTCGTGGCGGGCGATCAGGCGGTTCCAGGCCTGTTCCACCTGCTGGGGGTCGAGGCTCGGCCAGCTCAGTTCGAGGTAACCGTGGCACGCCACATTGCCGTAGCCGAATGATGACTGGCGGCCGAGCAGGTAGGCATTCTGCACATCGGTGAGCGGGAAGGGCGCGTGACGTTGCAAGGGGTCGGCCACCACCTCGGGCCGCTCCTGGGTTTGCAGCAGGTGCAGGATCTGCTGCTTGTGCTCGCGCAATTGCGCCAGGCGTTCGGCGTCCAGCAGGCCTTGGGGGGCACGGAATTTGAGTTGGCCATCCTGGGGCCAGAGTTCGACGCCCAGGGACTTGAGTTCGCTTAACAGTTTGGCGGCGGGCATGGGGACAGCTCCTGGGATAAGGGGAGGTTGTGCGGGCATCAGATGACGCCCTCTTCAACGGGGTGCGGGGCGGGCTGGCGCTCGAGGGTTTGCGCCACTTCGAGCAGGCTGGCGGCGCCGAACAATTGGCCCATGGGCAGTTCCACGCCGATGCGGCTGCGCAGCATTTCGAGAAAACGCGTGGCCAGCAGGCTGTCGCCGCCGAGGCGGAAGAAGTTGTCGTGGCGCGACACGCAGGGCACGTTGAGCAACTGCTGCCACAGCTCGGCGACCAGCTGTTCAGTGGTGCTCAACGGCGTTTCATCCAGCGTGGGGCGTGAATGGGCAGCGGCGGCCAGCGGCGCGAGCAAGGCGCGGCGATCGACCTTGCCGTTGCTGCTCAAGGGCAGGCGATCGAGCACCAGGATCTGTTCGGGGCGCATATACGTGGGCAGGCACTGCTCCAGGTGCAGGGCCAGCACTTCGGCGCAGGTGCTGGCAGCGACGGCGGCGAGCAAGCGCTGGTCTGCGACCAACGCCACGGCCTGGTTCACACAGGGATGACGCGCAAGGGCCGCTTCGACTTCGCCCAGCTCGATGCGATGGCCGCGCAGCTTCACCTGGGTGTCAGCGCGGCCGAGGAATTCCAGCAAGCCGTCGGGGCGGTAGCGGCCCAGGTCGCCGGTGCGGTACCAGCCGTTGACGAAGCGCTCGGCATTTAATTGCGGCGCATGGCGGTAGCCACGGGCGACGCCGTCACCGCCGATCCACAATTCCCCCGTGACCCAGTCCGGGCAGTCGCGGCCAAGGGCGTCCACCACGCGGTAAGCCTGGTTCGCCAGTGGCACGCCATAGGGGATCGAACGCCAGCCTGGCAGCGGCTGCTGAACCTCGAAATGGTTGGACCAGATCGCCGCTTCGGTCGCGCCACCGAGGGCGATAAAGCGGCAGTCCGGGGCCTGTTGTCGCAGGCGTTGCGGCAGGTCGAGGCCGATCCAGTCGCCTGACAGCAGCGCCACCTTCAGTGCCAGGGGTTGCTGCTCCACCGCGTTGGCTTCGAGCAGCATGTCGAGCAACGCCGGCACGCTGTTCCACAGGCTTACGCCGTGATGTTGCAGGGCCTTGAGCCAGGCGCGGGCGTCGCGGCGCTGATCTTCATCAATCAACACCAGGGCGCCGCCCACCGAGAGCAGGCCGAACAGGTCATATACCGACAGGTCGAAGTCCAGCGCCGACAGCGCCAGGCCACGGTCCGAGGCGTCGACGCCGTAGCTGCGGTTGATCTCGGCCACGGTGTTCATCGCGGCGCGATGGGTGATTTCCACGCCCTTGGGCTGGCCGGTGGAGCCCGAGGTATAGATCACATAGGCCAGTTGGTCGGTGCTCACGGGCAACGGCGCGTGCAGCGGTTCGACGCTTTGCGCCTGGGACGGCTTGAGGTGCTTGACCCCGGGCAGTTGCGGGTCGTGCTCGGCGAGGATAAGGCTGACGCCGGCCTGTTGCAGGATGCGCTGGCAACGCTGTAGTGGTTGGTCCACACCCACCGGCAGGTAGGCCGCGCCCGCTGCCAGCACCCCCAGTACACTGGCGATCTGTTGTGGTCCCTTGGCCAGGGACACTGCCACCAGATCCCCGGTTGTCACGCCCGCGTCCATCAGGCTGCGGGCGATGCGCAGCGCACGCTCGGCGAGTTCGCCATAACTCAGGCGGCCATGCTCACCCCACAACAACGCCGGGCGTTGCGGGGCTTGCTGCGCGTGTTGGAAGAAGCCCTGGTGCAAGGTCGGGTCACCCGGTACGCCGGGGCCGGGGGCATTCAAGCGGGCGCGCAGTCGGGCCTGGGCCACCGGCAGCAGATCCGGCGGGGCGCTGTCCCAGGGGTGTACGGCGAGCCAGTGGAGGCTGCCCAGGTAGGCATCGAACATCGCTTCGACGAGGCCGTCGGGGAACAGGCCGACCACCCGGTCCCAGTTCAGGGCGATGCCGCCGTCGGCTTCCACCACCTGATGGTCGAGCCACACTTGCGGGGTTTGGGTCAGGCCGAAGACCTGCCTGGCGAACGGGCCGTCCACCGGCGCGGCGGTGCCGTCCGGCACGCCCAGGGCGCTGGTGAATACCACCGGCATGCTCACCTGTTGTTCACCGCTGTCCCTCGCCAATTGGCGCAACAGGCTGACCGAACCAATGCAGCGGTGCTCCAGGGCATCACCCAGATGCTGCTGGGTGCGCCGTGCACGGTCGATCCAGCGTTCGCCTGCCACGGGCACATAACCGAGCAGGGTCAGGGAGGTGAAATCGCCCATGACCTGATCGATCTGCGGATGCACCGGGCGGCGATCGAACAGCGTGAGGTTGAGGCTCAGGTCCGGGCGCGCACTCCAGCGGCCCAGGGTTTCGGCAAACGCACAGAGCAGCACTGCCGAGGCGGTCAAACCATGCTGTTGGGCCTTGGCCAGGATCGCTTGCCACGCATCCGCCTTGACCTGCCCTTGCAGGCGCTCGAAGCGTGGCCGGCCCAGGCTGCCAGGATCGGCCGCCAGGGGCAGTTGCGGGTGCGGCGGCAATTGGGGCAAACGTGCCTGCCAGAAGTGTTGCGCGGCGTGCAGTTCGGCAGGTTCCACGCCGGCCTGCAGCTGATAGTCGCGAAACGACAGTTCCAGCGGCGCCAGGGCCAGCATCGGCTCGCGATACAGCGCGTCGAGTTCGGCATAGAAGCGCAGGATGCTCAGGGCGTCGAGGATCAGGTTGTCCAGGCTGATCGCCAGTCGCGTATGCCGGCCCTGGGTCACTGCCTGCACATCGAACAGCGGCCAGTGGGCAGGATCGAACACGCGGTGGGCACAGTGTTCGCGCAGGTCATCGATGCAGGCGTAGCCTTGGCCGATCACGAAGGTCGGCACCAGGGGGAGGATGCGCGCCTGGCCCGCTTGATCGAACACGGCGCGCAGCATTTCGTGGCGTTCGATCAGGCGCCCGAGTGCGTGTTGCAGGCGTGGCAGGTCGAGGTCCTCGACGTCGTATTCGCGGTAGAAGTGGCAACTCACACCGCCCAGCACCAGGCTTGGGTCGCGGCCCAGCCAGTAGGCCTGCTGCACCTCGGTGATGGGGAAGGGCGCATGGCGCTGGGCGAGGTCCGGCACCAGGGTGCGTGGTGGTTGGATATGGGCCTGTTGATGCAGGCCTTCGCAAAACTGCGCCAGCACCGGCTGGGCAAACACCCGGGCGATGCGTGCGCCGCCCAGGCCTTGCTCGGTTAGCAGGCGCACCAGGCGCGTGGCGCTCAGCGAGTCGCCGCCCAGGGCAAAGAAGCTGTGCTCACGACAGACTTCACCACAGCCGAGCAACTGCTGCCAGGCGTGGGCAACCAGTTGTTCGATGGGGCCACAGGGCGGTGACAGCTGGCCCGGGGCGGCGCCGCTGTGTTCCGCCAGCCAGCCGTTGAGGACCTTGCGGTCCACTTTGCCATTGGTCGTCAGAGGCCATTGCGCGCAGCCCAGGATCAGGCTGGGAATCATATAGGCCGGCAGATGCTCGGCCAGGCTCGGGAACGCCAGTGGGGTGGGCTGCGCTGGGCCATTCGCCAGGCGCACCACCGCCCCCAGGTGCTGGCCGGCGAGCAGCGCCACTGCCTGCTCGACACCGGGGCAGGCCAGCAGCGCGTGTTCCACTTCACCGGCTTCGATACGGTAGCCGTGCAGCTTGAGTTGGAAGTCGGTCCGCCCAAGGAACTCCACCGTGCCGTCGGGGTGGTAGCGCGCACTGTCGCCGGTGCGGTACCAGCGCAGGCCCTGGTAGTGCACAAAGCGTTCGGCACTGCGCAGCGCATCGCCCCGGTAGCCCTCGGCCACCCCGGTACCGCCGATCCACAGTTCACCAGCCACCCAGTCCGGGCAGTCATGGCCGTGCGGGTCGACGATGCGCAGGCTGACGTTAGCCAGTGGCTTGCCGTAGGGCAGGCAATGCCAGTGCAGCGCCTGGCCGGGCACGACTTCGAACAGCGTCGAGTGAATCGCCGCTTCCGTTGCACCGCCCAGGGCCATGAAGCGGCAACCGGGGGATTGGGCCCACAGGCGCGGCGCCAGCTGCGGCGCGACCTTGTCACCGCCGAGCAAGACGGCGCGCAAGGGCAGCGGTGCGTCGGCGCAGCCGAGCAGCATGTCGAGCAGCGCCGGCACGCAATTGAGCACGCTGGCGCGGTGCTGCACCGCCAGTTCGCGCCAGCGTGGCGCGTCGCGCTGGGCGTCGGGCTCGATCAGGATCACCGCCGCACCGCAGGCCAGGGGGGCAAACAGGTCGAACACCGACAGGTCGAATTCCAGCGCCGAGAGTGCCAAGACCCGATCATCGCGGTTGAGCTGCAAGCGTCGTTGCAGGTCCTCCAGGGTGTTGGCGGCGGCGAGATGGCTGATTTCCACGCCCTTGGGCTCACCGGTGGAGCCGGAGGTGTAAAGGATGTAGGCCAGGTCGCTGATTGCACCGCGGCGGGGTGCTTGCAATGGGCTAGCAGCGTCCGGCAACTGGGTGAGCAGCAAGCGCGCATCGGCGCCCTCGCAGATCTTGCGGCAACGTGCGGCAGGCTGGTCGACGCCGATGGGCAGGTAGGTGGCGCTGCACGCCAGGATGCCCAGCACAGCGATCACCTGCTCGGGGCCTTTGGGTAATTGCAGCGCCACCACGTCACCGCGCTTCACGCCTTGGCCTTCGAGATAGGCCGCGACGCCCAAGGCTCGCTCGGCCAACTCGCCATAGGTGATGGCCTGATTGCCGTACAGCAATGCCGGCAGGGTCGGGGCCAATTGCGCTTGGGTGAAGAAACCTTCGTGCAGGCGCTCGACCAGCAACGCGGCGGGCTGGCCCTGGGCGGCGCTGCGTACGCCAAGCTGACTGGCGGGAATCAGCGCCGGTACCGGCTGATCCCAGGCTGCGGTGTCATGGCACAGGCGCTGCAACAGGCCGGTGTAGGCGTCGAACAGCCCGTCCAGTACACCCTCGGCAAACAGCCCTTCACGGGCATCGAGGTTGACCAGGATGCCGCCGTCCAGTTCGGTGACCTGGGCGTCCAGCCACACCTGTGGGCCCTGGGAAATGATCCACGCCGGCTGGCCGAAACTCTCCTGCACACCCTCGGCGAACAACTCCCCCAGGCCCAGGGCGCTGGTGTACACCACCGGCGCCAGTACTTGCTCACCGCGTTGGCGGGACAGTTCGCGCAACACCTCGAGCCCGGAAAACGCGCTGTGGGCCGCGTCACCATGGAAGCGACGTTGCAACGCCGTGGCTCGGGCGGCAAAGCTGCCGGCCACCCGGCCATCCCAGGCCAGCAGGATCGACGAGGTGAAGTCGCCGACCAGGCACTCGACATCGGCATGCAACGGCGTGCGGTTGAACAACGGCAGGTTGAGCAGCAGTTCGGGCGCCTCGCACCAGGCGCCAAGGGCCTCGCAAAACACCGCCGCCAGGGCCATGGCCGGGGTGAGGGCGTGCTCGCGGGCATGGCGTTCAAACGCCTGGCGCTGGGACGGCGACAGCCAGTGGTGACGGCGGCGCACCTGGCCTTCATCACCCTGGGGCTTGATCGGCAGGCGTGGGGCACCCGGTAATGCGTCCAGGCGCTGCAACCAGTAATCGCGGGCTTGGCGATGGCGCTCACGGTGCTCAGGACTGGCCTGCTCCTCGCGCAGGTCGGCCAGGTAGCGCGGGAAGCTGTAGCCCAGCGCAGGCAGGGGCTGTTGGCGGTACAACTGCACCAGATCACCGAGCAGGGTGCGCAGGCTCAGGGCGTCGGCGGCGAGCATGTCGAGGTTCAGGTGCAGGCGTGTGCCCCGGGGCAACAGCGATAGCTGGATGTCCAGCACCTGACCGTGTTCCACCGCCAACTGGCGATGGGACAACTCGGCACGCAAGGCCTGCAGTTGCTGTTGCAGCTGTTCGGCATCGGCCTGGCGCAGGTCATGCACTTTCAGGCCCGGCCATGGGCTTTGGGGCAGGATCTGTTGGCGGCCATCGTCGAGAAACTGCGCCCGCAACATCGGATGGCGGGCCAGCAGGGCCTGCACCGCGGCTTCCAGGCGGCTTGGGTCAATGCCGTGGCCGTCGAATTCGTTATAGAAGTGTGCTGCCACACCGCCCAGGGCTTGGCCAGGGGCGCGGCCGATCCAGTAGGCGTGTTGCATGGGCGCCAGTTCGAAGGGCAGGCCGTCGTCCGCAATGTGGTTGGCGGGGGGCGCGGCGACGGGGGCGGTATCAAGCAGCGTCAGCCACGTGCACAGGCGTGGGTCGGCTACCAGCTCGGCGAAACGCGCGGCCAGGCCCTGGCGCCGCCATTGGCCGGCGAGACGGATCAGGGTGACTGAATCCAGCCCCCATTCAATCAGGTTGGCCTCCAGGGGAATCTGTTCGGCGGGCTGCCCCAGGGCTTCGGACAGGGAACGGCGCAGCAGGGTTGCGGTTGAGGTGCTGGGAGTGGCCATGGCTCAACGTCTTCTCATCGCTAGGGCCCGGACCGGGGTTGGCCCAGGCGCTGGGGGCAGGTCATTGTGTGGAAGCAGATGCTAGTCATTCTCATTGTGGCGACTACCCCAATCGAATCGTTTTTGCCCCGTATCCGTTTGCCCGAAGCGGGTCAGGCTGCGGCGGTGGTGGGAGATAACGCCGGTCACTGAGCGGGATACGGTTGGAAAATGACTTGAATCGGGTAGAACCGCGTTGCCGGCCTTGACTACCGTCGCTCGCCGCCCTTTTGCAGGGCTCGTCCTTGATGGAGTTGTGGATGTCAGTCGATTCGGGTTTACAGGTGCGCGGCTTGTGCAAGCGCTACAACAATGGTGTCGAGGCGCTGCGCGGTGTGGACCTGAGCGTAGGGCCGGGCATGTATGGCTTGCTTGGCCCCAATGGCGCAGGCAAGAGCAGCCTGATGCGCACCCTGGCGACCTTGCAGCAACCGGACGCCGGCAGCATTCACCTGGATGGCGTGGATGTGTTGGCCGATGCCGAGCATCTGCGCCGTCGCCTGGGTTACCTGCCACAGCAACTGGGGGCGTACCCTGGGGTGAGTGCGCGGGATCTGCTTGATCGGTTTGCCTGGCTCAAGGGGCGTACCGACACCCGCCAGCGTCGTGAAGAAGTGGAGGGCCTGCTGGCCAAGGTCAACCTGCAAGACGCCGCGCATCGGGCGCTCGCCACGTATTCGGGGGGCATGTTGCGCCGCTTCGGCATCGCCATGGCCCTGATCGGCTCGCCGCGTTTGCTGATTGTCGATGAGCCCACCGCGGGCCTTGATCCGGCCGAGCGCAACCGCTTTCACCGGGTACTGGCGGATGTGGCGGCCGAGTCCATCGTGTTGCTGTCGACCCATATTGTCGAAGACGTCGAGAACCTGTGCAGCCGCCTGGCGGTGCTGGCCGGTGGGCGAATTATTGTCGAAGGCCGCCCGGCGGATTTGCTTGGCGCTGAGCAGGGTCGCCTGTGGGAGGCGTCGTTCGGCCGTGGCGAGCCACTGCCCGCCGCTTTGCACGTAGCCGCCAGCCCCGCCGGTAGCCGCGTGATCGTGCACGGCGAACGCCCGGCCGATCCGCGCTTCACCCCTCACGCGCCGCGCCTGGAAGACATCTATTACCTGGCGCTGGCCCAGGCCGGTGAGGCGCTCGAGGCATGAATACTTTTGCTCTGTTGATGCGCGAGGCCTGGGTGGAAGTCCGCGCCGGGCTGCGCAGCGGTATTCCGTTACTGGTGTTCCTGGGCCTGACCGGTTATTTGCTGATGTCCCTGGCGAATGCCGACTACGTGCAGAAAATGGGCGCCAGCGACATTGCGCGCAACGCGCCGAGCCTGATCTACCTGATGTCCTGCGGGTGCATGTTCTTTCTGTTTTTCGCCTGGGCCTGGGTGTTCGCGCAACCGGCCTTGCGCGATCGCAAGGCGCAGTTGGAAGAGGTGTTGCTGGCTTTACCGCTGTCGCTGCCCGCGCTGCTGTGGGGACGTTTTATCGGCGCGGCGCTGGTGGGCGGCTTGCTCGCCAGTTCGCTGATCGTCGGCTTCCTGGTCAGCCCGGTACTGGGCTGGCTCGGCTGGGTGCCGGCCGCCAGTATCGGTGCGCCGATGTGGTCGGCCCTGGGGTTTGCCTGGGTCGCCTTGCTGTTGCCAGTGAGCACCGGCATCGGTGCGTTGTATTACCTGCTGGCGCTGCGCAGCCGTGGCCTGGCGGCGCCGTTCGGGTTGGCGACGGTGTTGATGCTGTTGTGGATGTTTGCCGTAGTGGTGCTCAAGGGCGGGCATATCAACCCGCTGCTGGCCGCCAGCCTGGACCCGTCATTGTTCACCTTTGCCCAGGCCCAGGTGGAGACCTGGAGCGCCGCGCAAAAGTCCCAATCGCTGCTGGCCCTGACCCTGGGGTTCTGGCTTAACCGTGTGTTGTGGTGCGCAGTGCCGCTGCTGTTGCTGGCTGTCGTATTGGCCCGCACCACGCGCCAGGGTTTGATGGGCAGGCGTAGCGGGGCGGTGTTGGCCGAGCCGCCGATGCTGCTGGCGAGCGGCGTGACCTTGCCTGGCCCGCTGGTGCGCAGCCGGTGGCCGCGAGCCCTGTGGTGCGAGGCGCGTTGGCAGGTACGCCAGCTGTTTGCCCGGCGCATCTGGTGGGTGGCCCTCGGATTACTGTTGGTGATGGGCGTGCTCAGTGGTTTTGTCCACGGGGTGTGGCATGCCCGTGGGCCGATGGTGCCTCGGGCGGATCTGACCCTGCCATTGCTGTCGAGCGCGTTGTTCCTGGTGATCGCCTTTATCGTCGCGGCGCTGGTCGGGCTGGTGTGCCGGCGCGATGACGTCGAAGGCTTTGGCGCCATGTTGCAGGCGACCCCGGCCCCGGTGTGGCTGCGCCTGCTGGGGCGGGTGGCATGTGTGTTGATGGCGACACTGGCCCTGGCGTTGGTGCCGGGCCTGGCCAGCTTGCTGATCAGTGCTATTGCCGCGCCCGACAGCCTGGCGCCGGGTTTTGTGCTGGTCTATCAGGCGCTGGTATTCGCGCCGCCGCTGGTGGAACTGGCGATGCTCACGGTGCTGGTGCATGCGCTGGTTCGCCGCTCCGGGCTGGCTTACGCCACTTCGATGCTGCTGACGTTTTTCCTGGTGCTCAACCATGAGTTGGGGCTGGTGAGTTACCCGCCCTATGCCATGGCGATCCCTGCGCATGTGGGGGTGTCGTTGCTGACAGGATGGGCGCCATGGCTGGGGTTTCTGGCCACCTTGGCCAGCTGGAAACTCGCCGGTTGCCTGGTGTTGCTTGCGGTGGCGGCACTGGCCTTGCCCCGTGGGCCGGAGCGTCGTCGGTTGGGCGATGTGCGCCGCGGTTTGCTCGGTTTGCCCGGTGCGTTGCTGGCCTTGGGCATCGTCGGCTTGCTCGCCAGCGGCGTGCTCTTGCAGCGGCATCTGGTGGAGCAGGGCGATTACCAGTCCGTCGCCGAGCAACGTGCCGAACGTGCCAACTGGGAACAGCGCTGGCTGCCCGGGGCGAACGCCTGGCAGGTGGCCGGTGGGCAGTTGCAGATGCAGGTTGATTCGGCGGCGCGGCAGGTCTTGGGCCAGTGGACGTTGGATGGGGTGGTCGCTGCCCACCTGGACGCTGAGTTACCGCCGGGCCTGCAGTTGACGGCAGTCAGCGTGATGGGGCGACCGGTCGCGTTTGAACAAGCCACCGCGCATCTGCGTGTGCCTTTGCAGGGTTGCGCGGCGAGTGGTTGCCAAGTGATGTTGAACTGGACGCTGAGTGCTGACGGCTGGCCTGCCGAAGGCGAAGCGTTCTGGCTTGGGCCGCAGGGTGTGTGGCTGGAAGCGCGCCGCGTGGTGCCGCGCCTGGGGCTGGACAGCGAGCAACTGTTGCGTGCGCCGGCCCTGCGCAGCGAAGCTGGCTTGCCGGTCGCGGTGCCCCGGTTGCCAAGGGGGGCTGAGGTGGCGGTGGATGCGGTCGCACCAGCCGGACACTGGCAATGGCAGCTTGAGGTCGATGGCCAGGTCTTGACCGGCAGCAGCCTGGGCCCACTGGACTTCGCCTACGCCACGCCGCTTCGCAAGGATGCCAGCCGTGAGCACACCGCCCGTGAAGTGCAGGAAGACCTGGACCTGATGAGCGCCTGTGTGGCGCGACGCCTGGGCGGCCGCTCCAGCGTCGAACACCTGAGCCAATGGCCTGCAAGCATGGGCGCCAGCCGCTTGAGCCACGGCCATCTGCTGCTCAGCCAGTCGCCCAATTGGGACGTGGGGCCAACAGGCGTCGGACGCTGGACACGCCGCGCCCATATTGCCGAACTGCTCGCCCGCCGCATGTTGACCGACGCCAGCGACCTGCGCCAGGCCCCCGGTTACCTGTGGCTGAGCCAGGGTGTGGCGGGGGCGCTGGGCCTGCTGTGTGTGGAGGATGCCGATGGCGCTGACGCCCGGGCCACGCTGGTCAAGCTGATGGCCGACGACCTGACCCGCGCCCTGGCCAGCGACGGCGAGCCCGTCGGCACCCTGGCCGATGCCCGCGAACAAGGCTGGGCCGCCAGCTATGCCGCGCTGGTCAGCCTCGACTGGGTCGCCGCGCAAACCCCCGAACATCTCACGGCGATGACCGCCGATGTCCGTCACGGCCAGGGATGGCCAACCGCGATCCAGGGCCTGCTGGGCGCGCCCTCCGATCCGGCGATTGCCGCCGCGCTCAAGCGCTGGGGGCCTGCGCAATGAAGTTGAATCATCCCTGTCTTTTGGAGTTTTGCCATGTCATCTGAACTGTCTATCCAGCCGCTGCGTCGTCCTCTCGGTTGGCGGGCCAACGTATTGACCCAAGCCATGGCGCTGACCTTGTCCAGCCAGATGTGTACGGCCTATGCCGCTGACCATCAACCGGCCGCCAGCGCCGAGACCATCGAGCTGGCACCGGTGACGGTGAGTGCGCGGTTGAATCAGGAGAGTGCCAAGGACATTCCGTTCGGCCTTTCGGTGCTCGATGGGCAAACCCTGGAGACCCGCCGCCTGCGCACCCTGGAAGATGCCCTGCGCACCACGCCGGGGGTGGATGTGAACTCCTGGGGCGGCGCCAACGACGCCAACGTGCGTATCCGTGGGGTCGGCTCGCTGAACCAGATGAGCATGGACGACGGCTCGGTGGTGCTGAACGTGGACGGGGTGCCGATGTCGGTGCGCAACGCGGCCATGGCCACCCTCGACGTGCAGCAAGTGGAAGTGCTCAAGGGCCCCCAAGGCACGCTGTTCGGGCGTAACAGCGAAGCGGGGGCGATCAATGTCACCACCCGTAAGCCCACCCACGAGCTGGAAGGGTATGTGCGCGGCGAAGCGGGCAACCAGGGCCAGTTCATGACCGAAGGCGCAGTGGGCGGGCCGCTGACCGAGTCCCTGGCCGGGCGTATTGCGGTGCGGCGCAGCGGCTTTGATAACTGGGTCGACGACCAACAGGACGGCGACCCCCTGACCAAGCCACGTGACCTGGCCCTGCGCGGCAGCCTGCTGTGGGACAACGACGAAGACACTACCGGCCTGCTGACCGTCGAGCGCCAGCGCGCCGACCACTATGCCGGCTCGGAGATCCTGCGGCCATTCGGCAATCGTCCCAGCCTCGACTACACCCCCGGCACCTTCGATAGCAACAAGAAGACCAACGAGCGTTATTCCTTCGAGCTCAACCACGACCTGGCCCAGGCCCGGATCACCTCGATCAGCGCCTACACCAGCACCGACTTCAAGGCGATCAAGGGCTATGATCGCAACATCACCCAGGCGTTGTACGGCCAACCCTTCGAGTACCTGGTCGAAGACGCGGCCCATGAGCGGGTCTGGAGCCAGGACCTGCGCCTGGGCTCGCTGGCGGATGCCGAGGTGTTCTGGGTGACCGGGGTGAACCTGTCCCGTTCCGAGCGCAGCTTCGATTCCACCAACTTCACCAACGGCGCCCGGCAAATGCGCGATTTCACCACCAACAGCTATGCCGCCTACGGCGAAGTAACCTTCCCGATTGCCGAGGACTGGAAACTCACCACCGGCCTGCGTCACACCTGGGATCGCAAGACCTACGGCGCCGACTACAGCAGTGGCGGCAACCTGGTCAGCGACAGCCGTCGCTTGCAGGACGACTACAACACCGGTCGCGTGGCCCTGAGCTATGCGTGGACGCCGCAGACCAACCTGTATGCGGTGTTGTCGCGGGGCTACAAATCGGCCGGGTTCAACGATTACGCCACCTCGGTCAAGGACAGCGAGCCCTACAAGGCGGCCAAGGTGAACTCCGCCGAAGTCGGCTTCAAGCATGAAAGCCAAGGCGGTGCGTTGAGCCTGGAAGGCGCGTTGTTTATCACTCGTGTGCAGGATGACCACCTGCTGGGGTATGACTTCAAGAGCATGGCCGTCAGCGCCGTGAATGCCGACACCCGCAGCAAAGGCGCCGAGTTGTCGAGCACCTGGCACGTCACCGATGAGCTGACTCTGGGCAGCGCCATCAGCTACACCAACGCGGTGGTCACCTCCGATGCGCCAGGTGTTTCCGGTGGTGATGTGGCCAAGGGCAGCCGCGTGCCGGATGTGCCGTTGTGGAGTGGCAACTTCAGCGTGGCCTGGAACAAACCCCTGGGTGAACTGCTGGGCTTGCCTGCGCCGCGCTTGAACACCTTGCTCAACTACCGCGTGCAGAAAAACCGCCCGGCTGATCCGCAGAACCACTATGACCTCAAGGGTTACGCCAAGTTGGACTTGCACCTTGGGCTGGAGAGTGGGGGGTCGGAGGTTTATTTGTGGGGCGATAATTTGCTGGATGCGCGGTATGACCTGTATGGCGCGTACTCCACCGACACGGTGCTGACCGGGATGCCGGGGCGCGGGCGTTCGGCGGGGGTGGGGTATAGCTATCAGTTCTGAGGCGGTCACTGGGTGGAATGTGGGAGGGGGCTTGCTCCCGATGGCGACCTGACAGTTGACCAGGATGTTGGCTCAGACCGAGTACATATCCATTATTTAGGTAATGGCCACTATTGGTTCCGCTTTTACAGCGGGTCACTTTGAAAAGCGCAAAGTAACCAAACGCTCTTGCCCCACCACTCGGCACCTCGCTTAGGCTCGGTGTGCCCGTAATCCGACAGGGATTTG
>Ga0160452_100314_pt1 | contig 43572 bp, 30 predicted proteins | sample HID1971I_E6MG_FD_108230 | JGI IMG/M metagenome (GOLD analysis project Ga0160452, IMG submission 108230) | Enriched millipede-associated microbial communities from UW Madison campus, WI, USA - HID1971I_E6 MG | ecosystem: Host-associated > Arthropoda: Insects > Digestive system > Unclassified ...
CACCAGCCTGTAGTGACACCAAAAGTGATGCAAGAACACTATCCGCCCTGCCCACCAGCCTGTAGTGACACCAAAAGTGATGCAAGAACACTATCCGCCTTGCCCACCAGTCTGTAGTGACACCAAAAGTGATGCAAGAGAGTCATCTACCCTGTGCACCAGCCTGTAGTGACACCAAAAGTGATGCAAGAGAGTCATCTACCCTGTGCACCAGCCTGTAGTGACACCAAAAGTGATGCAAGAACGCCAACCACCCCGGCCACCAGCCTGTAGTGACACCAAAAGTGATGCAAGAGAGTCATCTACCCTGTGCACCAGCCTGTAGTGACACAAAAAGTGATGCAAGAGCGCCAACCACCCCGGCCACCAGCCTGTAGTGACAGCAAAAGTGATGCAAGAGAGTCATCTACCCTGTGCACCAGCCTGTAGTGACACAAAAAGTGATGCAAGAACGCCAACTGCCCCGCCCCCCAGCCTGTAGTGACACAAAAAGTGATGCAAGAACGCCAACTGCCCCGCCCACCCGCCTGTAGTGACACAAAAAGTGATGCAAGAGAGTCATCCGCCCTGTGCATCAGCCTGTAGTGACACAAAAAGTGATGCAAGAACGCCAACTGCCCCGCCCACCAGCCTGTAGTGACACCAAAAGTGATGCAAGAGCGCCAACCGCCCAGCCCCCCGCGCCAGCCAAATAAAAACGCCATGCACATTCCCAAGCGGGGAACATGCATGGCGTTCGCTAGGTCTACTCCTTATCGCTGCTGCCAAGCTTTGAGTAGAGCGCAGCGATCTTGGCGGCCTCGGTGCGGATTCGCTCCGCTACGCGAGCGGGCGAGAGCACTTCGACGTTAGCGCCGAAGGAGAGCAGGAAGCCGATGAGCCACGGATCATCGGGCAGGCAGGCGGTTACGCTCAGAAAGCCATCGGCTTCGGTAAGGATCTGATCGCCGCTATAGAAATCGAGTACTCGCGCGCGGGCGGCTGGAGCGAAGCGAAGCTTCAACTCTGCGAGCGGCTGACGGGAGCGTTCCGGCCGACCCAGCCGAAGCTGTTCCGGCTGCCGCTGCGTCTTATCTTCCCGCGGCTCGAAGGGTTCGTCCGTTACGCGGAGATCGCGAATGCGGCTTAATCGGAACGTGCGGAAGTCTTGCCGAAGGCGGCAGTAGCCGTAGGCGTACCAGACATAGCCTTTCAGCACGATGCTGTGCAGTTCGACATAGCGCTCGGATATTTGGGATTGATTGTCGGTATAGACGAATGCGACGACCAGCCGGTCTCGTGCGGCATCCCGAATTTGCCGGAGCCGGTCCTGATCCTGCTCGTCTTCATTGCTATGCCAAGGATTCAAATCGATCTTGAACGTATGGGACAGTCGCTCGACATCGCCTTGCTCGGACACGGTCAGCAGCGCGCCGACTTTGTCGAGCAGTCCGGCGACATGATGCTCGTTCATGACGCTCTGCACGCCGTTGAGCGCAATAATGATCGATTGAAGCTCGTCGAGCGAAATGTATTGGCGGTCGATACCGTACCGGTCCATAAGCTCGTAGCCGCCCGCAGCTCCCGCGTACGAAATAACCGGTATCCCGGCTTGATTAAGCGTGTCCAGATCGCGGTAAATCGTGCGCAGCGAGACTTCGAACCGCTCGGACAATTCTTTGGCGCTTATACGTCTGCGGTTAAGCAGCAGCATCGTAATGGCCAGCAGTCTCTCCAGCCTCATGCGCGCTGTTCCTCGCGGTAGGCTTCTACACAGCGGGAGCATACGCAGCTTTTGCCGCGAAGCTCGGGCGGGATGCGCTCCAGCAGTTGCTTCGGAATAGAGGCGCTAAAACACCAGCAGCTTGAGGCGTCGTCCAGACACGCCGCTGCGGCGCATCGGTTGTCGCGTCCGCATAATGGGCAGCGGGAGGTGTCCACAGCTTGCAGCTCGGCGGCCCCCGGCGGAGGATTGCTCGTCGAATTGGCATCCATCGTGCTTGTAAGCCTCCTCGTTCGGATAGTCATTCGTCTTATTATATCGGAAAAATGGCCAACCGGCATTTGCGCCGTTATGAGCTTGTCCGGCACGGGATGTCGCGGCGTGTCGTGTCTATTTCCGAGGAAATAATCGATCCTTCGCCGCTTTGTGCGAGAGACGGTGTAACGAGACGGATTTTCCCGAACATTCGCTTATTGCAGCCCTTCGCCGAACCAATCGAGTCGGTTCGTACGAAAAGAGCCGGAGCGTATTAACAAACGATTAATCCATACCACTCTATAAATTGCGTTATACAATCTAATGTAAAAAATCCCGCTAACTTAACATTCGGCCGCTGCTTGTGGGAGGGACAAGTCCGCGTAATCGAGACGAATTTTCGAGCTTTGCTCTCAACAGACTGCTTCGTCAGCCGTCCCGGCTGGGCGGCCAGTCTTTTTTTGAATATGTCGAACTACTCCGTTTCAATTTGAATTATAATGAAGCTCGAAAATGTTTTTTTAGGAAGAACCGTCCAGACTCTGAATTAATCGGCTCTCGCAGCCGATTAAAATAATTAGGACTTCATGCTTATATGCATGCACAACATGTACACAACGTTGTTTTTGACAGCGTTTTCGACGACTGGCGCAGCAAGAAGGAGAGCGGTATGAACAATCAAATACGCATATTCAAGTCGTTATGGACGAGCATACTTTACCTTTCTCTAGGCCTTATGGCCTACATTTCCTATTCGTTTCCTATCCAGTTGTTTTTCGGTATAAATTTCTCGCTTGGCGCGGCGCTGCTGTTTCTTGCCGCCTCATGGTTCGGCTGGCGTGCGGGCATGCTGCTGCTTGTGCTCGTACACGGTCTGTTGATCGTCTTCCAACAACCCTCATATGCCCTATGGAGCCATACGGCGGAAGTTATAATCGTCATCTCGATTGCTTCCCGCTGGCCTCGTCTTGGCCTCATCGGCGGGGGCGCGATCTATTGGCTGCTGATCGGTATCCCGGTGCATTATATGATGAACGCGGATGCAGGGGTTTTAAGTCAGGAGACGCTGTTTTTTGCTTATACGATGACGTCGGGCGGCCTATGCAATGCGTTGGTTGCGGAGCTGATCGCAAATTATTTGCCTCCGGGAATATTCGGTCGCGGTCGACTGCCCAACAACCGGCCGCTGCGATTCTCGCAAGCGCTCATTCATATTACGATATCGGCCATGCTCGGCTCGTCGATCTTGTTCATCGTCAGCGGAGGCCAGAGCTTTCAGCAGACCATTATGCGCGAGATTAACAGCAAGGCGGACATGGCAAGCCAGTCTATTAAGAGCGCGATCAAGCTTATGCCGCCGTCCGATCAGCGGGGCATCCGGCTGCACGGCTATTTGGAGCAAGCGAAGGTACAGCGGCTTCTTCATAATATTTTGGCGTCCGAGCCGTATGAAGCGGTGCTCGTCATGCCGGACGGAGAGAGGCTGCTTCATACCGCCGTCGGAACGAATCCGTTGCCGGAATGGCTCGCGGTCAGCAACTGGCAGGGCTATTTCTCCGAGCGCAAAATGTGGAGCCCGACAATGGACAGCGTATCCGGCATGGAGCAATCCGGAGCGAAGTGGAAGCGGATGTCGTTTATTTATCCGGTTTCGTTAGGCTCGTTCGATCTGTATGTGCGCGTGCCCCTCGATACCTATCGTCATGAGGTATACAGCGTATACAATGCGCAAATGATGAGCTGCTTATATGTAACGGCTATTGTCGCGTTGTTCGCGCTCGTTATATACCGCTTTCTCGTATCCGGCATTCGCAGGCTTGCGGTTGTCTCCGAAGGCATACCGGACAAGGTCAAGGCGGGAATCGCGCCGGAGTGGCCGCAATCCAAGCTGGAAGAGATTAACTCGCTGGTCGGCAACTTCCGCGTCGTAACCGAGAAGCTGGGGTCAATGTTTATGGAGTCCCGGGAGCAGGCGTATTACGATATGCTGACCGGCCTGCCGAACAGACGGCATTTTAACGAGCATTTGCTGAGCACGCTGGACGGGACGCCGCAGGAGCAGGACGTTCACGTCGTCTTTATCGATCTGGACCGGTTCAAGCATATCAACGATACGCTCGGGCATGCGGTGGGCGACCTGCTGCTCCAGCAGGTCGCGTATCGTCTTACTCGAACGGTAGGCGATCGCGCCTTTGTCGCCCGGCTTGGCGGCGACGAGTTCGTGCTGATCTCGGTGCGCGGGAGAAGCATCGTGCGAGACGTTGCGGACGAGCTGCTGGATATTATGGAGCTGCCGTTCCAGATCGGCGACGAGGAGCTGTACGTTACGCTTAGCATGGGAATCAGCTCGTCGACCATTAGCGGGAAAGACGCGGAGACGATCGTTAAGAATGCGGATTTCGCCATGTATGAAGCGAAAGGATCGGGAGGCTGCGGCTACCGCTTCTACTCGCCGCCGGATACCGATCTGTCCAAGCAGATGCGGATGGAGTTCGAGCTGCGCAAGGCGGTAGATCGTCAGCAACTGCAGTTGTATTATATGCCGATCTACGATAAGAGCGAGGAGAGGCTCGTATCGGTGGAAGCGCTGCTTCGCTGGTTCCATCCGGAATACGGCTTCGTCTCGCCGGCCAGCTTCATCCCGATTGCCGAAAGCTGCGGACTGTTGAAGCCGATCGGCGAGTGGGTGGCGAGGGAAGCCTGCCGCCAACTGAAGGATTGGCTGGACCGGGGCTATGCGCCTGTACCGGTGGCGATCAACCTCTCGCCGACCCAGATTCAACTGCACGGCATTGTCGGCTTCCTGGAGAAGCTGCTGGAGGAAACGGACACGCCGCCGGCGCTGCTGGAAGTCGAAATTACCGAGGAAGTATTCGCCAAGCAGCCGGAGCGCGTATTCGCAGAGCTGCACCGCTTGAAGCGGCAAGGCATGAAAGTATGGATCGACGATTTCGGCACGGGCTATTCCTCGCTCGGGTTGTTGAACCGGATGCCGGTGGACGGCTTTAAGATCGACCGTACGTTCGTCAAGGGGCTGCATGAGGATTCGGACAAGCGGTCCATTGTCGAGACGATGATGCTGCTGTCTCGGTCCCGCAATTGGCTTGTCGTTGCGGAAGGAGTCGAGACGGAAGGCGAGTCCCGAGCGTTAAGCGAGGTCGGCTGCCGATTGCAGCAAGGCTATCATTATGGACAAGCCGTACCGGCTTCCGACATTGTCGGCTGGTTCTCGCAGCGGACGCACGAGCCGAAAGATATGGCAGAGGAGGAATCGATATGAATCGGACACGATGGATCTCGCCGGTGCTGCTGTCGCTTCTCATCCTGCTTCAAGGCTGCGGCACGGACGGGGAGACGGCGTCCCAGCAGCCCGTTCACGATCGCGAGGAGCCCGACGGGGTGGACGGCATGCCGACGATTCGCATACTGACCTCGTACGATCACGAGGAATCGATCGCCCGGGATTTCAAGAATAGCAAACAAGTTAATCTCGAATGGGTAAGGTCGGTGAGCGGCTCGGTGGACGAGATTCTCTCGGCGCTGGACAGCGATCATCCGCCTGACCTGATTGAGTTCGATTACAGGCTTATTCAGGACCTGATGAATTACGATACGTTCGAGGATTTATCGAAGCCGCCGTATAATGCGAATTTATCCGCGGAAGTTTATTTTCCGAAATTAAATATGGATCGTTTCCGTTCGTTGGACGGGACCAAGCTTATGTTTATGCCGCATATTTTGCAGGCGGGGGTTACGTTCTACCGGGCGGATCTGATGAAGAAGTACGGCTTCCCGGACGATCCGGAGGAGCTTGGCCGCTATATGGAAAGCCCGGAGCGGTGGATGGCGATGGCGAAGCAACTGGCCGCTCACGGCGAACGGATCATGCAGACGCCGACGGAAGCGTTCCTCTCTTATACGTTGTCGAACGGCCTCTTTAATCCCGACGGCTCCTATGCGCGCAACGGCAGCGAGTTCGTGACGGCGATGGACATGGCTAAAGAGGCGTATGCGAAGAAGCTTCCGTTGGGAGCGTCCATATGGGACGCTTTGGGTCAATCGGCGATTCGAAGCGGAGAATTGATGATGTTCATCAGCGGAGAATGGGCGGACAGCTATATTAAACGATGGTCGCCGGAGACGGCCGAGCTGTGGCGCAAAACGCGCCTTCCATTCAATCAGTACGGGATTATTAACGGGTATATTTGTGCGATTCCGAGCCAGAGCAAGCATAAGGAAGAGGCATGGAGCTACATTCAATTTCAACTGCATCGGGAGCGAAGCTACCTGGCCTCGCTTGAGCTGCCGAAATGGTACGATAAGCTGAAGCCGATCCGGTTGACGCCGCTCGATACGGTCGCCAATTCGATATGGGATAAAGAAATCAACTGGCGTTACAAGACGAACGATTCGTCCGAGACGATTATTTCGGCCACCGAGGCCGTGGTCAAAGGTCAGCTTGCCGATCAACTGGAGCTGCTTGTGCCTTTCAACCAGTTCGATTAACGGGCGAGGGCTGCTAATAATCATCCATTTACATCATTAAACATTCGATCTACACTAGTACCTGTTGTGTATATAGAGAAGAATGGATAGGTGATGGGAAATGGTAAGTACGATGGTCGCGACGAGAGAGCTGTCGCCGCTTGTCGAGAAGCTAGGGCTGCAGCCGCATGTGGAAGGCGGCTGGTATAAGGAGCTGTGGAAGGCGTCGTTCACGATACCGCAAGAGACGCTTGGCGGCGATTACTCGGGGCCGCGCTTCTCGGCGTCGTCGATTTATTTCGTTCTTCATCCCGGCGAAGAGTCGGCATGGCATACCGTATTGTCGGACGAGCTGTGGCTGTGGCATTCCGGTTCCCCGCTGCTGCTGACGCTTGGCGGAGACGGCGAGAAGCCCGGAGCGGAGACGGAAATCATCGTAGGCGCAGACGTGGCAAGCGGGCAGCGGCCGCAAGCGCTCGTTCCCGCTCGCGTATGGCAGAAGGCGCGTCCGCTAGGCGACGAGCCGGTGTTCGTGTCCTGCGTCGTAGCGCCCGGCTTTCATTATGACGATTTCAAGCTGATCGGGCAAAAATAAAGCAGACAGAATCGTTAGAGTTAACGATCCGAGGCTGCCGAGATTGCTCGACCGTCTTCGAACGAAATAAGCTCTTAGAGGCGCTTACAGGCTGTCGAGAAAGCTTTGCTCGACAGCCTTCGAACGAAATAAAGCACCCCAGAGGCGCTTATTTCGTTCGAGGCCTTGCATGCAGTCGAATAAGTGCCCCACAAGGCCGCTTAATCACTCGCATGGTGCTGAAAAGTAACGTTGGCTCTGCTGGATTAGGCGTCCGTGCGAGACGCTTAATCCGGACGGGATCGTTTAGCGAGCCTAATAAACGTCTGTACCAAGCTCTTATTTCTGAGTGCGGCATAGTTGGTTGGCTGTCCACACTCCAATGCCTCGAACTATGCCGTCGGGCTTCTCGACACTCTGTAAGCGCCCTTAGAGGCGCTTATTTTGTTGGGAACGTTGCTCGTAGTCGAATAAGTGCTCCGAAAGGCCGCTTAATCGTTCGCTAGGTGCTGGAAAGTAACATTGGCTTAGGGAATAGACGTCTGGGCGGGACGCTTCATTCGGAATGGAATCGTGTGGCGAGTAAATAACAGTCTGTACCGGGCCCTTAAATTCACAGTGGGGTGTTTCGCCGCTTGACGGCGGACGGTCGAGAGGCATTATAGACGTAACTGCACCCTGTTGCGTTCCTTCCAACCCCCCAACAACAGAGAGGAAGCCCGGAGTCTACGAACAAGACACTGGGTTTCGCGACACTCGAGAATCGTTATAGCCGACGATCTCCTTAAGGCACAGCTTATCCATATGGAGCTGCGGGAAGACCGGGAACCCGCAAGCTCGGCTATAAGGGCTCGGGCTGCTTGCTGCTCGATACGCAGCCGCTGGAGATCATGCTGACCAAGCCAATAAAACGAGCAATGGCGGCGCAGGGAACCCCTGCGCCGCCATTCTATTAAGGTTTAAGCATCTGCTCCGCGTTGTTGCTGTTGTCTTGCGCCGATCGTGAGCGGCAGCAGCACGATGACGACCAGGTACATGACTTCAACGAGCGCAACCGCCCCGATAACATCCCACAGCACATGCTGCTTCACGAACAGCGTCGAGGCGATAATGGTCGTCGACATGCCGTAGATAAGCAGTCGGTTCAGCTTGTTGCGCGCAGGGCTTACCGCGAGCAGCCGCATCATCAAGTAGCTGGAGAAGCAATGAATGCTCGGGAAGCAGTTGAACGGTTTGTCCCGTTCGTAGACGTAGCGCGCAAGCTGCGAGAGCAAGTCGCTGCCGACGATATCCGGACGCGGCACTGTCGTCTGGAATACGGAATAGATCATGTAGCAGGTCAGCGCGCACAGCGTGTACATCAGAATGCCGCGATAATACGACGTGCGGTCTTTCAAGAAGAAATAAATAAGACAAATATAAATATACACAATCCATACCGAATACGGCAGGAAGAACACTTTCAGTAACGGGGTGGCCCGGTCGAAAGACATAACGAGACTATGAACTTCTGTGGTTGGCTGGTTGAACATTTTATATAGATAGCCAAGGACAGGGAAGACAAGCATCAGTAACAGCGGCGAGAGAGAAGCGAGCTTCTCCCGATCCAACCGTTTTGTCCATTCAGGCATGACGGCAATCCATCTCCTTTATTTCGTGGTTGTAGTTGCGGTCGCGGTGCGAGCCGCCCCTGGACGCGCCTTCGCGTCGTTGACGGCGGAAGGAAGCGACTTGATATAGCTGTTCGACAGCTTGAGCAGATCGATGGCGCGATCGAAATCGGCTTTCGGCGGATAAGGCGTTTGCTCCGGATCTCCCGGCAGCGGATAGACGACCCCGTCCTTGAATTGCTCGCCCGGCACGAAAATGCTCTTGTCGTTAATGAACGAGCCCGAAGGCAGATAATAGCGCTCCGGAAGCAGGTTCGCCGAATGATTGAGCAGATCCTGGCCAAAATAAATGCGATCCCGAATCGGCAGACCGGCCAGATTGGCGATCGTCGGCATAATGTCGATCTGTCCCGCCGTCTGCGAGCGGACTTCAGGCTGCAGAGCGCCCGGCGCGACGACGAACAGCGGAATATTGAGCATGTCGGTGTAGGAGTAAGTCCGTCCGAGCACCGTATGCAGCAGCTCGCGATCCGTATTGTCGAGCGAGTAGATCGGCAATCCCATATGGTCGCCGTAAATAACCAGCATCGTATTATCCCATATGCCGTATTCCTTCAGCTTGCTGATGAGCAGGCCGAGCGCTTCGTCCGTATAATGCTGCGACTGAATGTAATCGCCTGCGAACGTATCCTCGAATTGCGAAGGAAGCGGAAGCTTCGGCATCGATTCGGGCAAGAAGTTGAACGGATGATGCGACGACATGGAAATGATGTTCGCATAGACCGACTGTCCCGTCCGGTTGATCTCGGCGATTTCTTGCACCGCCTTGTCGTACAGAATCCGGTCCGACGAGCCGAATGCGATCGTATCCTCGGTCCCGTACCAGCTCTTATCGTAGTAATAATCGAAGCCGAGCGCTTGATACAGCTTATCCCGGTTCCAGAACTTGACGTCGTTCGTATGGAACGTTGCGGTCAAATAACCGGCGTCCTTGAAATACTTCGGCAGCGAAGGAAGCGAGTAATTGACGTATTCGTCCGTCGCCGCTCCTACAGGAGGAACATAGAACGACGTGTTCGTCAGGAACTCGGCATCCGACGTGTTGCCTTGACCGGCCATCTGGAACATATGCTTGAAATAGACGGCCTCGTTCTTCAGCTTGTTCAGGTTCGGCGTCACTTCTTGACCTTCGACGCTTAAGCCGATCAAAAAGTTTTGGAACGCTTCGAGTTGTATGACGATTACGTTCCGGCCTTTGGCCGCCGCGAACAGGCTCGGGACGGCGGCGGAATCGATTCCTTTGAGCGAATCGATCGTCTGGCGCGTCACCTCGGACGGCTCGACCGTCCGCTCCATGTCGGAAATCGACACGATTTTGTATAGCTCGTAATTGATTATGCCCATTTCTTCGGTCTGGCGGACTTCGTTAATGACGCTATCGTGCTTCAGAATCGTCAAGACGGATGCGGCCGCGGCGACGACGAGCAATGCCGCCGAAGCGATGCGCGGCGCGCGAACGCCCGCAATCTTGTTCCATATGCGCGCCTTGCGGCTGAATGTCAGCGCAAGACCGATCGCTACGAGATCGGTGAAGATGAGCAGGAAATACGCATGCATGAGCTGGAATACGCTGCCCTTCACTTCCCCGACCTGCCCGACTTGGGCCAACGCGTGATACGTGACGATAATGCCGAAATATTTGTAATACATAATGACTGCGAAATAGACGCCCGTTAATAGCAGATTGACGGCTAAATAAATGCCAAGCTTGCGCTTGGAAGACAGCAGTTCAATGACGGCGAAGATCGCCCATACGATCGGCAGCTCGGTCAGAAGCGGCTTCCAACTGAATCCGGTCTCGTAAATAACACCCCAAGACATATAAAACTTAATAATAATAAAAACTGTAAATACGACGAACGGACTTAACAGCCATCTGCTCCAATTTCGACTCAACCCGACCCCACTCCGATCTATCCGTCATCATCTTAACCAAGTAATAAGTTTATCGATTTAGGAGCTTAAATACAACTCGAATATAATGACGGTATTGTTAGCAGGATGAGAAGGGATGAAATGACTGATGAATCATCCTTTCATTTCCATGCAAAACAGATATGTTGATTATATGCGAAAACCGCTGTGAAGGCGATAAAGTTTCTTCAAAAAGGAGGGCATCACCCGCAATCGCAATGAAGAACGGGCTTGCGGGCGGCGAGGGTTTCGTCGAGCCGAGCCGTGTCGGTGCGGCTTGGCGCCTTCAGCACCGTGTCCGGCTCATGCTCGGCTTCCCATGCAATGCGCAGCATCGCGTCAATGAAGCGGTCGAGCGTTTCTTTGCTCTCCGTTTCCGTCGGCTCGATCATGATGCTTTCCTCTACGATGAGCGGGAAGTACACGGTCGGGGGATGAAAGCCGAAATCGAGCAGTCTCTTGGCGATATCGAACGTGCGGATGCCGAACGCCTTCTGGCGTGCGCCGGACAAGACGAACTCGTGCTTGCATAGGCGAGGGTAAGGGACATCGTAGGCGGCGGACAGTCTGCTTAACATATAGTTGGCGTTCAGCACGGCGCATTCCGACACGCGTCGAAGGCCGGCTGGGCCATAGGAACGAATATAGGCATAGGCGCGCAGCAGAATGCCGAAGTTGCCGTGGAACGGCTTGACGCGGCCGATCGAACGAGGCCGCGCGTCGTCGAGGAAATACGTGCCGTCCGCGCGGCGTTCGACGAGCGGCGCGGGCAGAAACGGCTCAAGCACGCGCTTCACGCCGACGGGACCGGCGCCGGGTCCGCCGCCGCCGTGCGGCGTGCTCATCGTCTTATGGAGGTTGAGATGGACGACGTCGAAGCCCATGTCGCCGGGACGGGCAATGCCCATGATCGCGTTGGCGTTCGCTCCGTCGTAGTAGAGCAGTCCGCCGGCCTCATGCACGATCTCGGCGATTTCGGCGATATGCTCCTCGAATAGGCCGAGCGTGTTCGGATTCGTCAGCATAAGCGCGGCCGTATCGGCGCCGACCGCCGCGCGCAGGACGTCAAGATCGACCAGGCCGCGCGCATCGGATTTAAGCGTGACGGTCGCATAGCCGGCGGCCGTGGCGCTGGCCGGATTCGTGCCGTGCGACGAATCCGGTACAAGCACCTTCGTCCGCCGCTCGCCGCGGCTTTCGTGATAGGCGCGGATCATCATCAGGCCGGTCCATTCTCCGTGGGCGCCGGCCGCGGGCTGCAGTGTCATCCGGTCCATGCCGGTCAGCGCGGCCAGATCGGACTGGAGCGTATAGAGAAGCTCAAGTGCGCCCTGCACCGTTTCTTCGGGTTGATAAGGGTGGATGCCGCCGAATCCCGTCAGCTTGGCCGCATCCTCGTTAAGCTTAGGATTATATTTCATCGTACAAGAGCCGAGCGGATAAAAGCCGTTGTCCACGCCGAAATTGCGCCGCGACAGGGCGGTGTAATGGCGGACGACGTCGACCTCGTACACCTCGGGAAGAGCGGCAGGCACGTCGCGAAGCAGCGCCGCCGGAATATGCCGCTCCGGCGGCAGCTCCGGCACGTCGCAGGCGGGGAGGGAACAGGCGATGCGGCCGGGACGGCTTAAATCGAAGATGAACGGCAGATCTTCGCTCGGAAGAGGCGGAATACGGTCGGTTGTCATTTGAACTCCCCCAATCGTGCGACCAGGCGATCGATGTCCTCGCGCGATCGCTTCTCCGTCACGGCCACAAGCATATGGCCCGCAAGCTCCGGATACGCCTTGCCCATATCGAAGCCGCCGATTATGTTATCGCCCAGCAGCCGCCGGTTCAGCTCCGAACAGGAGACCGAGCCCGGCAGCTTAATGATGAATTCATTGAAGAAAGGAGCCGCCGCCGGCAGGCCGTAGCCGGGAAGGGCGGCGATCGCTTCCGCCGCGTAGTGCGCTTTACGCATATTGAGCAGCGCCGTCTCCCGCAAGCCGCGCTTGCCCATGACCGACAAGTAGATGGCGGCGTTCAAAGCGAGCAGCGCTTGGTTCGAGCAAATATTCGACGTCGCTTTCTCTCGGCGAATATGCTGCTCCCGCGCTTGAAGCGTGAGCACGAAGCCGCGTTTGCCGCTGCGGTCGACCGTCTGGCCGACGATGCGGCCAGGCATGCGGCGCATGAGCGGCTCGGCTACGGCGAAGAAGCCGCAGGTCGGCCCGCCGAACGATTGCGGGATGCCAAGCGGCTGGGCGTCGCCGACAACGATGTCCGCCCCGAGCTTGCCCGGCGGCTGCAGAAGGCCGAGCGACAGCGGATTGACGCTGACGGCCAGCAGACCGCCGCCGGCATGAGCCAACGGCTCGATCGCGGCAATGTCCTCGATGCAGCCGAAGAAGTTCGGCGACTGCACAAGCACGGCGGCGGTCCGTTCGTCGATAGCCTGCTCCAGCAGGCTAAGATCGGTTGTGCCCTCGGCAGCGGAGCAGGGCGCTTCCGCGACCTCGATGCCGAGCCCGCGCGCCATCGTCCGTAGGACGGCACGCGTCTCGGGGTGGACGCCGCGGGAGACGACGAGCCGGGTTCGCCTCGTTGCGCCGGCGGCCAGCAGTCCGGCTTCCGCGAGCGCCGTCGCGCCGTCGTACATGCTGGCGTTAGCGATCGGCATTCCCGTCAGCTCGCATATATAGGATTGGAACTCGAATATCGCTTGAAGCTCCCCTTGGCTAATTTCGGGCTGATAGGGCGTGTAAGCGGTATAAAACTCCGAGCGGGATATGAGATGGCCGATAACGGACGGAATGTGATGGTCGTATACGCCTGCGCCGAGAAAGCTTGCGCATTGGGAGGCGGCCGTGTTGCGCACCGCCAGCTCTTGCAGATGCGCCCATAGGGACGGCTCGTCGAGCGGCGGCGAGATCGGCAATGCGCCGGGGTACCGGAGCGCGTCCGGAATGTCGCGGAACAGCTCGTCAACCCCGGAGACGCCGACCGCTTGCAGCATATCGGCCTCGTCCTGTTCGGTCATCGGGAGATAGCGATGCGAGTAGCGCATATCATTCACCTTCCGTCGGAGGATAGGGCGGACCGGCTGTAGAACGGCGTCGGGACGACCATCGCCCTTAGAAGCGTTCCGCGCACGTCAACCGTAAGCTTGGTGCCGACAGCGCTATGGCGCGTCTCCAGCAGCGCCAGGCCGATATTGCGACGAAGCGTGGGCGAATGCGTGCCGGAGGTGACGAAGCCGATCGGGGCGCCGTCCGCGAAGACGGCGCAGCCTGCGCGCGGGATACCGCGCTCCGTCAGCTCGATTCCGACGAGCCGGCGGGGCGGACCTTCGTCCAACTGGCGAAGCAGGGCGTCGCGGCCGATGAAGTCGCCTTTGCCGGGCTTGATGAAGGCGTGCAGCCCCGCCTCGATCGGCGTAATCGACGCCGACAGCTCGTGGCCGTGCAGCGGCAGCCTCGCCTCCAGCCGCAGCGTATCTCGGGCGCCGAGACCGGCCGGCATCAAGCCGAACCGTTCTCCGGTCAGCAGCAGGCCCGACCAGAGAGCGGGCGCATGGGCGGCGGCGGCATACAGCTCGAAGCCGTCCTCGCCGGTATAGCCGGTGCGGGAGACGAGCGCCGGAACGCCGCATACGGTGCAAGAGGCGAGGAATTGGAACGGAGCGAGCTTTGCAAGCGCCGTCGCTCGGGCGGCCGGACCTGCATCGTTCGTTCCGAACGGGGTGAAGCGGAACGGAATGAACCCGGCCGTCGGCGTGCCGTCCGCATCGACCGAACGGGCTGAGTGCGCACTGCCGCCGAGGCTGAGACCGTCGGCAGCCGCTTCGCCTTCCTTGCATGCGGCGTTCAGAATCGCGAGCGCATTCGGGCCTTGCAGCGCAAGCAGGGCGGTCGCTCCGGTCACGTCCTCCAGCGTGACGTCGCCGATCAGATGCTCGCGGAGCCACTCCAGATCGGCGGCCGTATTCGCCGCATTCACGACAAGCATATATTGATCCGCCGTAAGACGGTACGCGAGCAGGTCGTCGATGACGCCGCCCGTAGAATTGCATAGCAGCGTATACTGGGCGCGTCCATCCTTCAATGCGCCGATGTCGTTGGTCGTGAGCCGCTGCAGATACGTTTCCGCGAACAGTCCCGTCACCATCAATCGGCCCATATGAGAGACGTCGAACAGTCCGGCCGCATGCCGGACGGCGTCATGCTCCTTCAGCGTGCCGGCGAACTGCACGGGGAGCTCCCATCCTGCGAAGTCTACGCATCGCACACCCTGCTGCCGGGCGTAGAGCGGATAGAGGGGCGTTCTTTGGCGCACGGCCATAGTGGTCACCTCATTTTTAATCGGATGGTGGAATGGAACGCAAAGGGCTATCGGCGGCTGGACCGTCATAAGAGTGAATAAGGAGAACGGCTGACAGGACGGCAAAGTCTGTTCTATATGCATACGCGGGGAGGCTGTTGAACATGAGCGAAGTGAGACCGGAATTCCGGTATACGGAAGAGCATGAATGGGCGGCGCTAATGGCGGACGGCGTCATTCGGGTGGGCATCACCGATCATGCGCAAAATCTGCTTGGCGATATCGTCTACGTGGAGCTGCCGCCTGTCGGAGCCTCCGCGGCGGCGATGCAGCCCATCGGCACGATCGAATCGGTGAAGACGGTATCCGATCTGTTCAGTCCGGTGGACGGCATTGTCGCGCGCGTCAACGAAAGCCTGCACGCGATGCCGGAGGCGGTGAATGAACAGCCCTACGAAGCGGGGTGGCTGGTCGAGATCAGGCCGGCAGGCGACCCGAGCGAAGCGATGCAGCGGCTGCTGACGGCCGAGCAGTACCGCGGCGCGCTCGATCTCCTTCCTTAGTCCTAACTAAATAGCTAATAAGACATAAAATGTGGATGTTACTCCGATTAAGTAGGTGTATAATCTTACCTGTACAATCGTGTCAGATACGGCGGGCATCGGAGGAAACAACATGTTTTTGTTGCAAGGCGCTTACAACATAGAAGTCGTACTGCTGTCGATCGTTATCGCTATACTGTCTTCTTATTCGGCGCTGAATATGGCAGGGCGCGTCTGGCAGGCGCGCGGCAAGTCCAGATGGGGATGGTCCGTCGCCGGCGCGCTCGTGATGGGCTGCGGGATATGGTCGATGCATTTTGTCGCAATGCTGGCTTTCCATCTGAACGCGCCGGTCACCTATAACATCGGAGAAACGGCGATATCGATGCTGGCGGGCATATTTGCTTCGTTTATCGCTTTTTATTTAACGCAGCGCAAGGACGTTCATATCGGCAGACTGGCGATCGGCGGCATCGTGATGGGGGCCGGGATAGCGGCGATGCATTATATCGGCATGTCGGCCATTCGCATTCCGGGCGGATCGATGAGCTATGATCCGTTCTATTGGGGATTGTCGATTATCGTGGCAATCGTCGTGTCTTATGCGGCGCTTCTGCTGTTCAATCGGTTCCGGAGCGGCCTTGGGGGAACGTACGTCCAGACCTGGAAGTGGGCGTCGGCCGTCTTAATGGGACTGGCGGTATGCGGCATGCACTATACGGGGATGCTGTCCGTCTCATTCTGGTGCGATACGGCTATGCCCGCGGGAGAGGCGGCGTCAACCAAAACGTTCTTGCTATGGGCCGTGACGCTGGCAATGGGCGTGCTGCTCGTCGTATCTTGGGCGGCGACGTACGTCGACCGGACCGTGCTTGAGCGGATGGCGTATCAAGATCAACTGACGGGGCTGCCGAACCGGTATGAGCTGGGCAGACGCTTCGATTCGTTCTTGCACCGGACGGACCGGGGCGCCGTGCTGTTCATCGATATCGACCAATTCAAGACGATTAACGATACGCTCGGCCATGACGTAGGCGATCTGCTTGTGCTTGACGCAAGCAGGCGATTGGCCGCCATAGCGAATGACCGAATTATGGTGTTCCGGATCGGCGGCGACGAATTTCTGCTGCTGGCGGAAGGCGGGGACCGGGAATATGCCGAGCATCTGGCTAGCCGGCTGCTGACACGCATCAGCCAGCCTTTCTATATTGACGGCAACGAGCTGTTCGTTTCTTGCAGCGTCGGCATCGCTCTATATCCGGATCACGGGAGCGACCGCGCGGCGCTGCTTCGAACGTCCGATGCGGCGTTATACGAGGCGAAGAACGGCGGCAAGAACCGGTATCAGCTTTTTAACCCGGCGATTCAGCAGCGGCTGCTGCGGCGTATGCAGTTAGAGAACGATTTGCGCAGCGCGATGGAGTACGGCGGTCAATTCAGCGTGTATTACCAGCCCAAATGGGACACGCAGCTCGGCCGTCCGATCGGCTTCGAGGCGCTGGTTCGATGGAAGCATCCGAAGTTCGGCTTCGTGCCGCCGTCCGAGTTTATTCCGCTTGCGGAGGAGACCGGCATTATCGTCGGATTGTCCCGTTTCGTACTGCGTCAGGCTTGCTGGGATTGCATGCAGTGGGAGAAGGCCGGGTACGGCCGGTTGACCGTCTCGGTGAACACGTCCGTCCGCCTGTTCGACAGTCAGAACTTATACGATATGGTCGAGGAAAGCCTGCTGGAGTTCGGACTCGTTCCCGAGCGGCTGGAGCTTGAAATTACGGAGACGATCGTCATTCACGATATGGACGAGGTTATTCGCCAGTTGAACCGGCTGCGGGATCTCGGGGTCAAGGTGTCAATGGACGACTTCGGCTCCGGCTATTCTTCGCTCGGCTCACTGGACCTGATTCCGCTCGATACGGTTAAGATCGATCGAATGTTCATTAGCCAGAGCCATATCCCGGCGAAGAGGGCAATTATCAAGACGATCGTCACGCTGGCGCAGCAGCTCGGCTTGGACAGCGTGGCGGAGGGCGTTGAGGACGCGGATCAGGTCAAAATATTAAACGAAGCAGGCTGCACCATCATCCAAGGCTATTACTACGGGCGTCCGATGAATGCCGATCAAGTGCTTGGCTATTTGTACGATCTTCGCTTGTCGACGTCGGACCGTGAAGCTGCGGCCGGATTAGAGCCGGAATAATCGATGAAGGCGTTTCGCGCCGCACTCCATTCCAATGCGAATGAGGTGTGGATGGAACGCTTTTTTTTTGTTGCGGGAGGAGCTCCTTCATGCGGACCGAGGACCGCAGACCGGGCATGCGGCGGCGGGAATGCAGGGGGGATAAGTCGGAAGGAATGCAGGGTGGGGGAGCAGGGGGGGGATACGGCGGATTAGGAGACTGTGGGAGTAACTTAATTTGGTGGAGTGCAAGGGGAGGGGCGGGTAAGTGCCCCGAAAAGAGCTTTATTTGCAAGAGATTGAGTGAAAACGCGGTCCAGTGAGCGGATAAGTGACTTTCAGAGTCGCTTGAGGACTGGGATGGCGGGAGAACGGCGAATTAAGGGACGGAGAGAGTAACTTAAATGCGTCGGTACAAGCAAGCGGAAGGAAATGGTGGAGATGTCGGCGGTGGAGATGCGGCGGTTGGAATGCTGAATGGGGGATACGGCGGATTAGGAGACTGTGGGAGTAACTTAATTTGGTCGAGTGCAAGGGGAGAGGCGGGTAAGTGCCCCGAAAAGAGCTTTATTTGCAAGAGATTGGGTGAAAACGCGGTCCAGTGAGCGGATAAGTGACGTTCTGAGGTACTTAATGGCTGGGATGGCGGGAGAACGGCGGATTAAGGGACGGAGAGAGTAACTTAAATGTGTCGGTACAAGCACGCGGAAGGCAATGGTGGAGATGTCGGCGGGGGAGATGCGGCGGTTGGAATGCTGGATGGGGGATACGGCGGATTAGGAGACTGTGGGAGTAACTTAATTTGGTCGAGTGCAAGGGGAGAGGCGGGTAAGTGCCCCGAAAAGAGCTTTATCCGCCCAATATCGAGCGAAACAGCGGTCAAGCGAGCAAATAAGTGCCCTGATTAGACACTTAATTAGCGGAAGACGTGAAGGACGGCGGATTAAGAGTCCCTTCAAGTCGGGTAAATAGTGCTAGATTTCTATCGGCATACACTATAAAATGGAAGGTGGATATTTTGAAACAAAGTTTCATCAAATGAAACAAAGGATCGGGAGGCTGTATTCAATGACGATTCAATTTCTCGGTATCGATCACGTACAACTGGCTGCGCCGGAAGGCTGCGAGCCGGAGGCGCGGAAATTTTTCGCCGGGCTGCTGGGCTGGCAGGAGATTCCGAAGCCCGAGAGTTTGCTTGCTCGGGGCGGCGTATGGTTTCAATGCGGAGCGCAGCAGGTGCATATTGGCGTTCAGCGCGATTTTGTACCGGCGGAGAAAGCGCATCCCGCTTTTCAAGTAAGGAACATTACGGAGCTGCACGATCATTTAGCTAAAAACAACGTTGTTATTATAGACGATGAGCTGCGTGAGGAGGAAGGCGTGCGGCGGTTCTTCACGACAGACCCTTTCGGCAACCGAATCGAGTTTCTTGAATGGCTGCAAACCTAATGTCCGGCTTCGCATCATAAGGTAAAAGATCGGGTCGCACACGGACATCACGACGAACGGAGGGAGCGTATGAAAGGAACGGCGCTGCTTGCCTCGTATTTTCGGCGGAACAAATGGATGTATGCGCTGGCGGTTTCCGTCATGGCGGCGGGCAATATGATTTATGCGTTCTATCCGAAGGTGCTCGGCGCTTTCACGGACGAATTGAAGGGAAGCGGCTTGACGAAGCAGGCGGTCGTTGCTTGCAGCATCAAGCTGCTCGTCATCGGCGTCTCGTACGGATTGCTGTTCGGCGTCGGACAATTGCTTAACCATCGGTTAGGACGAAGGTTCGAATATGAAATTCGGGAGCGGCTGTTCGGCCATTTCACCCGAATGAGCGAAGGGTACTTCGCCAAGCATGGCGTCGGCAAATGGCTCAGCTACGTCCTCAGCGACGTATCGAGCATTCGCGAGGCGATTTGCGGCGGCATCAACCAATTGACGAACGCGACGTTCCTGTTCGTCACGTCGGTCGTCATGATGGCGGCATCCGACATTCCGGCAAGGCTCATGCTAATGTGTATTGCGCCGATGCTCATCATCCCGGTGCTGGTTATCTATTTCGGTCCAATCATAAGGCGTCGCTCGCATGAAGTGCAGGAAGCGATTGCCGACATGACCGCTTCCGCAGAGGAGCAGTTCGGGGGCATTCGCGTGACCAAGACGTTCGCCGCGGAGCGGACGGCGAGGGAGCGGTTCGGCGAGTCGGTCGACCGCGTGCAGCATAGGCAGCTAAGGCTCGTCCGCATGTCCTCGCTGTTCCAGTCGGCGCTTCCGTTCTCGGGCGCGCTGTCGCTGGTCGTTGCCATCGTATACGGAGGCTACTTGGCCGGTCTCGGCCATCTCACGCTGGGCGCCTTTGTCGCGCTCACGCTGTACTTGCGCGTCGTCATGACGCCGCTGCAGCAGTTCGGCACCGTCATCAACCGGATGCAGCAGGCCAGAGCGTCGCTGGATCGGATTAACTCGCTGCTGGGCGAAAGGTCCGACGTACGGGATGCGGACAATGCGCTCGATATTCCGACCAAAGGCGCGGACTTGAGCGTCCGGCAGCTCACATTCAGCTACCCGGAGGCGAAGCGGCCCGTGCTGCAAGACGTCTCGTTCACGCTGCGGGCAGGAGAGACGCTCGGCATCGTCGGACGGACCGGCAGCGGCAAAACGACGCTCGCCAAGCTGCTGCTTCGCGTCTACGAGCCGCCGGCAAGCGCGATTTTCATCGGCGGTGCGGACATCGGGACGGCGACGCTCGCCAGCCTGCGGGAAGGCATCGCCTACGTTCCGCAGGACGGGTTTCTGTTCAGCGAGACGCTTCGCGACAATATTGCGTTCGCCGATCGCTCGGGCTCGGACGGGCAGGTAGAAGCGGCGGCCCGATCGGCGGCGATCTACGACAGCATCGTCGGCTTTCCGGACGGCTTCGATACGAGGCTCGGCGAGCGGGGGCTGACACTGTCCGGCGGCCAGCGCCAACGGACGAGTCTGGCGCGCGGCTTGTACAAAGACGCTCCTGTGCTTATTCTCGACGACAGCGTTAGCGCGGTCGATGCGGTGACGGAGACGCAAGTTATCGAGCGGTTGCGCCGCGAACGGGCCGGTCGCACGACGATTGTCATCGCGCATCGGATTAGCGCGGTCAAGCATGCAGATCAAATTATGGTGATGGATGAAGGACGGATCGTCGAACGAGGCACACATGACGAGCTTACGGCATTGGGCGGCCAATACGCCGCGCTGCGGGCGATACAGGAGGAGGGAGCGGACGATGACGAAGGGGAGCGGCATACCGGGCGAGAACGAGAGCAAGATGGAGAGCAAGCTTGCCAAGACCGGCCGGCAGCCAACCGACAGCCAACAGCCGGAAGGCGGTAAGCGGGAAGGAGCCGCGAAGGCTCCAAGCAGGGGCGCCGCTTTACGGGCGCTGCTCGGCTATGCGCGTCCGCACCGGTGGCTGTTCGCCGCCGTATTCGGCTCTGCGCTGCTGGCGATCTCAGCCGATCTGCTCCAGCCTTATTTAGTAAAGATCGCCATCGACGACGGGCTGCTGACCGGTCGGCACGGCATGAAGCGGCTGCTTGCGCTCGGCTCGGTCTATCTGCTCTTGGCGGTCGTCAGCCTTGTATTCGGTTACCTGCAATCGGTGCTCGTCCAGCGCATCGGCCAAAGCATCGTGGCGAGGCTTCGCGGCGACCTGTTCAAGCATATTACGGACCAGTCGATGTCGTTCTTCGACCGGCATCCGATTGGCAGTCTCGTGACGAACGAATCGAGCGACACCGAGACGATCAGCCAGTTTTTTACGCAGGTGCTTGTCAGTCTCGTGCGCGACGGGCTGATGCTCGTTCTCGTCGTGGCATTCATGTTCTCGCTCGATGCGAGGCTGGCGGCGATGTGCATGCTGCTGTTCCCCGTCATTATCGGCATTGCGATCGTCTTCAGGCGGGCGCTGCAGCAGTCGTACAAGCGCGCCAGATCGCAGTTGTCGCGAGTCATTGCCTTCGTGGCGGAAAATTTGTCCGGCATGAGCCTGACGCAAGCGTTCCGGCAAGAGCAGGAGCAGATGCGGCGGTTTCAGGACCGCAACGCCAGTTATTTGCGCGAAAGCGTCCGGGAGATCCGGACGTCCGTCATGTTCAACCGGACTTACGATACGCTCGGCAACGTCGCGGTTGCGCTCGTCGTCTGGCTTGGCGGCACGGCCGTGCTCGACAAAACGCTGGCCTTCGGCGTACTGTACGCCTTCATCAATTATATCCGCCAGTTTTTCCAGCCGATCAACCAAATGACGCAGCAATGGAACACGCTGCAATCGACGTTCGTGTCGGTGGAGCGGCTATGGCGCATTTTCAGCACCGAGCCCGACGTTCGGGAGCCCGCGGCCGAGCAAGCGATTCAACCGAAGCATGCGGAAGTGCGCGGCGAGATCGAGTTCCGCAACGTCCAATTCGCTTACTTGGAAGGGCGCAATGTGCTCCACGGGCTTGATCTGCATGTGAGACCGGGCGAATTTATCGGCATTGTCGGGACGACGGGAGCCGGCAAAAGCTCGCTGGTCAACCTGCTCGCCCGTTTCTACGACGTACAGAGCGGCAGTATCGCCATTGACGGCATCGACGTGCGGCTGCTGCCGCAGGAGCATTTGCACCGGCTCGTCGGACTCGTTCAGCAGGAGCCGTTCTTATATTCCGGTTCGATCATCGACAACGTCAGATTGTTCGATCGGACCATTCCGCGCGAGCAGGCAATCGAGGCGTGCCGGCTTGTCGGCGCTCATGCGGTGATTATGCGGCTGAAAGACGGCTACGATACGAGGCTGTCGGAGCGCGGCAGCGGACTGTCGGCCGGTGAGCGGCAACTGCTTTCTTTTGCCCGCATTGTCGTGCATCGGCCCCGCATTCTCATTCTCGACGAGGCGACGGCTAATCTTGATTCCCACACGGAACGGCTTATCCAGCAGGCGCTGCGGGTCGTGTCCGAAGGGCGGACGACGCTCGTTATCGCTCACCGGCTATCGACGATTCAGCAGGCGGATCGGATTATCGTCATGCGGGCCGGCGAGATTGTCGAGCAGGGAACGCACGAGTCGCTTATCGGACGGCGGGGCTACTATGCGGAGCTTCACGCGCACTCGCGGAAGGGCGGGCATACAAGGACGGGCGAAGGCGGGTAACGTTCAAAATCGGAACGAATCACGGATTTTTCCAATCGTTCGGAAGTATACTACAGGCACGCGAAGCGCGTGGCACTGCTATTCGGATACGAGGACAGGTGGATCTTCTATGACGAAGCGAACGCAGAGACGATTCCGGCGGACGGTCAAACGGTTAACGGCCGGCCTCATAGCGCTGCACAGTATAATGTTCGCCTTGCCGACAGGAGCGGAGCCAGCCGTTCGGACGGAGTCGCCTCCGGCGAGCGGGCAGCCGTCCGCATCGGGAGCCGAGCCTTATGCGACGACGGCACGGAGCGACGGCTACAATCTGGTCTTTCCGGTCATTAGCGATATTCATATCGGGAGAGGCGGCAAGGCCGAGACGAAATTCGAAGACGCGCTGAAGCAGATCAATCGGGTCGCCCCGCGGTATGATGCAATGGCCAGCGTGGGCGATTTGACGAACGACGGAACCGCCGCGCAATACGATACGTTCATGAGCCTCTATAACCGGTACAGACAGCCGGATGCGGAGCATTTGCTCGCCATCGGCAATCACGACTACTGGGATTACCCGAAGCCGGTCAACGCGAGGAAGCAGTTCGTCGACAAGACCGGCATGCCGGATATCTATTACGACAAGTGGATTAACGGCTATCATTTTATCGTAATCGGGAGCGAGAGCAAGGTAATCGGAGGCAAGCTGTCCGATATGCAGTTGAAGTGGCTGGAAGAGCGATTGGCCGAGCGGGCGAGTCCGAATCGACCGATTTTCGTTTTCTTTCATCAGCATGTAGGCGGTACGGTGAGCGGCAGCGACCTGTGGGGGCACACGCACAGCCACAAGCGGCTGTATGCCGCGCTTGCACGCTATCCGCAGGTCGTCATTTTTTCCGGGCATTCCCATTACATGCTGGACGATCCGCGCACGATTCATCAGCGCCACTTCACCTCGGTCGGCACTTCGTCCATCCGTTACCCCGAGCTTGAGCCGGGCAAAGCGCAGGGCAAGCATCCGTCCGACGATATTGCGCAGGGCTGCATCGTATATGTAACCGACGATAAGGTAATCGTCCGGAGACGCGATTTTCATCGCGAGGATTGGACGGGCGAGGATTGGGTCGTCTCTTACCCCGCGAGTCGGCAGTCGTTCGTCTACACGGACGACCGCGACCGGATCAAGCCGGTGTTTCCGGCCGACGCCAAGGCGTCCGTCGTCCCGAATTCGGTCCGCGCGACGACGGCGGAGCTGGTGTTCGGACAGGCCACGGACAATCTGTTCGTTCACGCCTACGACATTGAAGTGAGGCGGCCGGGCAGCCGTAAAACGATGAAGCTGAGCGCCTTCTCCGAATTTTATAAGCATCCGGCGCCCTCCTCGATTACGGTCAAGCTGAAGGGACTGATGCCGGAACAAAATTATACGGCGAGCATTTACGCGGTCGACTCGTTCGGCAACCGGAGCGACAAGCCGCTTGCCGTATCGTTCCGGACGCAAGCGCTCGCGAAGACGCAGGCGGACCGGATTTCCAAGCTGCTCAGCCTGTAACGAAAGGGGCCGTCCCGAAAGTCATGTTCCCATGACCTCGGGACGGCCCCTTTCGTATGAACGCCCGCGCCAAGCCGCCGCGATGAACGGCTTAACGCATGCGGCTGCCCGTGCGAGAGCTTGCGGCGGCCGCCCTCCGGACGCCGGCCGCTTCGGCCAGAAAACGGGAAATGTCCGCTTTCTGGCCGTGGAAGAACGCGGGCGAGCTGACATACAGCCTTTCTCTTGCTCGCGTGACGGCCACATATAGCAGACGCCGCTCTTCCTCAAGCGCCTCTTCCTTGTCCCGCTCAAGCTCGTCCCGCGAGGCCGTCTGTTTCGGCTGCTGCGGCTGCACGGCGGATCGATGGGGCATGATGCCCTCGGAAGCGCCGACGACGAAGACGACGGGAAACTCCAGCCCTTTCGATTTGTGAACGGTCATCAATTGGACGCGTCCGTTATCGGGCTCCGAGGAAGCGACCGCCTTCGCCTGCGGCTCCCGCTCCGAGCCGCCGCCTGCTTGTTCCTGCCGGCCGCTCCCGCCGTCGGCAGGACGCCCGCCCGGCCTTCCGGCCTGCTTCGCCTCCGCCTGCCGCTGCGCCATGTCTTCCGCGAAGGCAAGGAACGACTCTACCGTCTCGAATCGGCTTGCCGACGACTCCAGCTCGTCGAGCAGCTCCTTCATCATTTCCTTCTGCGGCGTGCCTCCGCGATTCGTCTCGGCGAACTTGTCGAAGAACGATTCGCGGATTCGCCGGATTGCCGCCGCAGGGCGAAGCGAGGCCGACGCCTTAATGAGCCGCAGCCGCTCCAGCACTTCGTCCTTCTGAAATTGCTGCAGCCGGGGGAAGGCGGTCAGATGAATAAGCGGCCATTTCTTCGCTTGTTCCGCGTCTTTGTCGCGAATCCATTTCATCGCCGACTCCCGGTTCACGTACAGCGTCGGCAGCATGTCCTCGATCGCCTGCTTGTCCCGATGGCGGAGCGACAGCTTCAAATGCGCCATGACCGGACGAATGAGCGGCGAATCGTAGAACGACAGCCCATCGCTATGATCCTCCACCGGAATGCCCGATTGCAGCAAATGCTCGGTCGCCGCGCGCCCGCTGCCCGCCGAGCGGTACAGGACGGCAATGTCGCCCCAGCGGTAGGAGCCGGATTCCGCAAGCTTGCGAATGGAATCGGTGACGGCCGCGGCCTCCTCCTCCGGCGTAGCCGGGCGGGTGAACATCGGCTTGCCGGGCAAGCCGGGGAAGCCGTCCTCGCCGGACTCGAACCCGGCCGCCATAGCGATTTGCTCCGAAGCGCCGCTCTGCGGCACGGTCAGCGTCTTCGGCCGCCGGTTCTTGTTGCCGCGAATAATCGCGTTGCCCAATCCGACGATGTGCGCGCTCGAACGGTAGTTGACGCGCAGCGTCACGACCTTGGCGTCCGGGTATACTTTGTCGAACGACAGAATGGCGTCGGCGCTTGCGCCGTTGAAGGAGTAGATCGTCTGATCGTCGTCGCCGACGACCATCAGATTGCGGCGTCCGTCCGCAATGAGACGGACGATCTCGTACTGAACCGTATTCGTATCCTGGAACTCGTCCACCATTATGTATCGGAACCGGTCTTGGAGCGATGCGAGCAACTCCGGCTCCGAGCGCAGCAGCCGGTAGGCATGCAGCAGCAGATCGTCGAAATCGATCAAGCCGCTATCCCGTTTCCACTGCTCGTATCGAAGGAGTACGCGCTTGATTTCGCGCTCCGACGGCGAAGCCTCCGGCAAATCCTCGGCCGTCAGCAGCCGGCACTTGTACGAGGACAGCAGGGCAAGCAGTGTCTCCGGCTCGTAATCGTTCGCCGAGCCGGCTTCCCGCAGCAGCCGCTTCACCGTCATGCGCTGCTGTCCCTCGTCGCCAATCAGCGCCGCCGCGACGCCGCGGCGGCGGAGCAGCAGCAGGCAGAACGAATGAAACGTTCGCGCTTCGATGGATTGCGCCGCCCGCGCCGAAATGCCCGGCAGGCCGGCAAGCCGCTGCTTCATCTCGTCGGCCGCCTTCCGCGAGAACGTCACAAGCAGCAAGTGACGGGGCGATACGCCGCGCACGCCGATCAGATAAGCGGCGCGGCACGCCAGCGTCGTCGTCTTGCCGGAGCCGGCTCCGGCAATCGTCAGCAGCGGTCCGTCTCCATGACGGACCGCCTCGATCTGGTCGGCGTTCAGATGAACGTTCAATTCGGCAAGCGCCTCCCAGAAAGCCGCCTCGCGCTTCGCGTCTCCCGCCGTCGCAATAGGGGGACCCGGACGGCCCGGCTCGGCTTGGCTATCGGCGGCGGCAGGCGGAACGGGGCGGATGGCCCCCGGAATCGTATCGTTATATTGCAGCATGATGCACAAGTCCTTTCGTCATCCGTGTCGTTCATGATTCGTTGTTCAGAACCGTTCGCTCCATTATACCACGCCGGATCGGCATGGGACCGCCGCGCTGCGTCCGAATCATCCGAACGCCGCTTAACGGCGTCCGTTCCGCTTGAGCCGATATGCGCCCGAGGCGCGACTGCCGGCGTACATGGGCTGCTCCCATCGGCGGTCGACGATTGGCCCGAATTGATTCGTTTCGAAGACGCTTGCGCTCGGATCGGCCAGCAGCTTGCGCTCGGTCACCTTCCACGTATGCGAGCGCCGGTCGGACCGGCGGAAAGCGGCGAAGTTATACGGGGAGGACGATATGACCGACAGCCCGCCGCGCAGGCAATCCCGGATAAACTGTACGTCCGAGCCCTGTCTTCGCTTGCCGAATCGGACGGTGTGCAGCACCTGCTTCCGAAACATAATCGTCGCGCCCGCAATTCGGCTCGTTGCCTCGTAAGGGCGTACCGGCCGCTCCCGCAGCAGCAGCAGGCGCCGATGCGGGAAATAGAAGAAGAACGAGGTTTTGCCGACGATATCGGCGTTCGTCTTCTCGAACGTATACATTGCTTCCGCCAAATAGTCGGGACCGTAATAATCGTCGTCGTCGAATTTGGCAACGAACGGATAGCGGGCGCGGGCGGCGGCGGCGTTCAGGCAGTCGCCCAGCGTGCAAGCGCCGGGCAGCCGCATGACGCGCACGTTGCGGTACGGCTTGGCTGCTTGCAAGTACCGCCGCAGGCTCATGCTTTCCCGGTTCAGAACGATAATCAGCTCCTTGTTCTCCCATCGCTGGCGCGCATAGTTATCGAGCAGCCTTGCCATATATTCCGGACGTATGGTCGGACTAACGATCGTCACGCCGTTTGCTTCGCCCCCGCCCGAGCCGGAGCGCTTGCTTGTGCCGCTCATTCTATTAACCTCTCCTTTCTTGGGCCGGAAATAAAGAAATGGGTTGATATTCCCCGTCATCGGTCGTGCGCATCCTTTCGTCTTGTCCGTACTGTAGTTAATAGCATGAGAATGAGCAGAGCGGGAGGCGGGAATGTGAGGGAGGAGCACGCGGCGTCGCTGACGGGATCGGGCGATTCGACGGATCGGCCGGTCGCGTCAATCGGCGTCGTCGGACTTGGCTATGTCGGATTGCCGGTTGCATTGGCGTTCGTCCGCAACGGATTTCAGGTTACAGGCATAGAAATCGATGAGCGCAAGCTGCAAATGCTGCGGGAAGCCGCAAGCTATATTCAAGATATTCGTCGCGAGGAGCTGGAAGACGCCATCGTCTCGGGTCGTTTGACGGTATCCGCCGACTATGGGCTGCTGGCCGGGACGGAGGCGGTCGTGCTGTGCGTGCCGACGCCGCTGACGGAGGAGCACGCGCCGGACTTGAGCTGCGTGTCCGATTCGTGCCGCAGACTTCGCCCCTATCTTCGCGAGGGACAGCTTATCGTCGTCGAGAGCACGACGTATCCGGGCACGACGCGGGAGGTCGTTCGTCCGCTGCTGGAGCAGGGCGGCTTGCAGGCGGGCGTTCATTTTCATCTCGCCTACTCGCCTGAACGAATTGATCCCGGCAACAGGAGGCTAACCGTCGAAGAGGTGCCCAAAATCGTCAGCGGGCTGACCGCGCGCTGCTTAAGCCGCGTCACTGCCTTGTATGGACGGGTATTTCGACGGGTCGTGCCCGTATCGTCGACCGATTCGGCGGAAGCGGCGAAGCTGCTGGAGAACAGCTTTCGGCTCGTGAACATTTCGTTTATAAACGAATTCGCGAAGCTGTGCGATCTTCTCGGAGTGGACGTGTGGGAAGTGATGGAGGCGGCCGATACGAAGCCGTACGGCTTTCTGGCTTTCCAGCCGGGGCCGGGCATCGGCGGCCATTGCATACCGATCGATCCGCTGTATCTCCAGTGGAAGGCTCGTCAATTCGGCGCCGACAGCCGCTTCATCGAGCTGTCGAAGCATACGAACGATACGATGCCGGGTTATATTGCCCAGCGGATCGAGCGGCTGCTGCAGCCGGGCGGACGGCTGGCCGGCGCGTCGATTCTGCTATGCGGCGTGACCTATAAGAAGGACGTCGCCGACATGCGCGAATCGAGCGCGTTGCCTTTAATGCGTCTGCTGCGCGAAGCCGGCGCGTTCGTCCGGTATTACGATCCGCTCGTTCCGACCGTCCGGCTGGACGGCAACACGGTGCTGCACGGCATCGAGTTGACGGACGAGGCGCTGGAGGAGGCCGACTGCGTCGTCATTCATACGAATCATTCCTCGCTGCCGATCGAGCGGATCGTGATGAATGCGGCCGCCGTATACGATACGCGCAACGCGACCCGCGGCTTGCGCGGAAGCGGAAGAGTGGAGCGGCTGGGCGACGGAACGGCGGGCTAATAGGAGGCTTCCCGGTCGACGTTCGGCTGACGCGTTGTCGCCCCGCGCCATTAAGGCGAGCGCAATCGCTATCGCCCGCCCGTCCGTTCGGTCCCGCTATAGCCTTCGCGTCGTGGCCGCTATGCGCTCGGGCCCTTTGCCGAAGTCGATGGCGACCTTGCCTGTCGCTGCGGCGATTCGCGGGGCGAGCACGACGGCGTTCACGCCGCAGGAGAGCAGCGCGATGTCGAATTCGTCGGCGATCGTCTCGATGGCGCGCATGGCCGACTCTATCTGATCGTAATGCGAGAAGGCCAGCGTATGGGCCACATGAAGGCTGTAAGGCGCGCTTTCGAGCGTCGCCTTTAACGGCCTCGGATCTCTTGTCACGACCAGAATGCGTCGGCGGCGCAATATATCCCAGAACAGCCTTGCACTTGGCATCATCCGGTTGACGCACGCATGACAGGTGACTCGGGGCTTCAGCTTGAAATGGCGAAAAACCCGGTTCGTCAGCGACCGCTTCAAATAAGCCGGCGCTTTAATTTCTTCGTCCCCCGGCGGAAGGATGCCGACGATCGTCGCGCTCCGGATCGCGCGGACAAGCTCGTTGCGGAGCTTGATGTTCGGCAGCGTAACCCCTTTTTCCCCTTTATTCGCCTTAACGGCCCATCGCTCGCGCAGCACTCTGCGCATCGGCCAGACGGAACGCTGAGCCAGAACGATATTCTCGCCGTCGCCGATTCGCACGAGCGACAGAGGGGTGTGCTCGCTCAACGCCTTCTCGATGGCGCGCAGCACGGCGGTCAAATTCCAATAGGCGGACATCGGCAATCCCTCGCTGTCGTCCAATTGTTGTTGCGATACGGAACAACATAGTATATTCGGGCTCAGCCGCCGGTTGCGCCGGGAACGCCAGCCTATTATCGGAGCGGACGAGCCTATCCAGCCGTCAGGGGATAGCTTGCTTCAAGGGATGTAAGCGTTACCGAAATCGTTTTAGTAATTGTTTTATGCGATAACGGTCGGTATAATGAGGTGGTGATTGGAACGCGCCAATACGATCCGAAATCGTTCAACGGGCGAGATCGCCGAACTCGAATCGGGTCATCATTAATAAAGAATCAAGAATAAGGGGTGGTCGTATGACGAATGGCGAATTTCCGTTCCGCAATCCGGAATTGCCGCTGGAAGAGCGTGTGCGTGATCTGGTATCGCGGCTGACGCCGGAGGAGAAAATCAATCTGATGCCGCAGTACATGACGGCGATCGACCGGCTCGGCATTCAGGCCTACAAGCACGGAACGGAGGGTGCGCACGGCATCGCCTGGCTCGGCGAAGCGACCTCGTTCCCGCAGCCGATCGGCCTCGGCTGTACGTGGGACGAGGAGCTGATGCGGGAAGTGGGCGGCGTCATCGGGACGGAGGCGCGCGTATTCTACAAGCGCAATCCGACGGTCAACGGCCTTACGCTGTGGGCGCCGACAGTCGATATGGAGCGCGATCCGCGCTGGGGCCGGACGGAGGAAGCGTACGGCGAGGACCCGCATTTGACGGGCGAGCTGACGGCCGCGATGACGCAGGGCATTCAAGGCGATCACCCGAAATATTTGAAGGCGGTCGCTTCGCTGAAGCATTTTCTCGGCAACAATAACGAAATGAACCGCGGAAGCTGCTCGGCAAGCATCGACCCGCGCAGCATGCGCGAATATTATTTCAAAGCGTTCGAGCCCGCGTTCGTCAAGGGCGGCGCGCAATCGATGATGACGGCGTACAACTCGATCAACGGGACGCCGGCGCTGCTGCACGAGACGGTGAACAGCGTCGTGAAGGGGCAGTGGATGGACGGCTTTATCGTCAGCGACGCGGGCGATATGATCGGCATCGTGAAGGATCACCATTATTGCGATTCTATGGCGCAAGCGGTGGCGGACACGATCAAGGCCGGCATCGACAGCATTACGGACGAAGCGCAGGCGGTTACGGACGCGATTCGCGCAGCGCTGGAGCAAGGATTGCTTGCCGAATCCGATCTCGACCGCGCGCTGTCCAACACATTCCGCGTGCGGATGCGTCTCGGCGAATTCGATCCGCAGGAGCAAGTGCCGTATGCGGCGATCGACGATTCGTCGCTTATGACGCCGGAGCATCAAGCGCTGTCGCTGAAGGCGGCGCGCAAAAGTGTCGTCCTGCTCAAAAATGACGGCATTCTGCCGCTCGACGCCCGCAAGCTGAGCAAAGCGGCCGTCATCGGCCCGCTCGGCGATGTCGTGTACCGCGACTGGTACTCCGGCACGTTCCCGTATAAAGTGACGCCGCTTCAAGCGATTCGCAAGAAGCTGGAAGGCGCATCGGTCGCTTTCGCCGACGGCAGCCACCGGATCAGGCTGCGCGCCAAGGGCAGCGGCAAGTACGTGGCGATTGCCGACGGCGAAGGCCATCCGCTTGCCGCATCGGCCGACGCCGCAAGCGCGGAGACGTTCCGTCTCGACGACTGGGGCTGGGGCAGCCTGACGCTTCGGGCGGAGAGCAGCGGCAAGTACGCGACGACGGACGAGACGCGCGTCACCGCTTCGGCGGACGAAGCGTTCGGCTGGTTCGTGAAGGAAGTGTTCCATCTGCTGCCGCAGCAGGATGGCGCCGTAGCGATGACGACCTGGAGCAACCGGACGGTATCGCCGTCTGCGGAAGGCGCGCTGGCGGTGTCGGACGCCGATCCGTCCCGCGCCTATAACGATTCGGAGCTGTTCGAGAAGGAGGTCGTCCAAGACGGTCTGCAAGCGGCCGTCGAAGCGGCGAAGCAAGCCGAGGTCGCGATCGTCTTCGTCGGCAACAACCCGCTCGTCAACGGCAAGGAAGAGATCGACCGTCCGGGGCTTGAGCTGGCTAAGGCGCAGGAGCGTCTCGTGAAGGCGGTCTACGAGGCGAATCCGAACACGGTCGTCGTCGTAACGGGCGGCTATCCGTTCGCTATCAATTGGATAGACGAGCATATTCCGGCCGTCGTCTATTCGTCGCATTCCGGGCAGGAGCACGGGAATGCGCTGGCCGACGTGCTGTTCGGCGACTGCAACCCGGCGGGACGGCTGAATATGACGTGGTATCGTTCCGCGGATCAGTTGACCGATATTATGGATTACGATATTGCGAAGAGCAATCGCACGTATTTGTACTTCGAGGATACGCCGTTGTATCCGTTCGGCCACGGCTTGTCGTACTCGTCGTTCGCTTACGGCGAGCCGCGGCTTGAAGAGGCTGTCATCGGCGCGGACGAAGAGCTCGCCGTGTCGATCCGCGTGGAGAATGCGAGCGATGTCGCAGGCGAGGAGGTTGTGCAGTTGTATGTGCGCGGCGAGAAGTCGCGCGTGAAGCGTCCGATCAAGAAGCTGCACGGCTTCCGACGCATCGGGCTGCAGCCGGGGGAAGCGCGGATCGTCACGTTCAGGGTGACGGCGAAGGAGCTGGCGATCTGGGACGTGACGCGCGAGAAGTATACGGTCGAATCCGGCCCGTACACGCTTATGATCGGCAGCGCCTCCAGCGACATCCGCGCCAAGGCCGTCGTTCATATTAACGGAGAAACGATTCCGCCGCGCGATTTGAGCGTGCGGACGAAGGCGGAAAACTGCGACGATTACGAAGGCGTCTTCCTTGGCGAGAGCAAGGAAGGGCTCGCATGCGCGGAGCTGACGGGAGACAGCGGCTGGATCGCGTTCATGGACGCGGAGCTTCATGCGGGCGCGTCATCGTTCGAAGTACGCGCGGCAAGCGGCGAGCAGGGCGGCCGCATCGAGATCCGCCTCGGCTCGCCGCAAGGCCCGATTGCCGGCGCGCTCGATGTGCTGCCGACCGGAGGCGTCCAGCAATGGAGCACGTTCGACGCCAAGCTGCAAGGAGCGGCCGGCCGGCGCCATGTGTACGTCCTATTGACCGGCGATATTCGCGTAAGTTGGCTAAAGCTGGCGTAAAAGATCGTATATTGCAGAACGGCTTCGGCGATGCTTCGGCATCGTTCGAGCCGTTTTTTTTGCCGCATAACAATTTATTCTTAACATCCCAGTCATTTTTTTGAATCCTTTCGCTCCGTTCGGGCGTATGTGGATACAGGCAGCAACTTATTAGGTCGACGGGCCGTCCGACAAGACCGTTTTTCGGTTGAGCCGCCGCCATTCCGGGTAATTAAAATTTGGAAGCGGAGGTATGAGAAGGCACCGATTTGCAGAGCCTAAATGTTTGTATAAGCAAGTAGATTTTTGCAGGTTACTAGAGTATAGTGGGAGCTAGAGGCTGGAAATTCAAGGCTTTAGTCCCGGTTTGCTCAACTGACCGCGATGCACGATTGATGTGGAAAGGAGGTGAGCATGCAATGTCGATCAGTTTGGTGAAGGGCCAGAAGATTGATCTGACGAAGGGCAGAGCCGGATTAACGAAAGTGACGGTCGGTCTCGGCTGGGATCCGGTTAAATCGCGAGGCTTTTTCGGCATGAAGAAGCAGGCGAACATCGACTGCGACGCTTCCGTGCTGATGCTGAGCGAGCAGGGGAAGCTGACCGACGATCATCATGTCATTTGTTTCTACAATAAACAAAGTCCGTGCCAATCCATTATCCATTCCGGTGACAACATTACCGGCGAAGGGGACGGCGACGACGAGCAGATCTTCATCGATCTGGCGAAAGTGCCTGCGAACGTCAACAAGATTCTCGCGGTCGTCAATATCTACGATTGCGTGAACCGGAAGCAGGACTTCGGAATGATTCAATCCGCATACATTCGTATCGTCGACGGAACGAGCGGCAGCGAGCTGATTCGTTTCAACCTGACCGAGGGCTATGCGGGCAAGACGGCGCTGATCTGCGGCGAGCTGTACCGCCACGACGGCGAATGGAAATTCGCTGCGATCGGTGAAGGAACGCACGCCGTTCACATTAATCAATTGGCGGCCGAGTATCGTTAAGCTTCGGCCAGCTTAATATATTGCCGGACCGGCAGAAAGAGGTGTTCGCCATATGGCTATCAGCTTGACGAAAGGCCAGAAGGTCGATCTGACGAAAACAAACCCGGGACTGTCGAAAATTACGGTCGGACTCGGTTGGGATACGAATAAATATGACGGCGGCAAGGACTTCGATCTCGACGTATCGGTCTTCCTGGCCAATGCGGCGGGCAAAGTGGAAGGCGAGCGCAATTTCATCTACTACAACAACCCGCAGAACGAGAACGGCTCCGTCGTACATACGGGCGACAACCGTACGGGCGCGGGCGAAGGCGACGACGAGCAGGTCAATATCGATCTTGCCAGCGTTCCGGCGAACGTAGAGAAAATCGCGTTCACGATTACGATTTACGAAGCGGCAGAGCGCAGCCAGAACTTCGGCCAAGTGTCCCGCGCCTACGTGCGCATACTGGACGAAGGCAGCAATAACGAACTGATTCGCTTCGACTTGGGCGAGGACTTCTCGATCGAGACGGGCGTTGTGGTCGGCGAGCTGTACCGCCACGGCGGCGAATGGAAATTCAGCGCGATCGGCAGCGGCTACAAAGACGGTCTGGCCGGTCTGGTTCGCGACTACGGCTTGCAATAATTGCGAGCACGGCATCGCCAGCGCGGCAGACGATCGCTTCGGCGGCTGTCTGCCGCGCCATTTTACGAGAGAGGATGGTTAATTCAATGAGCATCTCACTTTCCAAAGGGCAGCGCATCGACCTGACGAAGACGAATCCGGGACTGACGAAGGTGACGGTCGGCCTCGGCTGGGATACGAACAAATATACCGGCGGAGCCGATTTCGACCTGGACGCTTCCGCGTTCCTGCTGTACGAGGACGGGAAAGCAAAGGGCGCGGACGACTTCGTATTTTACAACAATCAACAGGGCGGCAGCGGCTCCGTCGTTCATACGGGCGACAACCGCACCGGCGAAGGCGAAGGCGACGACGAGCAGATCGAGATCGACTTCAGCAAAGTGCCGGCCCATATTCACCGCGTCGGCATTACGGTAACGATCTACGATTACGAGGCGCGCCAGCAGAACTTCGGACAAGTATCGAACGCATTCGTTCGCGTCGTCGACGCATCGTCGAACCGCGAGGTGCTTCGTTTCGATCTCGGCGAAGAATTCTCGACGGAGACGGCGGTCGTGTTCTGCGAGTTTTATCGGCATGGCGAGGAATGGAAATTCCAGGCGATCGGCAGCGGTTTCGCCGGCGGCTTGGCGGCTTTGTGCCGGAACTACGGATTGGATGCAAGCTAACGTATGAGAGATGCTGCATGGCCCGCGCGCGAGCGGGCTTGTACCTCTCAATCGACTATTTTGTTCAAAGGGTGACTTTGGATGTCGGTGTCGGCAGTGAAAGGACAGAAACTCGATTTAACGAAAAGCAATCCCGGCTTGACGAGACTAAGCGTGGGCATAGGCTGGACGTCGTCTCAAGAGGTTGAGCTGGACATATCCGCCTTTCTGTTGGGCGCTAACGGAATGACGTCAAGCGACGAAGACCTGATTTTTTACAACAACCGTTCGAACGGCTTTATTCGGTACGAGGACGGGAACAATATCGACCGTAAGCTGTTCGATATCGATTTGCAGCGAGTTCCTTCGCATGTGGAGAGGATCGCGTTCAGTCTCACGCTTTATAACGAGCGGCAAACCTTCAAGCAAGTGAACGATGCTTATATCCGGTTTCTGAACGGGAGCACCGGTCAGGAAGCGATCCGGTATGACCTTGGAAACAGCTTCTCCGTTGAGAATGCAGTCGTCATCGGGGAGTTATATCGATATAACGGCGAATGGAAGTTTAATGCCATAGGGTCCGGCTTCTCGGGCGGCTTGGAGGCGCTATGCGGCAATTTCGGCATCGCCGTGAAGAACGAGCCTTCCGGGTCCGCCGGGTCTTCCGGGACGGACAAGCCCGCCCCTGCTGCGCCCTTCGTTCCACCGCCCGCTCCGCCGGCTTCTTCGTCGGCTTTATCGCTTGCGCAGCGGTCATCTCGCAGCGGCGACGCAGTCCCTGCGGCCCCTGCGCCGGAGCCGCTCAAGCTGAATTTGACGAAGATCGAGTTGAAGAAGAAGGGCGACCGCATCAATCTGACCAAGTCGTCCGGCGGCTCCCTTGGCGAAATCGTCGTCAACCTGAACTGGAATCAGCGCGGTGGCAAGGGCGGCCTGTTCGGCAAAAGCAAGTCGATCGACCTTGACCTCGCTTGTCTGTTCGAACTGAAGGACGGACGCAAGGGTGTCGTGCAGGCGCTCGGCAATACGTTCGGGTCGCTGACGAGAGCTCCCTATATTATGCTGGACGGCGACGATCGCACCGGGACGGTGAAGACCGGCGAGAATATTCGGATCAATGGCGTGAAATTGAGCGAGATCGAGCGCATTCTTGTGTTCACGTTCATTTACGAAGGCGTTGCCAACTGGTCGGAAGCGGACGGCGTCGTTACGATCAGCCAGAATGGCGGACCGGATATTGTCGTCCATATGAACGAGTACGACAACAATAAACGAATGTGCGCCATTGCGATGATTCAGAATGTGAACAACGAGACGTTCAGCATCGAGCGGCTCGTCCAATTCTACAGCCGGCATACCGAGATGGATCGAGCGTATGGCTGGGGGATGGACTGGGTGGCAGGCAGCAAATAATGAGAAGAAGCAGGCATCGAATTTACTAATTGACACTATTGGAGGCCGGATTCATGGGTTGGTTCACCGATTTTATTAAGGATATAGGAGAAAACTACGGGCATTTCTTCTCGTGGAGCGATATGGCCGCTACGTTCTCCGATCCGGCAAGCTGGGGCATCATTCTGAGCCTCGTCATTCTGGAAGGGCTGCTGTCGGCGGACAATGCGCTCGTGCTTGCGGTTATGGTTCGCCACTTGCCGAAGGAGCAGCAGAAGAAGGCGCTGTTCTACGGATTGCTCGGGGCATATATTTTCCGGTTCCTTGCGATCGGGCTCGGTACGTTCCTAGTCAAGATTACGCTCGTCAAAATATTGGGCGCCGCATATCTGGCGTTTATCGCTTACAAAGGGCTTTTCAAAAGCGGTGGAGAAGAAGAGGGCAGCAACAAGGCTTACAGCTTCTGGAAGACAGTGCTGATGGTCGAGCTGATGGACATTGCGTTCAGTATCGACAGCGTCATCGCGGCATTCGGCATCAGCAACCAGGTATGGGTGCTGTTCCTGGGCGGCATTATCGGCGTCCTGATGATGCGCGGCGTCGCGCAATTGTTCTTGAAGCTGATCGAGCGTTTCCCGGAGCTGGAGAAAGCGGCGTTCATCCTGATCGCGGTTATTGCGATCAAGATGCTGTTGGGCGCGTTCGATATCGAGATTTCGCACTATCTGTTCTTCGCGTCGATGGTTGTCGTCTTCGGCGGCGCGATTGTGCTCAACCTTATGCGACGCAAGAAAACGAAAGAGGAAGCGTAACGTTATATCTGGCAGGACAAGCGGTAAGCTGCTCTTTCATAACGAACATAGAATCCCTCCAGCCGGAGGGATTCGTTCGTATTAGCGGGTACACAAGGATGTTCCGGGCATGGCCGGGAAGGGAGGAGCGGTTGAATTGCGTTATTTTGTAGAGCTGTCTGAAGAAGAAGAACGGACGTTGTTTTATTTGCCTCCCGCCTCGTTTACGAACCGGTCTCCGAAGGAAGTGCTGGCGTATGCGCTAGGCGCAGCGCTCTATATGCCGGCGACGAAGACGACGATTGCCAGCGATATTATAACAGGCAAGCTGAAGGGACTTATTACGGTTATTATCGATCTCGAAGATGCGGTTGGCGACCTCCAGGTCGAGGCGGCGGAAGCCGCCGTCGTACAGCATTTGGCGCGCATCGCGCTGGCGCTTGAGAGCGGCATGCTAACGCATGACCGCCTGCCGCTGCTGTTCGTCCGGGTACGCTCTGCGGAGCAGATGAAGCGTCTGCTGGAGCAGGTGCACGATTCGGCGCATGTACTGACCGGCTTCGTGTTTCCGAAATTCACGCCGGATAACGGCGGCTTTTATTTCGAGCTGCTCGACTGGTTCAATCGCACCCGGCGGCCGGGTGAGCCGATCTTATACGGCATGCCGGTGCTGGAAAGCGCCGCCATCATATACCGCGAGTCGCGACATCGGGCTCTGATGGATACGAAGCGGCTGCTCGACCGCTACCGTCCGTATGTGCTGAACGTGCGGATCGGGGCGACCGATTTCTCCAGTCTGTTCGGACTGCGGCGCTCGCCGGAGCTGACGGTATACGATATTGCCGCTATTCGCGATTGCATCGCCGACATCGTCAACGTATTCGGCCGCGCGGAGAACGGTTATGTCATCTCCGGTCCGGTATGGGAATATTTCGAATCGGGCTACGACCGATTCGCGTTGGCGCCGCTGCGGGACACGCTTCTTCCCGAGCTCGGACTTCCTCATCGCCATCATCGGATGGAGGACGGGATTAGCGCATTCGCTCGCGAGATATGGCTCGACAAAGAGAACGGCATTATCGGCAAAACAGTTATTCATCCGTCGCAGATTCGTCCGGTGCAGGCGATGTACTCGGTTACGCATGAGGAATATTCGGATGCATGCTCGATTCTGGCCAATGCGGACGGCAGCTTAGGCGTGCTTAAGAGCGAGTACGCGAACAAGATGAACGAAATGAAGCCTCATTATCATTGGGCCGTTAAAATGGTGACGAGGGCGAAAATATACGGGGTGCTGAATGGACAACAACGATACACAGCTCTATTCCGGGAGCAAGGCTACGCACGTTTATAACATTGCGGGCAGCTTGAAGGTGACCGTAACGGAGAAGGACAATCCGTTCGGCTTGCCGATCGGGCAATTGTTCGGCATGGCGGCGCGCAACAATCCGAAGCGGTCGTTTCTGTTCGTCAGCAAGCTGCTGGGCAAGCATATCCCGCTTGATCCGCATACATCGCTGCTGGCGGGTTATGCGCTTGCCGTTCTGTTAGCGCGTCACATGCAGCCGGAGCGGGAGAAGGAGCTGGCGCCGGCTCTCGAAGCGACGTTAAGAGGGCTTGCCGATCCGGCGGAAGCGCCGGGCGCGTATCGGCGGCTTATAGGGAATCGGTTGAAGCTGCCGGAGCCGGTCAAGCTGCTCGGCTTTGCAGAGACGGCGACGGCGCTCGGGCATGCCATGTTCGAGGCGCTCGATGAGCCGTCCGCTTACTTGCATACGACGCGGGAGCTGCTTACGGACCGTGCGCCCGTCTTTCAGTTCGAGGAGGAGCATTCGCACGCGACGGCTCATCGCGGTTACGCGGAGCAGCGCCGCTTCCTGACGGACGGCGACGTCGTCGTCTTCGTCGACGACGAGATGACGACCGGAAGAACGACGCTTAATCTGATCCGCGATATGCATGCGAAGTTTCCGCGTCGGCGCTATATCGTCGCTGCGCTGCTCGATTGGCGCAGCGACGAGGCGGAAGCGGCATTCGCAGCAATGGAGCGGGAATACGGCATCTCCATCGAGACGATCTGCTTGTATCGCGGCACGATCGAGCTGGAAGGCGTCGCTTTTCCGGACGGGACGGCTCCGGAGCGGAATCAGACGGGGGATCGCTCGGCTGCTGCTGCGCCGACGGTCCGCTGGCACCGGCTCGAAGGGCTGTTCGAGCCGGTGTTTGCCGTTTCGGCCGATTCCGATGGCCGAACCGACACCGCGCCTTATATGCGGCATACGGGCCGGTTCGGCATCGAGGGGGCGGATCGGGACGCGGCCGACGAAGCGATCCGCCGCGCGGCGGATCGGCTTCGTCCGCTTCGGCGGGACCGAGGCAGAACGCTCGTCGTCGGAACGGGCGAGTTCATGTACGTGCCGATGCGCATTGCCGCCGAGCTAGGAGACGGGGTGTATTACCAGTCGACCACGCGCAGTCCGATTCATCCGCTGAAGAATCCGGATTATGCCGTCCGCGACGGCATCACGTTCCTCTCGCCGGACGATGCGGGGGTCCGGCATTATTTGTATAATACCGGCGCTCACCGATATGACGAGGTTATGATCGTGCTGGAGAGGGAACCGTCCTTGGCGCGTCTGTCGTCGATGCTGGACGCGTTTCGGCGGATCGATTGCGGCATGCTTCATATTGTAAGCTGCATGGGCGCAGGGGAGCCGGGCACGGAACGGAGAGGCGATAGCCGTCTGTTCGACCACATTATTGCGCCGCCTGATCCGATGGGGAGCTATGCGCCTTCCGATGTGACGTTTCTGCTGAAGGACTTGCGCGATGCGAGACTGGAGATGCCGACGGAGGACAAGGAAGAAGCGATTCAATCGGGGGTACATTATTCGGAGATGCTGCCGGCGGAATACGAGCCCTCGGAGCGCTATTTGCAGTTGTTTCACGATACGCTGGAGCAGTCGTCTTTGCTGGTGGCGCAAGGCGTCGCCGCCGTCGCGGAGCTGATCGTCCGAAAGCGCGGGCTCCGGTGCGTACTCGTCTCGCTGGCAAGAGCGGGCACGCCGATCGGCGTGCTGATTAAGCGTTATATCGAGCGGCGGTACGGCGTTGCCCTGCCTCACTACAGCATCTCGATCATTCGGGGCAAAGGCATCGACGAGAACGCGCTGTTGTATATTTTGCAGCAGCACGGAGCGGACGCCGATCTGCAATTCGTCGACGGCTGGACGGGCAAAGGCGCGATCCGCCGTACATTGATCGAAGCGTGCCGGAAGTTCGAGGAGCGGTACGGCGTTCGCTTAAGCGACGATCTGGCGGTGCTGGCCGATCCCGGTTACTGCTCGGAGACGTTCGGGACGCGCGAAGATTATCTTATTCCGAGCGCATGCTTGAATGCGACGGTGTCCGGACTTGTAAGCCGGACGGTGCTGAAGCCGGGGCTGATCGGTCCGGACGATTTTCACGGGGCCAAGTTTTACGGCCATTGGCGGGACATTGACCAATCGAACCGATTCGTGGAGCGGATCGAGCGGCATTGGGACGAAGTGTCGGAAGCGGCTTCGGCGGAAGCGGATAAGCGAATGCGCGAAGCGGCGGATAGCGGCGGGCGAGAGCATGCGGCTTCCTGGCGGGGACTGACCGATATCGAGAAGGTACAGGCGGCCTATGGGATTGCCGATATCAATCTCGTGAAGCCGGGCGTCGGGGAGACGAGCCGGGTGCTGCTGCGGCGCGTGCCGTGGAAGGTGCTGGTCGACCGTCCGGACAATCCGCATCTGAGGCATATTGTGCTGCTGGCGGAGGAGCGGGGCGTGCCGGTCGAGACGTTCCCCGGCCTTGCTTATTCATGCTGCGGCATCATTAAGCCGCTTGCGTCGGCGTCCGAGCTTGGGCCTGGGCCCGAGCCTGAGCCTGTGGCGAAGGAGGATAAGGCATGATCTACGCAAGCGATCTGGATATGACGCTTATTTTCTCTCGGCGGTCGATGACCGTTCCCGAGCATACGCCGGGCATCAGCGTCGTGGAGACGGTTGGCGGCAAGTCGGCTTCGTTCATGTCGGACGCGGAGATGGCGTCGTTGAAGAAGCTGTCGGAGCAGCTTGTCTTCGTGCCGGTTACAACGCGAACGATGGAGCAGTATGGACGAATCGAAGTGTTCCAACAGCATATTGTGCCGTCGTATGCCGTTACGAGCAACGGAGGCAATGTGTTGATCGGCGGCGAGCCGGATGCGCATTGGAGTCGACTTGTCCGCGAGCGGCTGCGGGGCAGCGCTTGCTCGCCGGAAGAGGCGCGCCGGCTGTTCGCGCCTGTCGTTAGCCCGGACTGGGTGCTGGACGAGCGGCTGTGCGACGAACTATTCTATGTGTATTTGATGGATCGGGAGCGGATGCCGCTTGAAGCGGTCAGGGAGCGAGCCGATGCACTCGCCGCCCTCGGTTGGGAGCTGTCGGTGCAGGGACGCAAAGTGTATATCGTGCCGTCTGTCGTCAATAAACGGGATGCGGTCGCTTATATTCGGCAACGGCATCCGGAAGCCGAACTGATCGCTTCGGGCGATTCCCTGTTGGATCGGGGCTTGCTGGAGTCGGCCGATTATGCGGTCGCTCCTGCGCACGGAGAGCTGTACCGCATCTATCGGGAGACGGGACAGATTGGCCGTTGGACGTTCACGGAGCGTTCCGGGCTGTTCGCCGGGGAAGAGATCGTCGATTTCGTTTGGTCGAGGCTGGAGGAGCAGACCGGGCGGAAGAGGCTGACGGATGGGCGGACAGGGACGCGGCAAGGAAGCAATTAATCGTTGGGGGAGCGAACGTCATGAAGAGCAAGCAGGAATTACGGGTTTATTTTAACCGCTGGTTTTCCGTCGCCTATCATTACATGAACAGTATCCGCAATAACGAGGACGGCGTGAAGTTCAAGCTGTACGGGACACATCCCGACTCCCGCCATATGGCGCTGCAGGCCGCCGATTACGCGACGACCGAACCGGTGCTGGAAGGATCGGCGTATATCGATTTCCTTGTCGATTTTTGCCGGGAGAATGAGATCGACGTCTTCATTCCGCGCCTTCGGATGCTGGATATCGCCAGAAGCATAGAGCGATTTGACGAGATCGGCACGAAGGTGACCGTCTGCCGCGATGTCGCGCTGCTGGAGAAGCTGACGGTGAAGGACAAGTTCTATGAAGAGGTGCGCGGGACGGGCATTATGGAGGTGCCGGCTTACGAAGTCGTGACGGATGCGGAAGGCTTCAAACGGGCATACGAACGATTAACGTCTGAAGGATACCGCGTCTGCTTCAAGCCGACCGATTCGGAGGGCGGGCTCGGATTTCGTATTGTGAACGACAGCCGGAACGCGCTTCAGGATTTGTTCGGATACGTGACGAATGAGCTGACATTCGAGGAAGCGTATACGATTTTATCGCAGGCGAAAAGCTTTCCGGAGCTGATGGTTATGGAGCTGCTCGAAGGGCCGGAGTACAGCATCGACTGCTTGGCCGACCGAGACGGCGCTCTGCTCGCCGCCGTTCCGCGCCGCAAGGCAGACGGCAGGCTGCGCGTGCTGGAGCAAGACGCAGAGCTCATCGCGATCGCGCATCGTGTGGCGGAGACATACCGGATTCCTTACAATTTCAATATTCAAATGCGGTGCACCGGCGGCGTGCCGAAGCTGCTGGAGATTAATCCCCGCATGTCCGGCGGCCTGCACGCGACTTGTCTGACGGGCATCAACTTCCCGTATCTGGGCGTCAAAGCGGCGCTTGGCGGACAGATCGGCCCGCTGGCGCCGGAATACGGCATTATGACAAGCCATATCGAGCTGGCGATGCGTATGCGGTCTTTTTAATCATATGTGGAGTCGGCCTGCTCTCAGGCGCCGGTGCTGGTGTGACACAAAAAGTGATGTAAGAGCGGCAGTTGGCGGGGAACCGGTGCTGGTGTAACACAAAAAGTGATGTAAGAGCGGCAGTCGGCGGACAACCGGCGTTGGTGTGACACAAAAAGTGATGCAAGAGCGGCAGTTGGCGGGTAACCGGTGCTGGTGTGACACAAAAAGTGATGTAAGAGCGGCAGTTGGCGGGGAAACGG